>Ga0351889_10031_pt2 | contig 17458 bp, 13 predicted proteins | sample TotcelFGM3001M14_FD_206767 | JGI IMG/M metagenome (GOLD analysis project Ga0351889, IMG submission 206767) | Enriched cells from coal bed in the Powder River Basin, Montana, United States - Total cells FGM rep3 HSBNCT.FGM.300.1.M14 ...
CGCTTCCACTTGCCCGGCCAATTTTGAAATTTGAACGCCCGACCCCCTGCCCGCAGCCGTGCAGAACGTGCAGCACGGCTCAGGAGAACCATGCTACGACAATGCGCGACATGCGCACGTCGCAACGCCTAAACTCGCGGGGAGGCCAAGTCAGCTTCAGACGGTTGCCGCAAGATTGACCCTCACCCCGTTCCCCATTGAGGCACCACGATGAATTCCAGAGCATCCGCAATTGGGTACGCATCCACTCGCGATTTACCCCGTCAATTACTACATCAAATAACTACACTAACTCTTACGACCGCGGCCTTAGTTTTTTCAATAGGAGCCACAAAAGACGCATTATCCGCTGAATTTCGGAGTGCACCAAACATTGTACTAATCCTCGCGGACGATTTGGGCTGGGGCGAACTGGGGTGTTACGGCCAGCAGAAGATCCCCACGCCTCACATCGACGCGCTGGCGGCGCAGGGAACGCGATTCACGCGGCACTACAGCGGAGCGCCGGTCTGCGCTCCGGCACGTTGCGCGCTGATGACCGGCAAGCATTTGGGGCATGCCGAAGTGCGCGGAAATTTTCGCGTCCAAGCGGCATTTCCCGAATTCACCGAAGGCCAGTATCCGTTATCGGAGCAAGCCCTCACGGTGGCTCAAGTCTTCCAGCGGGCCGGTTACGCCACCGGCGCGATGGGCAAGTGGGGACTCGGCCCCGTCGGCAGCACGGGCGATCCCAACCGCAAAGGATTCGACCTGTTCTTCGGTTACAATTGCCAAGGCGTCGCCCACAGTTTCTACCCGCCCCACCTGTGGCGGAACGCCGAGCGGATCGTGATCAACGCCGCCCCCATCCCCGGCCACCAGAAGCAGCCCGAGGGCGAAGTTCGTATGGAAGACTGGATCGGCGAGACCTATGCCCCCCGGCTGATGATCGCCGAAGCGGTGAAGTTCCTCGAAGCCAATCAGTCGCGGCCCTTCTTCCTCTACCTGCCGTTCATCGAGCCGCACGTCGCCATGCATCCGCCGCGCGAGTCGGTCGAGCGATTTCCGCCGGAATGGGACACCCAGGTTTATCGCGGTCAATGCGGCTACCTCCCGCATCCGCGGCCGCGGGCCGGTTATGCGGCGATGATCTCGGACCTCGACAGCTACGTGGGCCGCGTCATGGAAACGCTGGAGCGGATCGGCGTCGCCGATCAGACGCTGGTCATCTTCACCAGCGACAACGGTACCACGCATCCGCGTCCGCCGGACCCGCATTTCCACGTCGGCGGCGTCGATGCCGCGTTCTTCAACAGCACCGCCGGCTTGCGCGGTTACAAAGGCAGCTTGTACGAGGGCGGGATTCGTGTGCCGCTGATCGTCCGATTGCCCGGCCGCGTGGCGGCCGGCGGGGTCAGCGATGCGCCCAGCTACTTTCCCGACTGGTTTCCGACGCTGTGCGCCGCCGCCGGACTCGAAACGCCTGCCGGGTTGGACGGCGAGAACCTGTGGCCGCTCATCACCGGCGGTCCGGTCCCCAAATCGCGTAAACCGATGGTCTGGGTTTTTCCCGAGTACGGCGGCCAAGTGGCGGTGCGGATCGGTGAGTTCAAAGTCATTCGGCAGGGCTTGAAGACGAAGAAGCCCGGCGTTTGGGAGGTCTACGATCTGAGCCAAGACCATGCCGAAGAACGCGACTTGGCAGCGGCCCGCCCCGATCTAATCCAGCAGGCCGAAGACATCCTGCGCCGCGAAGTCTCGGAAAACGCGCGTTTTCCCGTCCCGATCCCCGGAATAGACGGCTGACCGTCGACAGGAACGACAGAATCAACGGATGCCGAACCGTCGTGTGTGCGCTACAATGGGGAAACTGAACCGAATCCGTTCATTTTACGCTGGAACCTAGATTATGAATCGAGCCAATGACACCCATTCGCTATTGGTCGGTTACATCCTGTGGATTTTCGGCTTCCTCGGTGCCCATCGTTTCTACTACGGCAAGCCCATCACGGGGACCATCTGGTTCTTCACGGGCGGCCTGCTGATGATCGGGTGGATCATCGATATATTCCTGATCCCCGGCATGGATCGCCGGGCCGACTTTCGCTATCGGGCGGGTCCCCTCGACTACACCGTGGCGTGGGTGTTGCTGACGTTCCTGGGCGTGTTTGGCGTCCACCGCTTCTACCTCGGCAAGTGGCTCACGGGCATCCTGTACCTGCTCACCGCGGGGCTGATAGGGCTTGGAGTGCTCTATGACCTGTGGACTTTGAATGAGCAGGTCGACGAGACGAACCAGCGGATGTTGTCGACGGGAGCCTAGATCGCTGGAGGAGGAAAGCAGCGGCAATCCCGGGAGGGCGGAACCCATCGCCTGACAGACTCGTTCCCTCCCACGCGCACAGAGACTCCACATACTCGGCCGCCCCGTCGCGAAGCCATACGTCCAATTGGCCAACGCATCTGGGCACGTTTCCTGGAGTCCAGCCAAGATCGGCGGTCGGATTGGCAATCCGTCGTACATGGTGAATAATCTTGGCTTGCGGGCTTGGTCGCCTCGACGCATGACATGGAGAATCGCGATGACGAAATCTGCTCCCTCGGTAATCTGTGTTCTGGTGGTCGTCCTGACTTCCGGCGTATCGTCGGTCGGCGGCGGCGAGGACGAGCCGCTCGAGTACCGGATCGAACGGAGCGCCGCCAGCAGCGGTTTCGACGGCGAGACCTGCTGGGTTCACGCCCGATCCGGAGCGATACCGCCGGGAGGGTTGGGGAATCCGGGTACAAAGCCATTGGTGGTGATGACCATGCAGAAGCTCCTGCTGAGCGGATCCGACGTCTTCTACGCGCTGCACAATCTTTGGACCGAGGACCTGGGCGCGACGTGGACCGAGCCGAAGCTCCAGCCGGTCTTCGAACGGCGGACGATGGGTGATGATATCGAGATGACTGTCTGTGACTTCTGGCCCGCGTGGCACGCGGCCACCGGGAAACTGCTCGGCACCGGACATACCGTTTGGTACCAGGGCAACCATGTGATGCCGTTCCGCAAGCGGCACACGGCCTACGCTGTCTACGACCCGGGCGCTCGCGCTTGGCTGCCGTGGAAGGAGCTGCAGATGCCCGACGATCCGCGGTTCGCCAACGCCGGCGCGGGATGCACGCAGCGGTACGATCTGCCCGACGGCGACATCCTGCTGCCGATCTCCTTCAAGCGGCCCGAAGACAAGGTGTCGAGCACCACCGTGGTCCGCTGCCGGTTCGACGGGGAAACGCTGCGCTACGTCGAACACGGCGACGAGCTGTCCATCGACGTCCCGCGAGGCTTCGGCGAACCCTCGCTGGCGAAGTTCGGCGAGCGATTCTTCCTGACGATTCGCAACGACCAAAAGGGCTACGTGGCATCCGGCCCCGACGGCCTTCGTTTTGATCGGCCGAAGCCGTGGACCTTTGACGACGGGACGGAATTGGGCAACTACAACACCCAGCAGCACTGGGTCGCGCATCGCGGCGGCCTGTTTCTGGTGTACACCCGCCGCGGCGCGGGTAACGACCATGTTTTCCGCCACCGGGCACCGCTGTTCATGGCCCGCGTGGATCCCGCACGGCTCTGCGTGATCCGAGCGACGGAACGGGTGCTCGTCCCTGAACGAGGTGCCCGGCTGGGCAACTTTGGTGTCACGGACGTCGCTCCGGACGAGACGTGGGTGACGGCCGCCGAGTGGATGCAGCCGCGGGGCGTGGAGAAACGGGGCAGCGACAACCGTGTCTGGATTGCAAAGATCAAGTGGAATCTGGAACCACGATGATTCCGTCTCACGTCGCTCGGCTGTCTCCGGAAGATGCCGCCAAGCGGCTGTGGCGGCGGCCGTAGAGGGCATAACAGACGATGCCGGCCGCCAACCAGACGGCGAAGCGGACCCAAGCGAGATTGGGAAAGCCCGCCAGCAGCCACAGGCAGGCGGCGACTCCCAATAGGGGAACGACCGGGACCCAAGGCGTGCGAAACGAGCGTGCTCGATGCGGCTCGCGGCGGCGAAGGACGACGATCCCGATGCAGACCAGCAGAAAGGCGGACAGCGTGCCGATGCTGCACAGATCGGCCATCTCTTCCAGACTCGCCAACGACGCTCCGACGGCGACGAAGATCCCGGTCACCAGCGTCGCGAAGAAGGGCGTGCGGAAACGCGGATGGACGCGAGAAAACACGGGCGGCAACAAGCCGTCGCGGGACATCGACATCAGGATTCGCGGCTGGCCCAGCTGAAACACCAGCAGCACGCCGGTGTGCGCCACGACCGAACCCAAGGCGATGATCCCCGCCGCCCAATCGAGTTTGGCCACCCGCATGGCCACCGACAGCGGTTCGGCCGTATTGAGCTGGTTCCAGGGGATCATGCCGGTCAGCACGGCGGCCACCGCAACGTAAATGACGGTGCATACGCCCAGCGAACCGAGGATGCCGATCGGCAAGTCGCGGCGGGGACGGCGGCATTCTTCGGCGGTCGTCGAAATGGCGTCAAATCCGATGAACGCGAAAAACACGACGGCCGCGCCGGCTTGAATACCCGCCCAGCCGTGGGGCGCAAAAGGTTGCCAGTTTTCCGGCCGCACGTAAAAGGCACCGACGAGCACGAACAGGGCCAAAACGCCCAGTTTCACGAGCACCATGCCCGCATTGAACCACGCGCTGACACGAATCCCGACCAGCAGCACCACAGTTAACAGTGCGACAATGCCCACCGCCGGCAGATTGAACACGATCGGGACACCGAACACGCGCGGCGCCTGGTCCAAGATTGCGGGCGTGCTGAGCGCGGTCCGCAGATCGGTGGCCAGGTACTGCGGAAACTCCAGTCCGCAGCCCCGCAGCAGTCCGCAGAAATAACCCGACCAGGAAACGGCCACGGCGATGTTGCCGACGGCATATTCCAGAATCAAGTTCCAGCCGATGATCCAGGCGATCAATTCGCCCAGGGTGGCGTAGGTATACGTATACGCGCTGCCAGAAATGGGGACCAGCGCAGCCAGTTCGGCGTAACATAGCGCCGTCAGCGCGCACGCAAGACCGGTGAGCAAAAACGACACGATCAGCGCCGGACCCGCGCCGGGCCGCAGCGAATCGCCGGCCGCAGCGGTGCCGACCAAACCGAAGATTCCAGCTCCCACGATCGCCCCGACACCCAACAGGATCAGGTCGACGGGCCCCAATGTGCGCCGCAACGTGCCCGCCCCTTCGTCCTGCTGAGCCAGCATCGATTCGATGGATTTGACGCGAAACAGGGATCGAAACGACATGGCGCTGGCTCGCTGATAAAAGAAGTCCGTTCTTCCGGCGGCCAAGGCGGGCCGACTTAGCTTTCCTCGACCAAGTTCCTGATCCGCAAGACATCCAGCCATTGTCCCATGTGGGCAACGGTAATCTGACTGAGGGAATTCGGCCGGTCGGCCACACACACCAGGCCCGCCAGCAGCTGCCGAGTCCCCGTCTCGAAGCGGCCTGCGACGGCGGACCAGGGCGTGCCCTTGCCGCGGTCGCCCGGCAGCTGGACGTGCTTGAAAAACGCGTGCGTGAAACCTTGGGTACTGAGCTGAAACGGCCAGCAGCGAACGAGCGGATTGTGGGCCTCGACGACCGCCCACAGTCCCGGGACCAGGTCGTCGATCAGGTCCGACAACTCCTCCTCAGACGGAAGCGGGCTATTACGCCCGGCCGGAGCCAGTACCAGCACTGCCAAGCGGACCGGCGTGCCGTAGAATTCCAGCCGGGGGCCGGCCGGCGGAGGTCCATGATCCGGAAGCGACCCCAAGTCGATACGCAGGTCCGGTTCCTTCCGATCCGGCCGCCCGCCGCGACGGCGCAGCAACAGGACCATGATCACGACCAGCAGCAGGCCCAACAATACAGCCAGCGCGGCGCCGCCGACCAGTACGTCGTCGGGTAACTGGTTCCAAAACTGCCACGGTCCCGCCATGCTGCGGCTCCTTGATCGGCGTGGTCGGATCCAACGATTCAGCCATTATGCTCCGCCGACCGAGCGTCTCGCGACTCAGCCGCCGTTCGGTCGACGGCACGCGTCGGCAACGATTCGGCGGTGCCCGGGACGATTCTCGGAACGGGATTGCATTCTTCGATAATCCGTTGCAATTCGTCGCTGTCGATCGATTCGACATCCATCAATCGTTGCGCGATGGCATCCAGCGCCGGGCGCCGGGTCTCCAGGATGTGACGCACCCTCTCAATCGCCTCATCGATCACCCGCCGCACTTCTTCATCGATTTCGCGGGCGGTCTTCTCGCTGTGCGTTCGCATCCGCTCGTCGCCTCCGGCAACCGCCAGGAACGGCGACCTGGCGCTCTCCCGATAACTGACGCGGCCCAGGCGGCTCATGCCGAAATCCATGATCATGCTGCGGGCGATATCGGTCGCCCGCTCGAGATCGTTCTGCGCGCCGGTCGAGATGTCGCGAAACACCAGTTCTTCGGTGATCGTGCCGGCCAGCAGCACTTGAATGCGGCTTTCCAACTCCGCCTTGGTCATCAGAAACCGGTCGCCTTCGGGGCGTTGGAGCGTGTATCCCAGAGCCGCCATCCCGCGGGGAATGATGGATACCTTGTGCACCGGGTCCGTATCCGGCAACGAACAAGCGACCAGAGCATGCCCGGACTCGTGATAGGCGACGCGGTGCTTCTCGTCGTCGCTCATGACGCGCTGTTTCTTCTCCAGCCCCGCCGTCACGCGTTCGACGCCCTCGTTGAATTCAGCCATTCCCACGGCAGACCGGCCCTTGCGCGCGGCCAGCAGCGCGGCCTCGTTGACTAGGTTCGCCAGATCGGCGCCGACAAAACCGGGCGTGATCGACGCCACTCGCCTCAAGTCCACGCTCTCATCCAGCTTGACATTCTTGACATGCACTTTCAGGATCGCTTCCCGTCCGCGAATATCCGGCCGATCGACCAACACCTGGCGGTCGAAACGTCCCGGCCGCAGCAGCGCTTGATCCAGCGTTTCCGGACGGTTGGTCGCCGAAACCACGATCACGCTGGCCTTCGAGTCGAATCCGTCCATCTCGACCAGCAGCGCGTTCAGGGTCTGCTCGCGTTCGTCGTGCCCGCCGACCACGCTGCCCATCCGGCTCTTGCCCAAAGCGTCCATTTCGTCGATGAAAATGATGCAAGGCGCTTTGGCTTCGGCTTGCTGGAACAAATCCCGCACGCGCGCCGCGCCGACCCCCACGAACATCTCGACGAAATCACTACCCGACAAGCTGAAAAAGGGTACGCCCGCTTCGCCCGCAATCGCTTTGGCCAACAGCGTCTTGCCCGTGCCCGGCGGGCCGACCAGCAAGACACCCTTGGGGATGCGTCCCCCCAGTCGCTGGTATTTGTCGGCCGATTTCAAAAAGTCAACCACTTCGCGGACTTCTTCCACTGCTTCGTCGATCCCCGCCACATCGTCGAACGTGATATCGATGTCTTCCTGGGCGTACAGCCGTCCTCGACTGCGGCCGAACGCCATCGGCGAGCCCGCGCCGCTCAGACGCCGCAGCATAAACAGGAACAAGAAGACGAACAACGCCGTAATAATCAGCAGCGGCGTATAGGACCTCCAAACACTTGGCCCCGCCTCGTTGCTGTAGGGCAGGCGATATTCTTCAAATCGCTTCAGCAACTGTTGTTCGGCTTCACCGGACGATGGCTTGTTGACGCGAAACAGCACGCCTCTGCGCTCCTGGCGGGCGGTGCCCGGCGTTGCGGCGGCCCCTTCTTGGCCCACCGATTCCCCGAGTTCCAGAACGTCCACCAAGCCGCTGACCGTCTGCTGGCCATTGCGCAGTTCCCGCAGATTGCGATAACGCGCGTGTTTTTCTCGTCCATCTGCCGAGGTTGTCTTGACGATTATCTGGGGCGTGTTTTCGATCAGTTTTCCTTCTTCGTCCCGGCGGCTGACCTCGATCAGGCGCAGAAAGTCGTAGTAGGAAACCTCGTGGCCCCCAGTGTTTACGAAGAACAACGTGGCCGCGAGCGTGCCAATCCCCACAAGAGCGAGATACCAGATCAAGTTCTGGCCGTTCGACGGGCTTTTGGGGTCAGACGTTCGGCGGGAATTGCCGCTATTGTCGCTCATTGGGGACTCCCGGTAATTCCGGTTGCCTGTTAGCTGCCGGCACTCTAAAATTCGTGACTAGACGAAACTCTATACGTCGACGGAAGTTGCACCAAGGGGTCAAGCGGTGCGTTTCCGATGGAAATTATAAGTTCTGCCACAGGGGTTTTCGGTCACAGTGTATTTTTGACAATGAATAGCTGCTCGGCAACCAGCGTCAGCCGATTCTGGGGCACCAAGAAGATAACTTTTTCCCATGAGCCGTCCGTCGCGTAAGATAGTTGTCCTCGGTTCGACCGGCAGCATCGGCACCAGCACGCTGGACGTTGCGGCGGCTTCGGACGGGCGGTTGCAGGTTATTGGTCTGTCGGCCAACCGCAGTTGTCAACAGTTGTTGGAACAAGCCAGGAGGGTTCGCCCACGATGGGTCGCGGTGACGGACGGGGACAGTGGCCGGCGTTTTGATTGGAGCGAGTTGCCCGAGGAAACGCAATTGCTGCTGGGTCCGGAGGGCATCGAGCGGATGGCGGCCGAGGACGAGGTGGACGTCGTGGTCGCCTCGATCGTGGGCAGTGCGGGCTTGGCCGGCGCTTGGGCGGCGGTGCAGGCCGGAAAGACGTTGGCCTTGGCCAACAAGGAAACGCTGGTCATGGCGGGGCCGCTGGTCATGCGAGAGGCCGCCGCGCGGGGCGCGACGATCCTGCCGGTGGACAGCGAACATAGCGCGGTCTTCCAGGCCATGCAGGCGGGGCGGCGGGAGGAATTGAAACGGATCATCTTGACGGCGAGCGGAGGCCCGTTTCGGGAACGCACGCATCAGGAACTGGAACGAGTCACGATCGAAGAGGCGTTGGCGCATCCCACGTGGAACATGGGGGAAAAGATCACGATCGATTCGGCGACGATGATGAACAAAGCGTTGGAGATCATCGAAGCTCGCTGGCTGTTCGACCTGCAGCCGGAACAGATCGAAGTGGTCGTGCATCCGCAATCGGTGGTTCATTCGCTGGTCGAGTTTTCGGACGGGGCGGTTGTGGCCCAGCTGGGCCCGCCCGACATGAAATTGCCGATCCAATATGCACTCAGCTATCCGGAGCGGTGGGACGGTCCGGCGACGAGGCTGGATTTTCGGCGGGCTTTTTCACTGGATTTTTTTCCGCCGGACGAGGAACGTTTCCCGGCCTTGGGCTTGGGCCACGAGGTCGCCCGGCGGGGCGGCACCGCCGGCGCGGTGCTGAACGCGGCCAACGAAGCGGCAGTCGCGGGGTTTTTACACGGCCGCATCCGTTTTACGGACGTGGTGCCCGCTTGCCGAGCCGTGCTTGATGAACACAATTACGACCCGAGCCCGACGCTCCAGCAATTGCTGGGGCTGGATGCCTGGGCGAGGAAGGAGATGACGAAGTGGATGGGTGTTTGATGGCAGTGTCTGGATTGATGGCGGTGGTGGGGGCGGTCCCGGCGATCGTGTGGACGATTCTTGCCGTCGCAGGTGGACTGGGCCTGGTGATTTTTGTGCATGAATTAGGCCATTTTTTGGCGGCCAAGGCCTGTGGGGTCAAGGTCGAGAAATTCTATGTCGGTTTCGATATCCCCATGGGGTTCCTGCCGTCGTCGCTGCTCAAGTTCCGGTGGGGAGAAACGGAGTACGGCATCGGCATTCTGCCGCTGGGCGGATACGTCAAGATGCTGGGCCAAGACGATAATCCCAAGAACCAAGCGGCGGAGAACGAGCGGATCAAGGTCCGCAAGGCGGACGAGAGCCAATCGGCCGGGGCCGCCGCCGAGCACGCCGAAGAGAAATTCGAGTGGGATCCGCGCAGCTATCCGGCCAAGCCGGTTTGGCAGCGGATGATCATCATCTCGGCCGGCGTGATTATGAACTTGATCTTCGCCGTGATCTTCGCCGCCATCGCCTATGGCCAAGGCGTCAGCTATATGCCGTGCCTGTTGGGCGGCAGTGCGCCGGGCGACCCGGCTTGGATCGCCGGATTGCAGGGCGGAGACAAGATCCTCCAGGTCGGCCGCCACGGCCGGCCGGACGAGCAATTGCGGTTCGACAAGGACTTGATGATCGACGTGACGCTCAACGGCGCCAAACATCCGCTCGATCTGCTGATTCGGCGCGCAGGTCAGGCGGAGCCGGCGTGGATTTCGCTGACGCCCACCGACCGGCTGGCGGATTCCGATCGGCCGGCCACCTTGGGCGTCCGACCGGCCACCACCACGATCCTGGCTGCCAGCGGTTCAGCAGGCTTGGATGACGACACAGAACGCGACTCGGACGAAGGCTACGCCGCCTTGCGGCCGGGCGATGAGATCGTAGCGGTGGATGGCCGGCCGCTGCCTCGCGATCCTCAGTCAGGCTTTGTTTTCGAGCACGATCTGGACCGGCTCTTGGCGCCGCGCATGACAGAGCCTGTCACCGTAACGGTCCGGCGCCCGGCGGGAACTGGTGCGGCGGATTCCGCACCGCCGCAGACGCGGCAAGTCATGTTGCCTCCGACACCGTTGCGGATGACCGGATTGGTGATGCAGATGGGGCCCGTCGTCGGTGTGCGGCAGGAATCGCCGGCTGAGAAGGCCGGTTTTCGCCGGGGCGACGTGCTTGTGTCGTTGGACGGAGCGGATATCGGCGATCCGCTGACATTGGGGCAGCGGTTGTTGCCACTGATCGGACAGCCCGTCGAGTTTGGCGTGCGGCGGGCGGGCGAGGCGGACCCGGTGCTGTTGCAGGTGACTCCGGTGGCTCCGACGACCTTTCAGGACGGATTCAGCCCGGGATCGCCACTGGGCCTCGACACCCTCGGCTTGGCGTTCCACCTGCGAAACGTGGTCAAGGAGGTGCTCCCGGGCAGTCCTGCGGCCAAAGCCGACCTGCTCGCCGGCGACCAACTCGTGTCGGCCGTCTTCACCAAGGACGGCGTGCCAGATGGCGAGCCGCTTCCCATGCTGAAAAGCGAGTCCGGGATGGCGGGGTTCTGGCAGGCGGAGGACCGTGTGGCCGAGAAAGATCTGTTCAATTGGTATTTCGTCCACAGCGTGTTGAACATGGTTCCCGAAGCCAATTTGGAATTGACCTATCGCCGCGGCGAGGACGGCGAACGGACGGTGGCGATCGAGCCGTTCGATTCCGAGCAATACTTCCACCCGGCGCGTCGCTTGCCGACCACACCTTTGTCCCAGGTGCGGACCGCCGAGTCGTGGTCGGAAGCCTGGTCCTTGGGCTATGCCGAAACCGCGGCGAGCGTGAAGAAGGTATTCGCGGTGCTGCAGCGATTGTTTACCGGAAAGCTGTCGTATCGCAACCTGGGCGGGCCAATCATGATCGTCCGCGCCGCCGGGTCCGAGGCATCCGAAGGGCTCGCTCGACTGCTGGTGTTCCTGACGTTCCTGAGCGCGAATCTGGCGGTACTCAACTTTTTGCCCATCCCGGCGCTGGACGGCGGCCACATGCTGTTCCTGATCGCCGAGGGCGTGAGAGGCAAGCCGCTGAACGAGCGTCTGCAAGTCACTTTGACGCTGATCGGCGTCGGCTGCTTGCTGAGCCTGATGGTGTTGGTATTCACGCTGGATATCCAGCGATTTTTCTGAGCCGAACGACGGGATGAAAATCTAATACGGCCGCTGGGTCTCCGGGTCCACCATGAACCCGCGGCGGGGGTCGAAGTGCTCGTATCCCCCGACGCCCCACCGGCCGTCGTCTTCCTTGTAGAACGTCATCTCGACGTACCGCGGAATGCGGCGAGTGCCGACCAGGCCGTCCCGCGTGGTCAGGACGACGATCACGTTGAACTCGGCCGTGGCCAGCGGCGGGTCGCGGTTCGGAAAGACTTCGATCTGCAGGTTGCGTTTGATGTTGACTTCGCTGAACCGATACTGCCGCAGCTCGGCATCCGCGTGCGCGCGAACGTCAGGCGCGCCGGAGTAAGCGTACGTCAGGGCCGCCTCGACATCGTTCCGTTCCACGGCGGTGGCGATCTCGTGAAGCGTCCGGCTCACTTGCTCTCGGTCCGTGACGATCCAGCGTTCGGCCAGCACCAGGCCCACGGTAATCGCGATCGCGACGATCGCGCCGCCCAGCACCCACTTGGAGCCCGTGCGCAGCCAGCCGCCAACGAGAATTGCAGTGGTCAGGGAGCCGATCAGCAAAATGGGAAACGGGTTTTCCGTGAGCCAAGTCATGATGGATATCCGGAGGGAAATTCAGATCACAACGCCGGTCGTTCTGCGACCCGCACCGGGACCGTCAACGTCTGGCCCCGGCGAATCAACTCGACTTGGGCCACCGAACCGATTTCCGTCATTGCCACCATGCGGATTAAATCGGCCGATTTGTTGACCGCAGTGCCGTTCCAGCCGACCAGAACATCGCCTTGGATCAGCCCTGCGTCCTTGGCGGGCGACGGCAGCGACGGGTCGTCGATCACGGTGACAATCAAAGCACCTTGGGCGGCAGGCAGGCCCAGGCGGGCGGCGGTCTGCTCGGAAACGTCGTCCAGCTGGACGCCCAACCAGCCGCGGGCCACCCGGCCGTTGGCCTTCAACCGCTCGTAGACTCCTTTCGCGACGCTGCTGGGGATGGCAAAACTGACGCCTCGATAGGCATCGCCCAAAATGGCCGTATTGATGCCGATGACGCGGCCTTGGGCGTCGACCAGCGGTCCGCCGCTGTTGCCTGGATTGACGGCCGCGTCCGTCTGCAGAAAATCCTGATAGACTTCGCCTGCCATCCCGCCCCGATGTTTGGCGCTGATGATCCCGAACGTGATACTGCTCTGCAAGCCGAACGGACTGCCCAGCGCCCACACCAAAGCCCCCACGTTCATGTCTTCGCTCTCGCCCCACGGTGCGGCGATCAGGTTGTCGGCGTTGATTTTCAACACGGCGAGATCGGTCAGTACGTCGACGCCGACGATGCGGGCCGGCAGCACGCGCCCGTCGCGCAGAGAAACCTCGATTTCGGCCGCCGAGTGGACGACGTGAAAGTTGGTGATGATGTACCCTTGGGAGTCGATAATCACCCCCGACCCCTGACCGCGCGAACGTTCCGTCTGCGGGCCGAACAGCTGAGCCAGTTCGTTTGGGGGCCGCTGGGTGCGGACACTGCTGACGTCGATGTGGACGACGCTCGGCCCGACTTTCTGCGAAACCAACTGGCTGGCTTTCGACAAGGCCGACAGCTGCAGATCCTGCAATCCGGCGGCCGCCACATCGTATTCCGCCTGTTGCTTGCCGCGGGTGATCGCGTAGTGGTACCGTTCGAGCAAGTAAGGCACCAGGTACTGCAGTGCCAGCAGCAGCGCTAACAGTACCAGGACCCGTGACATGAGATGGGGCGAATGGCTGCCGTGGTTCCGGCGGCGCACCGCCGGTTCGTCCCAGGAGGCATTGTCCGGGCCGACGGCGCCGGCGCGTTCCTGCAGCAACTCCGCTGGCGGGACCAGCGGCGGCACCGGATCAAGCGAACGGTCGAAAGGCGGCATCTTCGGTTCGGTCCGCAAACGGGAAAATGAAAAGGACTGCTCACGAGATTGTACACCACGGAGGACCCCGCGTAGAGTCCCTGACGTTTGAGGACGCGGACTTTTCCTGGCCCAGGGAACTCGTTAGATTGATAGACATGGGGAAAAACTCTCTTGCGCCAAGGTTTCCGCCGGTTTGGCACGCCAGCGAAGGCGGGCTGTTGATGGTGGGCGGTCTGCTGACGACGGACTGGTTGCTGACGGCATACCGTCAAGGAATCTTTCCGTGGCCCGTGTACGACGGCCAAAACGAGATTCTGGCGTGGTTCAGCCCCGATCCGCGGGCCGTCTTGGAATTGGATCGCCTGCATGTGTCGCGGCGTCTGCGCCGCCGGCTCAACAGCGGCCGGTTCCAAGTCACGTTCGACTCGAACTTTCCGAGCGTGATCGCGGCCTGTGCGGGGCCCCGCAGGCCCGACGACGGCACCTGGATCACGCCCCATTTGGCCGATGCCTATGTGGAACTGCACCGTCTGGGCATTGCACACAGCGTCGAAGTCTGGCAGGGCGGCCAGCTGGCGGGCGGCTTGTACGGATTGGCGCTGGGCGGATTTTTTGCCGGAGAATCCATGTTTCATTGCGTCCGGGACGCCTCGAAAGTGGCCTTGGTGCACCTGGTTCGGCATCTCCAGTCGTGTGGGTTCGTCATGTTCGACGTCCAGCAAGCCAGTCCGCATCTGGTTCGCATGGGAGCGACGGAGATTCCACGTCACGAATTCCTCTCTCGGCTGAAACAGGCCTTGGAGCTTCCCGTGTCCTTCACCGATCCGCTGCGCCCCTCTGCTTCCGAAAGGCCCACGGTATGTGCCAATCCGATCTCACCGCCGCCGAATTCGAGCGCTACAGCCGCCAGATCGGCCCCGGTGTGCTGACGCCGGAAGGCCAACTGCGGCTGAAACGCGCCACCGCGCTGGTCACACGCGCCGGCGGCATGGGCGGTCCGGCGGCGTTGATGCTGACGATGGGCGGGGTGGGCCGCGTCATTTTGGCCCACGGCGGGTTTCTCAGCTCGCCCGATTTGAATCGTCAAGTGCTGGGTTCCGAGGACGCGGTGGACAAGTTGCGCGCCCCGGAGTTCGCCGCACACTTGCGACGCATGAATCGGTTTGTGGAAATCGAAGCCCTCGACCGCGAACCGGACGACGAGGAAGCCTTGCAGCTGGCGCGCCGCTGTGACGTAATCCTGGCCTGCCCGCCGACCTTCGAAGAACGGCTGCGTCTCAATCGGGCCGCCGTCGCGGCCCGTGTTCCGCTGATCGATGCCGCCCAGTGGGGCATGGGCGGCGCGTTGTGTGTGTTCCGGCCCGGCCAGACCGCATGCTTGGAGTGCCTGTATCCCCACACGCCACCTTTCGAGGAGTCCTTTCCCGTCGTCGGCGCGATTTCAGCGGCCATCGGTTCCTTGGCGGCCTTGGAAGCGATCAAGATCCTGTCCGGATCCGGCCGCCCGCTGTGGGGCCGGATGCTGACTTATGACGGCTTCCGCGGCGGGATCTCGATGATCCAATTAACTCGCCGCCGCGATTGTGCCTGTTGTGCCGGCGTGAACTAGTGCATCGTCCAGGCTAAGAATGTGGGTAGCCGAACTCGCCAGAGTTTGGAATACGGAAGTCTTGCGACTTCCGCTACCCGAAGATTAAGCGTTGACACGGCACTAGCCTTGCTCCGGGCAGCTCCGCGGAACCTTTCCAGCCAAACAATTCCCGCACGCAGAGGACGTGTCAGACCACGGGTTCCCAACCCTTTTCGTATTCCCGGCGCCAGAGCGTCATGGCCTCGGCATCGTCCAAGATGTGCCCGTTCTGCGGGTCAATCTTCAACGTTCGTTCGATCCGATGAGCGATGTTGCCCAGGTGGCACAGCAGCGTGCTCTTATGCCCCGCGGCGATCTCCGCGTTCAACGCCAGCGGCTGGTCGTTGCGGATCGCGTCCAGCAGGTTCACGATATGCTCGTCGTCGCCCACGCTAGGCGTGCCGAATTTGCCAACTTCCTTGTCCTGCAGGTCGAAGACGGTATACGTGCCGTTGCCTTCCAGTTCAAGCGTTCCGCCTTCGCCGTAGAACGCCACGAACTTGCGGTCGTGTTTGTTGCAGCTGAGGCCCTGCCAGGTGATCTGCCGCCGGCCTTCGAACTCCAGGCAAACGGTGTGCGTATCCGGTGTCTCCTGGTCGTCTTCCCAGCGGTAACGCCCGCCGGAGGAAGTCACACGGGTCGGGAAGTCAACGTCCAAACCCCAGCGGCACAGGTCCAGGGCATGAACCCCGTTGTTGCCCAGTTCGCCGTTGCCCCAGTGCCAGAACCAGTGCCAATTGTACGGAATCCGATTGTCGACGTAGGCCTTTCGCGGCGCGGGGCCTTGCCACAGTTCGTAGTCCAACCCTGCCGGAACCGCCGTTGCTTTGCCCGTGCCGATGGACGGCCGCAAGTTGTTGTACCAGCTGCGCGACAAGTATACCCGCCCAATGATTCCTTCGTGCAGTTTCTGCATCGCCTCGATCGTCCCCGGAGCGCTTCGCCGTTGAGCCCCCATCTGCACGGCACGATTATTTTTTCGCGCCGCCTGGACCATCAACTCGCCTTCGTGAGGATTGTGGCTGCATGGTTTTTCGACGTACACGTGCTTGTTCGCGGCACAGGCCAGAATGGTGGCGGGAGCGTGCCAGTGATTCGGCGCGGCACAGATCAGCAAGTCGACTTCGGCGTCGTCCAAAATGCGGCGAAAGTCGCTGACCACCTGAGGCGTCTTGACCGCCATGCCTTCCAGCATCTTGGCTCCGCCTTCCGCTCGGCTTTGGTCCGGATCGCACACGTACTTGATGACCACGCCCGGTTGTTTGGCGAAACTTGCGGCCAAGCTGCGTCCGCGGCTGAGTCCCATGACGCCCGCCACCACCGTCTTGGACGCCTCTGCGCCATGCACGGCTCCATTCCACAACGCGCCGGCCGCCATGCCGCCGACGGCCGCTGTTCCGAGAAACGTTCGCCGATTCATCTGCTGTGCCATGTTTGCATCTCCCAAGGTAATAAGTGCCGATGGAGGCTATTAAACCGCAACGGAAATCCCGTGTCTACGTGCTGTTTCAAGTTAATCGGCTTCGTCGCCAATGGCTGGCAGAGGACCGTCCTGAAAGGTGCGGCGATCCATCGCGGCGACACGCACGCCCTCTCGTGCGTCCCGCCAAAGATCCTCGCCGCTTGCCGGCGTGAGTTTCAGGCTCGTGTCCCACGCACGCAAGGTTCAACGCCGAAGGATGCGAGGTCGATCCAGAAGCGATTGAAGCCGTGCGCCCACGGCTTGGCATGCGACCGGCTTCCCACGCGCGTTCGCGTAAGTGTTCCATGAAGAGATTGGCGGCGACGAATGATGTTCATTTCGCATGACGCGTGGTATAACAGATGGCTGCCGAGAAGGAATTGCATTGGTTCGCGGGTCGGAACACGGCAATCGGAAAGACCAGCCGCTCGACCATTCGCGGAGAAAACGAGGAGACTTATGTCGGACACCATTCGTAAGGCGGTTAGAGAGAATTACGCCGCGGTGGCGCAAAGCGGCTTGTCGAGCAGCACGGCAGGGGTTCGAGCGGTCGCCGAAGCGTTCGGTTACACGCCCGAGCAGCTGGCGTCCGTGCCCGCGGATGCCAACATGGGTGTGTCCTGCGGCAACCCCACCGCTTTCGCCAGCCTCAAACCAGGTGAGGTCGTTGTGGACCTGGGATGCGGCGGGGGGCTGGACGTATTCTTGGCAGCCCAGAAGGTTGGTCCAACCGGAAAGGCCATCGGGATCGACATGACTCCGGAGATGCTTGAACTGGCCCGGCGGAATGCCGCAAAAACAGACGTTACGAA
>Ga0351889_10015_pt3 | contig 17374 bp, 14 predicted proteins | sample TotcelFGM3001M14_FD_206767 | JGI IMG/M metagenome (GOLD analysis project Ga0351889, IMG submission 206767) | Enriched cells from coal bed in the Powder River Basin, Montana, United States - Total cells FGM rep3 HSBNCT.FGM.300.1.M14 ...
ATTCAATTTTGGCCGACCACGGCTCGGCTCGACGGTTGGACTCTCTGTCGGCCAAAATTGAATTTTGAACGCCCGACCCCAAATCCGCCCCATGACTTAGCGAACTTGCATCCGCAAGCCGTACAATCCACGGCTGGCGGTGATGAACAGCGTTTGGCGATCTGCAGCGCCGAAGCACACGTTCGCCGTCCAGCCTTCGGGAACGGGGATGTGTTCGATCTGGTTGCCCGTGGGGTCGAACACCGTCACGCCTTTGCCGGTCAGGTACACGTTGCCGCGGTTGTCGATCGTCATGCCATCGGAGCCCAGTTCGCAGAACAGTCGCTTGTCGGCCAACGTGCCGTCGGACTGGATGCCGTAAACGAACGTCTTTTTGGCTCCAATATCGGCGACGTACAGTGTCTTTCCGTCGGGTGTACCGATGATTCCGTTGGGTTGCGTCAAGTCGTCGGCCACACGGATCAGCCGCTGGCGGTCGGGCGCCAGGTAGTACACACCGTGCACGTCCTGCTCGCGGGGGCCGCGATTCCAATAAGGCCGCTTGTAGAAGGGATCGGTGAAGTAGATCCCGCCGTCCGGCCGAATCCACAGGTCATTGGGACCATTCAGCAATTTGCCGTCGAACTGCTTGACGACAACGGTGACGGTGCCGTCCGGAGCGATGCTCCACAGTTCGTTCTTTTCGTCCGCACAGGCCCACAGTTGGCCTTGCGCGTCGAAGTACAGTCCGTTCGATCGGCCGCAGGGCTGCATAAACGTGGACAGCTTGCCGTCCGTGCTCCACTTCAGAATCCGATCGTTCGGTTGGTCGGTGAAGTACACGTTGCCGGCTGCGTCGGCTGCGGGACCTTCGGTGAACTTGAATCCGTCGGCCAGCAGTTCGACCGCCGCTCCCGGTGCGATGATGCCGCTGTCCTCGGCGGCTGATGCCATCGAGATTGTCAGGAACCCGTACAGCAACAAGCAGGCGACGGGAGCCCGGTAGAGCGTCCGGCAGATCGTGCAGCGTGTGTTCAGCATCGCAGTGTTCTCCTGGGGTGTTGACGAAACGACCACTTAGTGTGCCTGCGCCATGCCGGTCATGCAAGACCGGCGGCGTCAGGACTGGGAAAACATGGAACCGACGGATGGATTTCTTGGCCTCCGCGTCTGTGACGCTATGAGCCTGTCTATAAAGCGGTGACAAGTCCCCGCACTCCAAAATTGGATCCCGCATCGGCTATAATTGATCGAGAGGTTCGTTATTCCCGCTGCCGTTCCGAGGTGATCGTGCCAAGTCGCTCAAGTTCTTGTTCAAATCGCCCTACACCGCGCGGTGGCCGCCAGAGTGGCCGGCTCCGCCGGTGTGTCTGCTGTTGGGGCCTGCTGCTGGGGCTCGTCGCCGGCGCGGCAGGCCTGCGTGCCGCGGATTCCGACAGCGATGCCGACGACTACTGGTCCCGCCGCGACGCGCTGGACGCGGTCTATGCCGCACGATTGCACGGTTTGGCCGATAGTGTCGAGTTGAATCTGGAGGAAGCGGCCACAGTCACTCGCAGGGCGGTCTTTCCTCGCGATTCGCGCCGCCAATACCTCTTTCTGCCCGCCGAGACGGATCCCGCACAGCCGCCTGCTGAGGCCCCAACGATCGTGCAGCAGTGGTACGCCAAGTTCTCCGGGCACCGCCGCGAGCGCGCGGAGGCGTTGCTGCAACTGGCCCGCAGCGAATTACAGGCGGATCGTCCGACGCGAGCCTACCAATTGTTGCACGAAGTGTTGCACGTGTTTCCGGATCATGAGGCCGTCCGCGGGATGCTCGGCTATCGGCTCGTCAACGGCCGCTGGCGGAAGCCGGAGTCGGTGATCCGGACGCGCCGAGCGTCCCTCCCCAATCCAGAGCTTGGCTTCGATGCCGGCAAGCATTGGGTCGTCGAATCGGAGCATTTCCGGATCACCACCGATCACAGCGAGGACGCCGGAACGCAGCTGGCAGCGAAGTTGGAAGAGCTGCACGACGTTTGGCGACAGCTATTTTTTTCGCATTGGAGCAATGCGGCCGTGCTTGCGCGGCGATTCGAGGGTAAGATTTCGGCCGAGCGCAGCACCCGATCCCATCGCGTGGTGCTGTTTCGCGACCGGGCCGCGTACGTGGAGCGTCTCAAGCGGCTGGAACCGAGGATCGAAGTGACCGTGGGGATCTATCTGGAGGCCCCGAAGACCGCTTACTTCTACGTTGACCGCGAGGCCCAAGACGACCTCTATTTCCACGAAGTGACGCACCAACTGTTCTCCGAGACCGGGCGCGTCGCGCCGGAAGTCGCCGTCCTGGCCAACATGTGGATCGTCGAAGGCGTGGCGATGTACATGGAGTCGCTCCGCCGCCGCAACGGCTACTACACGGTTGGCGGCAGCGATGCCAACCGACTGCAATACGCCCGCTACCGCACGTTGAACCAAGGTTCCTACGTGCCGCTTGACCAACTCGCCGCTTTGGGACGCCGGGCCTGGCAACAGCATGAAGAGATGCATCTGCTGTATAGCCAAGCGGCGGGCTTGGCCGCCTTTCTGATGGACCATGAACGGGGCCGGTATCGGCCGTTGCTGGCGGATTATCTGCAAGCCGTTTACCAAGGCCGCGACAATGCCCGGACCTTGGCGGTGCTGGCGGGCGTGCCGTCGGCGGACCTGGAGCGGCAGTATCGGCAATTCCTCGACGTGACCGACGCGGACCTCGCGTTTCTGGAGGGTACGCCCGAAACGCAGAGCCTGTCGTTGGGGCGGACGTCCGTGACCGACGCGGGACTCAAGCACGTGGCCGGCTTGGCGCGGCTGGAGTGGCTTGACGTGGCCTACACGGCGGTGGGGGACGCCGGCCTCGCATGCATCCAGTCGGCTGCGCACTTGAACCATCTGATCGCCGAGCATACGCGGATCACGGACGCGGCATTGGAGATGATCGCGGGATGCACTAAACTGGAAATTCTCGATTTGACCGGCACGCAGATTACCGATTCGGGCTTGGCGCACCTGCGTTCACTGACCAAGTTGCGCGAACTGTGGATTGGCCAAACCGCCGTCACCGACGCCGGCCTGCAGCACCTGCGCGAGTTGAAAAACCTGGAAACCCTCGATATCGGCGAAACGCGGATTACGCGTGAAGCATTTGAACGGCTAAAACAGGCGCTGCCGCGGCTGAAGACAGAAGCGGCCGGTCCCGGAGGAGGTTGAGAAAGCCGGTGCCGCAAGCCGAGCGGCACGGGCCTGGTTTCCAGACAATCGAAGCTATCGCGACTCGTTACCCGATGCCGCCGCGCCCACCAGATGCATGCTCTCGACGACTTGGTCGACCAACCCATATTCCTTGGCCTCGTGGGCGGACATGAAACGGTCCCGATCGGTGTCCTTCTCGATTTTTTCCAACGAATGGCCGGTGTGCTTGAAGAGGATTTCGTTCATCCGCTGCTTGATCCGCTGGAACTCGCGGGCATGGATCAAGATTTCTTCGGCCGAGCCCTGGGCTCCGGCCAGCGGCTGATGAATCATAATGCGTGCATTGGGCAGAGCGTAGCGTTTGCCTTTGCTGCCGGCGGTGAGCAGGACGGCACCCATCGAAGCGGCTTGACCGATGCAATACGTTGCCACGTCACAGGGAACCCATTGCATGGTGTCGTAAATCGCCAAACCGGCTGTAACGCTGCCACCGGGCGAATTCACGTACAGATGGATATCGGCTTTCGGATCCTCCTGCGCGAGGAACAGCATCTGAGCAACGATAACGTTCGCCATTTCGTCCGAGACCTGGGAACCGAGAAAGATGATCCGGTCTTTTAGCAGGCGGCTGAAGATGTCGTAAACGCGCTCTTCGCGGCCGCTCTTTTCGACAACGTAGGGGATTAAGGGCATGGTACGCTCGCTCCGTATCAAAAATCGGCAGTAGTGGTTCCTGGATGGAATCCTGCGGCTGCACCGATCCGCAGGCTCGTGCCCGCAGGCTTGAGGTCAATCGTCCAGTTTGTCCTTGGCGTCATCCATCGGTGGCTTGGTTAGGATCTGGTCGACCAAGCCATAGTCTTTCGATTCCTCGGCGCTGAGGAAAAAGTCCCGATCCGTGTCTTTGACGATCCGTTCCATCAACTGCCCCGTGTGCTTCGCCAAAATCTCGTTCAGCATCTCCCGATTGCGGAGGATTTCGCGAGCCTGGATCTCGATATCACTGACCTGGCCGCTGACGCCCCCGTAGGGCTGATGCAGCATGACGCGGGCGTGCGGCAACGCGAAGCGTTTGCCCTTCGAGCCCCCGGCCAACAGGACGGCCGCACCGCTCGCCGCTTGACCTACGCAGTAGGTCGCGACCGGACAGCTGAGGATCTGCATGGTGTCGTAGATCGCCAAGGTCGCCACGACCTCGCCGCCGGGAGAATTCAAATAGAAGTGGATGTCCTTGTGCCGGTTCTCGCTTTGCAAATACAGCAGCTTCATCACCACTTCGTTGGCGTTGCCGGTATGGATGTCGCCCTGGAGGAAAACGATGCGGTTCTCCAGCAGCAGATCCCCCAGCGTCAGTTGCCGTTGGCGTTGATAGGATTGGTAGCCGTAAGAATTAGACATAGGCATTGCGTCGACTCCCGTCATACTGCAACCTTTCCCCCATTTTACGAGTGCAAACCAACCCGACACCCCTCAAGCGAAGTCTGCATTGTTGCCGACCATCGGGCAAACGCCGTGCGTGAGACAGTTGGAAAAACCGCCTCACTCCCGCGAACGCAACTCAGGCTCGAGCCGACCCGCAGACTCCGTCAAAAAGCGGAGCCTGCAGTTCAGGAGAAAAACGACTGCGCGACGCATCCCAGCGGCAACCAACCCGAAGCCCTGCGGATTGCCTCGCCTCAGGCGTGACTCGTCGGCGTCCCCGGCAGCGGCTTGGCTTCTTCGCCGTGCTGGGCTGCCGGAATCTCTTCCCGTTCCACCAGGCCGCTGACCGCGTCGTCGATCGCCGCGACGTCATCGACCGGCGGAGTGTACGGCACTTCCTTGACCAGCGCATGGCTGGTGATCAAGTCGATTACCTTGCGTTCGACGATCTGGTTACGAAGCGAATCCAATTCGCCGCGTTTCTCTAAACGCGCGCGGACCCGGCGGGCGGACAGGCCGCTTTGCTCGGCGATAAGTTCGATTTCGCGGTCGTAATCCTCGGGCTCCGCATCGAACTTCTGTTCGTCGGCAATACGTTCCAGGATGAAGTGCTCCTTCAAAGCCGTCTCGGTGTAACCCAAGCTGCGCCGGTGCAACACGTTGGCATGCGCTTGAATGACGTCGTCACTGAACCCGGCGGATTGCAGCTCCAAGACGACGCGCTGGAGTTCGCGGCGAGTCTGCTTGCGGAGCAATCCAGGGGGCAACGCCCAATTGGCGTCGGCCGTCAGCTGCGCTGTGATTTGTTGGCGAACGACCTGTTGGCGCCGATATGTCTCTTGCCGCTCCAATTCCTCCCGGACCGCGGTCCGCAAATCGGCCTCGTTGGTGAACCCGCCGATCTCGTTAAGGAACGCCGGAGTGAGCTTGGGCAGTTGCTGCTTCTGAACCTTGACGACTTCCAGATCAACCTGGACTTCCTGCCCTTTGAGGTGCTCGTTATCGACGTTTTCGCTGATTTTCAGCGTCGTCGTGCGATGCTCGCCTTGGCCTGCTCCCCGGATCAAATCGCCGAAATCCTCCAACTGAGCGTCGCGGAAGCTAAGCTTCTGCTTTACGGCGACGGTACGATCTTCGATCTTGGACAACACCTGGCCATCGCGAGAGAAGGTCAGATTCAAGGTCACGTAATCGCCGTCACCAGCTGGCCCGTGATGCTCGACAAGCTTGCCGGATCGCGCCAAGATCCGCTGCAAATGGTCCTCGACGTCCTGGTCGTTGATCTCACGCTGGGGCTGTTCGATCGTCAACCCCTTCCATTCGGGCAAATCGAATTCCGGGCGGACTTCCAAGTTGAACTCAAACGTCAAATCGCCCTCATCCGGCATCACGACGGCGTCCAACTTCAGATCCGGCTCGCTAATCGCCGCAAACTCGTGTTCCTCGCTGATCTGGGCAAGGCTCTCCATCAACAGTTTGCCCTTAACCTGATCGCCCACTTGCTCCTTGAAGCGGCTGACTACCAGCCGAAGCGGGGCCTTGCCAGGGCGGAAACCGGGCACTTCCGCTTTGGGCGCCAGTTCCTGGTACTCCGCTTCGAAGTAGCGTTCGATGTCCGCCCGCGGAATCACGGCCGTGATGTGCCGCTCGCAAGCGCTCATCTTGTCGACGGTGACTTGCAAGTTCAACCGCTGCTTCGGCGCATCTTGCTCTGGGGTTTGCTCTTGCGGTTGCTCTTGATCCGCTTCCGCCGCAACAGCCTCTACGTCCTGCAGTTCCTCGTGGTCGGTGGCCGGCGTGTTCATGAGTTCCTGTATTCAGTTCTCAAAACTCGAAGCGGAAAAGTAAAAAAGAGCGGGTGATGGGAGTCGAACCCACGACAACAACGTTGGCAACGTTGTGCTCTGCCAACTGAGCTACACCCGCACTTTGGCACAGTCTAACAAATTTTAGTTGGGTGGCAAACCCAACCGTCCGCCACACCAGTTATTCCGGATTATAAGGATGCACGGCGACGTTGCAAGGGTACATCGGCAGTCGCCGGGCAAGAACTTTGCGACAAAAAAGAGCGAAGCTTGGGGAGTCCCCACAGGAACGCCGGAAAATGCGCGGGATTCGGCCGTTTTTCGCATTTTTTCACAGCCTCTCAGGCCGCAAACCGGCGTGAGAATTCATGGCTGCGATCAGCCCGCGCGGCGAACTGCAACCGCACTGGCTTGGCCTTGTGGCGTAACACTGACTTTGAGGAAGCTGTCTCCCGGCTGGTCGCCCGTCCGCGCGGCGCGAATGGGGCAACGCGGATCGGGGGTTTCGTAATTGAGTAGCGGAAACAGGGTGTCGTGCTGCAAGGCGAGGACGCTGGCGATCAATTCGACCAGCCCGCCGGCCGCTCCCAAGTTGCCCATGTAGCTCTTGGCTGCTGTCACCGGCAGCGGCTGGTTTCGCGCGCCGAACACCGCCCCGACCGCAGCGGCCTCCTGTTCATCGCACGCACGCGTGGCCAGTCCGTGAGCGTGATAATGCCCCAGCTGCCCCGGTTCGATCCCCGCTTTGGCCAAAGCCTGACAGGCCACGTTCTGGATCGCTTGACGAATATCGCCGCCAGCAGTCGGATGGACGGCGGCCGAAGAACCGAAACCGACAATTTCCGCCAAAATATTGGCACCGCGAGCTTGGGCGGTCCCGAGTTCCTCGACCACGATCGCGCCGGCGCCTTCGCCCAGAACCATTCCGGTGCGGTGCAAGTCAAAGGGACGGCACATCTTTTCCGGTTCGCCCGCTCCCGTGGCGCACTCCTCTTGCAGCGCCACGTGGACGGTGCGCAAGGGGTGCAACCGGGTGCCGGTCGCACCCGCGATCATGATCTCCGCATGACCACGAACGATCGTACAATAAGCTTCGGCCACAGCCAGCAGTGCCGACGCTTCGCGGAGCGTGATCGAATTGTTGGGACCGCGCAAGTCGTTGTAGATCGCGACGTGACTGGCCGGCATGTTCGGCAAGTACTTCAACAGCCACAGCGGGGTTACCTTTGGCATGCCGTCGGTCGCCCAGCGGGCAAAGTCGAATCGGCCGTCGGACGTGAGACAACTTCGCACGCCTTCCGTGAATTCCTCGGGGGCCGACATAATATAGTCGGAGCCGTAGACCACGCCGGTGCGGTCGACATCGTAGTCGCCGAGTTTCAGCCGAGCATCCTGCAACGCTAATTGGGCCGCCGCTACGCCCATTTGAATTTCGCGGCACATGACCTTCAGGCCTTTGCGGATCGTGCGGACCTGCTCCTTGGCCAACGCGCCGAAATCAGCGATGTCGCCTGTAAAATCGCCGACCTCCCCCGCGCACCGGATCGCCAGATCTTCGGCGGGCAGGCAGCGGAGCGGACCGATGCCGCTGCGGCCAGCGGCGAGCGAATCCCAGACCGCCTCTTTTCTGGTGCCTAAGGGGCTGATCAAACCCATTCCGGTGATGACGACGCGGCGAATTGCTGTCGATGGCATGGCGTTTCCTGCGCCGGAGGACTGGGGGGATCACGCCGGTCGAGGCCGGCACCACGAGCTGGCTTTCCCCGCCTTAAGGCAGGGCAATGGCATCTATGAACAGGGACTTCCTTAGTCGTTGGATAACTTTCCACTGATCAACCGCAAGAACTCCGCATTGCTGGGAAAGCGACCCAACTGGCGGGTCAATTGCTCCATCGCTTCCACCGGATTCATGCTGGTCAAAGTCCGCCGCAACATCGTCACAGAATGCAGCGTTTGAGGGTCGTGCAGCAACTCTTCGCGGCGCGTTCCGGACTGCGTGATGTCCATCGCGGGCCAGACGCGGCGGTCTGACAACTTGCGGTCCAGCACCAATTCCATGTTGCCCGTTCCCTTGAATTCCTGGAAAATCAACTCGTCCATACGACTGCCGGTGTCGATCAAGGCAGTGCCGACAATCGTCAGCGATCCGCCCTCTTCGAACGCCCGCGCCGTGGCGAACAGCTTCTTGGGCACGTCCATCGCTTTAATGTCCACGCCGCCGGACATCGTGCGGCCCGTGTTGCCGACCCACTTATTGAACGCCCGTGCCAAGCGAGTAATCGAGTCCATCAATAGGAACACGTCCCGGCCCATCTCGGCCAAACGCTTGCAGCGTTCAACAATCAGCTGCGAAATCCGCACGTGACTCTCCACATCCATGTCCAGACTGCTAGCAACCACCTCGCCGTTCACGTTCCGTCGCATGTCGGTGACTTCCTCCGGACGTTCATCGACCAACAGCACGATTAACTTGACCTCGGGATAATTTGTAGAAATCCCGTTGCTGATGTGCTGCAGCAAGATCGTCTTGCCGGTCCGCGGCGGAGCGACAATCAGCGCTCGCTGGCCTCGCCCCAGCGGCGTCAGAAGGTCCATCACGCGGGTCGTGATCGGCTCGGTGCCGGTTTCCAAGCGAAACCATACCTCCGGATTGATGGCCGTCAGCGAATCGAATGTCTTGACATTGGCATAGTCATCCGGCGGCATGCCATCGACGTCCAGGACCTCCCGCAAACGCGGACCCTGTTGACGACGCGCCTGCTGAACCATTCCGCGGATCATCACGCCTTGCCGAAGGCGGTACTTCTCGATCATCGTGCCCGGCACGAAAGGATCCGACCGTTCGCGGGAGTAGTTGTTCGTCGGACTGCGAAGAAAGCCGTAGCCGTTGGGATGCATCTCCAGCAAGCCCTGGCCCTCCTCCAATTGGCCGTCCGCCTCATCAACCGGCTCGCGGTCAACGGCCGGTGCGCGTTCGCCCTGAACGACTCGCCGCCGGCGCCGCCCGCGTCCGTTGTAGTTACTGCTGCTGTTGTTATTAGCGCTGGTGTTGCCGTGGCTCGTCGTGCGCCCCGGAGACTTTGTGCGAGTTCTTCTCTTCCCCATGATCTTGATCATCCCAATACACCCAGAAACCTGCCGAACTAGTCCTCAGATCGGCGAAAAACTGGAGACTCGCAACGCGAATAACGGGCGAGCCCAGATACAGCCTGCCGGGAATCAATCCGAAGGCATGTTATTGCTTTACTGCAAAGAAGGACCGTTTCCCGTCAACACTGCCACCGCAGCGCCGGATGGATAACAGCCGCGTCAGAAATCAAACTCCGGAAGCCAAGTAAAACAATTCACCGCGCAAGCAAAGAATCGTGTTACAGCCGCCAGACCTGTGGTCCTCTACTCGCCTTGCGTGATCGGCTATCCGTTCATCGTGATTGAAGCAAACTAAGCTAGCTTGCCACAAAGAAACCAGGTGATCGCTCGATCACCGCTGCCAAAGCAAGACAAGCAGATGGCCTCCCCTCACTTCTTTAGCCCCGCTTGACTGATCAAGCAACTTGGAGGCGGAGACCTAACTAACTTGAGCGTTTCGTGAGGCGCAATTACGCGTCTAGTCAGAACCTCACACCCGAAATCTTACCGATACCGACATCGGTGTCAACGGACAAAACCATCGCCGACAAGAAAAAAGGCATTTTTCTCATAAATTCCTTTCGCGGCAAAGAAACGTCGCCTCGCTCGCTTCCCGGTTTTGGGCCCCCCGCTATCTCAAGCCTGAAATCCGGAAAAAACAGCCTAACCGTCAAAGTTTAACTCACCCGGCTGTCAAGGATAACCGATATCCCGAACGAACGGGAACGGTTTCCTTCGCCTCCTAAGCAACGGATTGATCCATGTGCGCTCTTCGTCTCACGCTCGTCGGTCTCCTGATTACCTCAGCTCCGCCTCCGGTGCTCGCCCAGGCCGGTGTTCCGTGGCTGTACAGCCTGCCCGAGGCGCAACAGATCGCTCGGCAGGAACAGCGATTGTTGCTAGTTCATTTCTACTCGGACACCTGTCCCCCGTGCCGTAAACTTGATCAAGTCGTTTTTGTGAATACGGATGTTCATCGAGCCATGGCGATGAACTATATTCCAGTCAAGATCAACGGTGAACGATCCCGCGATGTGGCGGCCCAGTTCCAAGTGGACCGATGGCCGACGGACGTTATTGCCGATCACCAGGGACGCGTGCTCTATAAGACCATCAGTCCGCAGGATCCCGCAAGATACATTCAGTTGCTAAACGCCGTAGCCGCTGATTTCCGTGCGGCCAACCCCCCCGCACAGATTGCCAGCCGGGGAATGTCCGCGGCCGAAACAAGCCGGGCGTCCGGACCTGCGGCGTACGACAACCGGTACGATCCACGGCAGACGGCGACATCCGGCCCGAGTGCGATCTCGGGACCGCCGCGGGATGGTGCGCCGGGTGCGGATCCGTATGCACCTCGACCGCCGGCAAATCCAATCGGCGCGTATCCTTCCCCGCAATCAGCGGCGGCGTACCCCGGCGCTGCGGCGCCTCGCGAGCAAGTCAATCCTTATGCGAGTCAATATCCACCGCCAGCAACTCAGAACATACCCCAAGGCAACGGGTACGATCCGCGAAGCTCCTGGTCTCAGCCCGCGAACATGAGCGGGGCCGCCCCTTATGCTTCGGTTGCTCCCACGGCATCGGTCTCGGCAGAGGGTCTGTTGCCGACGCGCCCCGCATGGCAGGAAAATCGGTTCGTCTCCAATCGTGGTCCCGAGCATGGAAGTCCAGCCGAGCGTGGACTGGCCGAGCGAAGTGCAGCCGATGCCGTGGCAGGAGCCGCCGATGCTCCCAGCATGGCCGGTGCAAGTGGCAGTCCGATCGGGATGGATGGTTTCTGTCCGGTCACCCTTCAGGAGCAAGAGCGCTGGGTTAAGGGCGATGCGCGTTGGGGAGCCGTTCACCGCGGCGCGACTTACCTGTTCCTGTCGCAGCAGCACCAGCAGCGTTTCCTGTCGGACCCTGACCGCTACAGTCCCGTCCTGTCCGGATTGGATCCGACTCGTTACGTCGACCGAGGCGAATTGGCCCCAGGGCGGCGGGCACACGGGATGTGGTTCCGCGAAAAAATCTATCTGTTTGCCGACGAGCAGTCGCTGGATCGGTTTTCTCAGGCGCCGGAATTCTACGCCCAACGAACGCACGAAATCATGGCAGCTGCGGGACGGTAGGATGATTGGCAGATGCAACAACTCGCCCGTCCACCAGGGTCACGACGCGTGTGGCCAAAGCCGTTGTCTGGCGATCGCGGTGGCTGGCTAGGATGATTGTGGTGCCCAGGCGGGCATGCAGTTCGCGGAGCGCTTTGCTCACCACGCGTTCGCTCGCCTGATCGACGTGAGCCGTGGGTTCGTCCAGCAGGAGGACCTCGGGTTCGAGCGCCAGCGTGCGGGCCAGGGCGACGCGCTGGCATTCGCCGCCGGACAATTCGCGGGGTCCGCGATCCGCGAGATGCTCGAGTTCCAGCAGTCGCAGAACCTCCGTCGTGCGCCGCCGCGTCTGGGCCGCGTCCGCGCCTCGAAGCCGAAGTCCATAGGCCACGTTGTTCCGCACGGACATCTGAAAGAGGACCGTCCGCTGCAACAACAATGGACAGCGCCGGCGGGCCGCGAGGACTTGACCCGTTCCCCAGACGTCGCAGCCATCGAGCCGCACGCGGCCTTCTTCCGGGCGGACCAGAAACGCCATCGCTTCCAGAAGCGTGCTCTTCCCGCTGCCGTTGGGCCCCGCGATCGCCACGATTTCTCCGGGGGCGATGGCCAGATCCGGGACGCGCAGGGCCTCGATCATCCGCCCGGTTCGCGATTCGCGGTAGCGGCGTACCACGCCTTCCAAGGTGTAGCGGCCGCTCATTGCCCGCCTCCGCCTTGCAGGGATTGAAGCAGGACGTTCACCGCCAACGCGACCCCCAGCAGCACGATTCCCAGCGCCAAGGCCAGGGCGAGGTTGCCCATGTCCACGTTCAACACGATCGCCGTCGTCATGGTGCGGGTGAAGCGATCGATATTCCCGCCCAAGATCATGGCCACGCCCACTTCGCTGATCACACGTCCAAACGCGGCAATCACGGCGGCCAACACGCCGAACCGCGCCTCGCGCATCACCGTCCAGAACGCCTGTCCGTGACTGGCGCCCAGCGCCAAGGCCGTTCTCCGCACGTCCCGATCGATCCGGGCGACGGCCGTCAAGGTAAACGTGGTTACGATGGGCAGAACCAACACCGCTTCACCCAGAATAATTCCGCGCACGGTGAACAACAGCTGCAAGCTGCCCAGCGGCCCATGACGACTGAGCAGAACGTACAGCGTCAGGCCGACGACGACGGTGGGCACGGCCAGCAAGGTGTTCAGCAACGTGACCAGCGCCCGCTTGCCCGGAAACTCGCGTTCGGCGATCAGGACTCCCAAGGGAACTCCGAGCAGACTGGCCAAGATGGTGGCGGCCAGCCCGATCAGCAGCGTGCGGCCGGCGTATTCGAGGACGTCGGCGTCCAACGTCACAATCAGTCGCAGGGCACTGGCCAAAGCATCGAGCAGCGTTTGCATAGGGCCATTTATCACGGTCGTCCAGCCGCGTTCGGAAAGAACAGGGTCTTGCCTCCCACGTGAAACTCGCCGATCCGCCGTTGCACCTCAGGCGAGGTAATCCACGCGATGTATTTTTCGGCGCCAGGGAAATTCACGTGAGGCCGCTTCCGAGGGTTGACCGCGATGACGCTGTACGGATTGACCAGCATCGGGTCGCCCTCGCCGACGATGATCAAATCGGTTTTCGGCGGCGCGGCGAACGCGAACGCATCGTATGTCGCTCGGTCCGACAGCGTGTAAGCTTGTTTTTCACTCGTCAAGATCAACGTTTTTCCCATGCCCTGGCCGATCGACAAGTACCAATCGCCGCGAGGCCTGACCGCGGTGAACTCGCGCGGTTGCCCGTCGACGATCGCTCGGGCCGTCTTGGTTTCCAGCGGCATCCCGGTGGCCCGCCAGATTTCTTGCTCCTTGATGTGGGTGCCGGAATCGTCGCCGCGGGAAACAAACTGGCCGCGTCCCGCCGCCAAGCGTCGAAACGCCTCGATGATCGACTTCGTCTGTCGGACCTGCGCGGGATCGCCGGGCGGCCCGACCAGCAGGAAATGATTGGTCATCACGTCCCGCCGCATCACGCCGTAACCCTCGGCGACGAAGGCGTCCTCCAGCGGACGGGCATGGACCAGGATCACATCGGCGTTGCCGTCGCGGGCCATCTGCAGGCTGGCGCCGGTTCCCTTGGCGACCACCTTGACGCGGATTCCCGTCCGGGCCTCAAAATCGGGATGCAGGTGCCGAAGCAGCCCGGTGTTCTCCGTGCTGGTGGTCGTCGCCAGAACCAGTTCGCCGTCGGCAGCGAAGGCCGAACCGGCGGCGGAGTTGGCCAGAGCGGCCACGAGCGCCGCGCACCAACACGTGGATTGCATCGTCATGGCCGTTTCCTTATTCGCGACAGCTCGTCAGCATCGCATCGCACTGGCGGCAGACCATCTCGGCCGAAATCAAGCGCATCGCCCGATTGTCGGCATGACGGCGTTGCCGGTGCGAGCCGCTTTGATATTCGGCCTGCAAAGCCGCGTGGCTCGAGCCGTAGGGTCCGCTTTCTTCGGGACGCGTGGTGCCGTACAGGCCGATACTGGGCGTGCCCACCGCGACCGCCATGTGCAAAGGGCCCGTATCGGCGCTGAGGAACAGGCGTCCGCCTTCGATCAGCGCCGCCAATTCGAACAACGTCGTGGGCGGCGCCAGAACGGCATGTCCGGCGGACTCGGCCACAATCTGTTCGGCCGCCGCTCGTTCGCCCGCGCCGCCCCACACGACCAACGTGGGCAAGCTGTGTTGCGCCCCCAAATGCTGGGCCACGCGGCCGAATCGATCCATCTCCCAGCGTCTGGATTGCCAAGTCGCGCCAGGGTTCATGACGGCATAGCCGCCGGACAATTCGAGGCGGTCGATGACCTCGCCCATCCGCTGGCGCGAGTCGTCGTCCAGGGGCAGCTGCCACCGGACAGCCGGTTGCTGAATCCCCAGCGGCGCCAGCAAGTCCAGCGAACGGTCGACCACGTGCGGGCGTTCGGACGGGATCCGTTCGTTGTTCAGCCAGGGACTGAGTTCGCGGCCATGCGCGCCGCGCAAGCCGATCCGGCGGCGGGCGCCCGACAGCCAGCACGCCAAGGCGGATTTGGTCATCCCTTGGCAGTCGATTGTCACGTCAAACCGCCGTGCGCGAAGCAACCGTCGCGTGGCCAGCAGGCGCCCAGGATGGGTGAACCAGCCGCGTTTCAGGACCAGCACTTCGTCCAGACAGGCGTGGTTCACGACCATCGCCGCCGATTTCTCTTCCACGACCCAGGCCAAAAAGGCGTCCGGGAATTTGGCGCGCAACGCGCACGCGACCGGCAGCGTCAGGATCGTGTCCCCGATCGCACTCATCCGAGCGATCAGGATCCGAGAGGGGTTCGACGCAATCATGCGAACGTTCCTGCGGGCAAAGAACAAACGAATCGCGCGAAATGTAGTGAATGCGGGCATACAGGTCAAGCGGGGAAAGATTCCGGGCCTGTGCCAACCATCGCCACGTGCGGTATAATGTCCGTCATGTCCATCATCGAGTTGCGAAGTTTGTCCAAATCGTATCGAGTTTACCAGAAAGCGGAGGGGCTGATGGCCTCGGTCCGCGGACTGTTTCGGCGCGAGCATCGCGACGTGCTCGCCGTGCGCGGAATTGACCTGGATGTCGAACAAGGCGAGTTCGTCGCCTTTTTAGGCCCGAACGGGGCCGGGAAGACGACGACCTTGAAGCTTCTGTCCGGTGTCATCAATCCGACGGCGGGCGAAGCCCGGGTCATGGGATTCGTGCCTTGGAAACGAGAAAACGCTTACCGCCGCCGTTTCGCGCTGGTCATGGGCCAGAAGAACCAGTTGTGGTGGGACTTGCCGGCTCAGGAGTCGTTTCGCTTACACCAGCAGATCTACCGCATCGATCCCGGCGCGTTTCGGACGACGCTGGACGAGTTGGTCGACCTGCTGGACGTAGAATCGCTGCTGCGCCAGCCGGTTCGCGAGCTGTCGCTGGGCGAACGCATGAAGATGGAGTTGATCGCCGCCCTACTGCACTCGCCGGACGTACTGTTCCTGGATGAACCGACCATCGGCTTGGATGTGGTCGCCCAGCACAACATCCAGCAGTTCCTCAAGTACTATCAGCAGCGGCGGCGGATTACGATTCTGCTGACCAGCCATTACATGAAGGACGTGGGCGCGTTGTGCAAACGGGCCGTTATTATCGCCCAGGGGCAGATCAAGTACGATGGCTCGCTGACCGGGATCATGGGCCGGTTCAGCGGCCACAAAGTGGTGACGCTGCAACTGGACGAACAGCAGAGCACGGACGGCTTTGAAAGGTTTGGGCAAGTCATCGAGGTCCAGCCGCCGAAGGTCAAGCTGCGGATCGAGCGGGCCGCCATTCCCCGCACGCTGGCCGCGATCCTGGACCAGCACGCCGTGTTCGACGTGGCGGTGGAAGATCCGCCTCTGGAAGAAGTGATCGCGGAACTGTTTTCGCGGGTGGACGAACGCCTGCAGCAACGCGGGGCGGTGGCGGCGGCGCGAGCCGCTGACGCGGCGGCCGCGCGGCAGGGCGAAAACGTTAAAAGCTAGGCCGGAACAAGTACAGGGCCGTTCCGGCACGCGCTTGACACAACCCGCGGCGGCACCGTCGCGCAGGCTGGAACCACGGATCAACACGCATGTACGCTCGAGCGGTTACCTACTGGACGATTCTGCGAATCACGCTGGAAGAACGGCTGGTGTATCGAGGCGATTTCGCCTTGGGCACGTTGATGCGGTTCCTGCCGATCATCACGCAGATTTTTCTGTGGTGGGCCGTCTTCGATTCCGTCGGCGGAACGCAGTCGGAAAACCACATCGCCGGCTATCGGTTTCAGAACGTGGTGGCCTACTATCTGCTGACGATGGTCAGCCGAGCCTTCTCCAGCATGCCCGGCTTGGCGTCCGGGATCGCGCTGCAGATTCGCAACGGCGAGATCAAAAAGTTCTTGATTCAGCCGGTCGATATGCTGGGCTTTCTCATGCTCAGCCGCTTGGCCCACAAACTGGCCTACTATACCGTGGCCGTGGTTCCGTTTGCGTTCGTGTTCTTTTTGTGCCGCAGGTTCTTCATCGACGGCTGGCCGGATGCGGGGACGCTGGCGGCATTCGCGCTGGCGCTGGTTCTCAGCCTCCTGCTGGGCTTCTTTCTGGAAGCCTCGATCGGATTGATCGGATTCTGGTTCCTGGAGGTTTCGTCGCTGCTGTTCGTCTATATGTTGCTGACGTACTTCTTGTCCGGCCACATGTTTCCCTTGGACATGTTGCCCGCTCCCTGGAGCCACGTGGTCGCCGCGCTGCCGCTGAAATACCTGGCCTACTTTCCGTCCGCCGTATTCCTGGGCAAGATCACCGGACCGGATCTGGTGCGCGAACTGGGCATCGCCGCCAGCTGGGTCGTCGTCTTCGCGATCGTGTCCCGCGTCATGTTCCACCGGGGCGTGAAACGTTACAGCGGTTACGGGGGCTGATTCAGCCACGCATGGAACCAGAAGGCGTGCTTCATTTCACCTTCCGGAATTCCCGGTCGGCGAAGTCCAGGTAGCATTTCCAGTCGAACAGGGTCAGGTTGTGCTTCCCCTCGCGGATATGGTAGTGCATGCCGTCACCATGCAGTGACTCGCCGATGGCCGGCATCTCCGAGTTTGCGCCCAGGCCCTGTCTGCCGAACAACCGATACACCGGCTCGGCGTGGACGACGCTCAAGAACTCGCCGCGCGGATCGGCCCAGAGGTCCTGTTCGGCACTCCCCAC
>Ga0351889_10232_pt1 | contig 17356 bp, 15 predicted proteins | sample TotcelFGM3001M14_FD_206767 | JGI IMG/M metagenome (GOLD analysis project Ga0351889, IMG submission 206767) | Enriched cells from coal bed in the Powder River Basin, Montana, United States - Total cells FGM rep3 HSBNCT.FGM.300.1.M14 ...
CACCGCAGGACAGATCCCTCCCCTTCCCTACGCGTCCCCGGCAGCGACGGGCTGTCTGGCGTCGATCAACAGGCCCGTCATGCCGGCCAGCAGAAAGGCGGCGGCGCAAGCCACAAAGGCGGCCACCCAATTTTGGCTTGGCCCGACGATCCAGATCAGCAGCGGCGGCGTCACGGCCGCGCCGAGGTTACCCCACATGTTGGTCCAGCCCAGGACGGACGCGACGTAGCGGCCGCCGGTGTCTTGGCAAAAAGCCCATACTGTTCCCTGGCTCCAATCGGTCAGGAACGCGACTAGCGAAAACAGCAGCACGGCGATCCAGGGCGAAGGCTCGAACAGGAAGGCCAAATAAGCCGCTGCGGCCAACAGCCGCGACAGGCCGATAGGCAACGCGCGGCTCCAGCGCAAGCCCATCGTCCGCAACAGGCGGTCGGTCCACATCCCGCCCAGCACCGTGCCGAACCAGCCGACCAACGGCGGAATCGAGACCAGCAGCGCCCGCTCTTCGACCGGCAGTTGATGGACGCTCTGGAAGTAGCGCGGAGCCCAGGTCATGATGAACACCCAGCCGACGTTGGTGAACAGCTGCGAGGCGGACAGCAGCCACAAGCTGCGGCTGGCGACCAAGCGGCCCAGCGGCGATTGCGCCTGGGCGCCCCCCCTGCCCTGCCCTGCGGACGGAGACGCCGGCGCGGGATCGGCGGCGGATTGCGATCGCGCTGCGGGACGTGCGAACTGGGAATCTTCGCTTCCCGCCCGGCGGCTGGGACCCGCGGGAGGCCGATCTTCGATCAGCCGCCGTTCGGCATCGTTCACGCGGGGATGATCCGCCGGCCGATTGCGGCACGTCCACCAGACCAGCGGCCCGACCAACAGGCCCAGGCTGCCGTACACGAACATCATCGGCCGCCAACCTGCGCCGTACAGTTTCCGCAAGCTGTCGCGATATGCGGCTTCGAGGATCAAGCGGTTCAGCCGCTGAGTTTGTCGCACGTCCAATTCGTCCGGCGGCTGGGCCAGCAGCCTTTGGGCTTCGCGCTCCAGCGGCAAGGCCGCGACGTCGGCGCCGGTGAAGAACCCGGCCGTCGAGATGATGCCGTTTAATTCGGCCGTCAGTTGATGGGCAAGGCGAACCGTGGTAGCCCCCCCTGCCCTCCCCTGCCCGGCCACGGAATGCCCGGCTGCGCCGGCGGCAACTTGCAGCCGCACGTCCCGCGACAAGGCGTTCATGATTTTCGCATTGACAGCCGCGGTCGGGCTTTCATCATCCCGGGAAGAAAGCGACCGGCAGAATCGGGGCACATCGAGCAGATCCGACCGCTGCAGCGTGGCGGGCGTGCCGATCGGCGTGAGCCACACGATCAAAGGCCCGCTGGCGAACAGCGCCAGCCAGCCGCCGATGCGCCCGCCGACGGACACCAAGCTGTTGGCCGTCGCCCGCGCCGATACGGGCATCCATTTGCCGACGAGGCTCGCGCCCGTCGGGTACGCTCCGGCTTGGGCCAGGCCGAATCCGAACCGCAGCACCAGCAGCATTCCGAAGCCGGCCGCGGCGCCGCTCAAGCCGGTCAGCAGCGACCACCCCAGTACATACACGGCCAGCATGGCGCGCGGTCCGAACCGGTCCGTCAGCCACCCCGACGGCACCTGTCCGAGCGCGTACGTCCAGAAAAACGCGCTCAGCATCCATCCGATCTGCGTATCGGTGAGTCCCAGGTCTTCTTTGATAAAAACTTCGGCAAACGAGATGCAGAACCGGTCCAGGTACAGCAACACGGCCATCAAGGCCGTGACGGCTACGACGCGGTAGCGAACTCGTGTGGGGGACGCGGAAGGCATAGGCATTCGGCGAGAAGGACCGAGATTCAAGGCAGCGGCGAGTATCGCAGACAAACTTGGCGGTGGCAAGCTCGGCAACGGAGGGGCGGCGCGGTCCTGGGACGTTGCTCCAGGTTACGGTGGCGGCAGGCCTTCGGCCAAACGGGCAAGCCTGAGGCCTTTGTCAGTGGCCGCCGTGTTGGCAGTTGATCTAAGATAGCGGGGATAGTCCGTGGCGTGGATGGGCTGCTGGCGGCGCGGCCGATGTGAAGGGCATTGGAACCTGGATCGTCTGTTCCCCTGACCATGCTCAGGCGAAGACTTCGCGGCGGACAAACTCGACGACGGCGGCGACCGCCGGATGACGCAGTTTTCGTTCGACGGAGATGGCATAGTAGCGTTCCCGAACCGTGTCCAAACGTCCCAACACCCGAACGCGATATTGGCGGCTGACCTCGGCCTCGATCACCGACGGCACCGCAAACACACCCACGCCCGCTTGACCGAACGTCTTCAGCAACGAGCTGTCGGCGAATTCTCCACGGATCACCGGCCGAATTCCGGCTTGATCGAACCAGTGATCGAGCGCCGTGCGTAACGGGCATTCCTCGGAAGGCAACAGGAATGGGGCTCCGTCCAGACAGGAGGGGAACTCCCCGCGGCAAGCCGCCGCCAATTTGCTCGTTCCGCAAAGCGAGACGCCGCATTCTCCGAGCAGATGCTGAAACGTCTTCACCTTGACAAGCGGGCTGGGAACCGCATCCGCCAGCACGATGTCCAACTCGTGCAGCGCCAGCCGGGCCAGCAGTCGGTCCAGCGGCCCTTCGTCACAGACCATGCGCACGGGTTCCGGCAGTTGCAGAACGGGTTCCAGGAACTGAAAGCAGAGGAGTTTGGGTACGCTCTCGGCGATGCCGACCACCAGCCGAAGCGGGCGGCCGAACACACGGCCCTTGAGCGCCTCTTCCAATTCTTTGCCGACCGAAAAAATCTCGTCGGCATAGCGGAAGACATCCTGGCCGGCTTCCGAGAGCACGAGATTCCGGCCCGCGCGGTCGAACAGCTTCACGCCCAAGTTCCGTTCGAGCTCGCGCAGTTGTCCGCTGATCGTGGGCTGCGTGAGCCGAAGCTGCGCGCAGGCGCGCGTGATGCTTCCCTCACGGGCGACGGTCCAGAAATACAAGTCGACGGGGAGGGGCGAGGAACATGATCGCGAAACGGAAGAACCAGGTGTACGGATGTGGGTGCTACGACCCGACACCCCAGGATATTCGACGGGCGTGCGAAGAAATCCAGGCGACGTGGTCGCCGCGCGAACGGGCCAGACGCTATCGCGGGCGATGCACGGCGGGGTGGACTCCGCCGATGATTCGGCTGCGGGACCTCGTCGAGCCGCTCAATGAAGAAGGGGCCGGTGCGCTGGCCTACTACGATGATGGGCTGGCGAACCTCCTGACGCGAACGGACAGGGTGGGAAGAAAGCCATGAAGCTCTTGGAACAAATCCTCGTTGCGGTTGATGAACAGGGTATCCGGGTGCTGGCCTTCCGCCAAACGTTCGAACAACTCGCGCTGCGAACTGAACACGTTGTCCTGGAAGTGGTGAATTCCCCGCAGTAATTTTTGCATGACGATGTTCTCCTAAGTGAATGGGCTTGCGTTTTGAAGTCAGCTCGCTTTTTCTTCGAGCCACGCACTCAGAAAGCCCACGGTATCGCGTGGCAATTGGAGCCCGGTGATGTAGGGGTGGCCGAGGGGGTCGCATTCGAGCGCGTAAACCTGTGTGGCGCTCAGGAAGGAAAGCCACACCCTGCCGACAAGCAGTGCCCCAGGCACCGGCCGGTATGCGCCGACGCGGGAACCCGTCTCGGTCCACCAGCGGGCAATGTCGCGTGCGCTGTCCAGCGAGAGCTTCCAACACCGGTATGTGCCGGGCCTACCCGCGTCGTAATACCTCACTTCCAGCGTGTCCGCGTCGAGGCGAATGACCTCTGTGGTGTCGGTCATGGGCGGTGGTCCTTTCCTGAAGTCCCGTTCACGAGTCGCCGTCCGTGGATTTCCAAGCGAAGCTGGTCCCGGTCAACCGTTCGTACGCCTCGATGTACTTGGCCCGCGTACGTTCGACCACCTCCGCGGGCAATGCCGGGGGCGGGCTGTTCTTGTCCCAGCCGGTGGTCTCCAGCCAGTCGCGCACGAACTGCTTGTCGAACGATGGCTGGCCGCCGCCCGGCTGGTACTGGTCTGCCGGCCAGAATCGCGAGCTGTCCGGCGTGAGTACCTCGTCGATCAGGATCAGTTCGTCGTCGAACCAGCCCCACTCGAACTTGGTGTCGGCAATGATGATCCCGCGCTGCGCGGCGCGCTCGGCCGCACGACAGTACACGTCCAGGCTGCGCCGCCGCAGCTCCTCGGCGGTTTCGCGACCGAGCCGTCCTGCCATCTCCTCAAACGAGATGTTGATGTCGTGGCCCTGTTCCTCCTTGGTGGCCGGCGTGAAGATCGGCTCGGGCAGCCGTGCGCTCTCGACGAGGCCCGCCGGCAGCGGGATGCCGCAGACCGTGCCGCTGGTGCAGTATTCCTTCCAGCCCGAGCCCGATAGATAGCCTCGGACCACGCACTCGATAGGCACCACCCGCGTTTTGCGCACCAGCATGCAGCGCCCTTCCAGCCCCTGGCCGCGGATGTCGAACGGCAGGTCCACGTTGCCGAGTTCGTCGGTCAGCAGGTGGTTGGACACGTCGAGCAAGCGGAACCAGAACAGGCTGAGCTGCGTGAGCACACGCCCCTTGTCGGGAATGCCCGTAGGCAACACCCAGTCGAACGCGCTAATCCGGTCGGTGGCGACGATCAACAAGGTGCTGCCGAGATCGTACACATCGCGGACTTTACCGCGCCGAGCCGGACACGTCCCCAGCTTGGTTTCCAAGACTGCCGTGCGATACATAATTCCTCCTCAGGTACAGAAGATCTGGCATTCCAACGAGCACGGCGTATCGGGGCGCCGCAGGTGACGTGAGCATGGGTTCACCGCTGAAGGCATTCAATTGCGAAGGCTCCTCGCGAGCTTGATTGCCGCACGGATCCCGCCGCCGAGCAACTTGCTCTGCGCAGCCGATCGGCAATCGCCCGGCCGAAACCCGACTCGGGCGGCGTGAAAGCAACAATCGCGTTGAGGTTCTGGGAGTCGAGCCGGCGGAGGGCCGTAAACAGATTTGCCGCCGCTTCGCGCAAGTCCCCGGTTTCGGAAAGGGCCTCCAGGGCGGCAAAACGGCTCGCATCCGCGGGCTTTTTGAGGCACAGCAGGCCGACGCGGTCAGTTCCCGGATGGTCGCTGTCGCCCGACTTCAGCAGGAGCGGCGTGCGTGGTGCATAGTGCCTGGGCAGTCTCCCGGGCGACAACGGAGCGGCGTCTGTAGGCGTCGACAACGCGAGAGGGCCGATGACTTCTTCGATTTCCTCCAGGGGCAGCCCGCCCGGTCGCAGCAAAGTCGGCCGCTCATGGCAGAACGAGACAATGGTGGACTCGACGCCGATCGAACACGGTCCCCCGTCCAGAATCATGTCCACATCCTCGCCAAGTTGCGCGGCCACATCGTTGGCCGTTGTCGGGCTGAGGCGGCCGAAGATGTTGGCACTTGGCGCCGCCACCGCCACTCCGGTTTCCCAGAGCAGGCCCAGCGCCAGCGCATGATTGGGAACCCGGATGGCCACGCTCTTGTGGCCCGCCGTCACGATGTCGGGGATCTCGTCGATCTTGGGTAAGACCAGGCTGAGCGGGCCCGGCCAGAACCGCCGTGCCAGTTCGCGGGCTGCCGCGGGAAAGTCCTTCACCAAACAGCTTGCTTGACGCGCGTCCGCGACGTGGACGATGAGGGGGTCGAATCGGGGCCGCTTCTTGATGTCGAAGACGCGTTCCAAAGCAATTCGGTCGAACGCGTTGGCTCCGAGGCCGTACACCGTCTCGGTCGGGAACGCCACCACGCCGCCGCGGCGGAGCATTTCGGCTGCGCGGCCGACGCCATGTCGCATCCGATACGGCGGCCAGCGGGAGAGAATCCACTCCGCCGCTGTCCGCAGGTCGGGAACGACGACATCCTCCGCAGGCAGTTCTGGAAGGTGTTTGAGCCCATGCCCGGTGCAGACGTAGATGCCCTGCGCCCCGGCTCGCTTGGCAAGCTCTACGTCGTGGGGATGATCGCCGACGACAAACGAGCGCCGCAAGTCAATGCCGTGCTCCTCGGCCGCTCGGTGCAGGAAATAGGGATTGGGTTTGATGCAATGGCAGCCGTCGCCTCGGTGATGGGGACAAACGTACGTGGCGGTAATCTTCAGCCCCGCCTCGGCCAACGCCGTCACCACATGGGCATTGACCTGCTCCACTTGTTCCAGGGTCACGATTCCCTTGGCCACGCCGGATTGGTTGGTCACGAGGAAGAACAGGAAGTCCTCGCGAAGCCGGCGCAGGGCTTCTATGGCGCCCGGGAGGAAGTGGACTTCCGAGGGGTTCGCCAGGTGTCCGCGGTCCTCGATCAGGGTTCCGTCTCGATCGAGAAACACAGCGTATCGATTTCGCTCACTACTCATGACTTGACCTCCAACTTGGGTTGTCAGGTGATTCGGAGTATCTCTGGCTTCACTTGGTCAGATCGCACTTGGCAGGAACGCTTCGTAATCCGCCACAAAAAAGCACATCGTACGACGTGGTATCAAACCCCCCTATAATGCCTGCTGCGCAAACAAAAAGCCGCCACCGCTTTACTTCGCGGTGTCGGCTTTCTTGTTTCGAACCACACCTCTTGCCAGAGGATTGGCGCAACCCGAAAACGTCTTCTCTGCCTCTCCACATGCCCAGGAACAACTCGGTTCCTCTGCAATTAGGGCAGCATTGCGATTACTTTACCAAGTAAGGAATTCTGCGCCAAGGCCCCCGCTGTCTTTGTCACGGTCCGCAGGCGGGCGCAGATGAATTCGGCGTCAGCGGCAGGTCACGAGTCAGAACTCCGGAGCAGCGTCCAACGTAAAGATGATCACCCGCTCACCCGTGATCGTGCTCAGATCGGTGTGCAGGCTGACCGTCTTCCGCCGCAGGATGTCCTGGATGACCGCCTCCAGCAACGGTCGGCCCCGTTCGAGCAACTCGTGGCGAACCTGCTTAATCAGTTCACGGCCCCGGGACGTATTTTCCGCTTGCACGAGTTGTTGTTCCGCTGGCGTCATGATTCCCCGCAGTCGCACGAGCACCAAGTCGTCGATGATGTACGTCTTGGTCTCGGTCGGACCGCGGCCCATGAATTCTTTCTCGAACTTGATGATCGCCGCGCTGATTTCCGTCTCCACTTGCCCGCGAGTCTTCTTCCCCGGCATCGTCGTTCTCCCCCATTTCGATTGCTTTCAGTCCACGTCACGCTTCCGCTCTTACGGGTCTGCATGATGATTCGGCACCGCCTGGGTCGTCAAGCCTTCCTGTTCCGGCGGCGAACATCTTGCAGTCACAGACCAAGGCGATAACGCTTGGCTCGTTCCGCGAGCGCGGGGTCTTGGGTAATCCTGCCTACTTTTTCCAGGATCGGACCGAATCGATCCATATTCGGCTGGCGGAGAAAACGGTGATGTGCCAACTCGACGAGCGCCTCGCACGCCGACGGGCCCAAGTTCGGATCGTCCAGGTACGAGGCGATCCAGGTGACCGTCTCCATCAGGCGGATCGTCGAGGCACGTTCGAGAGTCAAGCGTTTCTCGTCCGCGCCGTCGGCCAGGTTCATCGCGCGTTGGAGCAGCGCCAAGGTTTCCGTTTCCGGCCGGTCGCTCGGGAGTGTGACCACGCGGATGTACCCGCGCAGGGCCCACACCCGGAACGTCCGGCTGTCCGAGCGGGTCGCCAGATCCAACAGTTTGTCAGCCACTTCGGCGTTGGGCCAATTGCACAAAGCGCGGACGGCCGCTTCCTGAATCGCCGGATTCGAACTGGTCGAGGCCGACTGGATCATCTCCAGCGCCTTGGGCCCGCCGAGCCGGCCGAGCAGGGGCAGATATTTCGGCGCTTCGGACCGCTCGACTCGAGCCAAGGCGGCCAGTACCAGTTCCGAACGATCCGCGCCCTCCGGCAGCTTGTTGCAGACAATCCAAATCGTCCTCTCCACTTCGTCGCGATGCCGGCCCGGTTCGGTCCGCAGCAGCAATTTGACCAGCCGCGGGAGATCGGTCTTGTCCGGGTCCGCAATCCCTCGCAGCCCGTCCAAGGCCGGCGCGTACACGGCCGGATCCGTCTGCGAAGCAATCTCGACCAGCGGATCAATCGCATCGTAACACCGGAGCTTCACCAGCACCGCGATGACGGGCACGCGAATCGCCGGACGGTTGCTCAGGGCGTCCAAAAGCGCCGCCGTGACTTCCTTTCGTGGGAGGTTCAGCAAGGCGTCCTGCGCCGCCTCGGTCAACTCGGCGCCGGCCTCAAGCAGGTCCACCAGCAGCGGAATCGCCGACGCCTCGCCGACCATCCCCAGGCAGCGAACGCCGGCCAGCTTCAGTTCCGGCTGGTCGCTCTGCATCAAGGCGGTCACCATCGGCAGCATTTGCTTGCCTCGCCGCGAGGCCGCCAGTTCGATCACCGCCAGCTTGCCGGCGTCGGGAAGGTCGGACAACTGTGCGAGCAGGCCGTCGAGTTGTTCCTCGGGCAACGTGTGGAGGTGCCCCGAGGCGATACGGCGGCGATCCGCATCCGGGGCGGAAAACCAAGCGAGAATCGTCGCCATCGCCGGCTCGCCGCCCAGGCGGAGCGATCCTTCCAGCGCAGCCCGCCGAACGGCGGACGGCTGTCCTGCCTGGCTCAGCATGCCGTAGATCGCTTGCGCCGCACCCGCTTTTCCGGCGTTTAACTGGGCGTCGGCACATCGCAGCAGCGACACGGCCAGATCCTGTGGCATCGGAACCCCGGCTTTCTCGGCGCGGCCCGCCAGGAACACGGCCGCCTGATCATCGGCCACGTGGCCCAAGGCGCCAATCGCGGCAGCGGCGACTTGCTTGTCGGGCGAGTCGGCCAAATGCGTGAGCGTCGGCACGGCGGCAACGTCCTTGCGCGCGGCGACGGAATGAATGACGCCGACCAGCCATGCACCATCCAAGCTCGTCAGTGCCGCGCGCAACGCTGCGGTTGCTTCCGGTCCGGGGATCGACTCCAGCGCACAGCGAGCCATCTCCGACGTGGCGGGGGTTCCCAGCAGCTTCGCCAGCAAGGGAACCTCGACCGGCGTGCCGACTTGGCGAAGCTGAAGGCAGATGTACTGCCGGGCCGCCGGCGTGGTGTCGGCACCGGCCAGCAGGGCGGCCAGCCGTGCCGCACATGCCGAGCGAGTCTGCGGCGAGGCCATGGCTTCGATGACCGCTCGGTCGATGGTCAGCAGGGCGGCCATGTCCTGACCGGGCTCGTATGTGGGCAGCGCGTGCCAAGCGTCTTCGCGGGTCATTTCCGCCGCGGCCGCGCACCAGGGAGTGACCGCCCCGAACACGGCGAGGATCACCAACCGAAGCGTTGATAACATGATGTAGGCCCTTCTTTTTCAATCCCCAAAATGGAACAGGCGCCGATCGTCCGGATCGAAGCCCGGCCTTTTTTCGGAGGCAGGTTCAGATCGTCCACGGACTGCGTGCGGCGCGCGACAGCATCGTATTTGCCTCGTCATCGCCGACGAACCGGTCTTGCCCAGGATCCCATTGCAGTTTGCGGCCCAGACGCAGGGCGATGTCGGCGACGTTGCCGAGCGTGCTTGCGGCGTGCCCCGCCTCGACGGGCGACACGGGATCCTGACGCGTGCGCATACTGCGAAAGAAATCGGCCGTGTGCGCCGTGTAGGGATTCCCGTGCTCCGGGCTGGCGTGCAATGGCTGGTCTCGGCCCGCGAGCTTCACGTCCAACAGCGACGCCGGTTCCGCCCAGATGCCGCTGCGGTTGACATGCACCCAGCCTTCGTCTCCGGCGAACTTACAGCCTTGTTGGTTTGGGTTGCCGCTGTTGGAATAGCTCATCTTCAAACCGCCGGCCCACTGTAGTTCCATCTCCCAAGAGATCCACGTGTCGGTCATGCCCTCGCTGGGCAAAACGCCGGTCCCCTGGATCTCAAACGGCTTCTCGAATGCTTCGGGGCATCCCCAGCCGGCAATGTCCAGATGATGGACGCCCCAATTGGTGATGAACCCGGCGCAGTAATGCGAGATCATGTACATGGCCAGCCACTCGCAGCGTTGCGAGTCGAACGGGATCCATGGCGCGGGCCCGGTCCACATGTCGTAGTCGAACCCTGCGGGCGGATCGCACGGCGGTACGGCGGGGTAGGATCGACCGCCGGGAGCCCCGACGTGGATCGTATGCACCCGGCCCAAGTACCCGTTGCGAGCCAGTTCGCAAGCATGGCGAAATTTCGGATCGCTCCGCTGCTGCGTGCCGGTTTGGAACACACAGCCGTAGCGGCGCACGGCGTCGCGGACCTGGATGCCGTCCGCAATCCAGCGGGTGACCGGCTTTTCCCCGTACAGGTCCTTGCCCGCTTCGATCACGCGGCTGTAGGTCACGCCGTGCCAGTGGTCGGGCACGCAGCCCCAAATCGCGTCGATGTCGTCGCGGGCCAGCACGTCGCGAAAGTCGTTATAGATCTGACAGCCCCGGTAGCTCTCGCTGCCCAAACGCTGGGCGTAGAAGTTCTGGACTCGCTCTTGTGCCAACAACGCTCGATCGCGGCGGCAATCGGCAATGGCGACGACCTGGTGATCGGGCAGCGGGAACATGGCTCCCAGCGAACTGCTGCCGCGATTTCCCACGCCGAACATCCCGATGGTGATCCGCTCGCTCGGGGCCAGCTGGCCGCCTCGTCCCAGCGCCGATGCAGGGATGATCAAGGGGCTGGCGATCGCAGCCGCTGCGCCGGCAAGAAAACGCCGGCGCGAGTGCCGCGGATTCTCGACATGCCTGCAGACCGTTTCTCGTCTCATTGGAATATCTCCTGATTCAACGAAGATCCTCGCGAACGCTTCGCGCTTATCCTCGGGCCGAACTTCTGATCCATTCTGCCATCTGGCCGCCGCCGGCGATACTGGCCCACATGGTGATGTGCGGCACTGCGCACATTTTTTCAACCCTTCCCGCCTTGTTTGATTCGCGGGCAGAGTTCATCATGGGTGCATTCCAAAATCATTTTGTTACCATCGTCCAAGAATCTCTCGCAGGCAGCCATGACTGATGCCTTGTGGAAAATCGCCGGCGGCTACGTCTACGACCCGCTGAACCGCGTGGACGGCCAAGTGCAGGACATCTGGATTCAAGGCGGCAAGATCGTTCCGCCGCCGACCGATCCGCACGTCCAACCCGCAAAGACGTTGAACGCCGCCGGCCTGGTGGTCATGCCCGGCGGGATTGACATGCACTGCCACATCGCCGGCCCCAAAGTGAACGCGGCGCGAAAGATGCGTCCGGAAGAGAAACGCGGCAGCAAGAACGTCGTCACGCGGACGCCCCACACGCACAGCGGCACGCTGGGCAGCGTGCCCAGCACTTTTGCCACCGGCTACAAGTACATCGGCCTGGGCTACACCACGGCCTTCGACGCCGCGGTCCCGCCGCTGATGGCTCGCCACGCGCACGAAGAGTTCGACGACACGCCGTGCATCGACAAGGGCTTCTACGTCCTGGCCGGCAATAACCACTTCGTCATGCGGGCGATTCAAGAGCGGCAGCCTGAACAGTTGAAGGGCTTCCTCGCCTGGCTGCTGGGCGCCGCCAAAGCGTACGCGATCAAGCTGGTCAATCCGGGCGGCGTCGAAGTCTGGAAGTGCCACGCCAATGGCAACGTGCATACCGTGGACGAACCGGTCGATCACTTCGGCGTCACGGCCCGGGAGATCATCCGCGAAACGGCGATTGCCGCGGACGCGCTGAAGCTGCCGCATTCGGTCCACATCCACTGCAATAACTTGGGCCTGCCCGGCAATTGGCAGACGACCATGCAAACGCTGCAAGCCCTCGAAGGGCATCGCGGCCACCTCACGCACATCCAATTCCACAGCTACGGCGGCGGCGAAGGCGACGAGACCACGTTCAACTCGAAGGTCGCCCCCTTGGCCGACTACGTGAATTCGCACCCGAACATCTCCGTCGACGTCGGCCAGGTGCTGTTCGGCGAGACGACCAGCATGACCGGCGACGGGCCGCTGGGCTATTACCTGCATAACGTCTACGGCACCAAATGGTTCAGCGCCGATACGGAAATGGAAGCGGGCTGCGGCATCGCGCCGATCAAGTACCGCAACAAGAGCCTGGTCCATGCCTGGCAGTGGGCGATCGGCTTGGAGTGGTACTTGCTGGTCCAGGATCCGTGGCGGGTGGTGATGAGCACCGATCATCCCAACGGCGGCTCGTTCCTGGCTTATCCACAGATCATTCGCCTGCTGATGGACCGCACGTACCGCCAGGATGTCCTGAAACAAGTTCATCCGACAGTCGGCCAGAACTCGGTGCTGCGGGACTTGGACCGCGAATACACGCTCAACGAAATCGCCATCATTACGCGGGCCGGGCCGGCCAAACTGCTGGGGCTGAAGCACAAAGGCCATTTGGGTCCCGGCGCGGACGCCGACGTGACGATCTACACACCGCACGAGGACAAGGAACTGATGTTCCAGTTGCCGCGGTACGTGATCAAGTCGGGTCGCGTGCTGGTCGAAGAAGGCGACCTGCGCGAAACCTGGGACGGCAAGACGCTGTTCGTCGCGCCCGCCTACGACGCCGATATGGAAAACCTGATCAGCGATTGGTTCGAGCAGTACTATACGGTCCGCTTCCGCAACTATCCGGTCGGCGACGATTATCTGCACGACGCGGAACGCGTCGCATGCGGCACGTAAGGCTCAGCCGGCCGCTAATAAATTGGTCCTCTCGGGAGCACCATCTATGCCTCCACCAACGTTTCGCTGCTACTGGGTCACCAAGGCTGCGGACGGCCACGTCCGGGCCGAGATCGCGCATCGTGCGCTGAGCGAATTGCCTCCAGGCGACACGCTGATCCGAGTCGCCTATTCGTCGCTGAATTACAAAGATGCGCTCGCCGCCACCGGCCATCCCGGCGTCAATAAACAGTTTCCCCACATTCCCGGAGTGGATGCCGCCGGCCGCATCGCCGCCGGCGGGACGGACGACGGTCCCGGCGAGTTCGCCGCGCAGACTCCGGTCCTGGTCACCGGATTCGACATGGGCGCCAACCGCTGGGGCGGCTGGGCGGAATACGTCCAAGTGCCGCGCCAGTGGGTCGTCCCGTTGCCGTCGGGGTTGACATTGCGCGAGAGCATGATCTTGGGCACCGCCGGATTCACTGCCGGGCTGTGCGTCGATGCGTTGCAGAAACACGGCGTGGCGCCGGATTCCGGCGACGTCGTCGTGACGGGCGCCAGCGGCGGCGTGGGGACCTTTGCCGTCGCCCTGTTGGCCAAGCTGGGCTATCAGGTGGCGGCCGTCACGGGCAAGGCTTCCAGCCACGAGTACTTGCGAAGTCTGGGCGCCGCTCAGATTCTGGGCCGCGAGGAGGTCGACGATCACAGCGGCAAGCCGCTCCTGTCCGGCCGCTGGGCGGGGGCGGTGGATACCGTCGGCAGCAACATCCTGAGCACGATTCTCCGCACGACCCGGCACGGCGGATGCGTCGCCGCGTGCGGCCTGGCCGCCGGCAGCGATCTGCCGATCACCGTCTATCCGTTCATCTTGCGCGGCATCGCCTTGGCGGGGATCGATGCCGCCTGGGGCTCAATTCCGTTGCGTCACGAAATCTGGCGCCGGTTGGCCGGACCTTGGAAACTGGATGGCCTGGCCGCGATCGCCCAATTCACGGAACTTGCCGACCTGCCCGCCCACGTCGACGCCATTCTGGCCGCTCGAGTCACGGGCCGCGTCGTCGTCACGATCGGAGCAGAGGATGCCGCTTGAGTTGCGAAATTATCCCGCTTTGCGGGTGCGAACCGGGGTGCTTTGCGGAGCGAGTTCCCAGTGCGGTCCTTGCAGCGGCGGCGCTCGGCGGTCGGCCGGTTGCGGCTCGGCGATTCGCTCGAGAATCCGTGCTGCGACGGCGAGCGCGTCGCGGCCGTGCTGGCCCGTGACCTGAGGCTTCTGGCCGGTGCGGATGCTGATCACGAAATCGTGCTGCTCGTCCAGGATCGCATTTCGCTTTTCAGGCTGCAGGTCTTCGACCAGCAGCAAGTCGGTAAACAGCCGCTGCTGCAGCTGGCGGCGATCTTCCGCGCCCAGTTGCCGGACGTCGATTTGACGGCGGCGGACCAGTTCGCCGGGCCGGATCGTCTTGACACTGCCGGTGGCGAAGTCGATGGCGGCATAGCCCTGTTCGCCGAACACCTGCATGGTACGCTGGGCTTGATAACTGGTGCGCGAGGCATTCAGCGTCGCCAAGCAGCCGTCGGCAAAACGCAGTTGCGCATGAGCCATATCTTCATGCGGGCCCAACACGGCGGTCCCGACGGCATGGACCTCGACCAACTCGCTGCCCACCAGCGACAGGACCAGGTCGATATCGTGGATCATCAGATCGAGAACGACGCCCACGTCGATCGAGCGGCCGGTGTACCCGCTGGCTCGAACCGCTTCGACGTACCGCGGCGATGGGATTTGGCAGGCGGCGGCAAAGGCCGGGTTGAAACGTTCGACGTGCCCGACTTGCAGCACCAGATTTCGAGCCCGGGCGGCGCGGATCAGCGCGTCCGCTTCGGCCACGGTCGCCGTCATCGGCTTTTCGACCAACAGATGCACGCCGGCTTCGGCCAGTTCCATCCCGATCCAGTAATGATCGCGCGTGGGCGCCGCCACGATCGCCGCGTCGATGCGTCCCAGCAGGGGTCGGTGATCCTCGAACGTTTCGATTTGGAACTCGTCGGCAATCCGCCGCCGAGCCGCCGGCGAAGGATCGCTGACGCCCACCAGCTCGACGTCGTCGATCGACCGCAACAAGCGGGTGTGAATCGTTCCCAGGTGCCCCGCGCCGACGACGCCCAATCGCAGCTTGCGACCGCTCATAATTCGTCCTCAACATCCCTGTTCGAAGAGTGCCTCTTGGCCCATCCTACGCCGCTTTCCGGCGTTCCCTCGCACGCCCGAATCGCCCTTCCTGCTGCTCCTGGACGAAGTTCAGCAGCTGATTGACCGGCGGCACCAGTCGGCCTTGACTGCGGAGAATTTCACAGGCCTGGTCCAGGCCGACTTTGGCACGGAATAACAAGCGATGCGTTTCGGACAACGCTTCGATATACTCGCGAGGAAAGTTGTTGCGCCTCAATGCGACCAGGTTCACACAGCGCGGCCGGCACGGATTGCCTTCCATCAGCATGTAGGGCGGCACGTCATGCAGCACGCGGCTGAGTCCGCCGATGAAGCTGTAGCTGCCGATCGTCGTGAACTGATGCACGCCGACGTTGCCCGACAACGTCGCATGATGATCGATCCGGACGTGTCCCGCCAGCAACGTGCCGTTGGCTATCACAACGCGATTCCCGAGGGCGCAATCGTGCGCCACGTGACTGCAGGCCATCAGAAAGCAGTCGTTGCCGATGCTGGTGACGCCGCTTTCCTTTTCCGTGGCGCGGTTCACCGTGACCGCTTCGCGGAACACGTTGCCGTCGCCGATGACCACTTGCGTATCGCTGCCCCGGTAGCTCAGGTCCTGCGGTTCCCCGCCGATGACGGCGCCGGGGTAGAACTTGTTCTCCTCGCCGATGGTCACGTGCCCGAAGATTGTCACATTGGCCAGCAGCTTGCAGCCGCGGCCGATGCGGACCTGGGGACCGACGACGCAAAAGGGGCCGATTTCGACGTCGTCGCCGATCTCGGCTCGAGGATCGATGTGGGCCTGAGCGGAAATGTTCGTTGCCATCTGTGAAGCAGCTCCTCACGCGGCTCTTGGCCGGAACCTAAGTTGCAGTCCAGGCTTTCGCCTGTCCGGGCAGCCGAACGGCTGTACTCCTACACACGCTTCATGCCCCCGTTTTTTGCAGCTAGGCCGAACGCGCCAGGCCGTCCTGTGCCGCCTCGGCGAGCAAGCGGGCCACCAATTCCGCATTCAACCGGTGGCCGCTGCAATGGGCGACGAAATGCCCTGACAAGTCGTAACCCGCCAGGGCCAGGTCGCCGATCAAGTCCAGTGTCTTATGACGCACGCACTCGTCCGCAAATCGCAAGGGATTGTCGATTGGTCCGGAATCGTCGAACACCAACAGATCGCGGCAGGTGACCCGCGCGCCGAGCCCTTGACGGCGCATCCATGCCGCTTCCTCGTCCAGGACGAACGTTCGGGCCGCGGCCAGTTCCCGGCGGAACGATTCGGGCGTTATCGTTAAAGCCAACGATTGACGCTGGATCGGTCCCGTCGGCCCATAGTCGATATGGCACTCGGCCGTCAGGCCCGCAGCCCGTGCCGGCCTGGCTTCGACCCAACAGTGCTGGTCGCCGACCCGGAGCGGACGGCGGACCGTCAGCTGTTTGCGGGGAACGTGCTGCGAGACGCTTCCCGCGTCGTCCAACGCGTCCACAAACGGCTGGCTGGACCCGTCACAGCCCGGCATCTCCGGGTTGTCCACCCAGATTTCACAATTATCGATCTGCAAGCCGGCCAGGGCCGCCAACACGTGCTCGACCATGTCCACGCGGACGCCGCCCTCGCGCAGCGAGGTCCGCCGAGGCACTTCCACGCGATGCCGCACCAGCGCCGGAATGCGGCGTCCCGGGCCGGCATCTGAGCGGAAGAAGGCGATTCCGGTATCGGGCGGCGCGGGGCGGAACTCCACGCCCACGTCCTGCCCGCTCCAATACCCGAACCCTTCCACCCGGGCGACGCCCGAGATCGTGCGTTGTTGGCGCGAAGAGCTGATCAAGGGAGATCCATCTGTGAATAAGTTGGTCGAGAAAAGACAGGCACCGGCCGCAACTCAGCGTCGCGGAATCGGCGGAGCGACGCCCGGAGTGGCCGTGCTCGCAGCCGCCGCCGGCGTGCCCCGATTCAGCGTGTCCAGAATGAGGTCGGTGATGTTCAGCCGGTTCTGGTAAATCACGAACCGGTTGATCCCTTGCATGATCGATTCGCGTTTGCTGGGATCCATGTCCTCGGCGCTGTATCGCAACACCAGCCCGATGCGGTTTCGCGCGGCGAAATCGGCCACCGCCGCCTCGACTTCCCGGTACACGTTGAAGTACACCTTGGCCTCGCGTTCCATGAAGTCCTTCTGCCGCTTGGCGCTGTCCAGCTGGAACTCGACCCGCAGCCGGGCGATGCTCTCCTCGACGTCCTTGTACTCCCGGGTCCCGGACTTGAATTGATTCAGCTTTTCCGATTCGGTCCGCAGCTGTGTCTGCTGCTGGGTCACGACATCTTTGTAGGCGTCAATATCTTTCTTGATGTCTTCGATCTGCTGTTGGAAACGGACATGGTTCTTGAAGATGTACGGGACATCGATCACGGCCACCGCCGTCCCGCCCTGACCGGAAGCGGGACTTGCGGCCAAGG
>Ga0351889_10235_pt1 | contig 17222 bp, 13 predicted proteins | sample TotcelFGM3001M14_FD_206767 | JGI IMG/M metagenome (GOLD analysis project Ga0351889, IMG submission 206767) | Enriched cells from coal bed in the Powder River Basin, Montana, United States - Total cells FGM rep3 HSBNCT.FGM.300.1.M14 ...
GACGGGAAAGTGAGCCGCCTTGATCAGTCGCACCTGACGGTTGTTCTTGCGCTGGGCGCTCTCTTGCTCGGCCAGGGCCAGCAGGTAACGATCATAGCCCAGTCCTGCCTGGGCGGCGTCCTCACCGAACTTGCGGTAGTGACGCAGAAAGGCGGGCAAACGCAGCTCCTTGAGGTAGCTCTCGAGCAGCAGGTTGGCGTCCATGTTCACCTCCTGCCCGCGACCAGTAGTTGCTCATAGCGCTGTAGATCCGGCGGGACTAGGTCATGTCCCAGGTGCTGATGTCCCCTGAGGTCTAGTGTCACGAGCGAGGGTTCAGGGTGTGTGAGCTGCCGCAGGCACAGCAGGACACCATCCGCATGCAGACAGCCGTGTTCCAGAGCGCGGTTCACCGCCTCCTCAACCTGCTGGGCCGGGTAGTCCTGATGGAGCCGCAGGATGCGGATGAACTCCCGGATCCCCTGACCATCGCTGCACTCCGCCTGCAGCCTGGCCAGCAGTTGCTCATAGACCGCGGGCCAGGTCTCTCGCCAGCGGCGTAGTGGTTTGGCGTGCTGGAAGGCGCCGGGACGCTGGGCTAGCAGTGGCAGATAGTGCAAGGGGTCGAAGATATCCTGATCCTTGCCATAGCAGCGCGGGTGGCTGGCAATGATGGCGTCCAGCGACAGGATATCCACCCGCAAGGGGTAGGCCTTGACCACCAGCTGCGCCTGCGCTTTGTCCGCTGGCACGGAGTAGCGATTGGTCTCGAAGATCACCTGACTGTAAGGGGTCAATGACACCGGTTTGGTGACGCAGCAGGCATAGTCCCTGGCGGGCAAAGGGCGCAGCGCCGCACGCTCCAGCTCCCAGGCCGCTCCAATGGTCACCGGTTGGCCCGTGACCAGGCGCTCATCATCAGCCAGACACTGTGCTAGCAATAAGGCATTTAGCGCCTCGAAAGAGGCCACCTTGGGCACCGGCACCATGAAGTTTCGTCGCCCAAAGCCCACCGCATGCTCCACGCCGCCCTTCTCGTGGCCCTGGCCGGGTGTGCAAAAGAAACTGCCGAACAGATAGTGGCTGCGAAAGGCGACAAAGGTCTGCTGCTCCTGGCGCGTGTGCCCGCGCAACACCTGCGCCACTGCCGCTTTGAGATTGTCATAGGCGATGCGCTGCGGGATGCCTGCAAAGAAGTGAAACGCCTGCACGTGCCCTTCCAGAAAAGCCTCCTGTCGCTGGGTTGGAAAGGCCATCAGGAAGGTCCGCCGGGAGTAGCATAGACGCATACAGAACAATTGCACCGTCTGACGAATCCCCGCCACCTCCGCTATCGCCTCGCCCCAATCCACCTGGGCGTCACTACCCGGGTCGAACTCCAGCGGCAAGAAAACCTGTGGGCGCCGCCGCTCGCGCCGATGCTGGCCGATGTAACCACGCACCGTCGACTCGCCCCCCTGGTAGCCTCGCAGCACCAGCTCCTCGTAGATCCTGTGGCTGGTGTAACGCTGCTTGGCCGGAAGACCCTTGTTCTCAGCCAACAGCTCCTCGATCTGTGGCTTGTAGGACCCTAGAACTGGCGCCGGGCGGGCAGTGCTGAGCTTGTAGCTCTTCGCTTCCGCCGACGCCAACGCCCTGCCGATGGTCTTGCGAGCCACGTGCAGCTCCCTGGCAATCTGCCGCAGGCTCTTGTGATCGATGAAATAGGCCCGACGGATCAACTCGCGTTCTTCCCCGCTGATCATCCTTTCCTCCGCTGCCATGAGCATGCTTGCTCATGATAGCGGTTCTGGCTGGCGTGGTTCCCTTTTCGATCATCAATATGACGGTGACTGGTTCCCTTTTAGGATATCAAAAACAGCTCTAGCGTGGCATTGCTGCGATGCTAGTCTTTTCCTTTCAGTGGCAACTTACTTGGGAACTCGTAAATGAGCTTCAGCAGCATGGCACAGAATTGCAGTAAGTGCTTCGCCTCATCTGGCGTCATCAGTACAATCTCGTGGTTGGCCTCGTTGCCCTTATTGCGAATATAGTCCACCCATTGCTTGGCAGAAGCGGGAACGTACGCTTTGTCCACGAGATAGTCTACGTACTCGACGAATCTCCTGTTCTCGGGAGCCCCAACACCTACCGCGATGTGCATAAGTAGCTTGCGGCAGAGCATGACGGCCGCCGTGTTTGCACCCACTCCAGCGCATCTGCGAGCTTCCTCGTACAAGGAGGATGCCTGAACGGGGACGCCTTCTACTGGTTCTCCCAAAGGCGCGCCCGGATGCATCAGGCCGTTAGTATCTAGATAGGTGGGTGCCAGGCAGTTTGGACAGATGTAGATCGAAGCCATGGCTCTAGGATTAGCTTCCTTAATGTCGCAGAACTCGTAACCGTTGGCTGAGCCAACCTTTGCGCTGCAGTATCCACAGAGAAAGGTGCGGGGACTCAGTTCGCGAGAGTCAATCCATTTCAGTTGTGACGGGATATAATACGCCAAACGTGTCAACACTCGAATCTCCTTGGTTATGTGTGCATATTGGTACACGAGTCTGCACCTGGGACTTCTGTTGTTGACTCGGACAGCTTGTCCTCAGATACAGCCAGTTGGTCATCATCCTGAGCATGCCTCAGCAACTCATCTTGCTTTTCCATAACCAACAGATCGCTGAAGTGCTCAGCGCCGACAATCGATATGAATGCGGCAAGGATTCTCTGCTGTTCCTCCTCTGGCCAATCAGCGACACGCTCTTCAAGCTCATCAAGAGTTAGTGCCCTCAGCGGCAACTCGTCTCTGACCAGCTCTTCTGCCCTGTTCCATGCCTCAATCTCCCGCTTCTCGCCGCTGAGCCTGCTTAGCGCATGTGTTTCTTGATAGAGTCGGAGCTGTTGGCCAACATACTCGATGAGTTGCGACCGCCATCGCGGGCCAAGCTGCCTGAACATCAGGATGAGGTGCTGTTCAGCGCGGCTTAGGTCGGCCTCGGCCACCGAGGGCAAGAAGTGGAAAAGCGGTTTTCGCAAAGCGTCGGCAAACTGCCCCAGGAGGTCGAGGGTGATCCTGGTTCGTCCACGCTCGGCGTCTGATATGGTTCCCTGTCCGATATTCATCCTGCCTGCAAGGTCGCGCTGGGAGTAGCCCAACTCCTCACGCGTCTCTCGAATCCTGTTTCGCACAAAGTCATTCAGGCTTGTCATGTTTCCCTCTGAACGGATTCCCACATGGATTATACAGCGGATCGTGCTCAAAGTCCTTGACTTGATGAACGGATTTTGCTATCATAATGATAGCAATGTGTAGTCAAGCGTTGCCAGCGGAGCACGCGGAAGCGGGCCCGCGGCAACGCAAGCGCCCCCAGTAGCTAATAGGGGGGCGCTAACTGCAAAGGTAAGGATATGGAATCATCTGGTATTTCTGATGGACGTGTCATTCTCGACTGGTTGGCCTTCACGCTGCCCTCTGAGAGTGGGCTGGAATCGGCCGAGTTCTTTTTTGGTGAGCTGACGCCTCGACCGATGGGGACAAAGGGCTATAGCCACTCTGCCGAGCTGCCCTGTGGCGGTGTGGTGAGCTGGTCACCTGCGCGACCTGAGCAGAAGGTGCATGTCGAGCTGGGCAGTCAGGCCCTGGGCCGGGCTGCGGAGATAGATCCCGCGCTGCGGGATGTCAGGGGCGTGGTCAAGTGCATTCACGATATGGGCGGCGTGATCACGCGAGTTGACTTTGCGCTGGATGATCGGGCGGGCCGCCTGTCGATGGACGTAATTGGCGAGCACATTGACCAGGAGCTGCTCACGTCGCGCTGGCGCAAGGGTCGGAAGATACTGGCGACGCTGGCGGGTCAGGGGCGAACGTTCGAGTTCGGCTCACGGCGCAGCGACAGCTTTCTGCGCATCTATGATAAGCAAGCGGAGCAGCTCGACAAAGGCAAAGACGATCCTGGCGAGTGGGTGCGGGTCGAGCTAGAGCTCAAGCGCGAGAAGGCTGACGAAGCCGCGAGACGCTACGTCCAAGAGGGGGAGGCGTTCGTGGTGGGGCTGCTGCGCGGGCTGATCGAGTTCAAGGAGCGGGGCGAGGATCAGACCAAGGCGCGGTGGGCGGCTTGTGACTGGTGGGTGGCATTCCTCGAAGATGCGGAGAAGGCGCGGCTGAGTCTGCCCAAGGTGCAGCCAACCATCGAGCGAAACATGGCCTGGATGGAATTGCAGTGGTCGCGGACGTTAGCGCGTGTGGTTATCGCCGAGGGGGGGTGCTTCGACCGAGTTCATGCGCTGATGGACAAAGGATCGCATCAGCTCAAGGCGAGCGACCAAGTGCTGATCGAAGAGTACCAGACGAGGGTCGCGGCATGAAGCTCTCGGAGGCGGTCGAGGTCTTTCTGGATGCCAAGATGGCCGATGGGCTGGCGCTGACGACAATCGGCTGGTATCGCCAGCGCTTGACGCGGCTGACGCGGTATCTGGACGACTGCGACCTGGGGGCCGTGGATGCCATGAGCCTGCGCCGCTTCCTCGTCTCGCTGCGGGCTCAAAAGGTGCTCTACCAGCAGCACCCCTATCGCGAGCAAGAAGAGCGCGAGCTGTCACCGGCCACGCGCAACGGTTACGTTCGGGCCATGCGGACGTTTTTCCGCTGGCTGACCAAGGAAGGGTGCTTGGGAGAGAACCCGGTCGAGAACATCAAACTGCCCAGGCTGCCCAGGACACCGCCCAAAGACGTCACGCCCGAAACACTCGCGGCGCTGTTGCGGGCGACCGCAGGCGACAGCCCCGGCCAACTGCGCGACCGGGCGCTGATCCTGTTTCTGGCGGACACCGGCTGCCGCGTGGGCGGGCTGGTGGGACTGCGCCGGCGCGACCTCGACCTGGGGGAGCGGGTCGCGGTGGTCACCGAGAAGGGGGACAAGTCGCGGCCGGTCATGTTCATGGCCACCACGGCGCACGCGCTCAAGGCGTACCTCAACGGGCGCGGCATAGATTCCGAGTGGGTCTTTCCGAGCCTCAAGACGGGCGAGCGCATGGCGGCGACCAGCGTGAATCACATACTGGCGCGGGTGCGGGCGCGGGCGGGACTGGATGGCGAGCGCTGCAATCCGCACGCCTTCCGGCATGCCTTCGCGCGGCAATACATCCTCAACGGGGGCGACCTGGCGACGCTCTCGGACATCCTGGGGCATGCCGACATCACGGTAACCAAGTCGTTCTACTCCAAGTTCCAGTTTCGTGAGCTGCAAGCCAAGCACCGGCAATACTCACCGGTGGCGGCGTTGGACCTGGGGCAAGCGGGCGAATGAGGGCTCAACGGGGGCCAGGCGCCGCACGGCCACGGCCAGCCGAGCGGGCAGGGCAAGAGGCAGGGCGCACTCTTGGCTGGCCCCTCCAGGCAATTCGCAGCGCGGCCGTCAAGGGCGGGCCGCAGGCCCGGGAGCGCGGCTTCCAAGGCGCGCGACTTTACCCTGGACGGGCGGCGCTAGAATGCCGCCGAGAGGGGCCAGCCGGATAGAGCAAAAGGACAACAAGTCCCTTGCTCACGGGGGGCAAGGGGAGCCAGCGCGGCGCGGCTGGCGGGAGACGAAAGCGACCGCCTTTGAGGGCGGTCTTTTGCTGTTGGATGCGGTTTAGGGGGCAACAAGAAACCCTCTTCCGGCCGGGAAGAGGGCAATCTGGTGGCGACGACTAGATTTGAACTAGTGACCAAGGGCTTATGAGTCCCCTGCTCTACCACTGAGCTACGTCGCCAAAGTTAGTAGCGGGGCCAGGATTCGAACCTGGGACCTTTGGGTTATGAGCCCAACGAGCTGCCACTGCTCCACCCCGCATCGCGTCAGTCAGTATAGCCGGTTTTCGTCGGGCGTCAAATCGTCACGTGGCGCGCCTGATGGTTGTCATCGTGTCAACTCAAATGAAAATCGAACCGGGCGATGACAGTACACTCAATTGAGAATCAAACCGCCAGCCCTACTCCTTTCCGTGATAGATCAATGAGGGCATCCCGGACATCAACGGGGACACCAACTTGAGCACCTGGCATCCGTGATAAACTGTCAATTTGTGCGTAGATGGTGCGTCGCAGTTGGCGTGGATTGACACTATCGCGATAAGCACACCAGCGAGCTTGCTCTTCTGAGGAAAGCACCCCGGTGACGCAGAGACGCTCGAAAGGCGTCTGGGCGTTGTCAAAGCGGCGCCGCATTCGCTTTTTACTTTGCTGATCGGTGAAGACGATTTTCTCTTTTAGGCGCATGACCGGCTGAAAGAAGTTGTAGTAGAACCACATCTGGTCATAGAGCTCATTCATCGCCTGGGTTTGAGCAGCCGTGTCAAACCGCTGATCGCCAAAGTAACGACGCACCAAGGTATCGTTCTTTTGTTCCACAAAGCGGTTGTCGTTCTTTTCCCAGGGGCGGGAACGGCTGAGCTTTAGACCTGGAAAGCAGTTGGGCCAGAAGGCAAGCATATGGTGATTAAAGAACTCACTGCCATTGTCGGGATGCAACTCTCGCACTGGGAAGATCAACCGCTGGCTAATGTACTGAAAGCCGTTTTCCATCACGACATAGCTACGCCCGAGCACCGCCACCCGCTCGCTCCAGCCAGTGGCAACATCAATGATCTGAATGGTGTGCACATAGTCTCCTTTGGAGCTGCTGCCGCCATGGTGGACAAGATCAGCCTCAAAATGCCCGGGTTCAGGCTCATTCCAGGCGATGCGCTCCATAGGGACGGCTTGTCGCGCGCGATTGGCCTCTTGGGGGCCGCTCCGAGGCAGACGAAAGTCGTCCTGGTGAATGCGCTTCAAAATGCGCCCGACCGTGGCGATGCTGATGCGCCCCAGTTGCTCCAGTAGCTTGGGGGTCACCGTTAGCTCGCCGTGTTGCGCCAAGTTCTGGGCCATGCGCACCAAGCTGGGCGTTAAGCGCTCGGCCGAGATGTAATCGAAAGCTTCCCAGATAACCCGCAAGGCATCGTCCACCCCCGGCCCATAGCTACGGCCACGTTGCTTCCGTCTTGGTTGGCCTTCTAGATCGCCGCCGAGTTTGCTGATCAGCCTTTTGCGCCCCAAGCCGGTCACTTCTTCTAGAAGCGTCAGCATCTCTCCTTTCTTTTGGCGATTGGCTTTTTGATAGATCTTTTGCTCATTCTTCAAATGCAGGTTTCGCGCTTTCAACGCCATGAGTTTTTCTGTGGGCATAGTCCCTCGGTTCAATTCTCTTTTGAGTGGACTGTACCCCCTTGGTTCGATTTTAGGTGAGTGAATGCGGTCATTTGCCTCTGCTCGCACCCCCCGCTAGAATGATCAGGCTGCTGATGGTCAGGAAGCTAACTATTGGAGGCCTATGGATCAAGCTCATGAACTGACCAACAATATCGTCAGTCGGCTGCTCACGTTGATCCGTTACCAGCATCGTTTTAACCACAAGATGCGGTCTCTCTATGGCATCGGCGGCCGCCAGCTGAGCGTGCTGCGGTTTCTGCAAGAAGAGGGGCCGCAAAGCGTGGGGGATATCTCGCGACACTTGTGGGTGCGCGACGCCACCGCCTCGCCGCTGTTGGAGCGAATGGAAGAGGATGGCTATGTGCTGCGCAAGCGCAGCCTGATCGATAGTCGCAGGCTGATCGTCGAGGCCACTGACAAGGGCAGGGCGATCTGCCAGGAGGCGCCGACGGGCCCCATTACCACGCTGCGCCAAAAGCTGCCGCTGCTGCCGGTCGGGGAGCTCGATGCGCTGTTGGGCGCGCTTGACCGTCTGGTCGAGCTCGCTGACGTAGACCCAGACATCGCGGAGTGAGGATGAGATGCGAACGATAACGCGTGTGTTGCGCTACATGCGGCAATACTGGTTTTGGGAGGCCGTCGCCTATGTCTGCATGCTGGGCATTGCCGGCGGGCGCCTGATTGTGCCCCAGGTTATTCGCCGTATCGTTGATGTGGGCATCGGGCAGAATCGGCCTGATGCGCTGCTCATCTCGGTGGGGCTGCTGGTGGGTGTCACCGTGGTGACGGGCGTGCTCCGCTTTGGCGAGGGCTATCTCACCGAGAGCGTCTCGCAAGATGTGGCCTTTGACATGCGCAACGAGGTGTATGCCAAGCTGCAGGCGCTCTCCTTTAGCTACCATGACCGCGCCCAGACCGGGCAATTGCTGGCGCGGGCCACCAGCGACGTAGAGCGCTTGCGCAGCTTGACGGGGCGCGGCCTGTTGCGCCTGGTCGATAGCGCCGTGCTGCTCGTGGGCACGTCCATTCTGTTGCTGCGCATGAATGTGCCTTTGGCCCTGGCGTCGCTGGCGGTGATGCCGGCGATCTTTTTCATCATGCGTCGCTACCGCTCCATGCAGCACCCGCGCTTTCGCGACCGCCAGAACAAGATGGCCATTATGACCTCGCGCCTCGAGCAGAACCTGTATGGCATGGATGTAGTGCGGGGCTTTGCGCAAGAGGACGCCGAGATCGAACGCTTTCGTCGTGACAACAAGACGGTCTATGACGTGTCGCAATCCATCGTCAAGCTGGGCTCGTTCACCAACCCAGTGGTGGTGCTCCTGGCCAGCGCTGGCGCGGTCTTGGTGTTGTGGATTGGCGGACGCCTGGTCATCAATGGCGTCTTGACACTGGGTGAACTGATCGCCTTCAATGCCTACGTCGTGCAGTTGGTGGGGCCGATGCGCCGCCTGGGCTTTATCGTGACCATGATCGGCGAGGCGCAGGCCTCGGCTGAGCGCGTGTTCGAGATCCTCGACACCAGCTCAGAGGTCAAGGACAAGCCGGGCGCGGAACCTCTGGGGAGCATCGAGGGGCGCGTCGAGTTCGACAACGTCAGCTTTGGGTATCTACCCGGGCGGCCCGTGCTCGAAGAGGTCTCTTTTGTGGCCGAGCCGGGGCAGATCGTCGCTTTGCTGGGGCCAACCGGCTCTGGCAAGACCACCATTACCAACCTCATCCCGCGCTTTTACGACGTGACCGGGGGCGTTATCCGTGTGGACGGCGCCGACATTCGCGACGTGACGCTGGCCTCCTTGCGTGAGCAAATCGGCATTGTGATGCAAGAGACGCTGCTCTTTGGCAATACGGTTCGCGAGAACATTGCCTTTGGCCAGCCAGATGCATCGCAAGAGCGAATCGAAGCGGCCGCCAGGGCCGCGGCAGCCCATGACTTTATCGTGGGCTTTCCCCAGGGCTATGACACCGAAGTGGGCGAGCGCGGTGTGACTCTTTCGGGCGGGCAACGACAGCGCATTGCCATCGCCAGGGCGCTGCTGCTGGACCCGCGCATCCTGATCCTCGATGACGCCACCTCTAGCGTGGACACCGAGACCGAGCTGCAAATTCAGGGGGCGTTGAGCGAGCTGGTGGCCGGCCGCACGACCTTTATCATCGCCCAGCGCGTCTCGACCGTCCGCAATGCGGACCTGATTCTGGTGATCGATCGCGGCAAGCTGGTGGCCACCGGCTCGCATCGTACGCTGATTCGCGAGTCGGGCATCTATGCCGAGATCTACCATCGCCAATTGCGACAGGACGTAGTCGAAACGGAGGTGCTGTAATGGCCATGGGATTCAGCGGCGGCGGCATGCACGGGCCGCACCTCCATGTGAGCGACTTTGAAGATGTCACCGGCAAAGCCTTTGACCGCGAAATCACCCTCAGGCTGCTTGCTTATCTCAAGCCCTATGCGCGCGAGATGATCTATGGCGTGGCGCTGATGCTGGCAGGGGCAGGGTTGGCGCTGCTGACCCCCTACCTGATCAAGCTCGCCATTGACGGCTATATCGCCAATGGCGACGGCCAGGGCCTGGCGCTGATGGCGGGGCTCACGTTGGCTTCGTATGGGCTGGATTTTGTCACCACCTGGCAGCGGGGACTGATGCTGCAGACGGTGGGAAACAAGATTCTGATGACCATGCGCGGCGAGCTGTTCGCGCACTATCAGCGCCTGAGCATCAGCTACTTTGACAAGCACGGCACGGGGTCACTGATCTCGCGCGTGTTGAGCGACGTGGGCGTCATCAATGAGCTGTTGTCACAAGGGCTCATCACCATGGTCTCCGACGTTGTGATGCTCGTCAGCATCGTGGTCGTTATGCTGGTGCTCGATGCGCGTCTGGCGCTGCTGACCTTTGCCGTGCTGCCGGTGATGGTGCTGGCGACCTGGCTGTTTGGCAAGCGGGCTCGGGTGGCCTATCGCAACACCCGCGAAAAGGTCAGCATCCTGACCGGCCGCCTGGCCGAAGATATCAATGCCATGCGGGTGGTGCAGGCCTTTACCGAGGAAGAGCGCATGAGCCGCGAGTTCTCGGCCATCAACCGCGACAACCGCAATGCCAACGTCACTGCGGCGGCCCTGGCATCGACCTTTACGCCGGCTATCGAGGTGCTGAGCACGCTGACCACGGGCATCATCCTGTGGTTTGGTGGCCGCGCCGTGGCCGATGGCGCGCTGACACTGGGCATCATCGTTGCGTTTCTCAGTTACACGTCACGCCTGTTCCAGCCAATCCTCGACCTAAGCATGATGTACAACACCTGGCAGTCGGCCATGGCCGGCGGTGAGCGCATCCTGGGCATCCTGGCCGAGGCGCCAGACATTCAGGACGCGCCCGATGCCTTGCCGCTGGTGGAAACGAATGGTCACGTCGTCTTTGACCATGTCGCTTTCCACTACATCGAAGACACGCCGGTGCTGCAGGATGTGAGCTTTGAGATTCTGCCCGGCGAGACCATTGCGCTGGTGGGCCCCACGGGCGCCGGCAAGACCACCATCGCCTCGTTGCTCGGTCGCTTTTACGACGTCAGCGCAGGCAGCATTCAGGTGGACGGCATCGACATTCGTAACATCAAGGTCGCTGACCTGCGGCAGCAGCTTGGCGTGGTGCCGCAAGACCCTTATCTGTTTGGCGGCACCGTCGCGTACAACATCGCCTTTGGGCGCCCCGATGCCCCCATGGGCGAGATCGTTGCGGCGGCGCAGGCAGCCAACGCCCACGAGTTCATCTGTGGCCTGCCGCATGGCTATGAGACCGATGTGTTGGAAGGCGCAACCAACATGTCGTTGGGCCAGCGGCAACTCGTCTGCCTGGCGCGTGTGATCCTGGCGCAGCCGCGCATCCTGATCTTGGACGAGGCCACCTCCAGCGTCGATCTGCGCACCGAAGGGCTAATCCAGGACGCGCTGGAAAAGCTGATGGCGGGGCGCTCGTCGCTCGTCATCGCCCATCGTCTGGCGACGGTGCAGCGCGCTGACAAGATCCTGGTGATCGAGGGCGGGCGCATCGTTGAGAGCGGCACCCACGCCGAGCTGATGTCGGACCATTCGCTCTACGCTCGGCTGTACGCTTCGCAGTTCATCGCCGACTGAGCGCTTCGAGCAGACAGGGCCTGGCGAAGGCTCTTGGTTGCGGCGCAAGCGCTGAGCTAGAATCGCCGCCAGGATGGTGGCTTTAAGGAGGCAAAGTGGAGATCGATCGTGCTATCTGCAGGTTCGAAGTGCAGGGGCAGGCGCATCTGGGGCTGATCATGGGCGGGGCGCTGTACGATCTGACGGCGGCGGCGCCAGACACCTATGGCACGCTGCGTGGCTGGCTGCAAGCGGCGAGCGGGCGCGTGACGGTGGCTATCGCAGAGCTACTGGCGCTGGCCGAGCGCCTGACGCCGGTCGCCGAGGCGATCGGCCTGTTGGACGGCTCGACGCCTTTCCGGCTGCTCAAGCCCCTGGACGCGCAAGAGGTCTGGGCTTTTGGTGTCACCTATGAAATGAGCCGCGAGGCTCGCATGCGCGAGTCGGAAGAGCCCACCATCTACGGGCGGGTGTATGAAGCCGAGCGGCCAGAGGTCTTTTTCAAGGCCACGCCGCATCGTGTGGTGGGGCCGGGCGAAGCCGTGGGCATTCGCGCCGATTCCACCTGGGACGTGCCCGAGGCGGAGTTGGCCTTTGTGGTGACGCCACACTGCGAGATCGTGGGCTACACCATCGGCAACGACATGAGCTCGCGCAGTATCGAGGGGGAAAACCCGCTCTATCTGCCGCAGGCCAAGGTCTATGATCGCTGCTGCGCTCTCGGGCCGGTGGTGCGCCTGGCAGGCGGGTTTGATCCCACTAACCTTGAGGTGAACTGCGCCATCGAGCGCGCGGGCGAGCGAGTGTTTGAGGGGCGTACGAGCACGGGTCAACTACACCGCTCGTTGGAGGAGATGGCCTCCTACCTGGGGCGCTGTAACTCGTTTCCGGATGGCGCTTTTGTGCTCACAGGCACCGGCGTGGTCCCGCCCGACACGTTCACGCTGGCTGACGGCGACATCGTCCGATTGCAGATCGCGGGTCTGGGCGAGCTGGAGAATCCGGTGGTCGAGCTACCGCTCTAGGGCGGAGCGCAGAGCAAAGAGCGGCTCTCAGGAGCCGCTCTTGTTGTTGGCCAGCCTGTCTAGTGCGCCCTCCCAGGCATCCGCCGTGCGCGTCATTTTGGCGATGCTGATGTCGCCGAAGCGAGGAAAGAGGCCGGCGAGCTCGAGCGGCACGCGCGCCCAGTCTTGCTCGAGAATCACTTTGCGCAGTCGATCTGCCGCTGGCCGCACCCACTCCCAATCCAGCCGGAAACGGTCGGCCTTGAGGAAATAGTTGCGCTTTTCCCAGGCATCACAAGTCACCTCAATGGTGCCGGCCATGCGGTCTAGCTCCAGCACAATTGCCGCCGCCATATCGCGCGCCTCGGCATCCATGCTGCGTTTGGCCACCATGCGCTGAAGGATCTCGGCGATGGTGCGGCGTGAGGCATTGCGGATGCTGCCAGGGTTGTGGGTATTGATCACTCGACTCATCGGCTTGTCATTCCTTCACTCGTAACGCCGCCTCGGACGCGGCGCGGCCACGGTCGTAGATGGGGCCATACACAGCGCGGTCGAACGGCACGCAGCCAGCCTCTCCGTGGTCGCGCATGATCTGCGTGCAGCGGCTGCACGCCACGCAAGTCTTGCGGCGGTCGAGAGCGCCGTGTTCTAGCAGATCGCGCGCAAAATCGGGGTAGGCAAAGGCCTCGCGGCCCACGCCCACGATGTCGGCCCAGCCACGTGTGACGACCCCCGCGGCCACCGGGCCGAGGTGCTGCCGCAGCCATGAATAGCCGCTGCCCACGATGCCCAACTCGGGGCACGAACGCTTGATATCGCGCGCCAGATCAAGGAGGCGCACCACGCCCGTCAGGGGGTGTTCATCGGGGGTGTACCCGCCCGTCACGTTGACATCAAAAGGGCGATTGATGTGCGGCGTAAAGTAGGGATTGCCGGCGGTCACGTTGACCAGCGATACGCCCGCCTTGTGCAACAGCCGCACCAGACGCTGCGGTTCAGAGAGATCGGGCGCGCCAGGGTCGGCCTCGCTGACGCCCCAGCCCCACGGGTAGGGGTGTCCGTCATAGACGTTCAGACGAATGGTCAACTGCACGTCAGGAACCTCGGCGCGCACCCGCCGCACGACGTCAAGCAAAAAGCGCGTGCGGTTCTCGAACGAGCCGCCATACTTGCCCGGCCGCGTGTGGCTTGCCAGCAGCTCGGAGAGCAAGTAGCGGTGGCAACTCTTGATGTCCACGCCATCAAAGCCGCAGCCAGCAGCCAGCCGCGCTGCCGCCACAAAAGTGTCTTGCAGGCGGTCCAGCGCGTCGTCGCTGATGAGGGGATAGTCATCGGGCAGGCCCATGGCGCGGTCCAGCACGCCATCGTGGTGCGCCAGGATGGGCGCTGGCCGATTCACCGGGCGGCTGTAGCGGCCAGAGTGAGCGAGCTGCAACACCGTAAAGGGGCGATGGTCGGCGCCCAGGGCGGCGCGGGCGGCGGCCAATGAGCTGGCGCGCAGCGCTGCGAAGGCAGACTGCGTCTCGGGCGTCAGGCAAAGTTGATTGGGGTTGGCGCGGGCCTCGGGCGTGACGGCAGTGGCCTCGAACCAGAGCAGCCCGCCGCCGCCGCAGGCAAAGCGGTCATAGCGCCGCCGCGTCAACTCACCTGGTTGGCCGTCGAGCGTGCCATCGCAGCCCTCCATGGGGTGCACGGCAAGGGCGTTGGGCGCCAGCGCCTGGCCGACGCGCACCGGGCGCGCCAGGGCGGCGAGGTCATCGGACCAGGGCAGATCGAGGCCCAGCCGGGCGGCCTCATCCTGAAGCTGTTGGGCGGTGTTGTAGCGGAACCTGCTGTGGGGCACGGGCGTCCTCATCTGGTCAAAGCTGGCCAAACATACCATTGAGGATAAAGGCTGTCAACGTTTGACGATTTGGCGGCGATGTGCCATCGTCAGCCATCACGATGGGGAGAGGCGCATGACCGATTGGCTGGATGGCAACAGAGTGTATAGCGAGACCGGCGTCATCGTCCCGGCCTATTTCTCAGCGGCTATCAATGATGACACGGTGCAGCGCCTGCTGTGGATGACGCTGGCCGATCTGCCGCGCGTGGTGAACCCCTGCAACATCCGCCTGGTGACGGACGGCGATGCCCGCACCGCAGGCCTGGCGGCGCAAATGCTGGCCGATCAGCCGGACTATGGTGAATTATTGGCTCTGCCTCAGAATCTGGGCAAGCTCGGCGCGATGCGCGCGGGCGTGCAGGTGTTGCTGGCGCAGCGGCCGCAGGTGCGCTATGTCGCCTTCCTCGATGGCGATGGCGACCACATGGCCACCGTGGTGCCCCGCTTGGTGCGCACCGCGGCGGCGATAGCGGCTGGCCGCCAGAGCGAGGACGTGCTGGTGATTGGCAGCCGCCAGAGCCGTGCGCGCCCGATGGGTTGGCTGCGCGGTGAGCTGGAGGAGCTGCTCGATCAGGTGACCATGGACGCCCTGGCCTTTGCGCTGGCCCGCGAGGGGCGCGTGCTCGATCTTTCGTGCTGCGCGCCGCACAGCGTGTGCGACATCAGCAGCGGCTTTAAGGTGTTCACCCGGCATCTGGTGGAGGCGACCGTGGCGCAGGAGCCTTCATTTCTAGGGTCGCTTACCCACTCAGACTATGATCACTATGGCCCCGAGACGACCACGGTGGTCGAGGCCGTGCTGGCAGGAGCCACCGTGGTCGAGATGTTGCGGCCCACCTGGGATGGCCAACCAACCACCGCCTTTGGCGAGTTTCGCACGGTCGCTCTCTATGGCGAGCTGTTGGCCTGGGTCTGGCAGCGGCTCGACCTCACCGTGGGGCAGGCGGCGGCCATGCTCGACAATCGCATCCCGGCCCGCGAGCTGCGCACCACCCAGGAGGGCTCCCTGGCCCTCACCGAGGTGCGCGCCTATGCCCTGGAGCGGCTGGTCGCTTGGCGCGGCGCGACGGAGCCGCTGCCCTCCGAGCCCGTGCTGCCGTCATTTTTCTAGATGCAGTGGGAGCCAACAGGGACCGCATGACGCCCAGGCACAATCCCGCGATCGCAATCACGCGCGCCGATGCCCTGCATTGGGGGGCGTTATTGGCGATCCTGGCCGTAGCGCTGCTCGTGCGCCTTTGGCAGCTCGACACCTTGCCGCCCGGCCTCTATCGCGACGAGGCCACCAACGGTCTGGACGCCCTGCGGGTGGTCGCCGGCGAGCGTCCCCTGTATTTCACCGCCAACAACGGCCGTGAGCCGCTCTATTTCTACTTGCTGGCCGCCAACGTGAGCCTGCTGGGCCGCAGCCCTGGCGCATTGCGGCTCGTCTCGGCGCTGTTGGGGTCTGCGACGGTCTTGAGCAGCTACTGGCTGGCTCGCGAGCTGCTGGGTCGACGCTCCGGTCTGCTGCTGGCGGCACTGCTGGCGGCTTCGGTGTGGCCGGTAAACCTGAGCCGCATCGCCTTGCGCGCTGTGTCTTTACCCTTGGTGAGTGCAGCCATGTTGGCCTGTCTCTGGCGCGGGTTGAGGCTCCGTCGCTCCTGGCTGATGGTCGCTGCCGGGGCGCTGTGGGGCCTGGCGTTCTACACCTATCTGGCAGCCCGCTTCACGCTGATCACTTTGCCGCTAATCGCGCTCTATCTGTGGGCGTTGCGCCCGGCGTGGCGCTGGCCACGCGGCTGGCTGCTGCTGGCGCTGGCCGCCGCGCTGGTGGCGGCGCCCCTGGCCATCTATGTGCTGACGCACTGGCAGGCGACCATGGGGCGGGCAGGGCAGGTGTCGATTGTAAACAGCGCCATTAATCAGGGCGACCTGTGGGGCGCTCTGGCGCACAACATCTGGCGCACGGCGCTGGGACCCTTTGTGCGTGGCGATTTCATTCCGCGACACAACGTGCCGCTGCGCCCGGCTTTCGGCTGGCTGATGGCGCCTTTTGGCGCAGCGGGACTGGTGTTGGCGCTGGCGCGCGCGCGTCGCGACGCCGTGGCGGGGCTGATTCTGCTCTGGTGCGCGGGGATGGCCCTGCCAACGGTGCTGGCCGAGGGTGCGCCTCATTTTCTGCGCGGCGTGGGCGTGTTGCCGGTGCTGTATCTGCTGCCTGTGATGGGCCTGGAGTGGATCGCGGCGCTGGTGAGTCGCTGGCAGGCGCGGCCGACAACGCCCGCACTGAGGGCTACAGCCGTGCCGCCCGCAGCCGTGGCGCCGCTGCTGCTGGCGGCGCTGCTAACGGTCTATGGCATCATGGAGATGGGCGCCTATAGAGCACATCTGCAGAGCCTGGATGTCTACTACAATTTCGAGGCAGGAGCAACCGAGCTGGCCGCGCGCATTAACCGCTATCTGGGCGCGGGCTGGACTGGCGATGGATTGGCGGTCGCAAAGCCGGCGGAACCGACGCCGGCAAGGTTTGTCGCGCTCGATGCGCGCTTGACCGAAAACTGGCCCGCACTGACCTTTCTGGCGCCCGAGGATGAGCGGATCGTGCGTCCCGAGCAGCTCAGTGATCAGACGAGTTCGCCGCTGGCGCTGGCCGTCTGGCCCTATGCCGACCTGCAACCGCTCCTGAGCCGCCTGCCGGCGGGGCAGGTGGTGGATGTGCGCCCAGGCGCGTGGGAGCGCGGCGATCTGATGGCGCAGGCCAATCAGCTCTATAGCTGGATCGAGGTGGGCGCGGCAGAGCAGCCCGCGCACGAGTTGTTCTTGGCCTGGGAGGAGGGGATCACTCTGCGAGGCTATACGCTGAGTCGTACGGGTAATCAGGTGGAGGTGACGCTCTGGTGGCAGGCTAAACGCCCCGTGTCGCGCGACTATACAGTGTTTTGTCAGGCGATGTCGGCCGGCCGGCAGGTGGGGCAGACAGATGGCCCCCCCGCGTTGGGGCTATTTCCTACGAGCCATTGGCACCTTCATAAGGCCATAATTGACCGC
>Ga0351889_10236_pt1 | contig 17189 bp, 12 predicted proteins | sample TotcelFGM3001M14_FD_206767 | JGI IMG/M metagenome (GOLD analysis project Ga0351889, IMG submission 206767) | Enriched cells from coal bed in the Powder River Basin, Montana, United States - Total cells FGM rep3 HSBNCT.FGM.300.1.M14 ...
TCCCACGGCAAGGCCATGGTGGCCATCGTGGATGGATTTCCTGCGGGCGTACATCTTCAAACCGAGTTGATCGACGCCGAATTGCGTCGGCGGCAAGGCGGGTACGGGCGCGGCGGGCGGCAGCGCATCGAGACGGACCGCATCGAGATTTTGACCGGCATCTGGCGGGGAACGAGCTTGGGCAGTCCCCTTGCGTTGCAGGTGGTCAACAAGGACTACAAACTCGAGCGGATGGAGGATCTCGATCGGCCTCGTCCCGGACATGGGGATTTGACCGGCGCGATCAAGCACTTGGGCTCGATCCGAGGCGTTTTGGAGCGGGCCAGCGCTCGCGAGACGGCGATGCGCGTCGCCGCCGGTGCGCTCGCTCGGCAATTGCTGGCCGAGTTCGGGATCCGCACGATCGGCTACGTGGTCGAGTTGGGCGGCGTTGCGGTCGAGCCGCAATCGGGGACGCTGGACGAGCAGTTGCAGCTTCGCGAGCGGAGCGAGATTTACTCGCTGAATCCCGGCCGGGACGAAGAATTCAAGTCGTTGATCGACGCCGCGCGCAAAGCCGGCGATACACTGGGCGGCGTGGTTGAGGTCCGCGTCGAGGGTTTGCCGTTCGGTCTCGGCACGCACGCGCAATGGGATCGCAAACTGGACGGCCGCTTGGCGCAAGCAGTGATGGCAGTCCAGGCGATCAAGGGCGTCGAGATCGGTCTGGGCTTCGAGGCGGCTCGGCGGCCTGGTTCTCAGGTTCACGATCCCATTCATTACGATCCGTCACAAGCGGACGGGCCGACGTTGGGTTATGTGCGGCCGACCAACAACGCGGGCGGCCTGGAAGCCGGCATGACCAACGGCCAGCCGCTGGTCGTGCGGGCGGCCAAGAAGCCAATCAGCACGTTGGCAAAGCCGCTGGATTCGGTCAACTTGAAGACAAAACAAGCGGAAGCGGCAGCCTACGAGCGCAGCGACGTCTGCGCCGTTCCGGCCGCCAGTGTGATTGTGGAAAACGTGGTAGCCTTTGAAGTAGCGCGGGCCTTGGTGGAGAAGTTCGGCAACGACAGCTTGCAAGAGATGAAGGCACGCTGGGATCTGTTCCACTCGATGGCGCGCCAGCGGTAAAGGTTGTTGAGATGCGGCCACGAGCCGCGTTAGGAACGAACAGGGACGTTCGTGATGCACGATCGCGTGCGACGACTGCTGTGCAGATTGGGATTCCTGCTGTTCTGCGTCGCTCCGACGCTGGCGGTCGTGGTCTGCATCAGTGTCGTTCGCTCGCCGGCCTACGTCGCCGCGTACCGGGCCGCTTGCGAACGCCGCTTGTCCGACGCGTTGGGCCTGGATGTGTCTGTCGGTCAAGTGCGTGAGCTGCTGCAAGGCGTCACCCAGCTCGAGCAGGTCGTGTTCGCCGAGCCGGAAACGGGCGCGGTCATCGGCCGCATCCGCCACTTGGAATTTGGCTGCCAAGACGGTCAGCTGGTCGTCCTGGCCTCGCAGCCGGAGATCGAGGGAGAGCACATCTGGCGGTTATGGGAATCGCTCCACGAGCGCGTGTTGCGCCCCCGCTCGGCCGACGCGCTGGACGCCTTGTTCTACGCCGGTGAGATTACGATTCGGCAGGCGGGCGGGCGAAATGCGTCGACGCTGACCGACGTCCGTAGCTTGCTGCGGACGACCGAGGCGGGGCCTCAAGCGACGATCGAGTTTCGCGATGTGGCCTTGCAGATGTCCGAGCCGGCCCAATTGCGGATCACGCGAAATCGCCAAGTGCAACCGCCGGCGACACGGTGGGAATTGAATACCCGCTCGACCGCCCTGCCCTGTACGCTGCTGGCCGATTACCTGGACATCCTTCGCACGGTGGGAGACCAAGCAACGTTTCAGGGGACGATCGAGGCCATGCCCGCCGCCGCCGGCTGGGAAGGGGAAATCGCCGGACGGTTCCTCGACGTCGATCTGGACCGGCTGACCGAACGGCGACCGCACAAGCTGAGCGGCTTTGCGGAGATCGTGCTTCGCCGCGCCCGATTCCACGCCGGCCGCCTGAGCGACGCGGCAGGCGACGTGACGTGCCACGGCGGTGTCGTCACTCGCTCGCTGCTGTACCAGGCTGACAAGTCGCTGGGCTTGGTCGCTGATGCCCGTTTGCTGACGCCGCAAGCCAACACGCTGGTCGTCTTCCGGCAATTGAAGCTGGGTTTTACGCTGGATCAAAGCGGTATCCGGATCGCGGGCCAATGCCTTCCGCACGGGTCGGGGATCGTCATGACCGACGACGGTGGTCCGCTGTTGAGCAGCCAGGCCCGCGAGGCGGTCCAGGTCAGCGCTCTGGTGCGCACGCTGGCGCCCGACAGCGGCGAGCAGGTGCCGGCCAATTTTGAAGCGTATCAGCTGTTGCACATCCTGCCGATCCCCGCCGAAAACGACAGCCCACGTTCCGACATGGCCCGCCCCCTGTACCCGCGTTTGAGGCTGCAATGAGATCCGCCGGCGCCGCAGTTCGCGGGCCACTCCGACGGATTGGCGAATTTGAACTCAGACCCGCCGGCCGAGGCGTTCGGCCAGACGGCGCAGGGTCTGGCTGGCATCGTCGCGCTGCAGCTGGACATGGATCAGACTGGGACCGCTTCGATCGCCCCAAGCCGCGTTCAGGGCCGCGTCGAATTCGCCTTCGGTCCGCACCAGGTATCCGCAGCCGCCGCCCAGCACTTCCGGCAAGCGATGGTAGTTCCAGCCGTGGATCTCATTGAATTGCCAGTTCCCGGGATGCAGGAACCGTTCCGTCCCGTAGCCGCCATTGTCCAGGATGATGACGGTGGGTGCGTATCCGTAGTGAATCACCGTCGACAACTCCATTCCGGTCATCTGAAATGCGCCATCTCCGCAGATCGCGACCACTCGGCAGTCGGGGCGGGCGACATGAGCGCCAAGTGCCGCCGGAATGGAGAACCCCATCGACGTGTAGTATGCCGGGCTTAGAAACTCGGTTCGCTCCCGCGTGATCAGTTCGGTCGCAGCAAACAGGGCATCGCCAATGTCGGCGATCACGATCGTGTCTCGATCCAGCTGCTCGTTCAAACGTGCGATCAACCGGCTGATGGTGATCCTCGCATCCGATTGCAGCTGGAACTCAGGCCAACTCCGGGGCGGGTGGTCCGCGAACGCCAAAGATGGCGAACAGCGGGCCGAGAGTCGGCTGATGAAGTCGCCCAGCAAGACGTTTCGGTAGTGATGGTAATGGATCCGCAGATCCTCGCTCGTCGCGTAGATGCAGCGTCCCGGATCCAGCTTGGCCGTGTAGATGCCCAGGTTCAGGTCCGTCATGAAGGTGCCCAGCAGGATCAGGCAATCGCTTTGTTCGACTTGTCGAGTCACCTCTTCGTGTCCGATGGCGCCCTCGTACAAACCGATGTACAGGGGATGCGTTTCGCGGATCACGCTCTTGCCCAGAATCGTGGCGGCGATCGGCATGCCGGTCTTTTCCGCCAGCGCCAACACCAGGTCCTGCAGCCCGAAGCGATGGATTTCGACACCCGCCAGGATCATCGGCCGCCGGGCCCGGGAGATCAACGCGAGCGATTCTTCCACGGCCTCGGTCAGAACCTGCGGATCGCTCCGCGGTTCGTAGCTGCGGACTGGCTGCGTGGCCGTTGCTTCGACGTGGACCATATCGCGAGGGAGTTCGATGTAGACGGGGCGCTTGTATCGCTGAGCGGCAGCCAGCACGCGATCGACCTCGCGGATGGCCGTCGTGGGATCGGACAGTTCCGCATTGGCCACGCACAATTTCTGGAAGACCTCGAACTGTGTGCAAAAATCCCGCACCTTGTGGTGCAGCAACGGATTGTTGACCCGTTCCGAAAGCCCGGGCGAGCCGGAGATCACGACGACCGGCGACTTTTCGGCATAGGCACCCGCTACCGAATTACACACACTCAGACCGCCGACACAGTACGTGATACAGACGACCCCTAGGCCGCGAATCCGCGCGTAAGCGTCCGCGGCAAACCCGGCACTGTCTTCACGCGTACAGCCGATCACGTTGATCGGACTGCGGTCAAGCAGGCTATAGAACGACAGCACATAGTCGCCCGGGACGCCGAATACATCCCGTACGCCCAAATCCTGCAGCCGTTGAATCAGATATCCGCCAATGGTCTCCGGGCCGGTTTCCCGCGGATGCTGTCCGCCGCTCGATTGGACCGTCGCTGCCGATGCGTGGCGTGCCGTTGTCATGATCGTCTCCAGTGTTTGTTCCGGTCAAATCACGATCATGAGCCCTGTTAACGCAAGCTTTGCTAAAGGGGCTCGTCGAATTCCAATTTGATCACCATCACGGTATTGGCATTTTCGTTCGCCGGCAGTCGGCGGAGCCGCAAATAGCGGCCTTGCTCGCCATGCTCGCTGGGCACAAGGTCGATTGCGCAATCGACGTTCTGGCCCGAATTCAGCAGGGTGGCCTTGCGAGGCAGAATCGTTAGCGGTTTGAGTTTGACCGCGTCTCCGACGGGATCGGTGATGAGATGCACATACAGGTCGTTGCCCCGGCGCGTGAGCAGCACGTTGCGGTTGGAGGTCAAGTGGGAGGCCGGGACGGTCCCTTCCAACGACTCCTTTACCGCTTGGTACCAGCGGCCGATTCGTTCCAGGATCGCGACCGATTCGGCCGGGAACGTGCCGTCGCCGCGGGGCCCGACGTTCAGCAGATAGTTGGCGTCGCGCGCCAGGTAGCGGGCGATGCTGCGGATCAGATGGCGATCGGTGTAGTAATCTTCGTCCACGCGATAGCCCCAGCTTTCCATGCCTACCGACTGGCACGCCTCGGTGCGTTTCTGGAAGCTGAGCACGGCGCCGCCCTCCGGGGTATAGTCGCGTTCGGGCGTCCCGAAATCGCCTTCGTCATAGCCGCGGTCGTTGATGACCGCCTGGGGCTGCAGAGAGCGAATCATGTCGTTGATCGAACGGTCCACGTGCTGGTCCACGTTCATGTCCCACCAGAAGCCGTGGATCTGGCCGTAATTGGTACACAGTTCGCGAACCTGGGCTTTGAGGAACTCGATGTACTTCAGCAAATCCGGCTGGTCTCCGGCCTGCGGCGGCAATTCATGATGGCGGCCCTGGTTCGGATAGTTCGGGTGGTGCCAATCGGCGATCGAGTAGTACAAGCACAGCGGAAACTTTCGGCGGTGGCAGGCGTCGGCCAGCAGCTTGATCGCATCTCGGCCGTAAGGCGTGTTGACCGTGTGGTACGAGGTATGCTCCGACTCGAACAGGCAGAATCCGTCGTGATGCTTGGTGGTGACGCAGATATACTTCATCCCCACCCGCTCGGCCAGATCCAGCCATTGGTCCGGATCGAACCGGAGCGGATTCCACCGCTGGGCAAGCTGGACATACTCATTGCGCGGGATGCGGCGCCGCCATTGGTCCTGCTCGTGCCAACCGTCGATCGAGTACAAGCCCCAATGGATGAACAGCCCGAAGCGGCGCTCGAACCACCAGTCCCGAGCGTCGCCGAAGCGAGGCGCCAGCCGGGGTTCGGCCGGCGACGGCTTCGCTTCCTCGGCGGCGCGGACAAGATGCGGCGAGTTGGCCAAAGCGGAAGCGGCCACCAGGCCCGTGGTGGTCTGCAAGAAATCTCGGCGATGCATGGCGGAATCCTTGGAAAGGGGGAAAGTTATCGCCCGTCGCGCTGCAGTTCTGCCAGCGCGGCAAACGTGCCGCTCTGCGCCAATCCATCATAGGCGCGAACGTAGGCTTCGTACAGTTCGCCGTACAGACGATGGCGGCCGGGATCGGGATCCACTTGGCCCCGCGGTTGGACCATCGCCGCGACGCCTTCGGCGATCGAGCCGAAGACACCGGCGCCGACGCCGCCCAACAGGGCGCCGCCCAGTCCGGTCGAATCGTCGCACTGCAGCGTCTCCACCGGGCGGCCGTACACATCGGCTTGGATCTGGCACCACAGCGGCGAGCGTGCCGCCCCGCCGCCGATCCGCAGCACGTCTACTGACATGCCGCCGCGAAACCATCGTTCCATAATGTCGCGGATTTCCAGCGCGACCCCTTCCATGACGGCCCGCGTCAACTCGGCCCGGCCGTGCGCAAAGGACAAGCCCAGAAAGGCGCCGCGGGCGTCCGCATTCCAGTGCGGTGTCGCGGCCGTGGCCAGATAGGGCAGGTACAGCAAGCCGCGGCTACCCGCCGCAGCACTGGCCGCCAAGGCGTCGAATGCTTCATACGCCGAAGGACCGCCAGCCGCCTCGCACTCCCGTTCCAGCGTGCCCACCGTGTCACGGTACCAACGCAGCGAACTGGCAGCGGCGTTGGACAGGCCCTCCACCTGCCAGCGTCCCGGAACCGCGTGGTTGGTGACCATCATGCCGTCGAAACCGGCCACGGGAGTCTCGGCACATAGGATCGCTAATCCGGCGGTGCCCAACGTGACCGTCCCCATCCCCGCATGAATGGCGCCCATGCCGACCACGCTGCAGTTCTGGTCGCCGGCGCCGACGCACAGCGGCGTGCCGACCGCGAAGCCTGTCTGTTGGGCAACGGCCGGTCCGATTTGTCCGACTTGCGTGCCCGCGGGCGTCGGTTTTCCGAACTGGGCCGCGGACAGGCCCAAGCGGTCCAGTAGCGGAGTGTTCCAGGTCAAACGGCTCACGTCCCACGTGCCGTAGAACGCCATACAGCAGATGTCCGTGAAGTAATCGTCGGCGCCAAAGGCGCGCAGGACGAAATCCTGGTTCTGCACGAATTTGTGAACGCGGGCGTACAACGCGGGCTCGAACTCGCGCATCCACAGCAGCTTGGTCAAGATCCAGGTGGTGCCCAGCGGCAAGCCGCTGGTCCGCTGGAATTCAGCCGCATCGATCCAGTCGCGAAGTTGCTCGACTTGCGCCCCCGTGCGGGCGTCCTGCCACGAGATCAGCCACCGCACGGGCGTCCCGTCGGCCGCGACCGGACAGGTCACCGACCGCTGGGCTGAAAACCCGATTGCGGCAATGTCGCGCGGGTCGACGCCACCCTGATCCAAGGCCGCCCGGCATGCTTCCGTCGTCTTGGCGATCAGCAGCTGCGGATCCTGTTCGACCCACCCCGGTTGCGGATAACGGGCGCCGTACTCGCAACCTGCGCTGGCGACGCGAGTTCCCGACAGATCGAACAGCGAGCAGCGGGCACCCGAGGTCCCGATATCAACTCCGGCCAGATAGCGTCCCATGAATGAACCCCTACTCAGTCTCTCCCGAAAAAGGCTTCGAATTCCGGTACGCTCAAGCCGCGTTCGCCGAGTTGCCGCACTTGTTTGGCGCCCTTTTTGTGGTCCGCGTGGTAATCCGAACCGCCGCTCAAGAACCGAAGGCGATGGGCGTAATCGCGGCGGACCTCGCGTTCGATCTCTTCCGGCGTCAGCGTTCCTTTGTAGGTCGTCTTGTCGTAGGAATAACGGACTTCGATCCCATCCAAGCCCGCGTCGATCAGCTGGTCGATGTACTCGGCCCGGCTGCGGATCGGCTCGTCGGGAACCTGAATTTCGGCGTCGATCAAGTAGGGGTGGGCGAGGATCGCCACGCCGCCACAACGATGAATCAGTTTAATGGCCTGACGGGGATCGATCTTGCGCCGCGAAACGTTCAGTTCCGGGTTATCGCGCACCAGCAACTTGGCTTCGCTCCACGTCGCAGTATGGCCGCGAGCGGCCATCGCTTCGAAGATGTGCTTCCGCTGTACTTCGTCCGGATTTCGCCGGCTGGGCGTTCCGTCGGGCCGCATGACCTGCAGAATGTCCGCCTCCCAGTCCATTGGCATCCCCAGCGCGGTCAGCCGCCGGCACAGCTCTTCATACGCCTCGCTCTTGCTCCGTTTGGCCGCCGCCACCTCGGCCAGCAAATCCGGATGTTCCCAGTCGCACCGATAGCCGCAGATATGGACGTCGTCGACGTGGGTATCGCAGGAAAACTCGTAACCCAGGATCAGCCGCACACCGCGCGCCGCGGCGTAGGCGACGCTGGCCACCAGCTCGCCGCCGCCAAGCGGTTCCAAATGCAGTGGCGGCGGGATGTCGTGATCCGTGATCGCCACCGCGTGCAGGGCGCACCGCACGGCGTTCTCGATCAGTTCCTGCGGCGTGTCATTCCCGTCCGAACGAACGGTATGACAGTGCAGATCACAGGGGTAACGTCCCTCGGCGCTGGTAGACATGGCATGCGACCTCCTGATGCGAATCATGAGACGCAATATGATGTCACGAAAAGAGCGAAAATGCAACTCGTGTGGCCGCCCTGCCGCGCGGCTTCGGCCGTTTGCGTTATAATAGCCGCATGCATCAACTACAGGAGCAGACATGAAGCGTCGCGATTTATTGAAAGCCGCCTCTGCCACCGCCGGGGCACTTGCCGTTAGTCCGCTCGTTGCGCGCGCCGCGGCCGTTGCAGCGCAGGGGGCGCGTGAAGCCGATGTCGTCGTGGTCGGAGGCGGCCCCGCCGGCACCGTGGCCGCGCTGCAGGCGGCCCGCGCCGGAGCAAAGACCATCCTGATCGAAATGGGCAGCCAGTTAGGTGGAACGACCACCACCGGCGGCGTCACCTTTCCTGGACTGTTTCATGCCTGGGGCCGGCAGGTGATCGCCGGGATCGGCTGGGAGTTGGTGCAAGCGGCGGTCGAGCTGGACGGCGGCGTCCTGCCGGATTTCACGAAGGTGCCCGCGCGGCACTGGCAGCACCAAGTGCGGATCAATGGTCCGCTGTACGCCGCACTGGTCGAGGAGGCGTGCTTGGAGGCGGGCGTAACGCTGGCGTACTACCAATTTCCGCTGTCCGCCGTCGCCACGGACGGAGGATGGCTTCTGGATGTCGTCGGCAAGGGCCTGCGACACCAAATCGCCTGCCGGCAATTGATCGACTGTACCGGCGGAGCCGACGTCGTCGGCTTGGCGGGTTTGGAACGGCTGCGCGAAGACGTCACGCAACCGGGCACGCTGATCTTCAAGCTGGGGGGCTATGACGTTGCCCAACTGGACGCGGAAGAGATCCAACGGCGATATCTAAAAGCCTTGGCCGACGGCGAATTGGAAGCAGGCGACTATGCGAGTGCGCGAGGCCGGTTCGTCAGCTTTTTGGCCGCAGGCGGCGACAACGCCCAACATATTTTTCATGCGGACTCGTCGACGGCAGACACCCAGACGCAAGCGAACATCGCGGGCCGCCGTTCCCTGCTCCGCCTGATTCGCTTTGTCCGCACGCTGCCCGGTTGCGAGCGCGCACAGGTTCAACGGATGATGCAGGAAACCGCCGTTCGGGAAACCTACCGCATCGTCGGCCAAACGCTGATCACGTGCGACGACTACGCCTCCGGCCGGCGATTCGACGATGCCGTGTGCTATGCGTTCTATCCCGTGGATCTACACGATCGGCACGGGGTGGTTCCCAAGCCGCTGGCACCCGGCACGGTCCCTACCGTTCCGCTGGGTGCCCTGGTGCCCAAAGGCAGCCGCAACCTGCTGGTGGCTGGGCGGAGTGTGTCCAGCGATCGCCTGGCCAACTCGGCCCTGCGCGTGCAAGCTTCGTGCATGGCGATGGGGCAAGCCGCCGGGGCCGCCGCCGCATTGGCGGCTCGCGCCGACGTGACCCCCACGGCCGTTGCCCTCGCCGAAATTCACGCGTTGCTGCGGGAGCATGCCGCCGTCGTACCGGAGTGATACAGGCGTGCGGCACGTCTGGTTTTTGCCGGGCCGACCCGTAGTTGGCAAAAGGGAAACAAAGGATTGCAGCATGTCCGAGATTCCAAAGAACGCGGTTGTTTTCGCAGAAAACATGGCGGCGAACCGCGCACAAGCCCGCTGGATCCGCCCCATACTCTCACTCTGCCACAATTGGCGTTCCCAAGCTGTTCGCGCGGCGGGGCGAACGGCGGTGGCGTTCCTGCTCGCGTTGGCCGTTTCAAGCGGGGTGGTCGCTGCAGGCGAGCCGCAGGCATCGGGCACGATCTCCAGTAAGGTTTGGCGCCATGCCCAGCGGTGGGTCGAGCGGCACGATACCGACGGAGACGGCCGGCTGAAGGAATCCGAATGGCCGACCGTGGACGGCGTCGGAGCGGTGGATGCCAATCGGGACACCATCGTGACCGTCGACGAGTTGGCTCAGCATATCGCTGATTTCGGAACGCATCGCAAGATCCGCTTGATGCCCGCCGGCGCCGGCGGGGTCGTACCGCTGCCATCGCTGCTCCCGCCATCGTTCGCCGGCGCGGGGCGTCAAGCGGTGCTGGAAGGCGCGAACGCTGCCGAGTCGGCGGATGAAACAGAGGGACCGGACGATCTGGGCGAACATAAGACACCGGACCGTTCCGGCCAGCGCAAGTACTTCGTTCCGGCGTCGCGGCTGCCGACCGGACTACCGGATTGGTTCCGGAAAGCCGACCACGACGGCGATGGGCAACTGACCTTTGCCGAATACGCCGAACTCGGCTCGCCCTCGGCGGACAAGGAATTTGCCCGATACGATCGCAATCAAGACGGGCTGATCACGCCCGGGGAAGTTCTGGACGGCGGCAAACGGGTTCAACGGCCAGTCAGGCCCGATCCGGCTGCCAAGGCAAAGACGACCCGCGAGATCAGTCCTTCAGAAACTTCTCACTGAGAATCGCCGCGATGTGTTCATTGTATCCGCCGGAAATCGTCCGGGGGGCAATCCAGTTTGCGTAATCGAAATCGGGATACCGCAACGGCACCTCGGGGCGGCGGTGATAGTTGAAAAAGTCGCGGACTTTGACAGCCAATTCCTCGTCGCTGTATTCCCCCAAGTCGACGTCTGCTGGCGTCTGTCCGGAATGCTGCCCCGGCGAGGCGAGCGGAGGTGTCGGCATATCGGTCAGAGTTTGCTCCATGCCGCATCCGAAGCACAAGCAGAAGTGCCGCGGGTCTAATGCCGCATGCAGTTGCGGCCCGCCGCCGTAATCAGTGACCCCGACGTTTTTTGAGGCGGCAATCACCCGTCCCGGCATGTCCAACGAAAGTTGGACGTCCGCGTCCGGATTAAAATGATTCAGAAGTTCAATCAGAGTTCTAACTTGCATAATTCCCTCTTTCAGTTCATTGTACGCGCTGCGAACCGGTCTGGGGAGGTGCTCGACAACTCCAAGCCAGGTTGCATCTTAGCGGTTTTGCTAGGCTTGCGGCATTTTTCTGCCGATCTAACTCTAGGAGTTGCTCTCGCTCGCCAGAGTTACATTCCGTCTCGTGACCGCCTGTCCATCCGCCAACCTACACGGATTCAGCGATGCAAGTAAACACGACTCGTTTTGGCACGGTGGAGATCCAGCCGGAAGATGTTTTGCTATTTTCCCGGGGATTGATCGGTTTCGAGACGCACCGCCATTGGGTGTTGTTGGCCGACACCCGTAATTCCGGAGTGGCATGGTTGCAGTGCCTGACCGATCCCGCGGTCGCCCTGCCGATGGTCAGTCCCCGCCGTTACGTTCCCGGCTATCGCGTGCTGATTCAGCGCGACCAACTGACCCCGCTGGAGTTGGCCGTGCTGGACGAGGCCTTCGTGCTGGTGCCTCTGGGCCACAACGAGAAGGGACTGACTTTGAACCTGCGCGCCCCCTTGATCGTGAATTTGAGTCGCCGAATCGGCCGCCAGGTTGTGACCGGCGACGAACAACCGCTACAACTCGCCCTCCCGAAAATCCCGTTGCCCTTGCGCAAGATCGCCTAACTCACCGGCAGACTGGGCAAATCCCGGTACAACGGTGAGCTGGAATTGATTGTCGTTCTAAGCGTCGCCGATACTTGCAGTGAGTCGGTGATCGGCGAACGAATCCAGGTGACTGGTTCCACGTTCCGCCGGAAGGCACGGAAAAGCTTCTAGAATAGACATGAGGAGCCAACGATGTTGGTGTTGTCGAGACATCGTGACGAAAGCATCATCATTGGCGACGACGTGGTAGTCACGATCGTGGACATTCGCGGCGATAAGGTGCGGCTGGGGATCAAAGCGCCCCAAGACGTTTCCGTCCATCGCCAAGAGGTGTACGATGCGATCAAGCGGGAGAACGAAAAGGCGGCGGCGCTGCAGCCCTCGGATACCCGTGAAATTGAACCCGTTCACGCACCGCGGACCCACTGATCGCTGTCCCTCGCGGCTCGTCCACGGGGTTACGGCGACGGTTCCTTGTCGCGATGATCGTGCTGCCAATGGCGTTGCGTCGGCGCAATGCCATTTTTCATTTGTTGGAATGGGTTGCCTGCTGCCCGCCGCTGGTCAGTCCACCGGGCCGGGCCGGATGATGGTCGGTGCCGTCTTGACCCGCGGACGGATCGACAACCAGTCGATGCCTTGGAACTCGGGATCCTCGATCTCCCGCACTTCTTCGGCACCGCGATAGGGAGCCATCGTGTCGACCCACGCGATCAGCTTCTGCAGACTCACCGGATCGACTTTGACGTCGTGGTGCTTGCCGCTGGATGCGATTTCGATCAGCTTGCTATGGTACGACAGGGCGGACATCGCCGGCGGCGTTTGGTAGGCCCGCGGGTCGCGCTGATCGTAGCCTTCGACTTGCAGGATGTTGGCGATTCCGAAGCCCGGCGGCGGGGTTTCCGGTTTCTCGTAAGGCCGCCCCCAGGCCGGCCGGCCGGTCAGCAGCAGGTACGGCTCGGAGAAGATCAAAAACCCCAGCCGGTCGGTCAAATCGAGCGTCTTGCGTCCTTCGCCGTCACCCTGGTGGCACTTGCCGCAATACTGGTCCAGCACCGGCTGGACGAACCGCGGAAAGCTGACCGAAGCATTGCCCCACGGCGGCGGTTCGATGGTTCGCGGCGGTTGCCGCAGCGCCAAGCCGGCGGTCTCAAACGCCGGTGTGCGGCTGTGCGATTCGTGACAGCCCAGGCACCCTCGCTGCTCGCCCGGCAGAACGCCCGTAAAGCTCCGCATCGTCTGCAATGCCCGGTGCCGCTCGTCAAGCAACTGGAAGTGCAGCGGCAAACCCGACGGGGCGGAGAACGCGACCGAGCCATCGGACTCGATCGGAACCGTGCCGAATACCCGTTTCACTCCCTCGGACTGGACGGCCGAAACCACCGGCCCGGTCGACAAGTACGGACGCTTGTGCCAGTACGTGTACGTCTTGTGCTCGATATTCAACACCCGCAGGAATTTGGCTTTGCTCACCAGTTCGGGCGGCGCGCCGAAATAGACGTTCGCACTGTAAATGACGCCCGGCGCAGGGTTGTCCCGTTGCTCGCGTGTTGGCCAAGCCACGCGGTCGGCGATCATCGGCGGGCGGGGACGCGACCGCAGCGGCTGGGCATAGAAAACGTTATGCGCGCCTTCGTAAATCAATTCCCGGTTGCCGTCCGTATCCATTAGATACAACACGAACTTGCCGCCCCGGTTGGCGGAAACGAGGAAATCCTGCTCGCTGAGCGGATAGGGCGAGTAGTAGGCGGAGTACGCGCCACTGGCGTGGTATCGTGGGGATTCGATCGGATCGACCGGCCCGTTGCCCGACTCGGGGTAAGCCAAATCGGCCGTGACTTTGGTCAGGCCGTGCGGAAAGTTGAATCCCTGATCGGGATCGAGAATGCCGACCGACCCGGAAAACCAGTTGTGATGCGCGCTGCCGGTGAACATCACCCGCCGGCTGCCCGGGATACTCCGGGCATCCTTCAGCAGATCCGGCCACACGCTCTGGTTACCCCAGAACGTTTGCACTTGCGTGCCGTCGGGATTCACGGTCCACAGTCCTTGGGCCCGCCACAGCGGCTTGTCGGTGTACTCCCAACGGGTATAGATCACCCGGCCGTCGTTCATGACCGACGGCAGATAGTCGGGCTCGTTGTTGCGCGAGACCAAGTAGATATTCTTGCCGTCGGCTTCGCAACGGGCTAGGACAAAGGCGTTGGTCGGGGGCATGCAACGCACGTAGGTGTGCCCGCGGGTGGTCGAGAACAGGATGTGCCCGTCGGGCAGATAGATGGGATCGAAATCGTCGTAGATGCCGTCGGTCAGCTGGCAGAGTCCGGAGCCGTCGGCCTGAATCTCGTACAGGTGAAACGCTTTTTCGTTATGTGGCTTGAAGCTGACCAGCACCTTCGTGCCGTCGAATGACACGTCGGGCCGCCAGAACGAGCCGTGCAACGGCGGTTGCGGCATCAGTTGGGTCAACCGACCCGAGGGATCGAGCCCCTCGAGGACCAGCAGGCGGCCGCCAGGCACCGCCTGGTAGCCCAACCGGTGCCGCGTCTCGTGCTGCCACTCCCGGCCCTGCGGGTAGGGCTGGTCGATGAACAGGAGCTTGTCGAAGTCAATCGCCGGGTTGCGGAACATGATGCTTCGCTTCAGCGTGCGCACCTGGAAATACAATTCGCGGTCGCCGACAGCCAATTCGGCCGCCTTCTCGTCGAACGCGGCGAGCTTTGCCAGATCGTCGGCAAAGGAAACCGCCCCGGCACCGCGCGATTCGAGGCGTTCGACCAGCTCGCGCGTCCAGCGGATTTCATCCCGAATGCGCTCGGGCGAAGGGCTGCCGACCGAGACGGGCGTGGTCAGATGCCACACGCGGCCGCCTTGAATCTGCATGGGCGCGGTGTTTTGACCGGCCTGGTGGAGCCAGTCGATTTCGAGCGACGCGCGGGCTTGTTCGGCGGTGGCGTCGCGTGTCTCGGGCGTGTGCGGAGTCACATAGGGCGCCACGGGCTCGCTAATCCGCGGACGGAAATCGATGCGGGAGCCGGCCTCGAGCATCAGCCGCACCCACTCGGGCGAGAACTGGGCCGCCTCGCCTTGGGCCTTCAACGCTTCAAGGCGGGCGGCAATCGCATCGTACTCCTGCCAGCGTTGGATCTGCTCCGGCGTCTGCTTGGCCCACTGGCTTTTCGTCAACGGCTTGTATTCCAGCAGCATTTCGATCAGCCGTTGGGCCGCCGGCAGTTCCATCTCGCTTCCTCGCGCGGCCAGAAAGTCGGCGATGGCGATTCCGGTGAAGTCGGCCAGTTGAGCCACCGGTTGTCCAAAGTCCACCGACAGCCGCGCGGCGAGTACTTGGGACAAGCGGCTGCCGGCCTCGATCCCATGTTCCGCCAGATTCCGCCGCACGGCGGCCAACGTCTCTGCCAGGTCAGTTCCGCGCTGGTAAACCCGGTCCAGGTGCTCCGCCACCTGCTTGTCGGCCAAACCGATGGCCTCGATGCCGTTCAGGTACAGCCGAGCCACCGCGTCCGCCGAGAGCGAATCGGCGTAGATCCGCACATCGTCCAGCATGCCCTGGAGGCATTCACCGCCGTTGGTCGAGCCGATGAAGCCGGGCGCCGAACCGCCAGCGGTGATCGTGCCGGAACGCTGGAGCGAAGCGATTTCTCTGCCGTCCAGGTACACGCGCAACGACCGGCCGTCGAACGTGGCCGCACAATGGTGCCAGGCACCGTCGAGCAGCCACTTTGGCTCGATCGGCGCGTCGCACTCGACGTATCCCTTGACGTTCAGGCCCAAGGCCAGCGTTTTGCCCTCGTCCTGAAACGAGAACAGCACGCGGCGATCGCCATCTTCCTTGCGGAAAATTTCGTTGTACCGGTCGAATCGACTGACCTGGACCCAGGCGGAGAAACCGATCTGCTTCAGTTCGGAGAAATCGGGCAAGCCGGCTCCCGCGACGGCCAACCGGTGCTGGCCGGAGAATCGCATCGCGCGGCCGAATATTCCGCTGGTTCGCCCCAGTTGGCCGGGCCCGCTGTCCGCCGGGTCTGCGTGGTATCCGTTTCCACTGTGGTCCAAGCATACTCCGTTCGCTTCGTCGAACGCCCAGTGGGCGATCAGCGGCTTATCGATGGCGACCGCGGTCGCCGGCGCGCTCGTCGTCGCGGGCTCCGCAGCCCCTGCAAGAACGCCGACAACCAAAAGAATCTCGGCCACGACTCCGAGCGGCAAATACATTTTCGCCTGATACATGATACAAGCCTCCTTGTCCAAAACAGACGCGGTGCGCAAGGTAGTCAGGATAGTTTAACGGCTTGACCTAGGATTCATCGTTTGAGATCGAAATCCGAATCCGACTTCTTCTCTGTGACATCGTGTTCCAGGGTAGTCGCCACGTTATAACGGGCGGGGACTATTTCCTCCGTAATTTCCATGGTCGGGCTGTCGGGCGTGTCGTAGGCCTTCTGCATCCGCCCGGTGCCCCGGACTGCAGATATCAGGATTTTGGTCCGTCCCAACGGTGCTTCGACCGCGTATTTGCCGCCTTGGATGACAGCTCCGGTCGTCGGCGACTGCCCATCCTCGGGGACGAAGCTGATGGTCCCGTTCTCGATCGATTCGCCGTCGAGTTTGACCGTCCCGGCCAATCGTGCTGTTTTGAACGGCTTGTCGGTCCCCCCGCAGCCGACGCAGGCCAAGCCGGCGAAAAGCACCGTCACGGCGACACTCGTTTTTCTCCACGTTTGCATGCCTTGGTTCCTATCAATAGTCTCCTACCACCTCTCCGCCCTGGATCGTGCCCAGAGCCCGCCACGTCGCCAGATCGATATTGCTGCTGACGAAACGAACGGCGCCGTCGGCCAGCATGGCATTCACGCCGCCCGGGTGCAGACTTCGAGCGGCCTGCATCCGTTGGGCCCCGCCGTTGTTCGCGCACGGAGCATTGGGAATCGATGTCGCGGTACAATTGGCCACGTTATCCGGTACCGTCGTATTCGGCGTATTAGTGGTCATGAATGCGAATCCGCAATAGGCGGTGTCGTCGTTCATGAAATCGCCGCGGGCGTCATTCGAGGTCTCGGACAGCGGAACGGCCCCTTCCGACATCAACAGCGTGGTCGACGTGCCATCGACAAAGGCGTTAAGTCCGCAGGAAAACGGATTGGTGTTGGTGCCTCCGATGTATCCAAACGGGGCCATCGTCGTCGCTTGAGGGATGGTGCTGCCGCCGCTGCCCCAGTTCAGCAGATAATGGCCCCGAGCCCGCCAGTAGGTATCCCCTTTCCAGATTCGAGCCCCGGGGTTGCTCGGACAGTAGTACGAAGGCACCGTCTCCGCCAGCACGCCATCCAACGTGTTCTGAACGATATTCGGCGGGACATGAAAAACGAGATTGAAATCGTACCGGTCGTACAGCACGGATTGCTCGATGAACGGCCACATCCCGGGAACCCAGGTGTGCCGTTTCGGGCCTGCGGCGCTGCTGCCAGTGACGGCCCC
>Ga0351889_10243_pt1 | contig 16663 bp, 19 predicted proteins | sample TotcelFGM3001M14_FD_206767 | JGI IMG/M metagenome (GOLD analysis project Ga0351889, IMG submission 206767) | Enriched cells from coal bed in the Powder River Basin, Montana, United States - Total cells FGM rep3 HSBNCT.FGM.300.1.M14 ...
CCCTTCGGCGAGTTCGCTGACGGAAGAGTTCAATACGAAAAATGGTTACTGCAAAAGCCGGAGTTTAGGATACTTATGCCCTTTATCCCCGCAGCAGAGCTGCTGGGTATTCAAAATAATAAAGAAATGAAAATTTTTTTTCACTATGGATTCGGTTAGAAAATTCCTTAGTTCGTTAATATCATTTAACGATTTTAAAATATAAAAAATTAATTTAGAAATGTAAGTTTAAGTTGTGTATCTCCTGTTTCATCAAAACGCCCTCCTATAAACGAAACTTCTCTTCGATTTGTAGGAGGAATTAGTGGATCGATTGGAGCACCTTTTCTCATTAGATATTGAAAAAAAATGGAGGGGGGGTGATCTGATTTTAGGTTTTGATAAACCCAAAATAAGGCGCTATATATAGTATCATCATCTCCTATAAGTAATCCCTTATTAAAGCTTTCTGTTTTAATTCCTAGAGATTTGAGCCAGCCAATAAATTCTAATTTAAGATCGGTTTTTTCTGGTTTGCCGGCCTTCGTATCTAGATATTCCTGTTTAAATCTTTCTTTAGCCAATAATTCTCGTAGGAGTAATAATACATCATATCCTGAATCGTCCGGTTCTCTCCCAGCAGGGGGCTCAGGTTTTTCCTCATCTTCCTCATCCGAAGGTGTCCCCACGGGCTCTCCTGGTATATCATCTTCCTCATCCGGTGTCGCCGGATAATCATCGCCGACTGGTTGAGCATTTTTCTCTTTTTCATCTTGTTCTTTCTTCCAATCTCGATAAACTTTGTCTCTATCCCACATTTGCTTTAAAGCCCATGTAACCCATCCTTCTCCGATACCGTATCTTCCCATATATGGATTTCCTCTCGGTATATTTTCTCCAAATAATCGTTCTATTGCCTCATCCCAAGGAGCTTTGCCGTCTCCGATTTCCCAGCCTATTCCATAACCACTATGACCATCTTCATCTTGATGATGTCCATCCGAGTAACTTCCCAAGCCTGGCTTGCCGTCATCGCCAGTAACAAACCCTACAAGGCCGTCATTATCAAAGTATTCATTGACAAAGCTATCTATTTCGAAAACACGCCATCTGCGGTTGTATTGTCTGATTCTTTTATGATGGACGCGGGGAGCTATCACTGCATCAAAAGGCTTGTATCGAATTAACTTCAAAGTATTAACTATTGATGCAATTGTTCCATCATAAATGAACGGATTGTACTTAATCTTTCTTTTGTTTGAGGCATCTATAAGTGCCTTATTAACAAGTTCGCTATTCCGTTGGGCAGGATTTAAAAAGTATAAAATACTTGGTAAGATCATAGAACAAATCTCCTTTTCTATCGTTTTATCATTATAGATAATGTGATTACATATATAGATTTGTAATCTATCGGATCGGGATTCTTCATGAATAAGCTAAGGAGTTGACGGGAAATAAAATACCCAAATTTTGGCCAGCGTAGCCAGAAAATCGACATCATAAAATGATGCAATTTTAGACATGCCTCCGGAGTAGCTAAAAGGCATGTTCGAAGCTTGCTCATGTCGCGAGAGTTCTGGCTGGAAAAGCAAGGCTATCCGTCTTTAAAGCATATCATATTTCCTGCATCAATCCTGATCCGGCCTTCCCTGGCCAGCTCATCAAGGATAGGGTCTAGGTCTGCATATCTCATCCCTGCGCATCTCCTCAATCTGCTTCGCTCCATCTTCCCGCCGCTATTGGTGAGTATCCAAAGGATACGGTCACGCGGTGACTGCGATGGGCCTGTCATTTCCAGAACATCCATACGCTTTCTTCCGGCGCGATTAAAAGAATATAATGAAAAACCCCCTACCGGCAAAGCATATGTTCTCTTACAGAGTATTGGAAAAATTTTGGAAGAACCCAAAGGAGAATACTATTTCACACGTTCAACGAATGATAATTACGGTATTGCTAATCACATATATACCCATGCAGATGGCACTATAATTGCGACTGCATTTCATGAAGACCCATCAACTTATAAATAGAGAGATCTAGCCCGATGTTTTGGATATGGTGGTTCGTTATTCACTCGCATTACTTGCGAAGAAGTATGCGGTCCCGAGTCAAAAAAGGAAGCCAAAAATTCCTATCGAAAATACTTAAAGGATCTGAGCTAATTGTTGTGCCAAGGGGGAAGCAATAACTAGAATAGACGGAATGTTTTGCAGTTTTGCAGATAATACGTTTTTATCTTTCGTTGCTTTTCACAACCCACTAAATCCAGAGAAAAATCGTGGAGCTATATTTCGAGATGGAATTGCTAAAAGCTTTTTTGAGTATTATGAAGAAATAGCAGATAAGTACAAAGATAAATAGAAGGCTCGCAGCCCCTATAACCCTACATTTTGTACATGGTTAAATATACCTTCTTGACCTCGTAACCCCCTGATGTTGCGCGGCGGATTCTGCGGCGCTTTTTCATAGAATCGTCTGTTTGCCAGAAGTGATTCGAGACCACCCAAGCCAAAAGAGAAAATTGGCGGGAAGACTTGCAGGTTATACGCACATCCCCTCCAATCGAGCCGCTTTTAGCTCCTTGCACTCACCGACCCGAATCCATGCAGATCATAAGCCTCCTTCACCAGCGCCGGCGCCACGGTGGCGTAAATCTCCGTCGTAGAGAGCCTCTTGTGCCCCACCTGCTTCTGAATCATTGGCACCGGCACGCCTGCCATGAGCGCATTCACCACATGGCTGTGCCTGAGAATGTGGGGCGTGACCTTCCTTCGGGAGAGCTTCTGCCTGGGCGAGACCTCCTGGATCCCGGCCTCTTCTGCCAGGCGGTCTATGGTCCGGAGCACCGTCTTGGTGCACAGGTGTCCGGAGCTGCGGCCAGGGAAGAGCCACACCTGGCCGGACTGCAGGCTCTCCTGGATGGCCTGCAAAGTTCCCTGGCTCACCCGGGCGGCCCGGAAATGCCTTGTCTTCGTTCTGGTGCTCTGAATCCTGATGAAACCGTTATGAAAATCTATGTCCGAGACGCGAGTGGTGACCAGCTCCCCCACCCGGCAGCCCAGATCGTAGAGGCAGAGGAGGATTAGTCTGTCTCTATCTTTTGCAACAGAGAACAGTGAGCTTATTCCCATACTATCTAGGTACTTAATCGAGTCCATCTGAGGTTCTATTTGGCAGAGGTGCTATATATCGATGTCTCTTTTCAACTGGAAAAGAGACATTCATCTTTTCCCACCTTGGAGGTAGTAAATCCCATGGACAGGGTAGATCCTCGATTACAGGGCATTTTACGGGCTCAGCTCGGATTGCAGAAAAAAGTTTGAAGGATAGCTTTGCCTACTGCCCGCAGAGCCTCAAAGCGTTGTCATAGGCCGAGATGGCCTCCTCATATCGCTCAAGCGCCATCAAGAATCGACATTGTCTGCGCCAGAGCCATCCCCACGCAAAATGCAGCCAAGGCAAGTAGAGCGAAAAGCGGCTTTGTTCTCATTTTATGTATCCCGGTGAAGCTAGTCGCAAATAGATTAAATAATTTAGCCTGTAGAGCTGAAGGCAAAAGATATATATCTTATAAATGTCATACCTAAAATATGTCGAAAGTCGATGATGGATTCTAATTCTCCACATATTTGCCATTGTCGGCTTTCTCGCTTAATTATTAATCGGAGCGATGGGGCTTGATGACTGACCAGGCTCGCAGCTCCATTTTTCTCATTCAGCATAATCGATTTTGCGGGCTCGCTGCTCAGTAACTCTGCGTTCAGTTCTATGGCATTTTGAACAATTAGAGATTAAATGCCATAGAACAAATTGAAACCTTGATTGCCAAGGCTTCCGGCCTTCAGCATATGGGTCTTCTGTTCAGCCTGGCTCTCAACCGCAAACTACAAGTATCTATAACGATTATATAGATAATTTGCCGCGTTTTGAGCTGTAAGAACGAGGACAAAGCTAACCGGCTGAGCTCTTAAGGCTAAAGAGTTCGATAGACGTATCCCACCGTAGATACGCCTGAGGCTCTGAAAACCTGAGAGGTGCTGTCTCAGAGCAGCATTCGGAAAGCAACGGATGGGCTGAGGATCAAACGACCGATAAAGATGCACGCCGTAACGGGCGCAGCATGTCGTTGGTCAGCCTTGATGGGATCCTCGCTTAGGCCCAGGACGCGGCACAAATTAAGCTGGTGCCGGGAGCGAGCGCAGGCCACACATCCGAGATGATGTCGGGTTCCCGTAAAAGGGACGCTGTGTGAGATTCCAGTGCTGTGCCGCCTCGCACTCGGCTTATTAAAGTCGAGTTCTTGGGCGCGGGTCAGGCCTATCACTTCGGTGATCGGCCCCTCTGCAAAGGGCGCTGTGGATCGGCGCTGGCCCGGCCCGGGACTTCGATGTGCTGTTTTAGGGTTGTTTCTTTGGTGTGAAGTGCCTTAACTATCGCTCACACGAAAAAGGTTTGAAACCAATGCTTCCGTTCGAATGCGAAAGTTTTAATAACTTTATGTACGTAATAAGATTAAGTATAGACCTTAAGAATTATTTGCCTCCTTATGGTCTATCTTCCCCATTTTGTCTTTGGAATTTATCGCCTCCATAAAGCTCATCCTTATCCGGTCCAGAGAAGGGGTGAGATACTGAAAATCAGAATGTCTGGACGAGAATTACCTGGTTTTCAGGGCTTATCCCCGGCAAGAAAACTCGGCAACCTTGACCGCATATACGCTTCACGCCTGTGGTTCGGACTGCCTTTGAGGTAGATGCCCGTCGTAGCCAGTGACGCATGCCCTAACTGCTCCTGGAGATCGCCCACAGGTACGCCGCTATCGAGGCTCCAGACAGCAAAGCTATGCCTGAGCAGGTGAGGATGGACTCAGTGCTGGTTTAATGCCATCGAGAATATTTTGGACATGCCTGGATGAGATATGCCCTTCCCGGTAGCTCCTGAACAGCCAGCCCTTAGAACGGCCAGCGAGTTGCTTTACTATGGCATCGGCAACCTGGGGCAGCAAGACCACAGTGCGAGGCTTGTTTAACTTGGCATCGATGGCCTAGACGTGCAGGTAGCCTTTGTTGAAATATGCCTCAGAAAATGGGTAAATTATCTCCCGTCAACCCTTAAGACGTTCGATGAAACCTATCCCTTCACCCAAAACATCTCCGGCCACAGCTCCCTCTCATCAAGCCGGCTCTCCTCCAAAGACAGGCTCTTTTCGTCCAGCCTTCTCTGAATCATGTCCTCCACATCTGATGATCGAGCATGGAAGACCTCTGCCAGGATCTCCTTGGCCATCTGGAGCTCGATGAAATTAGAGTTGGTTCTATCGAGAAGCAACCCAGGCTTTACGAGATATCTCTTGGACCGACTCATGCATTCAAGAACTCCTGTCATAGTAAGCTTATAGTACGTGTAAGAATAAGTAGTTTTGGCATAAAAAGATATCAATAAACCATTTTTACATAATAGAAAGTATGAATAAGATATAAAAAGTGAAAGATTCATTTTGAGGTTGATCTTCATCGTCCTTTCCAGAAATGCTCATTATCTCTCCATCCGAATAACCTATTCGTTCTCCGGAAACGTAAAACGATATGCATCGAAAGTCTTTACGTAAAATGTAAAATCTTAAATCTTCCGGAGAACAAAGCCTCTAGATGCTATTTCTTGACCTTCTCTTGACCTTCTCGTTTTTACATCCCAAGCTAAGTAAACATAAAATCTAGACCTAATCGGGCTTAGATCTGAGGTCCAATTGAGAAATTACGAGCTATCCGGCCTTCTCCCTCCACGAGATTTTACGTTTTACGTAAACTCTACTTGCCTAGCAAAGGCTCTCTGATCCTGACTTTCAATTTCAGAATCTTTTCACCTCTTTTTGCACCAGGCCGACGGAAGATCTCGAAAACACGTTTGTCCAGCTTGTTGACCAGTTGAGAGAATTGAGAAGGATTCAGGTCAAGATCATCCTGAAGCTGGGTAAAGGCCTGAGAGCCGCCGTTATGCTTTAAAATTTCTTTTAGCTTCTCGATTCTGACTGCAGTCTTTTTGCCGGGAGCTTTTGGTTCGTTTTTATGAAATGCCTTCTCAAGAGTCGATAGATCCTCTTCAATTCCCCAAACGCGAGATGGCAAATCATCCAGGACTTCTCTCCGCTTTGTCCAGCATTCGCGTAGAAGTGGGACCTCTTCTGGCAGAGGAGCTGGGCCGTGATAGATCTCCTCCAGAGCTTCTAGGCTCTTGACTTGACCTTTGAGGTCCTTGACTTCTTGCCGAAGGCTCGTGACCTCATTCAGGATGGTCTGCAGGGCATCTAACGGGACCAGCACTGCGGCAGTAGGGCTGGATTGTTCTTCCTCTATGGGAAAAACCTTTATAGCTTGAGCTACTTCTTTCATCTACGGTTTTCTCCTGTGAACGGAGTTTTCTCCTGGCGGGTGGCAGCCCGTCAGAAGACCCCTTTTTTACATGACTATATTATCTACCTAATTTTATATAATGGCAAAGTCTATATTCCATTGTGGGATAAGAAATCGGCTCAATGTTGGCATATCCTTTAAGCTGCTTCGCTGGTTTTCTTTTCGCGGATGAGTGAGTCTATGGCATCGGATATGCTTCGATATCTTTCGGCTACAACCTGGTCTTCGATCCAGGCTGCGTTCTTCTCCGATATAGATATAGATAATTTTATTCTGTTTCCCTTCCTTACCCCTATGCTTGCCATATGTCTTTCAATTATTTTCTGGCATAAATAGGTTGCTACAATGTAGTACCATTCGGTGCTATTTGTATCTAAATTAGCCATAACCGAAGAGCCAATTTAGCTTGTATAGTTATATGTACGTATAATTTTAAAATTTAAGTATTAACTTTTTTATGATGCAGTTGTAGCGTTGCATTATATTCATTATGCTATCGTGTAGCATGCTCGGACCATGCACCTGCAAGGTTCTAAACTTCCTATAAAAATATTTTCTGATTGGAAAACTGTCCGCTCTACACCCTCGCGATCAGATAAGCAAAATGGAAAAGAACCAAAAATGAAACGTCCCTAAAGGGGTATTTCTAGACTCTACAGTCTCGACTCTAGACTATGGTCTTCATCCTCTTCTGGACTTCCTCATAGAGTTCTGGGTATGCGCCTTTCAATGCCTGCTCCACTATGATCTTTATTTCTGACCCCATCGAGTATCGTGGTGTGGTTATCGCTTTGTATCTCAGCATAGCGGACACTACGGGTGAATAGACGCCAAGCTTGGGTTTCTTTCTGGCCTCTTCAATTGCTTCGTCCAGGGCGCTGTAGTCTAGACTGTCGACTCTTGACTCTAGACTCACAGCTTCTTTCCTTTCGACCCTGGGCTCTTGACTGGTTCTATTTAGAGTCTCGACTCTAGAACCATCCTTGCCGACTCTAGACTCTAGACTGTCTATATCTACCTTCTCGACTCTAGGCTCTGAACTGATTTTGTCTGGGCACTTTACTTCAGACTCTTCTGTCTTGACTCTAGACTCTAGACTGAGGCTTTCTTCTTTCTCGACTCTAGACTCTTGACTGGCATGTTCTGGGGTCTCCTTTCTAGACTCTTCAGTCTTGACTCTAGACTCTTGGCTGGCATGTTCTGGGGTCTCCTTTCTAGACTCTTCTGTCTTGACTCTAGACTCTAGACTGGGGCTTTCTTCTTTCTCGACTCTAGACTCTCGACTGGCATGTTCTGGGGTCTCCTTTCTAGACTCTTCTGTCTTGACTCTAGGCTCTAGACTGGCCTGTTCTGGAGTCCCATTTCTAGACTCTTCAGTCTTGACTCTAGACTCTAGATTTACCTCCTCTTTCCCTACAACCTCTGGCTCTTGAATGGCAGACTCTAGACTCTCGACTCCAGACTCTCGATCTTTCATCTGCTTCAGCAAGAAATCGTAGCGACTCCCTGTGGTCATGCCAGAACCTCCAGAGCAAGCTGTTCGTAGCTCTTAGCGCCCATACAATCGGGGTAGTAGAGGCAGACGGGTTTGCCATCGCTCGGTGCCTCGACGAGCTTAACATTATCGGGAATCACCGTCTTGAAAACGGCATCTCCAAATAATGATTTCACGTCTTCGACCACTTTTTTGCTGATTCCTCTGCTCCTGTTCAGCATGGTGAGCAGATAGCGTCTCCTGGGCTTGAATCCCATTTCAGCAATTGAATCGAGCAGTTCTGTGAGCATCATCATGCCCTCGAGGGCGAAGAATTGGGTTTGGATGGGAATGATGATGGTGTTGCAGGCTATTATGGCATTGAGAGTAAGGTTGCCTAGGGATGGAGGCGTGTCAATCACCACAAAATCGTAGCCATTCAGGTCTTCAAGTTTAGCTTTGAGTCGCTGCTCGCGAAAAGGCGTTTTTGTCAGAATTATTTCAGCTTCCCCAAGTCCTGGATTGGCTGGGGCGATGTCCAGGCCGGCTACATCAGTCTTCAAAACCACATCTGGTATCTTGAGCTTGCCGATCATCACTTCATTCATGGTCTTCTGCAGCTCATTCTTGTTCACGCCCATATGTGTCGTGCTCGATCCCTGAGGATCTAGATCGATAAGGAGCACCTTTTTGCCTTTTAGCGCCAGGTAGGCAGCCAGATTAACTGCGCTCGTTGTCTTGCCGCATCCCCCTTTTTGATTCGCAAACGTTATTACCTCCATAGTCGAGAGTCTAGACTCTAGAGAATATACTTCTTTCGCTAATTTAATGGCATCTAAATCTAGGCATCAGTTTATGAGGGGGCTCGTGTGGTAGATCTGTCGAGATCCACAGAAAAACCAATGGTAGGAGTCTGGAGGACCGCGAAGAAGCTACAGATTTATTTTTGATGAATACCCCGCAGCTTGCTGCGCGGGTGCGCCGCCGCCGTTTTACTATATACTTGAATTTTCCTTGTGTCATATCATCCTTTGTAACAGTTTGTTACATCCTCGGTCTCTCTCTAGACCCCTCAGACTCCCCGACCTAAAACCCCGAGACAAATAAACCGTAAACTAACATAACATCCTGTTACATGCCATATGTCCGAATTAATTTATCTCAAAAGGCCACTGTATCCCTGAAGATTCCCCCTAATGTACAAATCACTCCTTCCGACACCTCGTCAAAGGATTGTAACAAACTGTTACAGACACAAATCATGTAACAAACTGTTATTATGCATCGTCGGGCCAAATTCGTGCCCAGCCCTTCTCCTATCTTGATGAGCCTGGCTGCCTTGCCCTTCTTCTCAAAATTGACCTTATCAGGAAACATGAAAGCGGCCCGGCGCATGGCTCGCAGGGCCTGCTCCCGGTAGATCTTCTTCTCCTCCTTGGCGGAGATGGTCCTTATAGAATCGTTAGTGGTAAGTTGTTTCAATTTGCGATCTGTTGTGAAGGCCTCCCGGAGGACCTCGGCCCGCCAGGTCTCGACAGTGGTCAGGCTCAGCTTGGGCCTGCCTAAGATGAATGTTACAACGGCTCTCTCCAGGTCGGCCAATTGTTTCAAGGCGTTTACTGGTGTTATAATATTGCGTTTTTTGGCCGTCTCTATGGCCTTCCACTCCTTTTTTACATGGGCGTAGAGGCTCTTCGTCTCCGGTGTGACCGGGAGCTTCTCCAGGTCCTCCAGGCATTCATCCAGCCCCTGGCGTTGCTCGGAGAGAAGAGACCGGAAGCCTTCCTCGAACTCTTCGATCAGGGCCTCCATGTTCCTGTTGGCCCTCTCCAGCTTCTCCTTTTCGAGAGCGAGCGTGAAAATCTCAGTTGAATTGTTGAGCCCCTGGTCTGTCTTGCTGCGCATCTTCTTTATCTCGATTATCTCACGCTCTCGCTGCCTGAGCCTGTGGGCAAGGTTCTCGAAACCCTCATTTTGCAGGGCAATGAGTGAATCTTGCTCCATTATCCGGGCCTCGAGCTCTGCAATGGTCCTCTTGAGTGAAGCCGGCTCGCTGGAGGAAAGCTCCTGCGCAGATCGAAAATCGTTCATAGTTGGGACGACAATCTGACTCATGCCTGAAAACCCCAGCTCGCTACGAGATTCATGATTGCTTGCTGTGGTGCGAACCTCCCAAAGACTCGCATCAGGCCTGGGAGAGCAAGGGCAGCTCTCCTTGTCACTCTTGCTCTCTTAATTTTATATGTAGTACACTGCATCTTGCTGTTCGAATGTGCCGTAGCCGTTTGATTTTGGGCTGCAGCGAGACCAAAAAAGCTTGTTGCGGTGTACCCGGCTGGAAAGCAAAGCCTTTTATCTTTTCGCTCTACATATATCATCTGACTTGCCTCTTTACTTCTAGGTTAGCCATGGCTGAATGTATCGGCGCTAGATTTCAGGCAGGTCGGCACATCGCAAAACCATCTCACCACTGGCTTTGCAAAGCTTTGCGACGAAGAAGCCCATACTTTTTCGTCGCGAAGACCTAATTCTTCCCTGCCTTCATCCCCCACTTGTAGACAGGTTTCTTACTACTTATTCTATATTTGCCGTGGCCAACAAAATATAAAACAGTTTTGCATGAATTGAGACTATATATTTATACTGTTCATACGATTAATCGTTATGCTTCGTATATTTATGTAAATTTTACTTGATCGAAACTAAGCTCAATTTTTTTTCTTCATACTGCTACAATATTTAAATAGTCGTGAAATATCCAATTATTTGGTGAGGTGGGTTTGTGCAGGTGGCATGTGTGAGAGGAGTCTTCGTTGCTGCCTAAGCGTGTGGGCGCTTAGCAGGGGTAAAACATCTGCTTCTCCGGGCTAGCCTGTAGATCGCGTTTCACCAGGATTTTGCAAAAGAGATGTGGTGAGCGAGATGTGCCAAATTGTGGGTATCAATAGCCAGGCCTATGAGCCCTGGCAAGAGGTCGCTCTAATGGGGGCGACCTCATGAAGAAGGAGTTTGCGGGTACTCTTTTGACCAGCTTCGGCATGATGGGCTCCGTCCATTTTAGCCTGGAAATGCCTGGGTCTATCATCGGAGATGCAAACCAGTTCCTGGAAGGAGCCAGAGGAAAGCGCGTCTTGGTGACTGTCGAGACCCAGGAGGCGGCGGATTGAGGATGTGTCGCCCCTGCTCCGCGGCCTTGGAGAGCACCAGGACCGCTCTGGAAGAGATCACAGCCCGCCTCCGGGAAGACGAATACGACATGCATAGCTTTCCCTCTGACCTTCAGATGAGCTTCAAGATCATGGCCGAGATGGCGCGCATGATGCACCTTCCCGGGCTGGATAGCGATATTGAGGACCTGGCCAAGGCCGTCATGAGTCAGGTAGAGCCCCTCCATGCCGATCTCTCTGAGATTGCTTTGGGGGTGCAGTGGTGAATTGTACCTTCTCTTATTACAAATCCTTAAATATAATAAGAATTACTGACCTTTTTAATGCTCAGGCTTTCCCGCTCGTGAGCAGATCTCTTCTGGGGGACTCTGTCGATGTTTCTTGAGCCCCTCCGGGAACCTGGGACAAGACTTGCCACTGAACACCATGGTGGCAAAGCTGGCCGTTTCTGGGGTTTTGAGAAGGTAGTGCTTGAGGATATCACCCTCTTCCGGCCTCGAATGTGCCCGCATTGCAAGCAGGGTGCCGTAACTTTCGACAAGCGACAGATTCCATGTTGCCCGGTTTGCGGCACTGAACCCAACAGGTCGCCGCCCAGAAGAAGATCAAGGCAGGATATAGAGCGCTACAGGAGGCTGAAAGAGCAAAAGAGAGGCAGAATAATATTTAAATAATGAAGCCAGATACGTTCTTTGAGATGGAAGAAGAGGCGCTATTCAAAGAGATGGCCAAGCTCGATGCCGATCTGCTGGCCATGATTGAGGCCGATCCGGAGCTGGAGGAGATCTATGCCGAAGAGATGGGTGAAGCTCCCGGCTCTGTGGTCTACCTCCCCCGAGCCCCAACGCCGGAAGATTGGGCTAAGGCAGCAGAGTTGGCAAAGCAGAAATAGAGGTTTTTATGCCGTTCAGGCCAAAGGATACTTTACGAATGCTAGCGGACGCTGGCGCTGATCCTGATTCGCTCCTGATCCTGGAGCATCAGGAGAAGGTGGATTACAAAGAGCTGGGTCTTCCCACCCAGGGCATAGCCAAGGTCCTGCAGATCTCGGGAGTGCTCAAATTTGAGGGAAAGCGCAAAATCGATTACCGCAAGCGCCGTAATGTCTGGGGCAGAGGCCCTCATTACCCCGTTCTGAGGGATCTACTACAAGAAAAATAGGCTGGAGTTTCGCTTGTCTCGCGGACTACCTCCCTAAAGCACCTCTGCATAACGATTATCGTGCTAATTCTATTCAGCACAATTTTATAAGCATCTTTTCCTACTCGCAAAGCCGGGGTTTGGGCTCTAGAAAAGAGTCATTCTGATAGTCTCTGGTATCGCTCTGGTCCAGGAGGTAATTCGTCCGGGCTTTTTATCCCGGCCTGGGGCTTATGTCATGATACAACTTTATTAAATTCAGACAAAAGTCAAGCGAGGATAGGACCACTCCTCAGTCTTGGCCTCTTTTATGCCTACTCACGTCAATCACCGGAAAGCTGGGGCCGGGTTGATGCAATATCCTGCATTTTCCCTCACTAAATGAATTTTTCTCCCCCATTTTGGCCCGACCTCAGCCCGGAAATGACCGCCCTTTGGGAAACGTGCCGCCTTCTTTGCAGGGCCTCCGTCTTCCCTCTGGGCGGTCTTGCTTTTAGAGCTGTAAAGAGGTGAGAAGACGAGTATAATCTTTAGAGCGCTCATATTCGCCATCTGCTGTCTTGCTGTGATGCTTTTGGCAGATGGAATGGTTGAGATCAAGGAAGATTTCATCGGAAACGGAGAGTTTTCGTCCTTTACCAACCACGATCTGGCCAAAGACAGGGCCATGTGCAATGGAGACCTGGCCTATGGCCGGAGTCTCTCTTTCTCCGGATCCAACTGCTCGATGTTCTCAGGCTTCGAGTTTGAGGGTCTCGGCAGTTATCAGGTGGCCAGCCCAGAGCATCTCCTGAGGCTATCCGAGCTTACTAATCTCAGCGCCCAGGCCGCCATCAACTACCGATCCGGCAGCCAGGAGGAGAAAGAAGGCCTGCAGCAGATCTCCCCGGAATCGAGCAATACCCTATTCCGGGCTTCGGGCCGGGGCAAAGTCCGGGAGCTGGTGCTTTCAGCAGGACCAAAAGGCCGGCCGTTGGACCTCACCAGTACCTACCATGCCGGAATTTTCAGGATCAACAGCTCGGCGAGGTTCGAGGTTTAATTCTCGCAAGAAAAGAGCTGCAACGGGCTTTTTGAAGCACAAGAATTTGGAGGTTTTTGGTCATGTTAAAGAAAGGATTCAATTGCTGTGGTGATGAGCAGTCAGGTGAGCAGGCTTGCGAATGTCTCCCCCAGGCCCTGGAGGATCAGGTGACGCCCAACGGGACGCGCCTTTTGGCCGTGGACAGGGAGAGGATGTACCGGACTGGAGATGGAAAGCTCTGGCTCTCTCGTGAGGATTACAGGGCCTGGTCTCGGGAGCTGGGCCTGGAGGTGGATCCAATCATCTGGTTTACTCGCATGGGCCATCCCCTGCCGCCTGATGTCAAGGTATGAAGGCGAGAATTGGGCTGCCCAAAGACTACGAAGATATACGTGCCAAGGTAGCTGAGGCTTCAAAACTGATGGCAGAAGGCCTCTCAGAGGCCAAGGCTGCCAAGAGTGTCGGGCTGCCCAGATCCAGCCTTCAACGATATATCCAGAACGGCATGCCGAATCTGGGCCTGCCCAACCTGCCCAAATCTACCCTGCCCAAAGTCAAAACCTGCCCAGAGGACTGGGCAGGGGTAAACCGAGATGCGGCAAAGCTGCCTGCCAAGAAATCTCAGCCGTCCCAGCGGGATGTTTCGGGGAAATTTCTGCCGGGAAACCTGGCAGGCTCTCTGATCGATAAACCGACACGCCAGGCCCGCGTGAAGTTCGAGGAGGCAACGCCCGAGGTTGCCAAGAAGCTCATTCGCATCTTCGAGGCCCTGCCCGATAAAGAACCGGAGATGGTGCTGGCCTTTGCCCGAGAAATTTTGGATCGAGGCCTCGGCAAGCCCAAGCAGGTCGTGGACGTAAAAGAGTCCCGAGAGTATATCGAGTACAAATACATAGAGGAGCTAATCCTTGCCGACCCCGAAGCCGTTCGACTCGCGGCTTCTCTTGCAGAACGCATGGAGAGCCACACCGGGCACATTTGCTCAGAGGCTCTCGGGCGGCAAGTGGAGGCTCTACCGCCATCTTCGTGAGCTGTCTTTTCTGCTCACCCAGGCCGTGGCCGGGCGCTGTCCCAGGCTGATCATCAGCATGCCACCAAGGCATGGCAAGTCTGCTCTGGTCAGCCACTGGTTGCCGGTGTGGTTTTTGGACCTTTTCCCGCAGTACAGAGTCATCCTGGCCAGCTACGAGTCCGATTATGCGGCGAGCTGGGGCAGGAAGGTAAGAAACACCATCCAGGAGCACCCTGGGGAGCTGAGGGTTGAGATCTCCGGCGACTCCTCGGCAGCCAACCGCTGGGATACCACAGAAGGCGGCGGGATGAATGCGGTGGGCACTCAGAGCGCTGTTACTGGAAAAGGCGCTCAAGTGCTCATTGTGGATGATCCCCACAAGGACCGGGAGCAGGCCGAGTCCCTGACTATGCGAGAGAAGGTCTGGGACTGGTGGACCGGGACGGCCCGAGAGCGCCTGGAGCCCATGCCCTGGGCGCCCTTCGGGGTCGTCATCGTCATGGCCACCAGATGGCATGTGGACGACTTCACGGGCCGGCTGGTTGGCCGCAAGGTCGATGCCGAGGCAGGAGGCCAGAGTTACTCTCCTCCCTGGGTCGAGTACCGGCTTCCTGCCCTGGCTGAGCTGGAGGATCCTCTGGGCCGGCAGCCTGGAGAGGCCCTCTGGCCGGAGAAGTATCCACTGCCGTCTCTCTACGCCATCAAGGAGGATATTGGCCCTTACAACTGGCTCTCTGAGTATCAGCAGACGCCCATTCGCCGGGAGGGAGCGCTCTTCCGGCAGGAGTACTTCCGGCCGGTGGAGGTTGTCTAAAATACAGCGATAGCTGATGTTATCGGCCGGTATGTATATAGGGTTTGGCGGCAAAGGACCGCTAAAGAATACTAATGAGTGTGATCTGGCTTGCTTCGGACTAAATATGCATCTGCATCTAACATGGCTATTGTATTTGTGCTGATTTTTGCGACTGCTTTGGCTACATCACAAGAGCCACGCACGAGCCCAGGCATAGATCTCATCAATTTTGATAATTTGTCTTTGATGGAATATGATGAGCCCATAGTGTACGATATAGGCAATGGCAGCCACTGCAACATTTCACCAGGATTCGAATCCAGCTGCTCCGGGAAAATAATGAGTTCCCTGAAAGGTGTAGAGGGGAAAGATGGTAAGGCTCTGCAATTATTATATGCCCTAGACAATTGCAGCAATTCTTATGCCGAGATCAACCTTTCATTCGATCCCCCGCAGGATCTTTCCGCTTACGATCACTTGGTTATAGATTGGAAGGGGAATCAAAGAGCCAATTCGCTTAATGTAGGAATTGCCGATGCAGAAGGCACCCAACAAATTGCACCTTTATATCGCAATGTTACAAAAAAATCCTGGTGGGGTCCACTGGTCGTACCTTTCAGGTATATTGGACGCGATTTGGATTTTTCCGAAGTGAAAAAGATCTTCATTTCCGTCAAGAATGACTCTGATACTGAGGATTACAAAAATGAAGGTGGTATTGGTAGTATTGCGATTGATAATCTAAGAGCGATCAACATCAGCGCACGCAAGGTCCCTCTGGATTTTGAAAACGTTAAACCTGATTTAAATGCTTCAAAAGCTGCAGCTAAGTGGCTCTTATCTCAGCAACAACCCACGGGGTTATTAAAGTCCTGGGAAGATGAGGACAATCGTCTAGCTCACCTCTATGATCAGGCACTCGCTCTCATTGTCTTCAGCCAGGAGGAGAATATGTCCGATAATGCAACTCAGCTAGTGAATGTTTTGGTTGAGATGCAAAAGCAAAATAAAGATGGATCCTGGAATCAGACCTATGATTTCTCAACCTGTAATAGTACTACTACCGATAAATGGATAGGAGATGTGGCCTGGGTTGTATACGCATTGAATCGTTACATAGAGCTTGTTGGTGAACACCCAGGTGCTAAAAAAGCCATAGATAATGGTACTATCTGGCTTCAAGACCAAATTAAATCAAGCCCAGCGGAGGGAGCAATAGATACCTGGTGGGCATTACAAGCATCAGGCATGGAAAAAGAATCTAACAATCTCAGGGATTTCATAATAGCGTCTTATTGGGACGAGTCTGCAGGTCGATTCAAAGCTGGCAAAGATGATTGGAAGCCTGTTTCAGACGTTCAGACTTGGGGTGCTGCAATGCTGAAAGCAACAGGCGAGAAGGAAAAGGCGTTGCGTGCCCTTAGCTATGCCCGAGAGGCTCTATCTGTCTCTTCCCAAGATCAAAAGGTCACTGCATTGGGAGATCAGGCTGGCCCGTGGTCGGTTTCTAACGAATGCACTGGCCAGTATATCGTTGCCGGAGGAGAGGGAAGCAATGAGTTCCTGCAGGAATTAGTATCCCAGCAGAGGGATGATGGTGCGATGCCCGGGTCTCCTGATAATTTCAAAGGTGCTGGAGCTTGGAATACTCAATG
>Ga0351889_10245_pt1 | contig 16351 bp, 12 predicted proteins | sample TotcelFGM3001M14_FD_206767 | JGI IMG/M metagenome (GOLD analysis project Ga0351889, IMG submission 206767) | Enriched cells from coal bed in the Powder River Basin, Montana, United States - Total cells FGM rep3 HSBNCT.FGM.300.1.M14 ...
CCGGTATGAATCGCAATGCCTGTGGGTGTGGTTTTTCTCATGATCCGGAATATCCGCAGCGGAAGGCTGAGCCATTGATAGACATTCCAGGCTTTTTTTGCCAGAAATCTGGTTCGCAGCAGATTGGGTGCTGCGACCATTTCCTGAATCCGAACGCCATAGGAAAGCGGTATGTGATACAGACGGCGAACAATGGGGATAGTTCTGCAGTTTGAAATGGCGGTCAGATAAATCTGGAGTTGTTCCAGCATGGGGCCGACTGCCGCCTCATCGACAGGGCAGGGACTTTCCGGAAAATGACGGACGGCGATATGCTGCAGCGCAGCATGAAGGGATTGCTTCCAGTCTTCAAGCCCTGGAGAGCGCATCAACGAAAAAATTCCCAGCAGCCGGTTGCGGATTCCGATCAGATAGTCATCCAAAAGAACGGATTCATCGGAAGGCATGCGGGTCAGCTCCTCCAGCGTCTGCTCCACATCCCTGTCATTCATAAAACCAGCGATTTCGGAATCACCTGAATGGTATGCAGTGATAGCCTGTTTACCGACAAACAGACAGAGATCGACCAGAAAAAACCGGGTCAATGAAATGAGGGTCAGTTGGTTGGAAAAATACATCAGCCAGGAAAATGGATCAGGAATCAGGATCAGCCGAATCAGATTGGCTTTCTGAATCCATTTTCGATACCGGAAATATCGCTGTGTGAGCCAATGCTGCATGAATCGGCTGTAGCGATACCACGCCTGCCGGATATGCCGGATGCGAACCCAACGAAAGCGGGTGAATCCGGGCCTTGACAAAATCTGCTGAAGCCGGATGACGCCGTCATGGGCTGCCTGAACAATGCTTCCCATGGACAGGCACAGCTCCGGCCTCTCCTGATTCGGATGAAAACAGGCGGCAATGGATTGAATGTATCCGGCCAAATTCAGATCATCCTGAATCCGAATGACTGGTTGCATCCAGAATTTTTGACACTGAGCCAGTACGATCGAAACGGCAGCGGTCATTTCCGGACTTTGGCTAACCGAATCGTCACGAAGGCGCTGAAGCTCCTGCTTCAGCGAGCGTTTCCAGTGGAAAATACCGCGAAACCGCCATGCCATGACCGCCGCCGTACCTGCCATGAGCAGAAACAGGATTGCCGCGCCCCAGCGGAATGCCAATAAAACCATATGCCACGGTTCCGGATTTGTCATGCTTTATTTTTAAATCCATTTCTGATAAAAATCATATAGGCTGATAATTTCTTTTCCCATGCGCGGGTTTGAAGCGAACTCAGATCATAATCTTCCAGTTTAACGATTCGCAATCCACCGATCAAGGCACCCATATGTCAGAATTGCTGTATACAAAATTTTTAGAATACCTGAAAGCGCTGAAACCGGCGTCAGGAAAAAATCCGTTTGCGCCAGTATATCTGATTTTTGGGGATGAGATGATTTACAAAGAAATTCTGAACCAGTTACTGGACGTCATGATGCCACCAATCAAACGTCTTTCCAGTTATGAGAATATGGATGGCAGTCCTGAAAATCTGCCGCGTGCCCTGGAAAAAATCAATACGTACGGTTTTGTTCCCGGAATGAAAATCGTTGCGTTTCAGGATACATCTGTGTTGAGCAGTAAAGATGATGGTCAGAAACTGATTCAAAAGGCAAAAGAAGCGGTTATTCAGGATGACTATAAAAAAGCCGGTTCCCAGTTGATGCGGTTTCTTACACTCCATGATTTGCAGATTCAGGATATTGCATCGGATAAAACACGACTGCTGGCGCTGATGAATGATGAAGACGCCAAATCCGGATGGATTGATGATGTCATCCGTCATTGCCAGGACAATCCATCTGACAGGGACTTCTCTGACACACTGAAACTGCTTCAACACGCCATAGAAAGGGGATTTCCCGATCAGCATCATCTTGTTATTACGACCGAATCGGTTGATAAACGCAAAACAGTCTATCGTACCATTGTTGAAAAGGGAATAGCCATCGATTGCACGGTTCCCAAGGATTCCGTGACCCGTGCGGGTAAGCAGGCGATGGATGCGGTACTGGATGAACGGATTCAGGCATCTCTGTCAAAAAGCGGAAAACGATTGAAACCCGCGGCTCGAAATGCCCTGATTGACATGACGGGTTTTGATCTTCGAACCATCATGTCCGAGCTGGATAAACTGATTCAATATGCCGGAAGCCGGGCAGATATCACAGAAGACGATGTGAATCGGGTTCTTAAACGCTCCAGAAAAGACCCCATTTATGAATTCACCAATGCCATAACGGATAGAAACTGGGAAAAAGCTCTGTTTTTTCTGAGCGGACTTCTGGCGGGAGATCTGGCACCGCCGCAGGTTATGGCCGCGATTTTCAATCAACTGAGAAAACTGGTTATTGCAAGGGATTTCATTGAAAGCGCCTATGGAAAACAATGGAATCCATCCTGCAAATATGATGTCTTTCAGTCACGGATTATGCCTGGCGTGCAGGCATATGATGCCATTCTGACAAAAAGCCTTCAGGAATGGAACATGCAATCGACTTCAGGTAAGTCTCTGTCAGACCGGGGAAAACCAAAAAAGGGAAAACCAAAAGAAAAAGTGCCGACAACCGATCTATTGATTGCCAAAAATCCGGGCAATCCCTATCCGGTTTATCTGTTGTTGAAAAAAGCTGATGGGTTTTCCCGGCAGCGACTGGCTGATCTCATGCAGATACTGGTTGACGCGGATCGAAAAATGAAGACTTCTGCTCAAGACCCCAAAATAATACTGGAAAAAATCATTCTGGAAATCTGTCAGCCCGATTTAACCGGAGAGTCGCAGGAAAAACAGGGAACAAGAAAATTATAGCTTTTTAGATAACAATTGGGGGAAGGCAGCGGGGAGGGGAGAGACTTTGTCCGGTCATTCCCGACCGATAACGCCCCCAAAATCATTATCTTGAAAGCTATGGAAGTATGTGGGATAGCCTGCAAACAGCAAACCGGGCATACGATACATCGTAGCCCGGTTTGCTGGTATAGAATCCCGAATCAGGCAGCCGACTATTTCTTCTTCTGTTTCTGCTGGCCGACACGGACTTTTTCTTTGGTTGATGCTTCAGAAAATTTGGCTGCATTGAACGAACATCCGACCTTGATTTTTCGATCATCAACCCACCGCATCATAAATGCCGGATTGGGATAAACCGAGCAGTCGTTATTCGCGTTGATTTTTGAGCAGCCTTCGCAATGAATGGTTATATTGGCCATTATTTTCATCCTCCGTGTTTATCATTAAAAAAGGGTTACAAGATCATTGTAACCCTTGTGTTTTATGGCGGGAGCGACGAGGCTCGAACTCGCGACCTCCGGCGTGACAGGCCGGCGCTCTAACCGAACTGAGCTACGCCCCCGTAAAGGAATATCATCTTCTACTGGTAGGCGGAACAGGGCTTGAACCTGTGACCCTCGGCTTGTAAGGCCGATGCTCTCCCAACTGAGCTACCCGCCCGTAAAAGACTGTTACTTTTAACTTACTCCATCTATCATGTCAAGCGGAAAATATTTCAAGCTGCCATAAATGGTGTTTTCACGGTAGCAGTCACGAATCCCCTCCGTTTCTGGATATCGCTGGCACGTCACGGCGTTCCTGCTTTCACAGGAATGACAGATGGGGTGCATTCTCAAGGTAACCCAACATCATCATTGTATCGATGTGCTGATTCCTGGCTGATGCACCGGTTCTCCTATCGGAATGACTTCCAGATTCACATCGTCCACTGTAAAAACCGGCTCCTCGGATTCCACCACGATGGCATGAGACAGAACCTCATCCATATGCTCGACAAAAACCAGATCCATCTGTTTGATGATATAGGATGGAATATCCTTGAGGTCCTTTTCATTTTCTTTTGGCAGCAGCACTTTTTGGATTCCGCCCCGATGTGCGGCCAAAATTTTTTCCTTGACCCCGCCGACCGGCAGAACCCGACCTCTCAGCGTGATTTCTCCGGTCATGGCCAGATTCCGGCTGACCGGTTTTCTGATCAGTGCGGAAACAATGGATGTACACATTGAAATGCCTGCGGATGGACCATCTTTGGGTATGGCGCCTTCCGGGATATGAATATGAATGTCATACTGTTTGTAAAACTCCGTTTCAATTCCCAAATGTGCGGCACGGGACCGGACATAACTCACGGCTGCCTGAGCAGACTCTTTCATGACGTCTCCCAGTTTGCCGGTGACAATCTGTTCGCCTTTGCCGGGCATAACCAGCGTTTCGATGCATAGCAGTTCACCGCCGACCTGGGTCCATGCCAGTCCGGTGACCATGCCAATCTGATCCCGATCCTCGATCTGACCATGCCTGAATTTGGGCGGCCCCAGATATTTCTGAATGGATTTGGAAGAAACCGTGGTTTCTGTATGTTCCGGATTTCTGACAATCTCCCGGGCGATTTTCCGGCAAATGGCTGAAATCTCGCGTTCCAGATTACGAACACCTGCCTCGCGGGTATATCGCTGGATAATCAGGGTGATGGCATTTTTGGTAAACTGAACGGATTTGTCCTCCAGACCATTTAACCGGATTTGCTTGGAAATCAGAAAATCCCGCCCAATATGAGATTTTTCATATTCCGTATATCCCGGCAGCCGGATGATTTCCATTCGGTCCTGAAGTGGAAGCGGAATATCCGGAAGGGTGTTGGCCGTGGTGACAAACAGAATATCCGAGAGATCATAGTCCACATCCAGATAATGATCGTTAAACGATGAATTCTGTTCGGGATCCAGTACCTCCAGAAGTGCTGCTGACGGATCGCCCCTGAAATCCATGCTCATTTTATCGACCTCATCCAGACAGAAAACCGGATTGTTCACCCCCGCTTTTTTGAGAGACTGGATGATCTTGCCGGGCATGGCGCCGATATAGGTCCGGCGATGACCGCGGATTTCCGCTTCATCCCGAACCCCGCCAAGCGAGAGTCGGACAAATTTTCTGCCGGTGGAACGGGCAATGGATTTGGCCAAGGATGTCTTGCCGACTCCGGGAGGCCCGACAAAACACAGAATGGGGCCTTTGACTTTCTTGACCAGAGATTGAACCGCCAGATATTCCAGAATGCGTTCTTTGGGTTTTTCCAGGCCAAAATGATCTTCATTCAATATATTTTCGGCTTCGACGCTGTCATGGCTCACCTCTGTCTGTTCAAACCAGGGCAGGCTGATCAGCCAGTCGATATAGTTACGCACCACGGTGGCTTCGGCAGACATGGCCGGCATCATCCGAAGTTTTTTGAATTCGTGCTGAACCTTGTCCATGGCCTCTTTTGACATCTTTTTCTCCTGGATCTGTGTTTCCAGTTCTTTCAGCTCATCGACCGGCTCTTCTTCGGTGCCCATTTCCTTTTTCAGAGCGCGCATCTGCTCATTGAGATAATAGTTTTTCTGGGTTTTCTCCATCTGTTCCTTGACACGGGTCTTGATTTTCTGATCCAGCTTGAAGATATCAATCTCCATTGTGATCAGCCCCAGAAGAATGCTGAGTCGCTCATTGAGGGATTCGGTTTCCAGAAGGCGCTGTTTGTCCTCAAACTTGAATGAGAAATGCGCGGCCAGGGTATCTCCCAGTTGAGGAAGACCGGAAAGCGCGGAAACGGTGTTCAGCAACTCCTTGGGGATCGATTTGTTAAGACCCGCATATTCCTGAAAAGACGCCACAATGGCCCGCCCAAGTGCAATACACTCGGAATCAGCGACGTGAGTCTCGATCACCGGGTCAACTTCGACCTGGAAAAAATCATCTTCCTGAACAAATCGAAGAATGCGACCGCGCTGTTTACCTTCAACCAGGGCCTTGACCGTTCCGTCCGGAAGGCGCAGAAGTTGAAGAACCTTTCCGATGGTTCCAATGTGGCTGATATCCTGAACATCCGGATTATCCAGGCCCGCCTTGCTCTGTGAGGCCAGAAAAACCCGTTTTTCATTGTTCATGGCATCAGCCAGTGCCTTTACAGACTTGGAACGGCCCACAAAAAGCGGGGCGACCATATGGGGGAAAATAATGATATCGCGAAGCGGGAGAAGCGGCAGTTTCATGATTTCGGGCAACTGTCCATTATAATATGTTTTTTTAAATATGCTGAACATAGACTTCAATTGATGTCACAAATTGTTGATGCGCTTTCAAAATGAAATCATGCGGACATTTTGTTCTGCTCATACAGCAAAATGGGTGACTCGTGATTTAAAATGACTTCTTCACCGATCACGCATTCACGCACATCCTCCATCGAAGGCAATTCATACATGATGTCGATCAGGCAATTTTCAATAATGGCTCGAAGCCCTCTTGCCCCGGATTTACGCTTGAGCGCTTCCCTGGCAATGGCTGCAACCGCGCTGTCAGTGATGCGCAAATTAACGCCTTCCATATCAAACAATTTTTTAAACTGCTTGATGAGTGCGTTTCTGGGTTCCTTGAGAATCCGTATCAGGGAGTTCTCATTCAGTTCATTCAGCGTGGCGATGACTGGAAGCCTGCCGATAAATTCAGGAATCATTCCAAATTTCATCAAATCCTCAGGCTGAACCATTTTCAGAAGTTCGCCCACATTGATGGTGGCTTTATCAACGATATTCGCGCCAAATCCCATCGTATTCGAACCCAGACGGTGCTGAATCACCTGATCCAGTCCATTGAATGTTCCACCACAGATAAACAGAATATTGGATGTATCGACTTTGACAAAGTCCTGCTGTGGATGTTTTCTGCCGCCCTTTGGGGGAACACTGGCTGTCGTGCCCTCGATGATTTTCAGGAGGGCCTGCTGAACCCCTTCTCCGGATACATCCCGGGTGATGGACGGATTATCGGATTTGGACGCAATTTTATCGATTTCATCGATATAGACAATTCCACGACGGGCTCTTTCCACATCATAATCCGCGTTTTGAAGAAGCGATAAAATGATGTTCTCCACATCCTCTCCGACATATCCCGCCTCTGTCAGGCTGGTTGCATCGGCAATGGTAAACGGCACATTCAGAAAACGGGCCAGGGTCTGGGCCATCAGGGTCTTCCCGCTTCCAGTGGGACCGATCAACAGAATGTTGCTTTTCTGAATTTCGACATCATTGCTGGATGAAGGGGGACAGTCCAGTCGCTTGTAGTGGTTATATACAGCAACGGACAGAATTTTTTTTGCCTTATCCTGTTCAATGACATAGTCATCCAGAACAGCCTTGATCTGCTTGGGAGCCAGGGAGCTTTTGTCTCCGGATACCTGATCTTCGGTATCCTCTTCAATGATTTCGCTGCAAAGTTGAATACATTCATCACAGATATAAACTGCCGGGCCTGCAATGAGCTTTGAGACTTCCTTCTGATTTTTTCCACAAAAGGAACAGAACAGATTCTCGTTCATATCGTCTTTTTTTGCCATATCAGGCCTCCGTTCTGACAATCTGATCCAGATCGTCCCGGTTGCAGATTACATGATCGATCAATCCATACGCCTTCGATTCCTGACCGGACATAAAGAAATCCCGGTCTGTATCCCGTTGAATCTCTTCGATGGGTCTTTCGGTATGGCGGGCAAGTATCTGATTCAGCGTTTCTTTCAGGCGAAGGATCTCTTTGGCCTGAATGGCGATATCGGATGCCTGTCCCTGTGATCCGCCCATGGGTTGATGAATCATGATTCGGGAATTGGGAAGTGAATACCGTTTGTTTTTGGTTCCCGCTGCCAGAAGCAGCGCTCCCATGCTGGCCGCCTGTCCGATACATACGGTTGTGATGCTGGGTTTGATGTATTGCATGGTGTCGTAAACCGCCAGGCCTGACGTAACCGATCCACCCGGCGAATTGATATAAAAGTTGATTTCACGGGCCGGATCTTCGGATTCCAGAAACAGCATCTGCGCGATCAGCAGATTGGCGACATCGTCATTGATGACGGTTCCCAGAAAAATGATCCGGTCTTTCAGCAAACGGGAATAAATATCGTAGGCCCGTTCGCCCCTGCTTGTCTGTTCAACTACAATGGGTATCAGTGGCACAATGAATCTCCTTGAAATTATTGCTCAGAATCCAGGTTCTTCGCTTCCGTGGTTTCGGGATGAGTTAGAACCGGATCCACCTCTGTAATGATGCTGTTATCAATAATAAGTCGCATCGCTTTTTTTTCAAGTAAACCCATGCGAAGATAACTCATGGTTTCCGGATTTTTGGTGTAGATATCGCGAACCACATCCACTGTCTGGCCGGATGCCGCTGCGGTTTCCGAGTAAACCGTCTCCAGTTCGGAATCCTGTACGGTCAGTCCTTCCTGAGCCACAATTTTTTCCAGAATCAGATGGCGTCTGGCCTGTTTTTCGGCCAGGTCCCGGTACTGGTTTGCCAGAATACTGTGATCCAGTCCCCGATCGGCCAGTGACAGGTTATTGTATTCAAATCTGCGCTCGACATCCTGAATGATTCCGGAAAGCTCGTATTGAATCATGGTGTCCGGAACCTCAAATTCGGCCTGATCGAACAGCTTCTGAAAAATACGTTCATTGATTTCCTGATCGGCCCGATGGTTGTAGTGCTGTTCCAGATCCTGCCGAATAGTGGTTTTCAACTCTTCCAGTGATTGATAGGGTCCCAGCTTTTTGGCCAAGTCATCATCGATTTCCGGCAGAATCTGTTCCCGTATTTCCCGAAGATAGACATTGAAGACAACATCCAGGCCCGCATAGGGTTTGTGGGAATGATCTTCCGGAAATTTGATCGGAATGCTGCGCCGTTCTCCGGGAACCATACCAATCATGGCGGTATCCATCTCCTTTGAAATGCTTGCTGCACCGATTTTGCAGGTATAATTTTCACTTTTTCCGATTTCCTCAGCCGGATTGCCCTCCTTTGTCGCCTCATAATCCATGATCACATAATCGCCGTTCTGAACCGGCCGATCTTCAGATATGGGCTTCATAACCGCCAGGTTCCGCTGCCCCAGTTTCAGTTGTACATCGATTTCTTCTTCACTGGGTTTATACCGGTTTTTGGTCAACTGAAGTTCTTTCCAGGACAGGTCGGCAATTTGAGGTCGAATCTCGATCGTGCCTTTGAATTGAAACGGACTGTCTGCAGAAATTGTGGGCTCTCCCAGCGGGTGAAACGCCATAACAGTCAACCCGGAGTCTTTCAGAAAATCAGCATAGGATGTCTGCATGAATTCGGATATGATATCCTGTTGAATATCCTTGCCATACAGGCGCTCCAGCACATTTCTGGGGGTTTTCCCCGGCCGGAAGCCTTTGACTTTTGCCTTTGACTTCATATCGCTGTATGCTTTGTCCAGCCTTTTTACGACCTCATCCCGGGGAATTTCAAACTGAACAATTTTTTTCACTGAACTGACATCTTCAATCGTGTAGCTCATGGCTGTTACTGTCACCCTTTCAAAGTTAAAATTGATTCGTCATTTCTATATTCTGTTCATGGTTTATATCGAAGACAGGGGATATTGACCGCCTGATCACATGCAGATGTCTCTGGCAAACAGACAAGGCCGAAAACCGAGTTGGGGATTTCGATCAGGCAATTCGGAAAGGATATGTGTTTGGTGCGAGAGGGGAGACTTGAACTCCCATTCCGTCGCCAGAGCTGGATCCTAAGTCCAGTGCGTCTGCCAGTTCCGCCACTCTCGCACAATCTCCATCGGCCCCCTTCTTCACGGCCTGCGAAGAAGAGTGACTATATTGCCGGCGCGTCAAATAAACCGCCTTGCCAAATGGATGCTGTTAGACAACAGCGGTTGCTCCTGCTTGACAATATAAAGAAAAAATCCGATACTGAATTTTCTTTAAGGCTGTAATTTTATAATCAGAATATGGGGATGTCAATATCAAAAGCCAGAATTCCCTGTAATGTCACAATATTTTCAATTTATTGCCATTTCGTATGCTGGCCAGACAATATTTATGCATATTTCATACCATATCTTATTCGAGATGGATTGGACCGCGGCAATTCACGCCGGTATCAATGATTTTTTCTAAAGCCATAAACCTGTTCAGTCGGTTCAGCAGGCGGGAAATTATTTTTCTGTCGGTGTTGATCGCGACTGTTTTCATCGTTCTGATACTTGAGGTCGTGATCTCACCGGTTCTCAGACATCGGGAAAAACTGACGCAGTCTATTGATATCCACCGGCAACAGATGAAAGAGATTGCCGGCCTTACGGCTGAATATGATTTGATTCGCAAACAGGTCGATCGAATCAAGACAAAAGTTCATCAGCGAACCAGCGACTTCACGTTGTTTTCGTTTCTGAACCGACTGGCCGGCCAGGCCGGTATTCAGGCAAATATCGTCTACATGAAGCCGTCCCGGTCCTCCACGCCAAACCAGTCGTTTCAGATTTCCATGGTGGAAATAAAACTGCAGGCCATTTCTCTGTCGCAACTGGTTACCTGGCTGCATCATATTGAGACATCCGGCGAAATGATTACCATTAAAACCGCATCCATATCCAAATCTGAAACACCCCCGGATCGAATCGATGCGATCATTCAGGCTCAAACCATTGAACCCTGACAGGCGATTTCTGCTATTTGGCATTTATGCCCTGGCCTCGGTTGTGATCTGGGGATATGTGCTGTTTCCAGTCGATTCGATCAAATCTGTGCTGGTAAATCGGGTTCATTTGTGGAATTCCGATATCCAGATTCAGATTGGCGATCTGGCCCCCACCCTGTGGCCCGGCATTCGTATCACGGATGTTCAGATTTTTCAGGCCGGGAAAAAGTGGATGGACTGGAACGCTATGTCCATACGATTGAAAGGGTATTCCCTGACGGATGGGTCAGCGGACTGGGGCGTTCACGGCAATGATCCGACCGGTCGTATCGACGGCGTATGGACCACTGAATTTGGCTTTTCCATGACTCCGAAGCGGTTTCACATGACGATCTCCAATTTTCTGTTGGATAAACTGCCGATGCTGCAGGAACGCCTGAACCGTCAGGCATTCGGGATTCTTTCAGCCGATATTCAGGGCCAAATCAACGGGCAGGCGCTGACGGCAACGGCCAGGGTGTCGCTCAATGATGGGAAAATCGGTATCGACATTCCGGAAATGACCATCAAACAGGTTTTGTTTCAACGGATTGATGCGGACATCGATGTGACCCATGACGATCTGCGTTTGGCCAAGTTTACGTTCAAAGGCCCCCATCTGTCAGGACAACTGGCAGGAGACATTCATCTGGACAGACAGCAGGACCAAAGCAGAATCACACTGAGCGGCACCGCTCAGATTCATCATCTGTTGATGACCGGACTCCGGTTTCCATCTGTTGCCGCCATGCTGAATTCCCGGTATCCGGAAGGTGTGCCCTTCCGGTTGACCGGAACCCTGGCAAAACCCCGATGGGATCTGGGGCCATGACCATTCAACATAAAACCGGTTTCACCCTGATGAGCCTGCTGCTGCTCACCCTCTGCACGGGTCTCGGCGTCAGGGCTTTTTACACCTATGCGCTGGGCCGCCTCTCACTTTCACAGACAGGCATATCACCGGTTATTTCGCCCGTGATTCAGGAGACGACGCAGAAACCTCGAAACGTCTATCAGCCGATCATCGATCGAAATCTGTTCGGAGCTGCCGGTCAGACACAAGACAACCCGATTCCAGTGGATATTGATGCCTTGAATCAGACCGGCCTGGATCTCAAATTATGGGGTACTGTCGTTGGATCGGACGATGAGGCATGGGCGGTGATCGAAACCGGTCCGGACCGGAGACAGCATCTGTTCCGGGCCGGGGATGTCATTCAGAATGCAAAAATCAGGCAGATTTTAAAAGAAAAAGTCATTCTGGACGGTGATGGAAAAATGGAGGTTCTGGATATGCAGAAATGGGAAACCGCGTCCAGGCAATCCCCCGGACCCCTTCAGCCGCCGCACCCAACAGACAATCAGAACCGGATCCAGTTAAAGCGCAACCAGATCGACGAGGCAATTCAGGATATCAACGCATTGATGAAACAGGTTCGGATCATTCCCAATTTCACCCAGGGTAAACCGGACGGCCTGAAAGTGACCGGCGTGATGACCGGATCATTTTTCAGCCAGATCGGTCTTCAAAGCGGCGATATCATTCTGGGAGTAGACGGTAAACCCATTGAATCCGTGGATGATGCCTTGAAAATTTACACCGGCATGAAAACCGCGGACAGCGTCCGCCTGAACCTGCGCCGTGGAAGCAGGGATCAGATCATTGAATATGGAATTGAATAGATGCCCATGACTTTTCAGACAGAAGACATCCATCCCCCAAAAGGGTTCAGGGTTCAGGATTCAGGGTTCAGGATGATCCCAACGCCACATCCTTTTCTTTGCACCTTGCATCTTTTTTTTCGCAGATTTTTTTTATGCGTCATCATGTTGATGCTGACCAGTCAGACCGTTCTATCCGCCGATGGCAAAAAATACAAGGATACGAAGCCTGCCGCTGCAAAACAGGCGGCCGAAGCGTCTGACAATCTGATCAGCATCGATTTCAACAATGTGGATATCGCGCTTTTGGTCAAATTTATCAGCGATCTGACCGGAAAAAATTTTGTTCTGGATCAGCGTGTCAACGGCAAGGTCACCATCATTTCACCGGAAAAGATCAGCGTTCAGGAAGCATACCGGGTTTTTGAATCGGTTCTGGAGGTTTATGGCTACACGACGGTGCAAACCGGTTCGATTGTCAAAATCATTCCCCTGACAGACGCCAGAACCAAAAATATCGAAACCCGGCTTCTGGAGGAATCCGGCGCCGCCAATGACCGTGTCATTACACAATTGATTCCGCTCAAACATGCCGATGCCACGCTGGTCAGCAGACTGTTTTCGCCCCTGATTTCAAAAAACAGCGTGATGATACCCTATCCTTCGACAAATACCCTGATCGTCACCGATGTGCATTCCAATATCAACCGGCTTTTAACCATGTTGAAGACCATTGACATCCCCATGACCGGTCGTGACATCTCCATTTTCCCGCTTCAGCATGCCAGCGCGGATCAACTGGCCAAAATGCTCGATTCCATTTTTCTGCCCGGAAGTAAAGCCACACGGGAAGATGCAGTTGGAACCGATATCCCCTTTCGTTGTGTGGCCGAGGATCGAACCAATTCCCTGGTGGTTCTGGCAAACGACGACTACACCAGACGCGTCAGGGAGCTGATCGAGACACTGGATCGGGAAACGCCCAAAGGCAATGAGCGGATGCGCGTGATTTATCTGGAAAATGCCCGGGCAGAGGATCTGGTCAAGGTGCTGATGGATATGCCGGGTAAAACCGGAGAAGGAGATGCGGCCAAATCCGGACGGCCGGCGTTGTTGTCCGGAAATGTCAAAATCACCGCGGACAAGGCGACCAACAGCCTGATTATCACGGCAAACAAAGATGAATACACGGTTCTGGAAGACATCGTTCGGCAACTCGATATTCCCCGGTCCATGGTCTATATCGAATGTCTGATCATGGAGGTGAATGTCAACAAGGATTTCAGTCTGGGAACCGAATGGGTGTCCATGGGCACAACCAATATCAGCGGCCGGAGCGGCGCGTTCGGAGGCGGATTCAGCGGTGCAGGCGCCTATCCGGGTGTTACAGGTCTGGCGCCTGTGGACGGCTCAATCGGAACCTTTCCAACGGGCTTTTCAGTGGGCATATTCAGTGAGCTTCTGGATATCGGCGGCATCAAGTTCCCCGGATTGGCCGCGATTGTCAAGGCTTATCGAAAGGACAAGGATGTCAATATCCTTTCCACCCCCCAGATTCTGACCACGGATAACGAAGAAGCCGTCATCACCGTGGGAAAAAACGTTCCCTATCAGACCAAGTCCGGTTCGACCGGAACTCTGGAATCCTTTAACACCTATGAATACCGGGACGTGGGCATCACCCTCAAAATTACCCCGCAGATCAGCAAAGACCGCATGGTTCGGCTGAATATCAATCAGGAAGTGACCAAACTGGATGTCAACCCGGAATCCACCACAGTGATCAATGCGGAAAGACCCACCACACTCAAGCGGACCATTGCCACCACAGTGCTGGTTCAGGATCAGCGCACAGTGGTAATCGGTGGACTGATTGACGACAGCTTTTCCGAAACTGAATACAAAACCCCATGTCTGGGGGATATTCCGGGTGCGGGCTGGCTGTTCAAATCCCTGTCCAAAGGCCGGGAAAAAACCAATCTGTTTGTGTTTCTGACCCCCCGGGTGGTTCAGAATCCAGCAGAATCCGACCGAATCTACGACTCCAAAAAAGAACAGATGGACGGGATCAGACAGGACAATGCCAAAACCCCTTAATCCGCAGAGCCTGAAACAGATTCTGATCACCGAAATGGGGGTTTCCGAGGAAATCTTTCAGGAAGCGGGCGTGAATGACGCTGAATCGCTTCACAATCATCTGCTTCAACAAAAAAGTCTGACTGAAATTGATCTTCTGACGGTCTACAGCCGGCTCTATCAGATTCCGGTCTGGCCGGATCTGCCCATGAACAACCTCGACTCGACCGAAATATCTCAAACAATTCGACAGATTCCCATTCAGTACCTGAAAAAACATGTCATGACGCCGTTCTGGATAAACGATGGCGCGTCATTCGGCGACAGAACAAACCCGGATGGCTCTGCAGACGGTTCACTCCAGACGAAAACAGGCGTGGCCATCAATGATCCCGCCTGTTTTCAAGCCATGGATGACTTGATTCGATTGCTCGATGCCGGACCTGTCAAAGTGGTCTTTTCAACCCGGTCCACCATAGGCTCTGCCATCAACCGGATATATGATGCGGACAGGCGTTCTGCTGAGCAACTGGTTCTGGATATGGATACGGATGCCGACTCCCTGTTTCAGCCGATCGAGCCCAGTGCGGATTTGCTGGATGATGTCAGTGACGCACCCATCATCCGGCTGGTCAATCAGGTGATTTCCCAGTCCATACGGGCCAGGGCCAGCGACATCCATATCGAACCCTATCCCGACAGCCTGAAAATCCGGTATCGGATTGATGGCCTGCTCTACGATCTGACCACGCCGCCCAAATGGATTCAGCCATCGCTCACATCCCGAATCAAAATCATGGCCAAAATGAACATCGCGGAAAAACGGCTGCCCCAGGACGGCCGCATGGATGTTCGAATCGGGGATCAGCAGATTGACATTCGCGTATCCACCATTCCCACATCCTTTGGTGAGCGAATCGTTTTGCGGCTGTTGAACAAAACCTCGTCTCTTTTGCATCTGAACGAATTGGGTCTTTCCGCGGACCATTCGGACCGCCTGAATCAACTCATTCAGTCTCCATATGGTATTTTTCTGGTCACCGGCCCCACCGGAAGCGGCAAGACCACGACCCTGTATGCGATACTGTCATCCATGATCCGGCCGGCCATCAACATTATCACCATCGAAGATCCGGTGGAATACCAGATCAACGGCATCAGTCAGATTCAGGTCAATCCCAAAATCGATCTGACATTTGCCCGGGGCCTGCGATCCATTGTCCGGCAGGACCCGGATGTGATTCTGGTTGGCGAGATCCGGGACCGGGAAACTGCGGATATTGCGGTTCAGTCAGCCCTGACCGGGCATCTGGTTTTTTCCACCCTGCATACCAATGATTCGGCAGGTGCCATTACGCGGCTGGTGGATATCGGAATTGAACCCTTTCTGATTTCATCCTCGGTAATTGGTGTGGCAGCCCAACGGCTGATTCGAATCCTCTGCGATACCTGCAAAATTCCTTTTCAACCCGATCAGGCCATTCTGGAGCAGTTGGGCCTGGCATCAGATCAACTGACCGGGCCCCTGTATCGTGCCAATGGCTGTCCATCATGCTTTCATACCGGGTACCGGGGGCGTATGGGCATTTTCGAAATCATGGTCATGGATGACCGCCTTAAAAACCTGATCCTTAAAACCTATGATGCCAATCACATCCGCCAGGAGGCGCTCAAATCCAGAATGACCACACTTCGGGAAGATGGTCTAAGAAAGGTCATTGAAGGCAGAACCTCGCTCGAAGAGGTGTATCGGGTAACGCACCGGTAAAAACCTTAACAGGATGATTGCGATGGCAGAATGGCTGGATGATGGGATGAGTCGGGAGGGAGCTGGTCGATTATGTCCCTATATTTCTTTATGTGGCGTTCGTCTTATTTTTAATACCTGTTGCATTTTGGCCATGTGCCTTTTGGGATGCGCCCACTCAAACCAACCCGAGACAAAAACAGATACAGGGGTTATCGCCTGGTATCAAACCTATGTGTCACCCATCGATGGAGACCGGTGTCCGATGACGCCAT
>Ga0351889_10249_pt1 | contig 15949 bp, 14 predicted proteins | sample TotcelFGM3001M14_FD_206767 | JGI IMG/M metagenome (GOLD analysis project Ga0351889, IMG submission 206767) | Enriched cells from coal bed in the Powder River Basin, Montana, United States - Total cells FGM rep3 HSBNCT.FGM.300.1.M14 ...
GATGAGAGGCATGCTGATATCGAGCAGCGCCACGCGCGGGTGGTGTTGTAGCACCAGATCGATGGCCTCTTGGCCATCGCTGGCCTGCGCAACCACCTCCAGGTCCTCTTCGCGATCGAGGATCTGGCGTGTGCCCTCGCGCACAACAACGTGATCGTCAGCGACCAGTATGCGGATCAAATCCATGCTGCGTTTTGCATCCTGCGAGAGTTAGGCTGGTGAACATTATAGAGCGATACCAACGGCGATCAAGGATCGGCCATCCAACACAGGGTCATGCCACCTTCTCACAACGCCGACGGGCCCTGATGACCGCCGCCCAAAGGGGTCATCAGGGCCCGCCAAACCAAGGAGGAGAAGAGTGCTGATCCCACGCCGGATGGAATTCAGCTTGTAACAGAAAAGCCGTCGTTTCCTTTCCGCTACGACCATATCATACTCGCGATGCGGCTGGCGGCCATCCGCCAAATGCGCCAATCGGAATAAGCATATATGCTGATTGCGCGCCCCATCTCTTGGGTAAGACGGTTAGGATTGGCCTGGCCTGGCCTGGTGTTTGATCGGGATGCTTACCTGGATAGTGGTGCCCTGTTCGGGCTGTGAGGTGATGTGGGCGATGCCGCCCAGCAAGCGTGCACGCTCGTGAATGCCCATCAGACCGAGCTTGCCAGTAGTCACCAGCGAAGAGATGTCCTCTGGCATGGTAAAGCCCGAGCCATTGTCGCTGAGGGAGAGGGTGACGGCGCCAGACGCATAGCGCAACGCCATATCAACGCGGGTGGCGCTGGCGTGTCGGCGCACATTACTGAGGCCCTCCTGCGCCAGGCGATAGAGCGCCAATTCCAGCTCGGGCAGCAAAGGCTGCGGCTCGCCCTCGATGGTCACTTCGACGCTCAGGCCGTCCTCGCGCGCTGTGCGGCGCCCCAAGATTTCGAGAGTGTTGGGCAGGCCCAGCTCCTCCAGCAGGGGCGGGCGCAGGTCACTGGTGAATCGTCGCACGCCCTGCACGGTGTCATCCACCATGTCGCGCAGTTCGGCCAGCGAGGCGGCCAGTGCGGTGTCGCCAGCCTGCGCCTGGGCATCCTCAATGCGCCGTCCCAGGACGATGAGCGCCTGAGCGGTTTCATCGTGCAGTTCGCGGGCGATGCGCTTGCGCTCTTGCTCTTGGCTGCTGAGCACCGATGAAACATAGTTTTGCGTGTCTGCCTGATAGCGATGCAGACGTCGCACCATATCGTTGAACTTTACCTCCAGGTTGCGCACCTCGCTGGGGCCGTGGTTGATAGAGACCTGCGTAGAAAACTCGCCCGAGGCCACCCGATCCACCTGCTCCACCAGTGTTTGCAGTGGGGCGATGACGCGCTGGCTGCTGATGGCCAGCACCAGCAGCGGCACGGTGATCATGAGCGACAGCAGCAGCACGATCAGCACAAAAAAGGGGCGGAATGGCGCCGTGATGTTCTCCCACGGTTCGGCAATGAGCAGTGACCACCCCTGCCAGCTAGGATCGGCGAATAGAGAGCTGGTGAGCACATTGGCAGGAATCGGCCCATAGCCGATCACCACCGTGTGGCCCCCGTCGTCGATCGTTTCCGCGCCCGTCTCGCCGACGATCGCTTTGGCTACGGCGGGGTGCTGGGCCATCAGCGCGCCGGCCAGCTGCGGGTCGGGATGCCACAGCACCCGTCCCTCACCGTCAACCAGGTAGGCAAACGCGCCTGACCCCGTGCGCACCTTGCCCAACGGCATGGCCACGGCCTCGCCCCCGATTTCCCAGACGCCCACCAAACACCCGCCGAAACGGCGCAAATGATCATAGACGGGCACGGCCACCAGCACCGCCGAGTTGCCCGACTGCGTGGTGAAAACAGGAGACCGCACCGGCCGTCGCTGGTCGCGGGCTCTGACAAAAACAGGCTGCTCGGCCAGCGTTTCCATGGGGGGAACGACAGTGCCTGCCACGATGCGGCCCAGAGCGTCAGTCACGTGCAGCGCATCAAAGCGGCGCAAGAGGGCATCGTTGGCTACCAAAAGCTGGTTCATTTCGGCCAGGTCGCCCGAGCGCAGCTCGTCGGTGGCAGCCACCTGTGAGAGCAGCAGCAGCGTCTCAGCCCAGTGATCGGCCACCTGCCGCGCCGATAGCTGCACCAGTTCGGCGTCACGCTCCTCAACAAGACGCTGCGTGACGCGCGTAAAGGCAACCAGGCTGACCCCTGCGAGGGCGATCAAAAGCGCCAACAACGGCGCCGCGGTGGTGAGCAGCAATTGGGTGCGCAGCCCGGCGTTTTGCAGCAGCCGCGCCCTAAAGCGGGCGTCGGGGGCTGTGTCCCTGTCGCCATCTGTGTTGATCTCTGGCCGCGCCGCGCTGGTGTTCATGTAAATTCATTATACCAGCGTTGTGTGGCCGCCCAAGCGATGCGAGCCTGAAGCAGGGTGGTTCATTGCGCCTCTTGTGGGGGCAGAGCGGCTCCTGGCGCAGCTGCTGCACGAGCCATGCCATCTCAGTGCGCCACGTTGGCGCTCAGGACGAGCGCGCCCGATCATAGCAAATGGCAGCAGCCGCGTCGTGCTGCAGCGGTTCCGACCGACGCGATCCCGGACCAGACAAATGCGTTCCGACGCGCTGGACCGGCTGCGCGCGCCAGCACACTTTGCAGCCGAGCCCTCAGGCCACCCGCCTTTGCGTTCACAAGACGATGCCGGTAGACTGGATAAACAGATGATAACTGAGGGCAAACGGCTGCGAAACCTATTCGTTGATGGGGTGTTACTTGCAGTTGAGAGTTGGCGACGCGCAAGAGTGGAACGATCTGGAGCGCGTGCAGGCTGCCAAGGCTGATCCAGCCGCCTTTGGGCCCCTGTACGAACACTATCTCGATCGCATCTATAACTATATCTACCATCGGGTCGGCAATGCGCACGACGCCGAGGACCTGACGGCGCGCGCCTTTTTCAGGGCCTTTGCCCATCTCGATGATTATGAGGACAAGGGCTATCCCTTTTCTGCCTGGCTATACCGGATTGCGCATAACCTGGTGGCCAACTGGTATCGCGACAACAAGCGCCGACCGGTGGTGGCGCTGGATGATCTGGTCATACGGAGCGACCCACAGCAGCACCCAGAGCGCTTGGCGGCGAGCAGCGACGAGGCGCGCCTGTTGGCCGCGGTGATCGCGACACTGGACCCCACGCGGCAGGAGCTGTTGTATCTAAAGTTCCGTGAGGACCTGCCCAATGCCCAGGTGGGGCGCATTATGGGGCGCACCGAGGGCGCCATCAAGTCTCTGTATCACCGCACGTTGTTGCAGTTGCGGCGCGAGATGGTCAAGAGAGGTGTCCTGGCTAATGAAGACGAGTCTTGAGCGAACGCTGGCCAGGCGTCGCCAGCAGCTTGTGGAGCGCTGGAGAGCGCTGATCGGGCGGCCGCCTTCGTCGGCGGTGGTTGATGAGGTGCAAGACGCCGTCCACCGCGCCGTGGCCGACGTGCGCCCCACCGCGGGCTTTCGCCAAGAGCTTGGCGAGCGGCTGTCGATGGCCGCGCAGAGCCGGGCGGTGGGCGTTTCGGTGCAAACAGCGCCCGATCGCGAGCGACTGGCGCTGCTGACCTCGGCAGCAGCGGTGGCGCTGGCCGTGACGGGGCTGGCGCTGTTGATGCGGCGGCTGGCTCGCTAGCAAGACAAGAGGGGGAGCAGCGGTGCTCCCCCTCGTTTTTCGTTGAGCAGATGCTATTGGCCGGCCGGCCGACCCAACTCGCGCTCGACGCGATGACAGGCGCAAAAGTGCCCCGGTCTATACTCCATATAGTCTGGCTCCACTGTGCTGCACATCTCGAGCTTGACCGGGCAACGTGTGCTAAAGTTGCAGCCCTGGGGCGGATTGGCCGGGCTGGGCACATCCCCCTCCAGGATGATGCGCTGACGCTTGTCTTCCACCATCGGGTCGGGAATGGGTACGGCTGACAACAGAGCCTGCGTGTAGGGATGCAGCGGCTCGGCATACAGATCGCGGCGCGTGGCCAGCTCTACGATTCTGCCTAGATACATGACGGCGATGCGGTCGCTGATGTGGCGCACCACCGACAGGTCATGGGCGATAAAGAGGTAGGTCAGATTGAACCGCTCTTGCAGTTCCTCCAACAGGTTGATCACCTGCGCCTGAATCGACACGTCCAGGGCCGAAATGGGCTCGTCGCACACGATGAAATCGGGTTGCACGGCCAGGGCGCGTGCCACACCGATGCGCTGTCGCTGCCCGCCAGAAAACTCGTGGGGATAACGGTTGATAAAGTAGGGGTTGAGCCCGACGATCTCTAGCAGCTCTTGCACCCGTTGGCGGCGTTCGCGCTTGGGCAAGATGTTGTGAACGTCAAAGGGCTCGCCCACGATGCTGCCCACCGTCATGCGCGGATTCAGCGAGGCGTATGGGTCTTGAAAGATCATCTGCATGCTGCGACGGGTGCGGCGTAGTTGCTCACCCTTGATTTTGGTCAGGTCGGTGCCCTGGAAGAGCACGCTGCCTGCGGTCGGGCGATAGAGCTGCAAAATGGCGCGCCCGGTGGTGGACTTGCCACAGCCGCTCTCACCCACCAGGCCTAGCGTCTCGCCGCCATAGACGTCAAAGTTGAGCCCATCCACGGCCTTGATGTCGCCCGCGTGGCGCTGCACCAGAATGCCCCGCGTGATGGGGAAATACATCTTGAGGTCTCGGACCTGCAACAGCACTTTTGGCGTCATGATTGTGCACGCTCCTCGTTGATGTCCACCCAGCAGGCAATGATGTGGTTTTCGGGCCCCACCTCACGCAGGGGCGGCATCTCGTTGAGGCAGCGCTCGATGTGATGGGGGCAACGCGCGTAAAAAGGACAGCCCGGGGGCAACGAAATGAGGTCGGGTGGCAGGCCCTCGATGGGCTTGAGCTTGGTCTTGACTTCGGCATCGAGGCGCGGCAAGGAGGCAATCAGGCCCACCGAATAGGGGTGCAGCGGATTGGCATAAAACTCGTGCACTTCGGCGCGCTCGACCACATAGCCGGCATACATCACCTGCACGCGCTTGACCAGGCCGGCCACAATGCCCAGGTCGTGGGTGATCCAGATGATGGCCATGCCCAGCTTGTCGCGCAGCTCGCGCACCAGGTCGATGATCTGTGCCTGAATGGTGACGTCGAGAGCCGTGGTGGGCTCGTCGGCGATCAAAAGCTGCGGATTGCAGGATAGCGCCATGGCGATCATCACGCGCTGCCGCATGCCGCCTGAAAACTGGTGCGGATACGAGTCGATGCGGTTGCGCGCCTCGGGGATATTGACCAGCTCCAGCAGTTCGATCGCGCGCTCACGGGCCTGCTGCTTATCCATCCCGAGGTGCAGCTCCAGCGCTTCGGTAATCTGCTGGCAAATGGTGAGCACCGGGTTGAGCGACGTCATCGGGTCCTGAAAGATCATGGCGATCTGGTTGCCACGGATCTTGCGCAGCTCTTCTTGGTGCATCTTGGTCAACTCACGCCCCTGAAAAACGATGCTGCCCGCCGAGATGCGCCCCGGCGGCTGTGGGATCAACCCCATGACCGACAGCATGCTGACGCTTTTGCCGCAGCCGCTTTCACCCACGATGCCTAACGTTTCACCCTCGTCCAGGTCAAAGCTGATGCCGTTCACGGCGTGAACGATGCCATCCTGGGTGACAAACTCGGTCTTGAGATCCTTTACTGAGAGCATGGTCGCCATAAGACACTTGCCTCCTGCTAGGGGAGCCGCCTCCCCAGGGGAGTTATTTCCCCTGATCTATGATCGTAATATCGCACAGCCAGGGATACAGGGCGGCAGTGCCCTGGAATCCCTGAATGTACGGCTTTACCAGATAGTACGCATAACCATGCGTCAGTGGAATCCACGGCGCATCGTTCAAAATGACCAATTCGGCCCGCTGATACAGCGCCATGCGTTGCTCCACATCCTGCTCTATGCGCGCCTGCTCCAGCAAAGCATCGACCTCGGCGCTGGCATAGCCCGTGTGATTTTGCGTGCTGCCGCTGTGGAATTGGACGTCGATAAAGTTCTGTGGGTCGGGATAGTCGGCGATCCAGCCTGCCGAATAGGCCTGAAAGCGACGCTGGTTCATGTCATTGAGCATATCGGCCCACTCGACCTGCTCGACCGTCATTTTGATGCCGAGGCTCTCTTCGATCATGGCCAGCACGGCTCTATCGATCGCCCCAAGCTGCGCCGAAGTTCCTGGCACCGTGAGGGCGATGGGAGGCAGCTTGCCCGCGCTGCCATAGGTTGAGGCGGCTAACAGGCGCCGCGCCTCGACCGGGTCATACGCCGGAGCCGTCTCTGGCGTCACCGGCGCAAAGCCCGGCATGCTTGGCGGCAGGATGGTGTTGGCGGCCAGGGCCGTGCGGTTTAGCACCAATTCGGCTAGCTTATCACGATCGATGGCATAGGCAAAAGCGCGCCGCACCAGTGGATCGTCAAACGGCGGCGCTGTTACATTGAGCCCAATGTATTGCACACTCAGCTCGGGCTGGCCCAGGTATTCGTCGTGCAGTGGATTGTAAGGATCCTGCACGCGGTCAATCTCGGCGCCGCCAAACTCGGTGATGTCGATCTCTCCCGTCTCGTACTGCGTGATGGGCAGCCCCGGCGTCAGGTCATAGGTCACACGGGCGATGCTGGCTGGCCGCACCACATAGTGCCCGTTGCGCACCAGCACAATGGTGCTGCGGCTGATCTCTTTCAGCCAAAACGGGCCGCTGGGATTGGGGTCAAGAAACCAGGTCTGCGGCTCACGGGCGATCTGCTCTAAATCCACCACGGCGGCGGTCGGGTAGGTGAGCTTGGCCAGAAAATAGCTCTTGGGGCTGTCAATGGTGATTTGGACAGTCCGATCGTCGAGCGCCTCTAGCCCCGCAATGTGCGTCACCTGGCCGCGCGCAAAGGCCTCGGCTCCGACGATATCGCCCAGATAGGAAAGCGCCACCGGCGATCTCAGCTCAGGGCTGAGCGCTCGTTCGATGGACCCCACCACATCGGCGGCTTTGATCGGCTTGCCATCGCCAAAGGCGGCCTCGGCCCGCAGGAGGAATGTAAAGGTGCGGCCATCAGGGCTCGCCTCCCACCCCTCAGCCAGGGCAGGGACAACCTCCAGATCGGCGTTCAACGCCACCAGCCCGCTGAACAGGTGCACCACATAACTGCCAGAGGTGCTATCTTGCACCAGCGCCGGGTCAAGCGTGGGGGGCATGCTGCCCACCACGCGGAGTTCACCACTGGACGCAGCCAGTGGCGGCTGCTCGGGTGCGTACTGCGTCGGCGCAGCCATCTGGCGACCGCTGATCATGGTGCGATAGCCCCACACGGCTACCCCCGCGCCACAGACAACCAGCGTCCCCATGGCCAGAACGGCAACAATGACTAGCAGCCATGCCTTGCGTGACATGCGCTCCTCTGGTCAACTACCCGGTGGGCTGAGATGCAAGCCCAAGACTCGGCCTACTTGGTGCCGCGCATGCGCGGATCAAGAGCGTCGCGCAGGCCGTCGCCCAAAAAGTTGAACGCAAACATGGTGATAGCCAGAAATAGCGCTGGCAGCAGCACGTGGTGCGGATAAGATCGCAGGGTCTTGGCCCCCTCAGAAATCATCGAGCCCCAGCTTGGCACCGGGGGGTCCACCCCCAGGCCGATAAAGCTCAGGAACACCTCGGTGGAGATATAGCCAGGGATGGCCAGCGTGACCGACACCAGAATCGGGCCGATGATATTGGGGAGAATGTGACGCCAGATGATGCGGCCATCGCGCGCGCCGAGCATGCGCGAGGCGAGCACGAATTCTTTCTCCTTGAGCGAAAGAATCTGGCCGCGCGCCAGGCGGGCGATGCCCATCCAGGCAGTGAGGCCGATGCCCATAAAGATAAACAGCATGCCGCCGCTGTCCAGTCCCAGAAACCTGTCGACGATGCGGTTGATGCGGTTGAACTCAAAGGCGAGGCTGCCCGGCTGTGCGACGCCACCAAAGCTGCTCTTGAAAAAGGCCATCATCAAAATGATGAGCAGCATGGTGGGAAAAGCGTACATGATGTCGACGATGCGCATCATGATATTATCCACTTTGCCGCCGTAATAGCCCGAAAGGGAGCCGTAGACCAGGCCGACCAGCAGCGCGGTGATGGCGCCGATGAACCCCACTGGCAGCGAGACGCGCGTGCCATAAATCACCCGGCTGAGCAGGTCGCGCCCCAGATAGTCTGACCCTAACACGTAGAGGTTGTTGATCTGGGCATAGGTCTCCATGTTGCCCGGCATCAGTTTGGCCAGCCACAGGGGCACCGAATTGTTATGGGTCGAGTCGCCAGCGGTGTAATGCATCGGGGCCACTTGAGGGGCAAAAGTCGACATCAGCACCAGCAGCACGATGAGGACCAGGCCGAGGACGGCGGCCCGGTTGCGCGTCAGCCGGTAGAGAGCGTCCACCCATAGGTTGGTCACCTTTTGCTGGCCGACCTCCCCAGAGGCCGGGGCATTCTTGTGCTCCGAAGCCAGGGCGCGGGCAGCAGCGTCTTGTTTGGTCATCACGATTGCCGCTTTCTAATCGTACTGGATGCGCGGGTCGAGGAAGGCATAGGTAATGTCAACGAGAAAATTAGAGGCCACCAGGAACACGGCGTATAGCAACGTGGTGCCCATGACGACGGAATAGTCACGGTTGGTGATGCTGCTGATAAAGTACTTGCCCATGCCGGGGATGGCAAAGATCTGCTCGATGACAAAGGTGCCCGTCACCAATGCGGCAAACATGGGGCCCAGGATGGTGGCTACGGGGATAAAGGCGTTCTTGAGGGCGTGCCGTACGATCACGACTTTTTCGCTCAGGCCCTTGGCGCGCGCGGTGCGAATATAGTCTTCGCGAATGACCTGCAGCATGCTGGCGCGGGTGAGCCGGGCGATGATGGCTGAGGAGCTGCCCCCCAGCGCCATGGCGGGCATGATGAGGTGCCGAAAACTGCCCCAGCCCGCCACTGGCAGCCAGCCCAGCGACAGCGCAAAGACAAGGATCAGAATGGGCCCGATCACGATGCTTGGCACCGAGACGCCGACGATGGCCAGGGCCATGCTGAGATAGTCCCAAATCGAGTTCTGCTTGAGGGCGGCCACGATGCCCAGCGGTACGCCAATGCCCACTGCGATGAGCAGCGCCACCACCCCCAGCACGGCCGAGACCGGCAGATGCGCTGCGAAAATCTCATTGACCGTGCGGCTGCGCTGGGTGATCGAGGGGCCAAAATCCCACTGCAAGACGCCCGCAAAGTTGCCGCTGGGGTTGCGAGTGAGGCCCATATAGTCGGTGTACTGCTTCCACAGAGGCTGGTCGAGGCCAAAATGCCTGTTCAGGTTAGCCTGAATCTCGGCGGGGCGCGGTTTCTCTGTGTCGAAGGGGCCGCCCGGCACGGCGTGCACCAGCGCAAAGGTGATGAGGGAAATAAAAAGGATCACTGGAATCGTCCAGAGCAGGCGCCTGAGCATGAATCGAACCATATGGCCGTCCTTCACCGTAGCTCTGTTACGGGCGAGGTGGCGAGGGCTCCCGTCCGTGTGCAAGCCAATATTGGGGGGAGTATAACACGAAAGCTGCAATCCGCAAGATGACTGCACAAAAAGCACGTGGCCTCTTTGGAGGCCACGTGCTCTGCTGCTAGGCGCGGAAGGCTACTTGCCCTGGATAGACCACTTGTCGATGTGCTCGCCACCCAGCGGGGCATAGGTGCGGTTCACGTACGGCTTGGTCAAGACCACACGCGTGTAGTAGTAGATCGGAGCGATGACCGCTTCATCCGCAGTGAGGATCTTTTCAGCCTCAAAGTAGAGCTGCGTGCGCTCTTCAGGATCGGAGGCGGCTGCGGCCTTTTCGACCAGCTCCATGTACTTGATGGCCGACGGCGAAGCCGGGTCCCACTTGGGCTCGTTCGATCCCTTGATGGGATGGAAAACCTCGCCCACCCAGTTGTTCTCGTCGGGATAGTCGGCGCACCAGCCCATGCGGTACACCTGGGGTGCATCTTCGTGGACGGTCTTGAGATAGACAGCCCATTCCTGGTTAGCCAACTGCACCTCGACGCCCAGGTTGTCCTTCCAGGACTGCTGGATGAACTCGGCGATCTTCTGGTGCCCTTGAGACGTGTTGAACATCAACGTGATCTCGGGCAGGCCGGCGCCATTGGGGAAGCCAGCGTCCGCAAGGAGCTGCTTGGCCTTGGCCGGATCGAACTTGATGCCCGGGAAGTTGGGATTCTCGGCCGGCGAGCCAAAGATGCCGGGGCACGCAAAGGTCTGGGCGGGCTTTTGCTCGCCCTTGAGCACGGTGTCGATCAGCTTTTGGCGATCGATGCCGGCTGAGAATGCCTGGCGAACCAGGGCATTGTCAAAAGGCGGCTTGGTGTTGTTAAAGCCATAGTAGTAGGTGCACAGGTTCGGCGCGATGTACAACTCGGCCGACAGCGTAGGATCGGTCTTGATACGGTCGATGTCCGACAGTGGCGCAGCGGTCACGTCCAGCTCGCCATTCTCGTACATGGCAAAGGCGGTCGATTCCTCAACTACCATCGCCCAGTTGATCTTGTCGATTTGGACGTCCTTGGCCCCGTAATAGTGCGGGTTCTTGACCATGGTCATCTTGCTCTCGTGCGCCCACTCGGTCATCACATAGGCGCCGTTGGTCACGATGTTGCCAGGCTCGGTCCACTTTTCGGCATAGGCCTCAATGGCTGCCTTGGGTTGGGCGCGGTTGACCCACATGCCGGCGATGCCGGGGAAATAGCCGGCGGCCTGCTCGAGGGTGAATTCGACGGTGAAATCGTCAACAGCGCGCACGCCCAGGCTATCGAGATCGGTCGACTCGCCCGTGTTGATGGCGTAGGCGTTCTTGATGATATAGTCGACATAGGCATAGTCAGACGCTGTCTCGGGGTTGACGGTGCGCTTGACGCCATAGACCACGTCATGCGCGGTGACCTTGTCCAGCTTATCGACTTTGCCCTTGGCCGGGTCGTAGCGCACCCAGAAGACGTCGTTACGCATCTTGAAGGTCCACACGAGGCCGTCGGCCGAGACGCTCCACTCGGTCGCCAGCTCCGGAATGACCTCGAGCGTCTTGTCGTCAAAGTCGGTCAAACCGAGGAACAAGAGCTCGTCAACCTGGACCGACGTCGTGTCGGTGGCCAGCGACGGGTCGGCCGTCGGGGGCTCGGTGCCCAGGTTCATATTGATCTCGGTGCCGGTGGCTCCGCCCTTGGCGCAACCGCTCAGGACGATGGCCAGCGTCATCAAGACCGCCAGCAAAGCAAACAGGGTCTTTTTCCGCAACATCTTTCCTCCTAGATTTCCAGTCAAAGAGTAGATCAAGGCTGTGGCCAGCCAGGGTCTCACGGCGGCTATCGCACCCCCTTTCCGCTGAACACAGGGGCTTTCTGCTCTCCATTGGCGGGAGCAATGACAGCACTTGTCAAGCATTATAGGATGTTTCTGACATTAGTGCAACGCTTTGTCGCCTATCTCTGCCAAAAAGCAGCGCCTAGTCAGGGATGACGAGCCGCTGCCCGACATAAATCTGGTTGGCATTGCGCAGCCCGTTGGCCTGCACGATGCTGCGCACCGTGACGCCATAGCGCGTGGCGATGCCGCTCAACGACTCGCCATAGCTCACCGTGTGGACCCGACTGGGCAGGGCTGTGTTGACCGGCACCACAATGCGCATACCAGCATACACCTGATTCTCATTCGAGATGATCGGGTTGGCCGCCATGATCTCATCGACGGTGGTCTTGTAGCGACGCGCAATGCTGCTGAGCGTCTCACCCTGACTCACCCAATACACGGTCGTCTTGACCTCGGGACCGCTGTAGGGCGTGGCGTCGGCCGGCAGCAGGATGGTCTGGCCATAGTCGATGCGGTCGGAACTGCCCAGGCCGTTCACCTGTTGCAACGCCGCGACGGTGGTGCCGTGTCGCTTGGCAATCGCGTACAGGGTGTCGCCTTCAGCCACCACATAGGGCTCGAGCTCTGATGCAGGCGTGGGAGATACGGTTGGCGCTGCTGTTGGCTGCGCAGTAGGCGAGAGCGTTGGGCTGGCGGCTGTGGCTGGCGGCGATGTGGGCGAGGGCGCCACGGTGGCTACCGTTGGCAAAGCTGTGGCAGTGGCCGGCGCTAGAGTTGGCGTGGCCGTTGGCAAAGGAGGCGTGGGCGTGGCTGTCGGCTCAAGCACCTGGGCCTGCGCAGCAGGCGCGGGTGCGCCAAAGGCTTGCTCCACCGCAGGGAGCGACCTCTCTGGCTTGGAGCGCACGCAGCCGCTCAACAACAACAGGACTGCGCCGACCACCCATACGATCTCGATGCGCTTGCTCTTGGCCGTCATCAAGCCCTCCTGTGCGCGCGCGACGCGCCTGCCCCCACTACTGACTGCATTCTAGCACAGCGACCGCATAGGACAAGCCGAGGCTCGTACTTGCGCCCTCTGTTGCCTTTCCTATAATCACCGAGCCACTCTTCCACCTCAATAGCGCGGATGCACATGCCTCAGATCATCGTCCAAGACCTCTGCAAGACCTTTCACGTCGCCGAGCGCGACCCTGGCGCCTGGGGCGCCATCAAGGGCCTGGTGCGGCGGCGCTATCGCCACGTGTCGGCGCTGGATCACATCTCGTTCAGCGTCGAGCCGGGGGAGCTGGTCGGCTATATCGGCCCCAACGGCGCGGGCAAATCCACCACTGTCAAGGTGCTGGCGGGCATTCTGGTGCCCGATAGCGGCGTCTGCGACGTCATGGGGCGCACGCCGTGGAAGCAGCGCATAGCCCACGTGGCCCGCATCGGCGTCGTGTTTGGGCAACGCACTCAGCTCTGGTGGGACCTGCCGGTGATCGAGTCGTTCGAGTTGCTGCGCGAGATCTATCGCATCCCCGCGGCCACTTTTCGCGACAACCGCGATGAGATGATCGCCCTGTTGGGGCTGGCCGAGCTGCTAGACACGCCCGTACGCCAGCTCAGCCTGGGCCAGCGCATGCGCTGCGATCTGGCCGCCGCGCTGCTGCACAGCCCCGAGCTGCTCTATCTGGACGAGCCTACCATCGGCCTGGATGCCGTCTCTAAACTGGCCGTGCGCCAGTTCATCAAACGGCTCAACAAGGAGCGCGGCGTCACGGTGATGCTCACCACCCACGACATGGACGACGTCGAGGCGCTCTGTAGGCGCATCCTGCTCATCAACCGCGGGCGCATTCTGCTGGATGGCACCGTGGCCGACCTGCGCGCCCAGGTGACCCACATGCGCCGCCTGGTGGTGGTGCTGCGCGAGGAAACGGACTGGATCGAGACGGACGAGGCGCGCGTCATTGGCCGCGATGGGCCACAGGTGACGCTTGAGTTTGACCCAGAGCGCATCTCGGCGCCGGACCTGATCCATCACATCACCAGCGCCTATGGCGTGCGCGATCTGTATGTCGAGAACCCGCCTATCGAAGAGATCGTGGCTGAGATCTATCAAGGAGCGGGCCTGTGACCGCACGACAACTGCTAGACGGGCAGCGCGCCTATCGCGCGGTCATGTCCGCGCGGCTGCGCGAAGCGCTGCAATACCGCGCCGCTGCCGTGGCGGGCATGGTGACGCAGGTGTTCTGGGGCCTCATCCGGCTGATGATCTTTCGGGCGTTCTACCTCTCAACGAGCGTGGTGCAGCCGATGAGCCTGGCCGAGACGGTGGACTATCTCTGGCTGGTGCAGGCGCTCTTGCTGCTGACGCCCTGGCGCACCGATGCCGAAATCCAGAACATGATCCGCACCGGCAACGTGGCCTACGAACTGGTCAAGCCCACCGATCTGTACTTGCTCTGGTTTGCGCGCATTCTGGGCGGACGCGCAGCGCCGTTGCTGTTGCGGCTGCCTCTGATCTATGGGGTGGCCGCCCTGTTCTTTGGACTACGGCTACCCGCCAGCCCGGCTGCCGCGGGCGCCTTTGCTCTCTCGGTGCTGGCGGCGTTCCTCTTGAGCAGCGCCATCAGCACGCTAATGACCATCTCGCTCATGTGGACCCTGGCGGGCGACGGCATTGCCCGGCTGACGGCCACGGTGACCACGGTGCTCTCGGGCAGCATCATCCCGCTGCCGCTATTCCCGGATAGCTTTCAGGCTGTGCTCAACGTCCTCCCCTTCCGCGGGTTGATGGACATTCCGTTCCGCCTCTACAGCGGCAACATCCCGCTTGCCGATTTCCCGCGTGAGCTGGCCTTTCAACTGGCCTGGGCGTTTGGCCTGATGCTGCTGGGGCGGTGGTTGCTGGGCTGCGGCCTGCGCCGCCTGTCGTCGCAGGGAGGCTAACCATGACTGCCGGCTTGCGCCTCTACTGGCAATACACGCTGGCCTCCATTCGCAGCCAGATGCAGTATCGCGCTTCGTTCATCATGCTGACCTTCGGCCACTTGCTCGCCACGGGCACAGAGTTCGTGGCGCTGTGGGCGCTGTTCGACCGCTTTGGCGCCATCGCCGGCTGGATGTTGCCCGAGGTGGCGCTGTTCTACGGCCTGGGCAATATCTCCTTTGCAATCGCCGAGGGCATTGCGCGCGGGTTCGATATGTTCGCGCCGTTGGTCAAGCGAGGCGACTTTGACCGCATCTTGTTGCGGCCGCGCAGCACCATCTTTCAGATCGGGGCCAGCGAGTTCCAGTTGATGCGTATCGGCCGCCTCAGCCAGGGATTGGCCGCGCTCATCTGGGGGGCGGCGGCACTGAATCTGGCCTGGTCGGCCGGGCGCGTCTTGTTGGTGGCCTGGACGATCCTCTGTGGTGCGGCCCTGTTCTCTGGCCTCTTTGTACTGCAGGCCACCACCGCCTTCTGGACCACCGAGTCGCTGGAGGTATGGAATACGGTCACTTACGGCGGCGTGCAGACGGCGCAGTATCCGCTGACGCTGTATGAAGACTGGTTCCGCCAGTTCTTTACCTACCTCATTCCCCTGGCAGCCGTCACCTATTTTCCGGCGCTGGCCATCCTGGGCAAAGCCGATCCGCTGGGCACTTCCCTGGCGTTCCAGGCGATCATCCCGGTGGCGGGGCTGGCCTTTCTGGCCCTGTCAGCGGTCCTTTGGCAAGTGGGCGTGCGGCACTATCATTCCACGGGAAGTTGAGCTTGGCGTGTGAAAGAGGCCCTGTCATGAAGATCGCAGTCATCTACTACTCGTTCGAAGGCAACACTCAGTACATCGCCGAGGCTCTGGCAGCCGAGTTGGGCGCGGATATCGCGCGGCTGCAAACACCCGATGAACCCCGCACCAAGGGCTTTGGCAAGTACCTTTGGTTTGGCTGGCAGCACCTGCTCGGCAGAAAGCCACGGGTGAGCCCGGTGCAGCTCGAGCTGTCCTCGTACGACCTGGTCATTCCGGGCGGGCCAGTCTGGAATGCCAACTACGCACCCCCTGTACACCAGTTTGTCCGCCAGCAACTGCCCGCTGGCATCGCGGTGGCGCCCTTTTGCTGCGCCGGTGGCGGCCAGGGCGAAACATTTGCGCAACTCGCGCAGTGGCTGCCCAATCGCCGTTTGCTCGACGGTCTGACCCTCATCGGGCCAGTCATCGGAAACGCCGCGGCCCGAGACCAGGCGTTCGCCTGGGGCCATACTCTGGCCCGGCACCTTGCATGAACGCCAACGCCTTGGGGCCCCTCTCGGCAGCAGATTGCCGCCTGCTGGCCGCCGCCCTGGGCGAGCGGCCCGAATACACCATCGCCAGACATCACCTGCTGCGCGGCTCTTGCACCGCCCACTGCGTTGGCGCGCCCGACGCGCCCATCGCCGCGCTGGTGCAGCCTTACGATGCTGTCACCGAGCCCACCGGCATCGGCGCTGACGCTGCCGCGCTGCGCGCCCTGGTACAAGCGGCGCAGGGCTGGGGCTGCGTCGAGGTCGAGCGCGGCGTG
>Ga0351889_10250_pt1 | contig 15875 bp, 10 predicted proteins | sample TotcelFGM3001M14_FD_206767 | JGI IMG/M metagenome (GOLD analysis project Ga0351889, IMG submission 206767) | Enriched cells from coal bed in the Powder River Basin, Montana, United States - Total cells FGM rep3 HSBNCT.FGM.300.1.M14 ...
TAATCCGACGAAGATGCCAATCCTGTCATGTTCGATCTGCACTCTGGCTTCTCTTCCTGAGTATATGTAAGGCACCGAATAGCGGTTGCCATTGTAAGATACGTGAGAATCTCTGGAGATCTTCCTTATAAATTCCCTGTTCACGATGTAAGAAGGGACGCCATCAAGAGCCTTGAGATTCTCTTGCTTAAAACGCTCAGCAGGAATCTCATAGGTAGTCCCATGTACCCTCTTGTTCACCCGGCTCAGCCAACTGAGGAGCTGGTTATTGATGTCTGAGAAAGAGCCAAAAGAGCTGCCCAGAAAGAAGTCACGTTTCACAAAGCCAACTGTATTCTCGATCTTGCCCTTAGTCTGAGGACGATAGGGTCTATGAAGCCTTGGCACAAATCCATAATGCATGAAGAATTGCTCGAACTGGGTATTCCATTCTGAGTCAGAAGATTTCATTGCTCTCTTTATTACTATCTGCTTCATGTTATCATATAAAATCTCTTCCGGATAGCCTCCGAAGAAGTTGAACGCATTCAGATGACACTGAATTAGAGTTGGGGTATCGATAGAGAGGGTGAACTCGGCGTAAACCATTCGCGAGTAGCCCAGGACCATATTAAAGCAATAGAGCTTCTGGATATTTCCATCGATCTCAATTCGACCGCATTCAGCCCAGTCCGCTTGTGCCTGTTTGCCAGGCTTCGTCTCGAATCGATAGACCGCTGGGACGCTAGATGGTGGTCTTACCTTCCTAACAAAATCCTTGACAATTGTATATTTTCCGGTAAATCCTCTGTCTTGGATCTCGCGATAGATTCGGCAGGCAGTTAAAGGGCCGCTATTAAGGCGCTGGATGATGTAATCCTTGTAGGAATCCAGCTTGCTTGGCTTTGCTGATGGCTTCCTGGATACTGGAGGAACTTTAGCGTTCACGTATTTGCTCACTGTCCTGCGATTGTAGCCCGTTTGACGGGCGATCTCGCTGATGCTCAATCCCTGTCTGTAAAGATCTCTTAACATGTGGAACTCTCCTTCCGGCAACATCGCCACAGCCTTTGAGGTTTGATGCCAAGGATGTGGAGGTGTGCACTTTCAGACCGCCAGGATTGTGCACTTTGGGACCGCTAGTGACATTAAGCTTAAGGTTAGGAATATGGGAACTGGAAAGAATAAGCTTTATCCCGTTGTTGATGACGAAGCGAAAAAGAATCTGGTCGTTTTCCAAGCAAAAGAGGGCTTTAGAACTCGGGATGATGCGGTCGAAAAGATCCTGCACATGCTCCCAATCTGGCAAGAGCAGGAAGATCTGATAAAGAAGCTACAGGCAGACCTTGAAAAGGCAAAGAAATTGAATAGGGAGCTGCAAGATCAGATAAAGTCTGGCTGAAGTCGAATGTGCTCAGTCCCTGGCGATTTTCGATGAGGATTTGATAACCTGCAAAAGCATTTGCCCTTTGAAGAGCGAGCTGAATCATGATACAATGTCAATGATGCTCTAACCAAGGCATCTACCGAAAGAAAGGCAAAGAGAAGACTCTTGTTGCTTTGGCGTATCATGAAAGAACATCTAAGAGAACAGAGCAAGATCGATGATTAGATCGCTTGAGACCGCTGAGTATTCTCTGACAAAGGCAGCGATCGCATAGGTAGAATTGAATCATTTTCATATCAAAAAATAAACTTAGGATGTAGATAGATCTTGTTTTTTCGTTTGCTTCGTATGTGCCATTATCCTGAGGCACACGGGCAGTTACGGCGGGGTAGCCGCACACAGTTAGATTTTCCACTATTCGGCGATTTCTTGGCATCTTGAAAAGCTAAGATTCCTGTAAGAAATTTTAATATGAGAAAATCGAGCTAATAGCGGGGCTATTTTTCGATAGGGAAGCATAATTTTTTAAATTTAATACTATCCGGTCGCGGTTTAGATTTCAGCATTTTATCTCTAGTTACATTGAAATCACTTTCAATCCTAGTAGATAATGCTTTGTCACCAATAATCTCTTTTAATAATTGCTTGGATTCATCTGGACAATTTTCACGCTCATTCCTTTCTTCTTCAAGTATAAATGTGATGAATTTAGATACACTTGAAAATTTTACCTCTAAATCTCCTCTTATTAGTGGTATATCTTCATTGCCAAATTTAGCATGGATATTTTCTCTATATCTTTTCGGCATTGGTACATGATCGTTTATAAATAATATATATACAAATAATTTAGATAAAATATTTTTATATATTTCCCCTTTTGCAGATAAATTTAAATCATTTGCTTTTTCGTAGCATCTTCCATCAGGTGATTCAAGCAAATTCTTATTTAGAAGTGTTCCTATTGCACTGACTATTGCAGCATCATTGGAGTATCCTATCGATTTTAATTTTAAAAATATCAGATCCTTGGAGATAATACTTGGTGATTGTGGTACGATGCAAAGAATCCTATAAAATATTAAGGTATTTTTGTAATTGAACCCTTCGTCAACATAATTATATTTATGGAAAAACAGATTAAAAATTATTGAATCATCTTTATCAAAACATAACGAGTGTGGTGCAAGGAAGCATTCCATAAAATCGAAAAATCTTACATTTCTTTTTGAATCTAGATAAAAGTCTTTATCTATTTCTTTTATTTTTTTACATAACGGCTCAATAAAATTGGGCCTGGAAAAAAGATATGGTGAATGGAAGAAATGATAAAATAGCCTAAGGAACTCTCTTAAATCATAATTCGATAATCTTAATATAGTCCTATATATTCCTCCCTGCTTATTAATTAAATCATCTAATATTATGCCAAAAATATCAATAACATCCTGTTTGGAAAGATGTATATCCTTCCCATCATATGAAACAATTTTTAATTTTCCAGTAGGATTCAATTCATGAATCTTTTTTAATCTGGCTAATAATATCTCTCTTATATTAGGCTCACTAAGATGCAGGGCACATATGTTTGAATCTTCGATTTCTAAATTAGTAGGTGTCCAGTAATCGCGCACTGCGATGATGCATTTAGCTTTAAAATCTTTTTTAAGTTCTAGTGAATAATCAATCATTTTCTTGATGTTTTTTGGGCTATAATCATCTATGTTATCTATAATTAAGACTAATTCTGTGCCCTGTAAATTTAAATATTTAAAAAAATATTTAATGGCAAGCGCCTTTTTATCAAAGAAGAGTCGAGTCAATTCGTCATCACTATAGCTATTAAATCTTTCATGAAGCTTTCGTATATATTCAGCTTTATAAAGAAAATATGACATTCCTGTTTTATCTGACTCAATATAATCATATATAGTCTCGATTATAGATTGAGGAATGTTGGATAAATATGTATTATCTGTCTTTTTATTCTTTAGATCTAAATATATACAAAAAATCTTTTTTTGATTGGATTTATTATTGTTTTCAAGGCAATTCTTATTGAAATATTTGAGCAATATAGTTTTACCAATCCCCTTCTTCCCAATAAGCAGATACACAAATCCGATATTCGCCTGAAGCTCATTAGTTAAATCTCCTGAATTCTTTAGTAGAATCATTTTTTTAAAATGATTGAGTATAATACTATTTGTTACCATTTTTGCATTTCTTTTATCTACGTAAAATTTTTCAATTATATCATCGTCGCTCATATTCAATTCCAAGAGTGCTGAATCAAATTCATTCAAGAAAAGACTAAAAAGAGGATTATGATGCTCGAAATCTCTTGACAGACCTTGCGTCCCGAGATCTACAATATTTGTTTCTCGACAGCTTCTATCGATAATTATGCCCCCGCGAATTATATTTATATAAACACATTCATTAATATGATGGATTAACTAATGGTTGTACCCCGTTTCAAATATATAACTATTTTGGCTAGGTTTTTTTGCATTGTAAACCATAAAATCCACGAAAGATCGATCAACTCAATGAAGATCGTCCAGTTACATTTTAGTCTTCTGATTTACCAATATCTGCCCCTCCAGATACTAATGATATGTCTTTAACAGTTGGCTTCGAATCGATTCTAAATTGGCTGCCTAATCATTGGATCGATTCAAAACAATAGCTTAATTTTCAGCGGCTTCAATCTCTCTTTCACTCCCTTTGATTTCCTCTTGAAGTGATGTATATCTCTTGACGATTATTCCTCTTAATCTATCGCTCAAATTACTGAATTCACTTTCTAATTCCCTTTTTTGATCTTCTGCCATACTTTTGCTGTCACCAAATTTATCAATAATTATCAAGACTTTTTCAATTTGATTATAAAGAATATTATCACGGGTATAATGCATATTTTTCCTAATATCTTCCCAAAATAGATAATGCTCTTTTCTTCGATTCTCCATCGTATATTGTGGATCTACAGGTGTAAACGGTCTCCATTTTACTTTATTTTCTGTGCTGCTATATAGTTTTGCGACTAGGAGGTTCATCTCATCAATCAGCCGTTTATTCTTTCTTTCGAATGATCTCTTTTTAAAGTCCTTTTGCATAATGCTTGCTTGCTCACGTAGTAGAGAAGTTTGGTCATGCATATCCTGAATTTGAGAATCAATCCGCTCTAAGTATCTATAGTTAAGGTAGGCCAATAAGATAGTTGCGATAGCTGTAAGGGCACTAGCTCCTGCTGCAAGAGCTGTTGAATATATAATAATCAAATTACTATCAAATTTTATTAAATCATATATTATATACAGTAATGTCCATAACAAATTTATTATATAAACGATACCCTCAAGCATCTCATCTCACCTTCATAGTTCCTTTATTCAAAGGCTTCTCTTTGGTCCCAAGATTTTCGATTCTTATTATCCTATCGACACTTTTTCAGGTCGTTTCTATGGCCTCATTTTGCGCATTACCTTGGAGTTTATTTATAAATTTGAGTGTATTGTCTAATTCCCATCTGCGAAATGCATGCCAAAATAGCCTCATTCGGCTACTTAAGATCTATGATCATAGATGTCTATGGCCTCACGTCGCGAATCGTCGCCTATTCGCATCTGAGCAGATCTCTCCATGACCGACCGCCTCTCCCGCGCCCACCAGCTCCTCACCTCCGGCCAGCTCGATCCGGAGCGAGTGCGGCTACTGGCGGGCGACCTGCCGCGCGCCAGGGAGTGCGCCACGCGAGCCCTGGCCGCGGATCCCAGGAACCCCGTAGCCCTCCAAGAACTGGGCGCCATCCTCGGCCAGGAGGGCGGCAGCCTGCGGGCTCTCTACTATCTGCGCCGCTCCACGAGTGCAATCCCCAGGACCCGCAGACCGCGTACGGCCTCGCCTTCGCCGCTTGGCCGGCGAAACGACTCCAAGCAGACGCATGTCCTGTGGGCGCTGCCGACGCTGCCAGATTGTCTTTTTGGCAAAAAAGCGACTAGACGTTTCTTGCCTTAAACAAATGTATGCAAAGTCATTACGAATCTAAGTTGGCGTAATAGTCCGCAGATCGGAATCAAGATGCTCTCTCAGTTCAAATCTGGCGTTGGTCTTTCACTTTCGTGACTGAACACCGATATATATACGGTCATGGCATATCAGCGCCTACGATAGAATGGCTCGAGATCATGCGATGGTCCAAGCCGAATCTTTAGACCCGGTGCAATCGAGGGCAAAATGGCAGACTACGAAGAGGTACCTCCCAATGCAGACACAATGGTCGCGTCCATAAGGGCAATCGGGTATAATCTGCCGATGGCCATCGCAGACATCATAGATAACAGCATCTCTGCAAGGGCCAAGAACATATGGATAGACTTTGACTGGGCGAGCGGTGATCCCTACATCAGAGTGAAGGACGATGGAAGAGGAATGACCGAGGATGAACTACGTGAGGCCATGCGCCTTTGCGGCAAGGGACCCAATGAGACAAGAGAGCCTGAGGATTTGGGAAGATTCGGTCTCGGTCTCAAGACGGCGTCATTTTCCCAGTGCAGACTTCTCACCGTAAACACCAAGGTCAAAGGTGGAACAACCTCGACGAGATGCTGGGACCTTGACTTAATCGAAAAGACCAAGAAATGGCAATTGAGACTGCATCCCCTGGAAAATGCTGGACCTAGGTTGAAGGACCTTGATCATATGGAGAACGGTACGGTCGTCCTCTGGCAGCATTTGGACAGAGTTGTCGATATACATGATGATATCCAAGATGCAGAGACTGTCTTCAACAACAAATTCATCGACGTAGCGAAACATATTGAGATGGTTTTTCACAGGTACATGAGCGGCCCGGCCAAACTAAATATTTCCATCGGCAGGACTCCACTCAAACCCTGGGACCCTTACCTAACATCGAATCAGTTTACTCAGGAGCTATCGACCGAGAAGTATGAAGATGGCTCAGTAAAAATCATTCCGTATATCCTGCCACATGTATCAAAAAGAACGGCAACAGAGAATAGTACAGGAGCTGGGCCAGCGGGCTGGAATGCCCAACAGGGATTCTACATATACAGAAACCGCCGAATGATTGTCTCCGGGGGCTACTTGGACTTCAACCTCAAGCCTGAGGAGCACTACAAACTTGGCCGTATAATGGTAGATCTTAAGAACGATATGGACACCGATTGGCGACTAGACGTTCGGAAGGCCGTGGCTATCCCACCGGACAGGCTGAGGGCACAACTGGAGAAGGTGGCTAAGGCAACGAGAGAAGAAGCAGTCAAAATATACCGGGCCAGAAGTGTAAGGACTGGGAAGCATGGCCAAAAGAACGTGCAAGAGATATGGACAAAACGAAGAAAGGGCGACAAGATCGTTTATGAGATCAACCGCGATAACGAATCGATCAAAAGAATTCTCCAGGAAATTGCCCCTTCAGAACGGTGGGTCAGAAAGTTGTTCGGTACAATTGAACGCACCATCCCTCACAGGGAGATCATCATTGACTCATGCAATAAGGAAGATTGTCATGTCGATCTCCCTCCAGATATTTGTCGGCCAGACCGAGGGCTGATTGACATGTGCGTTGAGATTTATCAGGAAAAGAGAGCAATGGGAAGACCTCATGATGAGGCTGTAGCATTCGTTCTATCTATCGAACCATTCAATACACATTCCGCATTCCAGGCCGCGCTGGATAAGAAAGCAGAGGAGGGATACTAATGGATGAAAACCACAAAATGATAATCCGCATGTCCCATGGCTATATGCAAAACAAAAACGCTACGCCGCAAGAAATTCTGACGTTCATAGAGAAAATGAAACAAGCATTTCCCGACATGGTTTTAGACGAGAAAGAGCTTTTCAGACAGCTGGAATCGATTCATTCGGTCAGCATCGGATCCTCTGACATTCTAGACGACAAGACAGATCACGTCGAGTGGTTCAATCCTTCCACTGGAGAAGGGCTCAAGCGCAAGATCGACTGGCATTTCTGGAACCACTACAAGGACTACCTCACTGTAACCAAGGGCTGGCCCAAGAGCTTGATAGATAGCATTGACCAATTCTCGAGCCAGATATTCTCAAGATTGGAGGACCCGGAGCGTATAGGCCCATGGGACAGACGGGGCATGGTGATGGGGAGTATACAATCTGGAAAGACTGCTAACTACACAGCATTGATTACGAAGGCCGCTGATGCGGGATACAAACTTGTAATCATCCTTGCTGGCGTGCATAACAGTCTCAGAAGTCAGACCCAGACGCGATTAAATGAAGAGTTTCTGGGATACGACATGGACAAAGTACAGAGGTTGACGGGAGGCGAGAAGAAGATAGGAGTGAAGGCTATGTTTCCAGATCATCACACAGTCTTCACCCTCACGAGCAGTAGCGAGAAAGGTGATTTCAGTAGGCAGGTCGCTACCCAGGTTGGGATCTTTCCAGATAAAAATGGCGCACCCATTATACTTGTCATCAAGAAGAATGTCAGCATCTTGCGTAATCTTATTACATGGATACAATCTGTTATCGGCCAGACTGACGGCACTGGCAAAAAAGTAATCAAGGATATTCCTCTACTTCTGATTGATGATGAGTGCGATTTTGCCTCCATCAATACCAAGGAGCCAGAGAGAGATGAGGATGATAGGATAATCGAAGAGTGGAATCCGACGACAACAAACATGCTAATTCGGACGTTCTTGAATATCTTTAAGAAGGTAGCATACGTTGGATACACCGCCACCCCTTATGCGAATGTGTTCATATACAATAACGATCCTCATCCGCTTTACGGCGAAGATTTATTCCCAAGAAGTTTCATAATCAGCCTTCCGCAGCCAAGCAACTACATGGGACCTGAAAGGGTATTCGGACTAGACAGTGATCCAGACCGGGATATCGAAGCAATTGAACCATTGCCACTCGTAAGGATCGTCAATGATCAATCGGATAAGATTCCTGAGGGCCATGACAAGAAATTGATGGTAGACGAGCTGCCCAACAGCCTGAAGCGAGCAATGAAATGCTTTTTGCTCAGTTGTGCGGCAAGAAGGCTGAGATCAGAAGGCGTGCCGCATAATTCGATGCTTGTGCACGTTACCAGATTCACGGATGTCCAGGCACAAATCACGAGGCTTATCACCAAGGAACTAAAGGGATTGGTCTCAAAAATCATGAGCAAGAATGACCTTTCGGACTTCCGAGAGATTTGGGAAAAGGATTTCATTCCGACATCCACCAAAATGAAGGAGTTGGGATTCAGTGATGCAACAGTCTATGAATGGAGCCAGATTGAGGAGAGTCTTGGTTTTGTTGCCAGAGTAGTGCGGGTGAAAACGATCAACGGAACTGTCAAGGACGTATTGGACTACAAAGAAGCCGAGATGTCAGCGGACAATAGGAAAAGAATCGATGAAGCTGTGCCATGGGAGGATAGAGGGCTGAGTGTAATCGCCGTCGGTGGTGATAAGCTTTCCAGAGGACTGACTCTCGAGGGACTTTCTGTTACATATTACCTGCGGGCGTCTGCACTCTATGACACGCTGATGCAGATGGGAAGGTGGTTCGGATATAGAGGAGGATATTCAGATCTCTGTCGTATCTTTACTACTGACGAGCTCATATATTGGTATCGTCACATAGCCATGGCCACTCAGGAGCTCCGGGAGGAAGTCGAATACATGTCAGTCTTGGGACGAACACCCAGTGAATTCGGTCTGAAGATTCGCAGCCATCCCGGACGCCTTGCTGTGACATCGGCTGGAAAATCAAGGAGCAAACAGAAGATATCCTTGTCATACGACCACCAGATTTCACAAACGATCGTATTCGATCCAAAGCATTCACAGACAAATCTCAGGGCTCTCGAGGGATTAATAAGAGACATTGCCCGGAAACCGGATGTCCTTTTAAAGGGAACCACCGGCTATCACTGGAGGGGAGTTCCTGCAGAGATGGTGCTGAATTTCTTAGCAATGTACAGAACTCATGATATTGCGAAAATCGTGGATCCAGAAAGAATCGCGGGATACATCGAAAAACAGAATTCTAACAATGAACTTGTTGAATGGGATGTAGTAATCATAAGCAAAGGCAGCAGATCGTCGCAAAAATCTTCTGAAGATCATAGTGTCTCTATTGCAGGTTACGATATCCGGTGTGTGACAAGGAATGCGAACAGCCTGATAACCAGCGAGAAGATATCCATAGGGACGCTTGTGAGCCCTGCTGATGAAGATCTTGACTTATCAGAGGATGAGCGGGGGAAGGCGCGAGAATTTGACGAAAAAAAGCCTGGTAAAACCGAAAAAAGGCCTGGCAAAAATGTATCCGAAAAGGTTCGCCTCTCTGGAGGTGGAATAAGGCATGCTAGACCTAAGGAGAGAGGTTTGTTTCTTATTTACCTACTAACCGGAAAGGATGAACACCAGAATTCCTACGGGAAAGTGGGCCAAGAGATCATTGGATGGGCTTTGAGTTTCCCGGAAAGCGAAACTGCTGAACCCATAGAATACTGGGTAAATCCAGTCTACCAGAATGAAGACGAGCACTATATATGAGGTGCAGATGACATGCAGCATAACCTCAAGACGTACTGGCATGAATTGGAGGAACGCTATGCTGGAGACGAGGGTGTCTACAGGAGACTGGACCTTGAACAAGAAATAGGAATTAGAATGGCGGTTCTGAGCCCAGGTCGTACATGGGCCATTCTCATTGAGATTCTGCCAGAAGATGCAAGCACTCTGATGCCACCGAGCTGGCGAGGGATGGGATGCAAGATCATTCCTCTGGTAGGCCCGGAGCCGGGTGCGAAGCACGTTTGTCTGTACGTCGAGAATCCAGAGCACAGATCAGTCTTTACGACTTTGAGTTCTGACATCATAAGAACCCTTGAATTATCCGACCCGACCTCGAGGGTTAAGAATCTGCAGAACTGTTTCAACCGTTGGTCCAGATTCTTCGAGGGATGGGACCCAGATGGCATGTCAGCGGAAAGACAACGTGGTCTATTTGGTGAACTCATGGTTCTTGAGGCACTGCTCCGAGCAGGGTTGTCGCCGCTGGATGGAGTGTCTTCGTGGAAAGGTAGCTCAGGAGCGCATCAAGATTTTGTCCATCTGGGTGCAGCCATTGAAGTGAAGACGACGATATCAAAGGAGCCAAGGAAGGTATCGTTCAGTAGCGAGAAACAGCTTGACGACACTGATCTCGAATCGCTCGCACTTGTCGTTCTCACCCTGAACATGGTGGAATCCGGCGGTATTTCCTTACCCAACGCAGTTGCAACTGTAAGGCAACTGTTGGAGAACGACGGGAAAGCAAGTAGCATTTTCGAATCCAGCCTTATCGAAGCTGGTTACCTGGATACTGATGCAGACAAGTATTCGAAACACTACACAATAAGAAGCAGAGAAATTTTCGACATTCGGAGCGGATTCCCACGCATAGTCTCCGTACCCCCTGGGGTTGGTGACCTACGATACACAGTGACGATTTCTGTGTGCAAACCTTTTGAGAAGACCGTTGGAGAGATGATCCGGGAATTCACTGGGAAAGGGAGCAAATGAGCAAAATTGAAGGCGGATATGGATGGTTCCATTCTGAAATCAGCTCAAGATCCCTGGTATTTGATCTGCTCAAGGAACATCAGTTCGTAGAGGATGTTGGTGAGATTCTGGTCGAAGCGGGAGAAATCGAGGAATGCACTCGATGTTCGTACCAGGCTCGAGGTCTCAAGGTCGACGGCTATTATTACGACTCGGATACTGGTAGGCTGTATCTTATCGCGGCGCTCTGGAAGGATGAAAACGAGGAAGCGAAGGCGAGAGTCACGAAAAAGGAAATTGAAGATACATTCAGTCGATGTCTCAATTTCTTCAACCGAAGTCGTGCGAATCTATCTGAGAAAATCGAGATTGCCAATGAAGCTCATGACCTGGCACGATTGATTCAAGAGTGCAGAAATGAGATACTCAGCACTACGATAATCCTGATAACAGATGGATTTGCAGAAAGACGCCCAGCCGAGTTCCAAACCGTTGATGGGATTGACATCAAGAAGATCATCTGGGATATGAAAAGGATTCTCGACTTCATTAAGAATGGCGAAAGGGAAGCTATCACGATCGACTTCGGAGAGGAAGGCAAAGTGCCCTGCCTTTACAAAACCAATGAGTCTGGAGTCTACACGTCATACCTTGCATTCATTTCTGGGAACCTGCTGGCCGAGTTGTATTCACAATGGGGGACTCGATTGCTGGAGATGAACCTCCGCGTGTTTCTATCCGCTCGAGGGAAGGTCAATAAAGGAATCCGCGAAACCATCATTAAAGAACCCAGCATGTTTTGTGCGTACAACAATGGGATAACTGTTTCAGCACGGAACATCAACTTTGTGAAAGCTGATGGTGATTCGGGATACCTTCGCGGAGCGACCGACTTCCAAATCGTCAATGGTGGCCAGACAGTAGCGTCTCTCTATCACGCAAAGAGAAGACAGAAAGCAGATCTTTCTAATATTCTGGTACCGATGAAACTGATCAGCATCACCAAAGAAGAGGACATTAATACTCTTGTCCAGCGAATCAGCGAGTACTCCAACACGCAAAACAAGATTTCCATGTCCGATCTGGCGGCCAATGAAGAACCTCATCAGAAGCTGCACGAGCTGTCGAAGAGATTGCAGGCCCCTGATCCAACTGGGGGCTCCCGTATTTCCTACTGGTTCTACGAGAGGGCGCGGGGGAGTTATGAGGAGACCAGACGGCTCGAGGCGAAGACCTCCGCCCAAGAGAAAGCTTACGATGCGGCCTATCCAAAGGGCCAGAGGTTCGATAAGGGTTTGTTTGGAAAAGTCTGGAATTCTTACTTGAGAATGCCTTATGTCGTTTCCCTGGGTGCGCAGAAGTGTTTCGCAAAGTTCAATTGGTGGCTAAAAGAACAGGAATATGAACTCGAACCATTCTTCAAGCAGACGGTAGCTCTACTGATCCTCTGGCGTGATGCTGAGAGAATTGTCAGAAAGCAAGAATTTAAAGGTTACAGACATAACATAATGACATACACGTTAGCATGGTTGTTCGAACTCACGCAATCGAGGATGGATCTGGAAAAGGTATGGCGCGAACAGAAATCCGAGAACGCAGTATTGGTGGCGATAGAGGAGATGTGCCAGATCGTGGAAGCTCACATAAAAGACACTAATCAGAATGTCACGGAATGGTGCAAGAAAGAAGAGTGCTGGAGGACCTTGTTAGAAAAGGAGTACACTCTGCCTGATGGAATCATGGCCTGCTTCATGGATGAAGGATCCAAGGATCAGAGGTACGATTCGAGAACCTGCGACGAGCGCGAAGCCGAAGAGTTCTGCAAAGATAAAGGGTCCAAAGCTTGGATCGAATTATCCACATGGGCAAAACAGCGGAACTTCTTGACAGGGAAGGCGAGAAGCCAGTGTTTCAACATGGGCAATTTTCTGGACAGAGGGCGCGAACCCTCAATGGCCCTCTCCGATTCTTGTAGAAAGGCTTGGCAGGACGCCGAGCTGCTGGGATGGAGGTGGGAGGAAGAAGGCAACCCGGTCCACCGGAATGAAGCTAAGGCATCTCAAATTACTGAATTGGCAGATTCCGCAGACATTTCGAAGAGACGAAATCAAATACCCGATTTGGCAGAAAATGGTGGTATAATTTCATTAGTTATGCTGCTCAAATCAATCGAGGATAAGGACGATTATACAAGATGCATTGCAGCCGAGGGTCTTGGCAAATATTGTGATCCCGCTGCGGTTATTGCATTAATCAATTCTCTCAAAGATGCGTCATCTGCGGTGAGGAAACAATCGGCGTTAGCTCTTGGTGGAGTGGGGGGCGTTAGATCAAGACCGTATCTAATCGATGCCCTGAAGGACGAAGATAGATCTGTTCGAAAGGCGGCAAAGAAGTCACTTTCTAAAATCAATAGATTAAGATAATAATCAATGTGTAACGATGTAACGAAATTTGAAGCGAATCCGCTCTGCACAATATGTTAAAAATATAGGTCATTTATCTCGTAATGATTGCATATACTTTTTAATGAGCATATATCACATCTTGGTCCTGACGACCTACAAATTAGAGCAGCAAAATCTATCAATGATAAAGTGAACATTCTTGGTTCACCGTGCGAAATCAATTCGGTCATTACTGATTTGAATTTCTTACTCTTCCTTGAGGAATCCCTAATTTTCATGCCAAAAACCCGACCAATTACCCTTACAATATTCGTATCAAGTACTGCTATATTTTCATCATGTACAAAGCACAATATTGCTGAAGCGATATATGGTCCCACTCCAGGAAGTTCAATGAGCTTGTCCAAATCCTTGGGAATAATACCGTCATATTTTTCTTGTATTTCTTTAGCCATTTTATATAATTGAGAAGACCTCCAATTCAAGCCCAATGTGTATAGATCTTTTATTATATCTTCTTGATCAGAGTTAGCAATAGATTTGAAATCAGGGTATTTTTTTATAAAAAATTCATATACTGGTTCGACTTGATCTGCTCTTGTCCTGTGGAGCATAATTTCAGCAATTAGTATATTATAACTATTATTAAAATCGTCTCGCCAGGGATAACTCCTCAAATTATTTTCTCCCCATTTCAGGATGCAGTTCCAGACCCTCTTGGTTGATTCCCGGTAAAGATTTTCGTCAAGAATCGATGGATTCAAAGACTCACCATCATTTGAAAAATAGAATGAGCTATGCTTTCAGCCATTAGCGGTGGGACAGCATTCCCTATCTGCCGAAATTGTGACTTTCTGGAGCCCTCAAATTTATAATTATCCGGGAAAGATTGAATCCTCGCAGCCTCCCGAACTGTAAGCGATCTGGCCTGATTTATGTCAGGATGTATAAAATAATGCCCATCCTGCGACAGGTGAGCTAGTATACTATGAGAATACTTGCGATCTGCTTCGACGACCTTGAATCGATCCTTGAATGAGCTCCTATTTTTATGCGTTTTAAGTTCTTCGGGCAACTCATTATATCTTATCCTACGATGCTCGTTATTCCACGTCTCTATGGCCCGTCTATAAATGGTTCTATCCCTCTCGTTATGGTTTCGAGCGTTGTGCTGAATGAGGACATCTTTATCCGATCTAATTTTGGTTTTTTTGAGGTATTCTGATGGAGGGCTTCGGTAATCTTGAGGCCCCTCACTACCTTCTCCCGGAATAAGTGGAGGAAGATCATCTAACAGGCTGGAAACCGCATAATCATGTTCTTTTGGCGCAAATAAGGGATACATGAGATCATATTCGGATCGCCATCCTATTATGATCAGGCGTTCCCTTTTTTGGAGAACAAAAAAATTCTGAGCATCAAGAAGTTTATCTTCTACAACATATCCGTAATCTCTTGCTTCGGTTTTAAAATTGTTGAAAATATCTCCGCCTTTTGCGCTTTTCATCCCAGGAACGTTCTCAAAAACAAATATCGCAGGTTTGAAAGATTTTAGTATTCCTAAATAATATCGATAGAGATAGTTACGTGTATCATTCTGCATTCTCTGGGGATCACGGCTCCTACCTGCAGGAGAATAAGCTTGGCATGGTGGCCCACCTATTATTACATCTACTTTTTTAAAATTTGATTTTCGTCTACATTTATCGATTTCTAATAGGATCTTATCTTTTGTGATTGAATTAAATTCTATATTTATTATTCCGGAAGATATTTGCTCTGATTGCAGCTTGCATTCTCTTAAAAGATCTTGCCTGGAGATATCGCCTCTGATATATCTAAAATAGGTATCTTCCATTCCAGCCCTGCTAAGTGTATGATAGATTGATCTCGTCTCCAGTGTCAATAATGCGTTTTTATCCTTATCAATATGGGAGATAAATTCGAATCCCTCTCTAAAAAAACCCTCAGATAGCCCACCTGCTCCTGAGAACACGTCCAAAACCGTGAATTCGTTTTGCAATGAAATTGTCTCCCAATACCTCAATGATCCTATGAGTATATAGCTTTCTACTTGAGTGGTTTTGATAATGATTTTTACCCTTAACTCCTCATGTAGTAGGGAATAAACTCAATCCGAGCTTGCTATCCAAGTCCCTAACTTTCTTCGGGACCTCTGAAATCAGAGTTCGATCGCCAATCCTGACATGATACACTTTGCTGTACTGCAACAACAAATCGCCAGGAGACATCTTCCGATTTAGTTCAGCTTTTTTCAGCATCTTTTCAAGTTTGCAGTAAGCGTAGAGTGAAAGGAAGGAAATGAACACGTGTCCGAACACGCTTTCGTCGTCCTGTAAGTACAGCCTATCCGCATCCAGAACATTCTTGTAGGCATCGAACAGCTTTTCTACTCGTTCTCTTTTTTTGTATAGCTCGTACATCTCCTGCACCGGCATATCCTTGCTGGACAGAATCAGAATCATTCCTGTCCTTTTCAGCTTCTCACGAAGCTCATTCTTATCGATTTTCTCT
>Ga0351889_10251_pt1 | contig 15826 bp, 3 predicted proteins | sample TotcelFGM3001M14_FD_206767 | JGI IMG/M metagenome (GOLD analysis project Ga0351889, IMG submission 206767) | Enriched cells from coal bed in the Powder River Basin, Montana, United States - Total cells FGM rep3 HSBNCT.FGM.300.1.M14 ...
CGTCTGGCGTAGCGACGGCGAACTCGTCGATCTCGCCTTCGAGCAGGAGACGGTCGAGACAAAGCCGGGCCGCGCGATGACTCGGCTGCGTGCCGAGGGCGCGCTGGAGCCGGGCCGCTATGTCGTCACCGCCTATGGCGGCGAGAAGCTGGTCTGGGCGCAAGGCGATGCGGCGCAGCCTTTCCTGCTGCGGCTCGACGCGCCGGCGCTGCTGGCGGCTGGCGTCGCCGAGGGCGTGATCGGCCCCTTCGGCGCCGAGCGTTTCGACGCGCCGGCAAGCTATGACGCTTTCCGTCTCGACCTCGCGCAAACGACGCCGGCGCGGCTTGAAGCGCGGCGCAACGCATCGAAAGAGATAGCGACGATCTCGAAGACCAGCCGCACGCCGTCCGCAAACGTAAGGCTGGCGTCCGACGGCAAGACAAACGCGCGTCTTGAAGTCTCCGGCTACGAGGGTCAGGCGTTCACGCTGCGCGGTCTGCGTCAGTCCGACCGCGAAACATTCGAAGCATCTGGTCCGCATCTTGTCGGCGTCGATCTTGCCGGCGACGGCGGCGACGAAGCGCCGGCGACGGCGCTCTTCGCGCGCTTAGAGAAGGACGGCAAGACGCGGGTGATCGCTTCGGACACGCCGCGCATCGGCGCCGGAAAAGCGTGGCGGGGAAAGTTCAATCTCTTCGGGTCGACGTCGATTCTCTTCGAGGCGACGCGCGACGGGCTCGTCGCCATCGATGCGAAAGGCGTCAAGGTCGACGCTTCGATCGAACCGGCGCTCGGCGCGCTGGCGCCCCGCGCAGATGGAAAGAACCCGGCGCGCTACGATCTCCAGGCGGGCTATTATTTTCTGCGGCTGGAGCCGAAGGGCGATTCCGGCGGCGTCATCGACGTGACGCTCGGGCCGCCCGGACTTTCTGTTGCAGCGCCTGCTGCGGCGCCTTCGCGCTCCACAATTTCCTTCGAGACGCAGACTCTCGAAAGGGACGGCTCCTATCTGATTTTGGCGAATGTCGCGCCGCAACTTTTAACCGGGCCGCGCGTCGTCGCGCTTCCCGTTGAACTCGACAAGGCCCCCTTGGCGCTCTGGCAGGATGCAGGCAAGGACGTCACGCTGCCGGTGCGGCTTCCCAAGACCGGCAAGGCGATTGCGCGCGATGCGCATGGCGCCGCTGTCGCAGTGATCCTCGCCGATCAAAAGGAAGAGAATGCGCAGCGTCTGGCGACAATAAATATCGCGGCCGCGGAAAAACCGCGCGCGCTCGGACTCATCTTCGTTCCCGAACCGACGCCGGCCAAGTCCGAGGAGCCGGGCAAGCCCGCGCCAACGACGCTTTCCGCCGCCGTCGCGCGCCCGGCCTTCTTCGATCTTGCGCGCGACGAAACGAAGCGTCTGCGCTTCGACGTCGCGCAAGGCGGGCTTTTCCGAGTCGAAACGCTGGGGCGCATGAAGACGGCGCTGCGCGTCGGCGCGAATGTTTCGCCGCGTCTTGGCGAAGGCGAGGCGAATGGACCCGGCGACAACGCGCTGGTGACGGCCTTTCTGCGCGCCGGCGCCTATCGCGCGGCTGTCACCGCCAAGGACTCCGCCGGACATCTCGGACTTGCCGTCTCCCCTGCGACTCTCGCGCCGACGGCGAAACTCGTCGATACGGGAATCGCGCGCGCGACGCTCGATTCCGGCAAGGGCGCGATCGTGCCGATCGAGATCACCCGCGAGGGCGAATATCGCATCGAGCTTCTCGGCCTGAAACAGAAATGGCGCGCGAGATTGGAGGACGCTGACGGTTGGCCGCTCGCCGCGCCAGGCGAAATGCAGCGCATGACGCGGCGGTTCGAGAAAGGCGTCTATCGGCTGGTCGTCATGCCGAAAGACGTCGAAGCGCGGATGGTCGCGCGATTGACGCCGCTCGTCGCAACGAAGGCGCTGGAAGGGCATGGTCCGCATCCCCTGCTTTTCGGCAAAGCCCAGAGGCTGCAATGGCGCGAGCCGCAGGCGCGCGACGCGCCGCGCGCGCCTGACGTCTGGCGCTTTTCCCTTTACGGCGACGCCGCGATCGATCTTTCGATCGGCGAAGGCATGGTCGGCGAGATTTTTGGAGGCGAGAAGGAGAGCGTCGGCAAAGTCGCTGCGGGCAGGCCGTTCAAATCGAAACTGTCGGCGGGCGACTATCGGGTCGAGGCGCGAAGCCTCGCCCATGACGATCTCCTCGATTACGAAGTGTCGCTCGACTCGAAGGAATTGCAGCCCGATGCGCCACGCGCGGTTCAGCCGCCGACTCACGTCGATTTTTCTCTGGCGAAGGACAGCGTCGTCGACCTTGCGAGCTTCGGAGACATCGAAACAATCGGCGTGCTGAAAGACGGCAGGGGCGACGTGATCGAGCGCCTGCAGCCGCGCGCCGACGACTGGAATGTCGCTCTGTCGCGGCGGCTGCCCGCGGGAAATTACCGGCTCGAACTCGAACGACTCGGCGCACAGCCTAGCGCCCCAGTGGAGACTGAAGAAGCGCCGAGCGAGGAGGCGCAAGAACCTTCCAGCGAAGGGGACGTCGCGCAAAGCGAGGATGCCCCTCTCAGCGGCGTCGAGCTTCGCCTGGCGCTGCCCATTGAGAAGAATGACGGCGCGCTGACGTTCTCGGGCGAGAAGACGCTGAACGGCGCCGGCGCGCATGTTCTTTCCCTCGCGCCGGCGCCCGCCGGGAGTCTGGCGCTGATCGCGGCGCGCTCCGAGGGCGACGTCGCCATCTCAATCGAACGGCGCGACGCCGACGGCAAATGGCGCGCGATCGGCGTCGAGCGCGGACGCGCGCCCGTTGCGGCCTGGCCTGCGGCCGGCGACGCTGAACTGCACGCGGTGGTCTGGGCGATCGGCGGCGGCGACGCGCCGATTTCGCTCGCCGCGCGCGCCGTCGAACGCCGTGCGCGCCGGCTTGGCGAAGTCGCCCTTGATCCGGTCGACGGCGTCGCCGGCGTTTGCCTCGCCAAGGTCGCGGCGCCCGACGCGGCCCTCGTGACGTTGGCGACGCAAGAGAATATCGCCGCCGGCTCGATGGCGGGGACATTATTGCGCGCGGCGCGCTCCGGACCGCTCGCGCCGCAAGCGCAAGAACTGTGGCTAATGGGGCGCGGCGACTGCGCGTCGCCGGTCGGCGTCGCCGCTTTCGACTGGAAGGGCGCCGAGATTTCGCTCGACATCGGCGAAGGCGAGCGCGCGCATCTCCTTCCGCTCGCGCCAGCCGCCGGCAAGCTGCGTCTATGGCTCGCGCGATCCGCCTTTACGCAGCCGGCGCTCGATGGCGGACGCGGCGTCGGCGTGGCGAAGGGCGCGGCGCTGGCGCTTGCCGGCGACACGCCGCTCGCGCTCTGGAACGGTGAAGGCAGCGCGCCGATGCGCGTCGCGCTTGGCGCCATCGACGTCGAGACGCTGCCGGCGATGAAGGGCGGCGCGCTGTTTTCGGGAATCGTCCCGCCGATGAGCGCGCTACCCATTGATATGGATGAAGCCGCCGGGCCTCTCGCGCTCGATCTCGCCGGAGGGCTCGCCGCCTTTGCGCAGCCGCGCGTCGTCTTTGGGGACGGCGGCGCCACGTCGCGCATTCTGCACGGCGTCAAATCGCGCGTGCTTCTCGTCAACATGACGCAAGCGCCGCTGCCGGCGCGCGTCGCGCGCGAGCCGGGCGAGAACAGACGGCTCGATGCGAGCCGGGCGTTTACGCGCTTCTTCCCGGCGGCCGGCCAGATGTCGCTGCCGATCGACGCTGAGAAGAATGACAGGCTGATCGTCAGCGGCGCGCAGGCGACGGTGATATCGAACAGCGGCCGTGTTTCACGCGGCGAGAACATTGCGCTTGATGGGGCGGGCGAAGCGATCATCGAACATGGGCCCGGGCTCGTCGCCTTCTGGATCGAGCGCGCCGGCGCCTCGCCCTGGCCCTCGGCCTCGGCGCGCGCGCTCAATCCGCCGCAGCGCGTGGCGCTCGAGGGCGCGGCGATGCGCTTTGCGATCAAGAGCGATAAGCCGGCGCTGTTGAGAGCGAGCGGCGGCGCGCCGGCGATCGTCGGCTTCACGCAGAATGGCAGGCGGGAGACGCTCGCTTTCGCCAATGGCGTCGATCTTCATCGCTACATGACGCCGGGCGACGTGACGCTGGATGTTTACGCGCCCTATGACGGCGCACTGTCCGGCATGCTCGATATTTCGACGCAGCCCGTTACTGGGGCGCATGAAGGCGTGAACGACGCGGTGGCGGTCTCGCCCGGCGCAAGCGCGCTCTTCAGCTTCGAGGTGAAGGACGCGCGCAATATCGGCCTTGGCGTGCGCGCGGAGCCCGACCGAGTCAGCGCGCGCCTCATGGATGCGCAAGGCAAGACGCTCGGCGAAGGCGTCGCGCAAACGATGACGCTTTCGCCCGGCCGGTATTTTATCGAGGCGCGCACGCCCGCCGACGCGCAGGCCACGACGATCCGCGTCGCGATCGTCGGGCTGTCGCCGCCTGTGAACGCGCCGCCGGCGGAGATCGTCGCGGAACTGCTCGACAAGGCCGGCATGAAGAAAAGCAAGGCGCAATGATTGCGAAAGGCGCGGCGATGAAAAACATTCTGCTTCTCTCCCTATGCGCGCTCCTTGCCGCGACGGCACCGCTGCGCGCCGAAACCCCGCCCGTGTTCGATCGCGCGCAACGCGCCGATGGCGCGCGCGTCGCGCCGGATCGGTTTTTGCGCGCCTATGATCCGGTGACGGTCTTCTTCTCTGGCGACACCGGGCCGAAGGCCGGCGGAGCGGAAGACACGCCGCAAAAATATGTGACGATGACCCCGCAGCCTGCCGGCGAATGGCGCTGGCTCGGTCCGCGCGCACTGCAATTTCGTCCCGCCGACGCCTGGAAACCGCTATCGCGCGTCGACGTGAAGCTCGGCGCGACGGAGATTAAACTCGTCGCGCTGCTGCCGACGCCGCGTACCACGAATCCCGCCGAGGGCGCCGATCCGCAACTCGAACTGACGCAGATCGCGCTCACATTCGCCGAGCCGGTCGACGTCGCCGCGCTGACGCGGCTGCTGACCATCGAAATTCGTCCCTCGCCCGGAGTCTCGCCGCAGGGCGGACAAATGCTCAGCGCTTCGGCGTATGAGATCCGCGCGCTCGAGCGGGGCGAGCGCGCCGAGGAGCAGACCTACGTCATCCGTTTCCGTGAACGGATCGCCGACGGCCGCGTCGCCATCCTGCGGCTGCGGCTTTCCGACGAAGCCGGACTCGACGACCAGACCTATGAATTGCGGCTGCGCACCGCGCCGCCCTTCGCGGCGACGGAGGCAAGCTGCGGCCACGGCTGGAGCGACGACCGCGCCGAAAACGTGTTGCGTTGCGCATCTTATCTTACGACGCCCGAGAGCAGCGAAGAGGAAGGCGACGCCGCCGCCATCCCCTATGCGCCGGCGAGCAAACGGCAGCTCACGCTCTCCTTCAATGCGACGCCCGAGACGGTCGACATTCTGCGCGCGCGCGAGGCGCTGCGGATCACGCCGCCCGTCGACGATCTTGCCGTCGAGAGTGACGGCAGGCGGCTGCGCATCGTCGCGAAGTTCCTGTCGGACCAGGTTTACGAGCTCTCCATCGCCGCAAGCGCGCTGAAAGACTCGCAAGGACGCGCGCTGGCGAACGCCTTCTCGCAGCGCTTCGCCTTCACCCGCGACGCGCCGGCGCTGCAATGGGATGCCGGCTATGGCGTCGCCGAGCGTTTGGGCCCGCAACTTCTGCCTCTGCGCGGCCGCGGATATGACCGCGCCGACATCCGCATCCACGCCATCGATCCGCTGTCGCGCGACTTTTTTCCCTTCCCCGCGCATGGCGTCGACACGAGTGATTCCGACGCGCCGCCCTTGCCCGGCAACGAGCCGAAGTCCTGGAGCGAGACCGCCAACATCGAGGCCGACGCGATCAAGCAGCGCATCAAGTTGCTGGGATCTCCCGCGGTGTCGCGGCTCGTCGAACTGCCGATCCGCCGCAATGGCCCCGACGCGAAATTCGGCGTCGACCTCAAGGAGGATTTCGCCAAGGTCAGCGGCCGCGATCAGCCGGGAACCTATCTCGTCGGCCTGCGCGCCGTCGATGACGACAAGCGCCGCTGGCTGCGCGTGCAGATCACCGATCTCTCGCTGTCGGCCATCGAAGAGCCGACGCGGGTGCGTTTCGCGGTCACGTCGCTGTCGACGACGCAGCCCGTGAGCGGCGCGCAAATCCGCGTCGAAGGGATCAAGGACGAAAAATTCGTCACGCTCGCGAGCGGCACCACCGACGCTTCCGGCTTCTTTTCCTGGACGCCCGACAAGCGCGGCGCCGGCGAAGCGCGCCGCGTCGTCGTGAATAAGGGGCTCGATACGCTCGTCATCGACCCCAACAGCGCGCCATCGGAATATTCGCGGGAAATCTGGTCGAAGCCGGAATCGGAATGGCTCGCCTGGACAAGCGAGGCGGACCAGCCGCGCGCCGAAAAGCCGCGAACGCTCTGCCATCTCTTCTCGGAGCGGCCGATCTATCGGCCGGAAGAATTCGCGCACATCAAGGGCTTCGTGCGCAGCTACCGCGGCGGGGCGCTGAGCCTGACGAAGACCGGCGGAACGCTTGTCGTGACAGGGCCCGCCAATCAGGAATGGCGCATTCCGGTGAAGCTCGACGCAGCCGGCGGCTTCTATCACAAGTTCGACGCGCAAACTCAGGCGACGGGCGACTATTCGGCGCGGTTTGAACCGGATGCGCCGCAAAAGGCAAAGAAGGCGGAAGCGCAGAAAGCCGAACCGGAAGAAGCCGCCGAGGGAGAGAGCGAAGCGACGGAGCCGGCTCAGGACATTTCCTGCGGCCAGTTCACCTTCAAGAAAGAAGCCTATCGTCTGCCGACGTTTGAGGTCGTGCTCAATGCGCCGCAGACCGTCGCGCTCGACGGAACTTTCGACGTCGATCTCCTCGCCCGTTATTTCGCCGGTGGACTTGCGGCGGAGCGTCCCGTCAAATGGCGCGCCGCGCAATTTCCGCATGTCTTCACGCCGCCGGGGCGCGAAGGCTTTCTCTTTTCGACCGACGCGCGTTTCTCCGGCGAGGGCAAGTTCAAATCGACGGCGGTGCTGGAGCGCGATCAGCGCACCGACGCCGGCGGCGCCGCGCGCATGACCTTCGACACCGCGATCGAGCCGACCGCGCAGCCGCGGCGTTACTCCATCGAAGCGACGGTGACGGGCGACGACGGAATCGAAGTGCGCAATGTGCAGAACGTCATTGCGCTGCCGCCTTTCGTGCTCGGCGTGAAGACGCCACGCTATGTGGAACGTCCTGGCGCGGTGACGCCGGAGTTCATCGCCATTGACGGCAAGGGGGACGCGGTCGTCGGTCTGGAGATGACGCTGCGGCTCATCAAGCGCAACTGGATTTCGACGCTACAGGCCTCCGACTTCGCCCAGGGCGCGGCGAAATATGTCACGCAGACGCAGGACGATGTTCTTATCGAACGCAAGGTGACGAGCGCCAAGGAGGCGCAGAAAGTCGAATTGGCGACGCGCGACGCCGGCGTCTATGTCGTGCAGCTCGAAGCCTATGACAGGCTCAAGCGCCGGCAGCAGGTGAGCGTCGACTTTTTTGTCGGCGGCGATACGCCTGTCACCTTCGCGCGGCCGCCCGCCGAATCCGCGACGATCACGACCGACAAGGACAAATATGCGCCGGGCGAGTCCGCGACGCTCATCATCCAGTCGCCGTTCCAGAACGCGCGCGCGCTCGCCATCGTCGAACAGCCGGGCGGCGTTTATGACTATAGTTTCGTCGACATCGCCAACGGTTTCGGGCGCTATACGCTGCCGGTGAAAAAGGAGCAGACGCCGAAGCTCGCCGTGCATTTCCTGATCATGCGCGGACGGTTGAAGGATGCGCCGCCGCAGCCGACGGCGAGTTTCGACCAAGGCAAGCCCGTCACCATCGCGGCGACGAAATGGGTCGAGGTGACGCCGGTCAAGAACATCGTCACTGTGAAGATCGAACATCCAGCCAAGGCGCGCCCGGGCGACGCGATCGAGGTCGCCTTGCGGCTTTCCGACGACGCCGGCAAGCCGCTTTCCGGCGAAGCGACCTTCTGGATGGTCGATCAGGCGGTGCTTTCGCTTGCCAAGGAACGCCCGCTCGATCCGCTCCCCGACTTCATCGTCGAGCGCGAAACCAAAATGGCGGCGCGGGACACACGCAACATGGCTTTCGGCGTCATTCCGCTCGAAGAGATCGCCGGCGGCGACGGCGACGAGCTGCAGGAATGGGGCGCCGAGAACAATATTTCCGTGCGCAAGAATTTCACGCCCGTGCCGATCTATCTGCCGAGCGTGAAGATCGGCCCCGACGGCGTCGCCAAAATCAAGGTGCAGCTTCCTGACACGCTCACCGTGTTCAAGCTGCGCGCCAAGGCGGTCAGCGGGCCGGATCGTTTCGGCGCGGCCGGCGGCGAAATGCTGATCCGGCAGGCGCTCGTCGCGCAGCCGGCGTTGCCGCGATTCATCAGGCCGGGCGACGCCTTCGATATCGGCCTCGTCGCGCGCATCGTCGAGGGACCCGGCGGCGCCGGCAAGGCGTCGATCACAGCGCCCGCGCTGACGCTCTCGGGCGAGACCAGCCGCAAAATCGAATGGGCGCAGAACAAGCCCGTGCGCATCGATCTGCGCGCGGCGGCTCCCGCGCAACTCGCCGGCGACGCGACGCTCGGCTTCCGTATCGAGCGTGACGCCGACCGCGCGAAAGACGCGGTCGAAATCGCCCTGCCGGTGAAGCAGGATCGCGAAGCGACGCGCCGCTTCGAATTGGTCGAAATCGCGCCCGGCGAAACGAAGACGCTTGCTCCCACTGGCGAGCAGGCCCGGCCGGGCAGTTTCTCGCGCGAGACGATCGTCGCCGCCGATCCGTCGATCGTGAAGCTCGTCGCCGGGTTGAACGCGCTTGTCGAATATCCCTATGGCTGCACCGAGCAACGGCTGTCGCTCGCGCGCGGCGGACTGGCGCTGAAGAGCTTCGGGCCGATTCTCGCGGCGACGGGGCTCGAGGATCGCGTCTCCGCCAATGTGAAATCGACGGCGCAAATCATTGACCAGTCGATCGACGCCGACGGGCTCGTCGCCTTCTGGCCGCGCGCGCGCGGCAACGTCTCGCTGACCGCCTGGTCTTATGATTTCCTCGCGCGGGCTGAACGCGCCGGCGAGCCGATCGACAAGGCGCTGTTGGATCGTCTCGCCAATATCCTGAAACTGTCGCTGCGTTCCGATTATCCGCGACTGCTGTCGGGCGATGAATTGCGCGAGCGCGTCGAGGCGCTTTCGGCGCTCGCTGAAGGCGGAAAGCTCGACGACTCCTATGTCGCTGAATTTTCGCGCCGCGCCGACTTCCTGCCCAATATCAGCGTCGCGCAGATGGCCTCCGCCGCCGCGCTTCTGCCCAATGTCGATCAGCGGGCGGTCGCGGCGCTGATCGATACGATGTGGAGCCGCGTGAAATTCGCCAGCCGCAACGGCGTGCAGGTCTATGCCGGACAGGCGGCGGAGAGCGCCTCGCCGATCATTCTGCCGTCCGAGACTCGCAGCCTCGCTGAAATGGTGCGCGCCGCGGCGCTCACCGCCTCGGGCGATCCGCGCGCTAATGCGCTGCGCGATGCGCTGCTGCGGCTTGGCGAAGGCGACGGCTGGGGAACGACGAACGCCGACGCCGCCGCCATCGAAGCGCTGGCCGAGGGGTGGCGGCGGCCGACCGCGCCAATCGGCGTGACCTTCAATGATGGCGGACAGGATCGCGCGCTGACGCTCGACGCCAATACGCCGGTCGTGCGCCATGTCTCCAGCACCGACGCGCCGCTGAAGATCGCCAACGGCTCCAACGCGCCGCTCGTCGCAATGATCGAGACCAGCTACATGCCGGCGGAGCCGGGCGCAAAGGCGCAAGCGACGAGCGACGGCTTTACGATCACGCGCCAGGGCTGGCGCATCGAAAGCGGCAAGGCGCCGGAAAAGATCGACGTTCGCGACGGCGTTCTGCAGGTGAAGCAGGGCGACCTCATCGAAGAGACGGCGGAAGTGGTCAATCCCGAGGATCGCACCCATATCGCCATTTCGATTCCGCTCGCGGCGGGCTTCGAACCGCTCAATCCCAATCTCGCCACGGCGCCTGCCGAAGCGCAGCCCTCAATTGCGCCGACGCTGCCACCGACATGGGTCGCCTTTGGCGATGACCGGGTGTTCTACGCTTATGACTCATTGCCGAAGGGAACCTATCGCTTCGCCTTCCGCCTCCGCGCGCAAACGGCGGGCGCCTATACGCAGCCGCCAGCAATTGTCGCAGCGATGTACAAGAAGGGTCTTCGCGCGACGAGCGCGGGGGCGAGGGTGGAGATTGGGAAGCAATGAAAGTTAGCGACGTCACGCCGACGCGCGCCTTCTCCCGCTTGCGGGAGAAGGTGTCATGCGAAGCATGACGGATGAGGGTCGCTGGGTTCTCCCTCACCCGACCCCGCTTCGCGGGGCCACCCTCTCCCGCAAGCGGGAGAGGGTTCGCGAACTGCATCTTTCTCGCTCTTATCGCGACATTCATTGCAACCGCCGCCTGGCTCTCGCACGCGGCCCTGTCGCGCGCCGAGCTTATTTCTCCGCGCGCCAGCTCGATCGTCTATGACCGCAACGGCGCCTTTCTCACACAACTCGGCGAGAAGACACGCGATCCTGTGACTAAGAGCCTGCGCGTCGATTACGGCTATTGGCCGCTCGCCGCCGTTCCGCAGCGCGTGGCGCGCGCGACGCTCGCTCTCGAAGATCGCCGCTTCAACGATCACCCAGGCGTTGACCTGCGCGCGCTGCTGCGCGCCGCATGGCGCAATCTGACGACGCGCGGCAGACGCGAAGGCGCCTCGACGATCGCGATGCAGGTCGCGCGCATGCAAGGCGAGAGGCCGCGCAGCTTCGCCGAAAAGCTGATGCAGGCGGGAACAGCGCTCGCGATCGTCGCGCGCAACGGACATGAGGCGACGCTGGCGCATTATCTACGCCTCGCGCCTTACGGATTGAACGGCCATGGCGTCGCCCATGCCGCGCGCTTTTATTTCGACAGACCGGTCGAAGATCTTTCCTGGGCGCAGGCGGCGCTGCTCGCCGCCATTCCGCAATCGCCGGGCCGAATGAACATCACGCGCGAGAGCGGTCTGACACTGGCGACGGCGCGCGCACGTCACGCGCTCGCGAGGCTCGAAGACGAAGGCGCGCTCGACGCCGCACAAGCGGCGCTGGCGCGCGCCGAACTCGATCATCTGCGTCCGCTCGACGCCAAGCGCCGTCCCGAAACTCTGCATCTGGCGCTGCGCTATGAAACGCTCGCGCGCGACGGCGTGGCGCGGCCTATTGCGGACGGCGACAGGCGCATCACTGCGACGATCGATTTGGCGGTCGAACAGGACGTTCTGCGGCTCGCCCGCCGCTATCTTTCGAATTTCCGCCGCCGCGGCGCGCGGCAGGTCGCGGTGATGGTCGTCGAGCGCGGAACCAACGCCGTCATCGCCGACGTCGGCTCCTCCGACTACAACGACCCGCAGGCCGGGGCCTTCGATTTCACCCGCGTGCGGCGTTCTCCCGGCTCGACATTGAAGCCTTTCATCTATGCGCTGGCGTTCGAGCGCGGCGTGCTCAAAACGACGGATCTTTTGAACGACATTCCTGAAGGCGCCTCGGGCGTATCGAACGCCGACGGGCTCTATCTTGGACCGCTGACGCCGCGTCAGGCGCTCGCCAATTCACGCAACGTGCCGGCGACGAATCTGCTGCGGCGCGTGGGGCTCGAGGCGAATTTCAATTTCCTTCGCGACCTCGGCCTGCACGATCTCGAAACACCGGCGGAGAGTTTCGGAATTTCGATGGCGATCGGGGCGCTGCCGGCGCGGCTTGAAGATGTGATGCGCGCCTATGCCGCGCTCGCGGGCGACGGGATCATGCGTGACCTTGCGTTCACGCGCGACGATGCGCGAGGTCCTGCGCGGCGCGTCTTGTCGGTCGACAGCGCGCGGCTGATCACCTCGATGCTCGCCGATCCGCAGGCGCGGCTTCCCTCTTTTCCGCGCTACGGGGCGCTCGAATATCCCTTCGCGGTCGCCGTGAAGACCGGCACGTCGCAAGCCTATCGCGACGCCTGGACGCTCGCCTTCTCGCATAAATTCATCGTCGGCGTGTGGCTCGGCCGCGGCGACGCCGGCGCGATGCGCGCGATGACCGGCGTGTCATCAGCGGCGCGGCTCGCCCACGCCGTGCTCGTAAAGCTCCATGGCGCCAAGCCCGGCGACATCTCGCCGGAAATTTTTGCGCCGCCGCCGGGACGCATCGCCATCGATCTTTGCCGCGCCGACGGCGGCGCCGACTGCGCGCAGACACTGCGCGAATGGGTGAAGCCGGAAGACGCCGATTGGAGCCAGACGCAACATCCGCGTCCTCATCCTGACGAGCCGCGAAGCGGCGTCTCGAAGGATGTTCCAGAAACGGCGCCCTGCTCTCCGCCAGCCTTCGAGGCGCGCCTTTCCGGCGCGCCGCAGGGGGAGAAAGCGGATCGGGCGTGCGACTCGCCAGCAATGAGCGTCGCCCCGCTGGTGATCGCGACGCCGGAACACAACACGCATATCTGGCGCAACCCGGAGCAGCCCGAGCGCTTCAACCGTCTCGCGTTGAAACTCGCGCCGTCAGGCGCAGATGCGCAGATCGTTTGGACGATCGACGGCGAGCCCTTCGCGACGGCGCAGGCGAACGAGACCGTGTTCTGGCCGATGACGCCTGGCAGACATCGCATTCAGGCGCGGCTGGCGCTCGCCCCTGTCGCGTCGCGCGCGGTGAGAGTTGTGATCGAGTGACGCTTGGGCGTGCGTCGTCGAGCGCAGCGCCTGTCCGGCGGCTTCCGTCATGAGCGCGACCGTCGCAGCGGCTCCCGTCGTTCCATTGGTGCGGGTAAAAATCGTCTGGCCGTCGATCGACGAGGAATTAAGGTGAGGCGATCATTAGAATCCGAAAGATCAGAATCAGAAGAACACTCGAGATAGCTAAAGGCGTCCAGATATTCTCATAAGCGTCTACAAGCTGACAATTTAGTGCATTATTTTTGTCGCATATCAATAAAACTTTATCGCCTGATTTTATATGAAGATGCCCCGCATTAACTTTCACAGCTATCTGCTCACATCCTTCCGAATACTGTACTAGCAACTCATACAAATAGTTGTTGTCGCTGTACAATTTGCCTTTACAGTTAAGCACAATTCCTTCACATTTTTTCCAATCACGTGACCGGAAATAGTAAGTAACAATTCTGTGCCAAGACCATACGAGGCCCACTGACGCAAAAATTAGGAAAGCAACTAGTTGCAGCTCATTGGACAATTTGGATACTCTTCTCATTCCGCTTTTTATCTGGCGAAGCCAGCGGAGAATTTTGCTGTCACTGGCCAGAGCGAGTCGGAACTCGCTCAATGAACGGCCACCGAGTCTCGAGGCAGGACTTTCTCACTTGGATATGTCAGCCATCGTCATCCTCCAAATCAGCAGGAATTCCGGCGGAGCCATACAGCGTGGCCGGATCGCCGGCTTCATATTCTCGAATTGTCGTTTCGAAGAACCTTGCCAAACTATTGCGCGAATGGCGCGTGTCTCGCCCGCCAACTACGTTTTGGTAATTCCAGCGTCCCGAACACGTCGTGATTTCGCTTAACATATGCGCCTGCGTCCACATCATGTGCAGCGGATCGCCAGGGATGACGCGGCAGCTGCGCATAGCCATCCGGCCAGGCCGGGTGGGCGAGGAGCGAACCGCATGCCTGCAAGCGCTCCCTATTCGCCAACTCGAAGAAAGGCGGGCGCACAGTAAGCGACGCGCTGAACCTGTAATATTGAGGCGCCTTCGGCTTTCGTCCGCGCACGCGACGAGTCTCCGCTGCAATTTCAGTCGCCGACTGCGTCATGCGCCGCCCTTGCCGGGCAGATTGCCGTCGCCGTAATCATTGCCCAAGGAGGAGCGCCCCCAAAGCACTTAGTTGACATTTAACCGAGGAACAAATGCGCCATCGTGTACTTCACAAATAGTCTCCTCATCGGAAGGCCTGTATAATATATATTTGTACATATCGAGAAAGATATAGTATTCCATAGAATCCGCTATTATTAGCAGCGCAGCGCTGTGATCGCCAAGATACACATCATGGAGGTTTTTGAACGCTATTTTTAGCAGCGTATTCCAATATTTATCGATGCTATGCGTCATAATTATTGAATTTATTAGCTTGCCAGAGCTTCCTGGAATGTAGCAGACCATGTAACGATGGCCAGCTTTGAGCTTTAGTTCGGCTACATCCTCCTTACGGCTGACGTCGACTGTGTTAGGATACGCCATTAGAAGCTCTCCAATGTCGAATTCGAAAGCGTACAGCAAAACTCCTGCGACCAACACCATTGATACAAGAATAGAGATCATCATTTTCATGTTCTATCGTTCCGACCCGACGCCGCCGGCGTCGCGGTTGAGCTTGATCGGCGGCGCCTGGCGTCCGCGCCGCCGCTGACGCCGGCAACAGATGCGCCTTGTGTGTTGAAACCGCCTCCCAGGCGTCGGGCCAATACCAAGCGAATTGCACGCAGGGATCATCTTTCGAAAACGGATCCGGCGCGTCGACCTTCCCGACAGCGAACCATATCCAAGAATGTGTCACTAACCTTGCGGGCACGATTCGATCACGTTCTCAGTCTCGCGGACCATCCATGATACAATCCGGGAGCGGGTTGCATTCCCTCATGGAACACGTAATATTGAGATATCTTTGACTCGGATCCGCGAAGTGATAAAGAAAGTCGACCCATATTACTTCATGGTAATTGTCATCCCGATGAACGACCCAGTATCCGCTGCTTTTATCATCTTCGATACGTTTATTCCTGTTTTTGGAAATGTAGTCCTTGGATAGACTGATGTCCGGATATTTTTTTAGAAAAATCTTCACGTCTTGAGAATCTTGAACTCGTACAATTGCCGCTTCATCCGACTGAATGAGCCTACTATCCTCGCAAAAATAACGATCTCTAGCGTCACTAGATATTTGCACAGCAAACCCCACAACGAGGATACACAATAAAAGAAAGAACGGCAGCGAAGCCAAGATAAATCCGGCCAGAGCGATCGTCTTCAATTCCTTGAAAGTCCGTTTTTTTATAAAATGTGAATCCAAATTGAGCCCTCAATCCCGTACTTTTAACCGCTTCGCTGACGACTTCGCCAGCGCCGCGTTGCCCGGAAACTCCGCGCCCCCCGTCACGATGATCCCCAGAATAGATTCAGTTGTCGAGAAGGGCATGTCTTCTCTGGCGCATCGTTACGCTTCGTGGTCGCCGTCGGCGACCGAGGCAGCCAGTTCATTCGCGCCGATGCGAGGAATGTGAAATCGTCGATAAACGACCTCCGTCCTCACCCCGCCGCGGTGATGCGCTCGATTTCAGCGCCGCAGTCGCGCAGCTTCTTCTCGAGGCGCTCGAAACCGCGATCGAGATGATAGACGCGGTTGATCGTCGTCTCGCCGCGCGCGGCGAGCGCCGCGATGACGAGCGAGACGGAGGCGCGCAGATCTGTCGCCATCACCGGCGCGCCGTCGAGATGATCCGCCCCCGTCACGATCGCCGTATCCCCTTCAAGCTTGATTTGGGCGCCGAGCCGCGCGAGCTCCTGCACATGCATGAAGCGGTTCTCGAAAATGGTTTCGGTAATGCGCGAAACGCCCTTGGCGCGCGTCATCAGCGCCATGAACTGCGC
>Ga0351889_10252_pt1 | contig 15806 bp, 7 predicted proteins | sample TotcelFGM3001M14_FD_206767 | JGI IMG/M metagenome (GOLD analysis project Ga0351889, IMG submission 206767) | Enriched cells from coal bed in the Powder River Basin, Montana, United States - Total cells FGM rep3 HSBNCT.FGM.300.1.M14 ...
GTTGATAGAGTGAGTCATTCTGCTGTGCCGGAGGCCGTCACCTCGATGATAAGTTCCAACTTGCCATTTTCAACCGAACAGATTGAGACGCTGGATAAACGCTACCATGTACCGCTGGCAGAATTACTGAAAGAACAAGTCTGGTCCTCGGATGACCTCACCAAACTGGCAAAACGACATCAATTAATGCGTACAGGCATGTTAGATACCATTAACTCCTGGGCTTATGATAGTCTTGGTGACGAGATCCTGGTTGAAGAGGATAATATGTACAAAGTCAATCAATCCTTGGTGGGGGCATAAGCATGGCGATCGCCATAAAACCTCGTGAACGTGATGCAATTCTTCAGTCTCTGCGTGCTGGGGTGGTACCGCGCATTGGTCTTCAACATATTCAGGTTGGTCGCAAAGATGAGGTGGCAGCGATCCTGAGCGATCTTGACCGCATTGCACAAGACGGGGCGACGGTTCGTTTCATTATCGGCCGCTATGGCTCCGGCAAAAGCTTTTTCCTGAATCTAGCCCGCATGGTGGCACTGGAAAAGAAGTTCGTGGTCGTCCAGGCAGATATCTCTCCCGACCGCCGCCTGCATGCTTCGGGCGGACAAGCACGGTCACTCTACTCCGAGTTGATGCATAATATGTCCGCTGGCGCTAAACGAGACGGCGGCGCATTGCCGGGTTTAGTCGAGCGATGGGTCTCTGACGTAGAGTTTGAAGCGAAAGAAACAGGTGGCGATCCGCAAAAAGAGATTTACAGACGTCTGAAACCACTGCAAGAGAACGTCAGCGGTTATGATTTCGCTACTGTCGTCAATAAATATGTGGAAGGATCTCAGCAGGGAAATGATGCCCTGATGAACGCATCACTCCGCTGGTTGCGCGCGGAATATGCCACAAAGACGGAGGCACGTCAAGATTTAGGGGTGCGTTCTATCATTGGTGATCAGGATGTCTACGACTATTTGAAACTCATGGCCGCCTTTGTCCGTCTTGCCGGTTATGCTGGCCTATTGGTTAACGTGGATGAAATGGGTGTGTTGGCACAGAGGCTCAATAGTAAATCCGCACGTGATGCAAATTATGAGATGATCCTTCGCATCTTCAACGATTGCTTGCAAGGCAGTGTGAAGGGACTGGGTGTGGTTTTTGCGGGCACGGATACATTTATGGATGATCGGAGGCGAGGATTAGCGAGTTATGAAGCCTTAGCTACACGATTGGCCAATAACACTTTTGCTATCGATGATCTACGAGATTACTCGGCCCCGGTCATCCGACTAAAAAACTTAACTGTGGAAGACCTCTACGTTTTGTTGCATAATATTCGCCAGGTCTATGCAGCAGGTGACGTTTCACGTTACCTCGTGCCTGATGAGGCGCTCAAGGCATTTATCCAGCATTGCGCTCAGACGCTAGGTGCGGAATTCTATCAGACACCTCGTGATGCGGTGAAAGGATTTGTCGGCTTTCTTTCTGTCTTGGAACAAAATCCAGGTACCGATTGGCAGAAGCTTCTTGGCGGCATCAATCTTCAGCCATCGATAAATCCGGAAAGCCTTCCGGTGACAGAAGATGACACTCAAGTGCCATCCAATGGCGAAAAAGATGAGTTGGCAACATTTCGGATTTAGCGAGCGATCTAAATGAATGAACCGAGCGCCTTCCAGCGATTAAATCCCATCATCCAGGAAGAGCTATACCGCATGAAATGGACTGCCTTGCGTCCCATCCAGGTCGATGCCATCCATGCAATACTTGGAAGCAACAAGCATCTCATCATTTCAGCGAATACAGCCGGAGGAAAGACTGAAGCTGCATTTCTTCCTATCCTCTCTGAGATAGTCGAAGATCATGCAAGTAGCGTGCGGGCCTTGTACGTTGGCCCCCTCAAGGCCCTCATCAACGATCAATTTCGTCGTCTTGAAGAGCTTTGTGAACACGCTGAAATTCCAGTGCATAAATGGCATGGCGATGTCGGTCAATCCAAAAAACATCAGGTGTTGAAGTCGCCAGGAGGCGTATTGCTGATAACGCCGGAATCCATAGAGTCACTCTTCATCAATCACCCTGATAAGCTGGACAAACTTTTTTCTCATCTCGCCTATATCGTCATCGACGAAATGCATGCGTTTCTTGGCACGGTGCGCGGCGCGCAATTACGCAGCCTTTTAGCACGATTGACACAACGCGCGAATCATGACGTGCGCATTATCGGATTATCAGCCACACTTGGAGACATGGCTTCAGCGAAACGCTGGGTAGATGGAATAAATCCAGATAACGTTGCACTAATCACCAGTGATGAGAATAAAACCATCAGATACCTTATCAAGGGCTATCGACGTCTCAAAACCGGAGCGGAGCGTGGAGAGGCCTTCTCGGATGAAAAGAATGCAGAATTCAACGCCACACCCGACGATTTTCGTTTAGCCAATGACCTTATCAATACTTTCGTAGGCAAGACTGCGCTGATATTTGCCAACAATAAACAACTGCTGGAATCCTACGCTGATCTCACAGGACAACTGCTCTCAAAGGACGGGCTGCCAAATCCATTTCGCATTCACCACGGCTCATTGTCAAAGGCCGAGCGCGAAGATACAGAAGAGGCTTTGCGATCATCACATCCCACGGCGACGTTTTGTTCCAGTACATTGGAGCTTGGCATCGATGTCGGCAATGTCAGTGCAGTGGGACAAATTGGTGCTCCCTGGTCTGTTTCCTCGCTCAAGCAGCGATTAGGACGTAGCGGTCGACGGGAAGATGAGCCTTCTGTCCTGTGGCTATATGTGGTAGAGGATGCAGCAGCCGAACAAACACGACCTATTTACCGTCTTTATCCGCAACTGCTACGTGCTATTGCTATGACGGAACTAATGCTGGAAAAATGGTGTGAGCCTCCGGACATTGAACGTTGGCATCTCTCCACATTAGTGCAGCAAATCATGAGCGTAATTGCCGAAGCAGGTGGTGCATCGGCATTGACTCTCTATGAACGTCTCATCTCACAGGGGTCATTTAAAAACGTCGACCAGCAAACGTTTGTTCGGATCCTTCGCAGTATGGGAGCCAATGACCTGGTAGAACAAACCCCAGAAGGTACAATTATCCTAGGCCTTAAGGGTGAGCGAATAGTCAGAAGCTATGAATTTTACTCAGCATTTGTAACAGAGAAGGAATTACGCGTACTGCATCTCGGTCATCTAATCGGAACGGTTTTCGCATTGCCGACAACGGGGGCGGAAGGTTTCTTGATCCTGGCCGGCAGACGCTGGAAAATCATCGAAATCAACCTTGACCAGGAAGAGATTCTGGTGGAACCATCACGTGGTGGGCGTTTGCCGTCGTTCGCCGGCTCATCGGGACCTGATCTTCATCCACGCATTCATGAAAAGATGCGCGAGATTCTTTCAGGCACTAAAATGCCTGCTTACCTGGATCAAGTGGCCAAGGAGATGTTGCAGGAGGCAAGGAATTTTGCGCAAGAGTCAGATATCCTGCATAATCCATTCTTCCGGAACGGTGAGGAACTGATATGGTTTACATGGTGTGGAACACGTGTAAATCGAACCCTTCTCGGATTAGGGTTGTATAAGGATTTAGATGTGAGCGATGAAGGCATTGCACTCACATTTGAGAAAATGAGTGATATTGAGATACAAGAGTTCTACGGCCAGTTCCTTCTTAAGCAGCCAGATCCTGTCGAACTGGCAAGTTGCTTTCCTGTAAAGGCGGTAGAAAAATATGATAGCTATCTGGCAGACGATTTGCTCTGTGAAGCATTTGCACGTAATTATCTCGATCTGCCTGGAGCTTTAAAAACTATCAACGGGAGGCCTCTTATTTCGGAAGCTCCATAACTATGCCCGCTTGATACTCTTCTACCCTCCTGATCAAATCATTCTCGAAGTCGCGGACTGCCTCTTCGTCCAATCGCACTTTCACTGAGACCCCATCCTTAAGATAGAACAGCTCTGCACCCAACAATGGCGAGAAGATCTCCCGAGCAATATAGAGATAAAACTTGGTCTGGAACTCATAAGCCTCGCTATGCCTTTCTGACGAAGAGAACTTGAAATCCAGAATCTTCCATCCCTCGGCTGTCTTGATCACCTTATCCGGCCGGCCGGATAGAATATACCTGCCAAAGGGCCTGATGATCTGGGACTCGTTCCTTGACTCCAGGGCCGACTCCATCTCTTTTACGAGGGAATGATCCCTCAACGGGCCAAGATGCCTCAGGACCTCCTGCGCCTCAGTCTCACTAAGCTCTGATGGCCGCAGATGATGCAAGCCCTGGGAAATCCCATTGTTGCCGCCGTTTACAAGCTCTGCCAGCCAGCATCCGCTTCCCACAGCCTCCATGACCTTGTGGGCAAAGAGGCCCAGAGCTCGGCTTCGATCTTCATAATCCTCTTCTAGGGCAACATCATCTTCATCGATGTCCACTTTCCATCCAGGCGAAGATGTCTTGCTGATGATCGTAGGCGAAATGTATTCTTTGAAGGTCTCAGAGGCTACGGGCTCAATGTACCTGGCCTCCAGAGTAAGCCTTGAGGGAGAAGCAGAATCTGGTGCCGTTGTCGCCTCCGGGGAAGCGACTATCTCCACTATGCCCTCAAATCCAGGAGCCGGAGCTATCCCTTCCCCCTCGCCCTCAATTTGGACCATGCTGCCCAAGATCATCTCCCGCCAGGGTCGTGATTTATTGCCCTTCTTGCTGGATATGGTCAAGACCAACATATCCGAGGCCCTGGTAGTAGCTACGTATAAAGAGCGCTTCTCCTCCTCATAGTCCCTGTCCTTTTCCTCCGCCATCAGCTTGCCCAGGAAGGACCCTTCGCATTGATCTTTGTCCAGGCAATTGAGGGCGAAACACATGTCTTCCTCACCTTTATCAAAGAGCAGTACTTCCTTTTGCTCCTTTTGGCTCCAGGAGGTGTCGCCTATTATCACTATGGGAAACTCCAGACCTTTGGCTTTATGGACGGTCATGACCTTGACCGCATCCGTATCCTCGCTTTCGATGGAGGCCTGCTCTTCGTCGTCCAGTCCCACGTTATTGAGCATTCGGATCAGATCCCGCAAAGATACTCCAGCCTCGTCCAGGCTGCGGGCAGTTATGATGAACTTCCGAAGGTTGGCAGACTTGCGGCCGTTGCTGTCCTCGACGGCCAGGAAAGCCGGATAATCCAGTTCCTCCACCAGCCTCTCCGCCAGCTCACTGGGCCGGATCATGGTTCTGATGGGCAGGTACCTCTCCATGGCCCCATGAAATCTCCTCACACGATCTATCCTGCCAGGGTCTATGTCGGACTCTTCTATCAGACCTAAAATCCCGTAGATGCCTGTGCCGGCGGCCCGGGCCCTGCACTTTAGCCGGGCCATATCTTGAATATCCAGGCCCACTACCGGCGACATGAGGGCAGAGGTCAAAGCCATCTCATCGCCCGGATTGGACAGCACCCTGAGCGTGGCCAGAATGCCGGCGATTTCTGGAATCTCGAAAAATCCGGCCTCGCCTACAGTGTAGAAAGGAATGCCGTGCCTGGCCAGAGCGCTGGTGTACTCCTTGCCCTTATCGGGCCTCATCTTGCGCAGCAAGATGGCGATATCCTTGAACATTATGGTTCTCTTGGTGACGAGCAGTTTTGTCTCACCTGCAAATTGTTTCCTCTCCACAAAATCGAATTTTTGGCCTACTATGCTCAAAATGTATTTCGCTGCGGCCTCCGCTTCATCCTGAGGATCAAAGAGTATCTTTACTCTGGGCCGATTGCCTGTCTCTCCAACCACAGGCAGAGGACTTACCGGCTCATAGCTCTGAGAATATTTCTTTTCGGAGGTGTGGAAGACCGATGGATAGAATGCATTGCATAGCTTCAGAATGTCAGGATGGGACCGGTAGTTTATTTCCAGGTGCCGCACTTCTCCCTCCTCCGACCTGATCTTTTCCCTGGCATGGGAGAAGACCTCTACCTCGGCCCCCCGGAACCTGTAGATGGACTGCTTGGCGTCGCCCACGTAGATGATGTGGCTATTCTCGCCCCGCAGCAGCTCCAGGACCTCTTTTTGCAGGGAGTCGGTATCCTGAAACTCATCTACTATCATGTAACGAAACTGGCGGCTGTATCTCTCTTTAATCCAGGCATTCTCTGGCGAGGATAACAGGTCCCTGAGAGTGACAAGAACTCCGGCAAAATCGGTTAGGTTCTCTTCCTGCATCTCCTCCAGGAACGATCTGTAGACCTCCTCGAAGAGCTTCTTGAAAGCATGAGAGGCCAGAACCAGGGCCCCAGCCACGGCGGGATCGCCATGCAGAGGCAGCCCGGCCTCCATATTTCCTGCGGGTCTCGACCTCATCATAGCATATCTCTTCTCCTTCACTGCTCTTTTGAGGGCATTGCTGAGATCATCCAGAGTAAGGTGCCGGATCAATGGTTCAATCAAGTCCTCATTTTCGAAAAAGGCACGGAATATGCATCGGTCTAAAATGCTGGAAACCTTCGAATCCGAGCCGATCTGGACATCCGGGGCTATCTGGGCGTAGATGCCGACCTCAGAAAGGATGCGTGCTGCAAAGGAGTCTATGGTGCTTATCCAGGCAAAGGCCATGGATGATTTAAGCTGCTGCCACCTTGCTTCGTCCGCCTCTCGCTGCCTTATCATATCCAGAATTCGAGATTTCATCTGCGCTGCCGCCTTCCTGGTGAAGGTTATGGCTACGACATTTCCCACATCCAGAGGGACTTTGTTCTGAAAAGCCCGATCGAAGAGATCCACATAAGCCATGGAGATGGCATGGGTCTTTCCGGTGCCTGCGCTTGCCGAGATGAAGAGGTCCTGCTCCATTACTGCATTCCTCCTCTAGAATTTAAGACCAACATGCATTTCTGCTCCAAACTGCATTTATAGCAGTTGGTTTTATTCTCCAGTATCATTTTCCCTGGCCGAAACTCCCTTTGCTCGAAGATTCTATCGAGGGTCTGGAGGAGCTCCCTGTCCACATCATAAAAGCTCAGTGACGACTTGGGCCGGGTGGAGAGGTCCATTCTGCTCTGGCTAGTAATTGCATCCAGATTCATGGAAATCTTTCCTTCTCTTACTTTCCGGAAGAACGACCTTATCAGCTCCGGATTCCTGGGAAGATCTTTGTGCTCCAGAGAAAGCAGCACCAGAGTGTACAGCTTCAGCTGGTCCCAGTCACCGGAACTGCCAGCCTTGTAATCGGAGAGGACCAGATCGTAGACCTTCTTTTTCAAAGCAACATTTATATCGATCCGGTCAATCCTGCCCCGCAGGATGATATCGCCATACTTTTTGCCGCAGCCGGATGCCAGGCAGGCCATATCTGCCAGCCTGAGCTCAAACGGCAGCTCAACCAGAGTCTTCTCACCGATACAGGCTTTTTCTGCATTGTCCCTCTCAAACTCCAGATATCCCTGAATCGCGCCGGTCGCATCTTCCGCCATGGACCTTCTGACGGACGGCAATGACCGGACGGTATTGGCCGCCAGGAACCTCAGCATGATGCTTTCTACAACCTCTTTGACCTTGCCTTCTTCTATTGCCCTATCCCAGGTGGCATTCTCCTTCTGCTTCCAATCATAAAGGCTCTTGAGAGCGGCATGGTAGGTGATTCCCTTCTCAATGGGCGACAGCTCATAAAGCTCATTGGACTGTTCCTCCAACCGGAGCATGCGACGCAGGAAGAATTTAAATGGACACTTGCCTAGCTCAGAAAGCCTGGTATAGCTCAAACTCCTGCCTACCAGCGATTCAACAACTGCCTGGTCTTCAATCCTCCAGGAGAATTCCGAATCGGCATAGAGCTTTAGCGGAACAATAAGGCTTTGAGTGCTTTCAGTTACGACCGGTTCTCCTCCCTGGGCCATGCTACGCCCAAACTGGATCATCAGCTCTGCAGAACTCATGGGAGCATTCCCCCTTTCCAGGACATCGGTATTCTCAAAGGTCCAGCTATCCAGCCATAAAGAAGGCATCATCAGCTCTCCTTCTCGGGAGGCGGAGAGGTAAGTTATTACAGCCTGAGAAGAAGAGCATAAGCAGGAATAGAGCGCCGATCTCTGCTCGCGTTCCTTGATCTGGTAGTAACCAAGGCCCTGAGGAGAACTCTCCAGAGAATAAAGGGGATTGGAGCGGCGAGAAGGGAAGACGGCATCATTGAAGTCAACGATGTACTTTATAGACCGGTGGCGAAATCTCGCCGAATGTAGTGGCAGGATTTCCACCTTGTTGGCCAGGGGAGGAGATGACCTGTACTCCTCGCTGCTTATCAAGATCTCCAATAAGGCCATTAGACCCTGCAGAGTCTGACTCTTGCCGCCCATGATATTGACCACGACCTCCAGCTTGCCCAGCAACTGCTCAAATTTGGCTAGTGCCATGGCTTCGGTTTCTAGATCTGCATTGTCGAGAAAACGAACCTTGAGAGGCTCCATCCAGGAGAACAGCTCTTTTTGCAGCAGCTGTAGATCGGTCCCGCCTTCCCTGAACTTCTCGATTCCCTGCAGAGCCTCTAATAGCTGCCCAGATTTTTCCAGCATCTCCTGGCAAAGCCGGATCTCGGTCTCTCTTGCCTGAAGATCGCTATCATAGACGCTATCATCCTGAGCGAGAACCTCCAGCCTATGCTTTTGCGCCTCAAGATGACCCTCCAGTTTTGCCTTCCACTCACTTCTTCGCTCCTGCAGAGAACTCCTCCTGGGACCAATGTACAGCCCCGCTCCGCTGGCCAGAGCTTCCAGACCGTCCAGATCGAATTGCACAGCCTCCAGCAGTCCCAGGCCGTGATCGAGCATGGATATGAGCAGATGAGAGGGATACCCGGCTAAAGCGGCCCGGAAGGGCAGAATTAGAAGCTGGACGGCAATGCTGCTTGATAATGGCTCTTCACCGCTTACTTTAACCGGAACTCCATATTCCTCCAGTTTCCTGGAGAACTCCCGTGCCCTTTCCGAGAAGTTGTTGAGGACCACTGCGATCTCTCCCGGCAACATGCCATCATCCACGATTCGCCGCTTGATATCCCGGCAGACCTGTATCAACTCAACCTCCGGGTCCCTCAGCCTGGCGATTTGGATGAAATCGCCTTCAAGACTCACCGGTGTGCTCTGGTCACTCAAGAGCCGTTCTAGTGGCACAGTGACCTTTGCAGAGGATGCAAGCTCCTCTTCAAGGACCTCTACAGACTTCGCCGCCAGCAATTCCAGGAATTTGCTCCAGCTGTCTTTATCCACATAGTTCGGGTCCAGTGTCATGAAAGTATCTTGGAAAAGAGGTATGATTTTAGAAAGAAATATCATTTGAGCCCAGGAGAGGTTGGTGAAACCGTCAAGGAAAAGACTCCTGCTAAATCGGGACGCTACATAATCTCTGATTTCCTCAGCGTCTATCTTCACGTAGGCATCAAATGTATCATAGAGGTTAGCCCCGTAACCGACCTCAAGCTCCCTAAGTGCAAATTGAACAATAGATCGGGCCTGATCGTTGGCCAGCCTTGCCATAAGGGCAGCTTCTCCTTCGTCCTTGGCCTGCGTCACCGCCTCGGCAACGAATCCTATCAGGCCCAGGGAATCTTTGAGCGGATAAAAGGGTCCCAACTCTTTTTGGGTTGCTGATCCAAGAATGTTAGCTATGAACACTTTTAGAAGGTGCTTGTCTGCATATATCATTTCGTGATGAGTATGGCCATAGACCTCATCAGCAAACTGGTCTATGACCATAAAACAGCTCCTGGGAATGGATGAATGCAGGTGCCTTGAAAACCATTCTGAGAACTCCTTTACGAATTCTCCAGTGGGCCCTAGAAATGTGTATGATAAGGGATTCTCACGGTGAGCTTGCTCCATTTCTCTTGCCAGATAATTGGTCTTTCCTGATAGAGCAGGCCCTTTGATAATATGCAGTTTCAGTCTATTCCCTCCGGCTTTTGATTCTTTATATGAGATGATTTGATTAAGCTATTGGTTGTCTTCAGGGCTTTTTTTCGAAACCATTAATCCGGCGCCGGCCCGGCCTAAATCCGCACTAACTCACCCCACACCGTTCCAGCGCAGTGCAACTAACGGCTGTCTGGGCTGATCAAGCCGTCGGCCCTTCGGGCTTCCCTGACGGCGACGGCATGATCAGCCCAATCCACCTGGTAGCTGTTGCACTGCGCCTGAAGAACGCGGTGTGGGGCGAGACTCATTGTAAGGATGTGCTTTCGAGGTCGGGCAGTATGCTCAGGCTGCTTTTTGCCCTGAGCCCTGTGTTCCATGTTGCACTCAAGCACTTGAGGAAGTCGGGAAGGAAGGGGCTCGATCTATTACCGGATGTGCTGCGCACGGCGACCTAAGCTGAATACATTGGATCTTTGTCCCCCTGATCAGAATCCTGACAGCCAATGACCTAAGTCAAGGAGATCGACAGGTTGGCTTTGCATTTTGACAGGGGGCCCGCCTGCAGGCCTACATGGATTGATCTATGTCATTTTAGTAAATTATTTATACTATGACACATACATATATCCTAAGGGGACTGACGGAAATGACGAGCAGAACCGATACCATGGAGCGCGTGAAGGAGCTGAGGGCCGAGGCCCGCCAGGCAGAACAGGGCCTGAAGGCTGCCCATAAGCTTGCCAGGGCCGGCATAGATATCAAGGAAATATCGGAGGACTTGAGGGGCAAGCAAGCTGGCGCCTTGGGAGAAGCCAGGGAGCTTAAGCCGCTGGCCCGCCTGGAGGATCTCAGCGTTTACAGGGTCGAGAAGAGGGGCAAAAAGGGAAAGACCAATGAATACTGGCACGCGACCTGGAGGCACGGCCAAAAGGTATGCAACTTCTACCTGGGGAGCTGCAAGAAACTGGCCAGGGAACAGGCATTGCAGAAAGCGATGAAGCTTAAGGCCGAGGATCTGGGCATCAAGGCCTTATCTATGTCTCCTAATGATGTATCTTTGAAAATGACATAGATGGATATGTAATCTCAAGCCTACTGACGCGGTTAAATCTTGAAAGCAGAACACGGCTTTGCAAAAGTTTGAGAAATACGTGTGTAGTCACCAAAATCTCCTTTCAATCTTGCACCTTAACTCCCAGCTCCCTCGATCCTCCGCGGCGGACTCAGATCAATCCTCAGTTTATCCATGTCCACTTTATCCAAACGGCTCATCAGGAATGCCGCCAGATCCTCCTGCCTGGATTGCCCGAATACCATCCTGTAGACGACAAGGGATTTTTGCAGCTGCTCCATCCGCTCCCTGTCCCGGCTTAAGGGCAATGCTGGAACGTGCCTCTCTATCTTGGCCCCACCTTCGAGAGGGTATATCCAGAACGGGACCAGATCGCCCGATCCGTCCTTACGATCTCTTTTTCCTGCAACGAAAAGGGCCTCCCATGGATCGGCATCATTTGGACCGATCTCTGAAAGACCATACCTTGCGGCCAGATTTTTTCGTATGGCATGGCCTTTAAATCTGTGAATCCTCCCTTCGCGTTGCTCAAGGTCTACGGGATTGGACGGCAGATTCCAGTGAACAACTGCATGGCAGTAAGCATGAAAGTCCAGCCCCTCCTGGCCAATTGAGGTCGTAGCCAGGACGAAAGGCCAGAAGGGCGAATTAAATGCCTTCCTGACCTGAGAAATCCTGTTCACTGACCGGCCCTCCTCGCTCCCCTTCTCGGAAAGCATCACGGCAAAGTTGGTCCTCATATTTTCCTGTGACAATGATATGGAGCCGGATCTCGCAATGCAGCGAATATCGTCAATTTTAAATGGTGAAGCGTTTAGGCTCATGGCCTCCTCAACTGTTTCGGCTATCTTGCAAGCTGCGTTGCCTCGATCGAGGCCGAATATGCCTTCTGATTCACTTAAGAAATGGACGTATTCATCCATGACCGCTTGAAGTCCGCCATCGAGACAGTAGTCCAGAACTTGCCGCCAGTAGGCTGGAGCACTTTGAGAATCCGATTTATAAAGACCACGCAGTAGAGCATTGGATGTAGGCAAGTTGAAGAGTCGGATGAAAAGCCTGGACATTCGCATAGCGCTCAAACTGATATCATTGAGGGGTTCCCACAGATTGCCCGTAGCAAGCCCGTCAGTAACCCTGGCCAGAGCCCTGCAGCATGCTGTTCCGGGCCCGGCTATTGCCATCTTTGCCAGGATGGTGGATAGATCCCTGGGGGGCCTTTTTAGCTTGATCTTCCCCTCTATCAATGAAACGATCTCCGCGATTGCCTCCTTCCAACGGAGGTGCTTTTCTTTTTGTTCCTCCTCTTCAGATATCTCTTCGCCGGTCAAGATTTCAGCCAGCTTCTTATCGAGAAAGAACTTTTCTGCATATCCCTTATGGTAGTACATATCCAGGAGGATGGGCGCTGCCCAGTACCAGTCATAATCTTCAAGTCCGAATTCTGGAGATGATTCTACAATTGGCTGCAGAAGTCCCTTTATCTTATTTTCAGCTCTATGAATTGCATCATTAGCAGATGGCAACGATTCGGAAGACATCCTCAATGGATCGCAGGCTCTTGCAAATGTTATGCATGGGTAAATGATCCCGATGATTGGCATTCCTGCGAGCCGTTCTCCCTTCTCGCTTCTGCTTAAATCAAGCAAACGCCCAAGCTTTTTCCTCAATTCGGCTCTTCTTATGGAAGGATCGAAGAGCCCGACCATATTTCTCTCTGCCTCGTAGCTGGTCAAGCTGGCAATCATCCTCGGGACCATCCGCCATGAGGAGAAGACGAGCCTCTTTGTGAACTTCTTGAGCGCAGGATCGGCAAAAGGACCATCCAACTCATAATACGGCAGAGATGGCGGCAGCCATAAGAGTTTCCAGGCATTGATCCCAACGGTTCTCGAAAAGAGGCTCCTGAGCCTCGCGTTTCCAGGATCGATTTTCCCATAAGATTCGACATCTTTCCAGGGAAGCAGAAGCCCATTTGCCGCTGATAGACGATCGCATATCTCTCGATTGCCGCTTGAAATAGCTTTATCAAGTGCGTTCTTCAGATCATACTGGTACATGAAGTTCAGAGGATACGGGGAAGACTTCCAGTACTCCAGAGCGTCTCGGCAATCCAGCGAATCCGCCACCATTTGCAGGCCGCAGTAGGCCATCAGGTCGCCCGACTCCAATCTGGTTGAGCCGTCAGAAATCGCTTCGAGCATTCCATCCCGATCCTCGGAAGCTACAAGCCTCTCGGTTCTTACCATGACCTTGCGAAGTTGAGCCTCAAGCGACTTCTTCAGAGTCATTAGCCGAGTATCATCTACCATGCCGATGCGAAATAGCTCTTCTCTGTATTCCCTGATGGTGCTTTTGCATTCCTTTGTCATCAAGGAGCTTTTTGCAGGATTATTAGGATCGTTTGCGAGAAATTCAAATGTTCTTAGAAAATCTATATAGTGATCTTCGACTCCTTTCTCATCCGCCGTGGTGTACATCTTGTAAGGGGTCGCAGAAAGCAAAAGAACTCTCGCCTCTGAGTTCTCATCCGCATAAGTGAACAGTTCCCCGGCAAGCTCTCTGGCTGACAGTTCTGACTCATCCTCTTCCTCCTCGCTGTACATTAGGTGCTTGAATCTCTGAAATTCGTCCAAAATGATCAAGTCGGGTTCAAGAGCTTTCAAGCACGACCTGACCAGCAGAGCCCGCAGCTCCGATATGCACCGGTTGCTTTCTTTTTCCAGCTCTTTCTTCCGCTGCACCCCCAATCCGGGTTCCTCAAAGTCACGGGAAAGCTTCTGCAATCTTTTTTTCAGGCTGATTCCCGAATTGCTCTTCGTCTTTTCATCGCAGCCTTGCAAAAGGCTCAGGAAGCATGTCTTCAATTCCTGGTCGATATTCTCCTTTGGGTATTTCTTGACGAGCCTCTTGAAGTTCATCAGGTCCATGCCGCCATGAAAGACATTCATCGGCTTTCCATCATCGAGGTTCCATTCGTCTTTGAGCATCCAGTACAATAGAGCCCTCTCTTCCCCGATCCCCGTTCCAGATGACATTTCAAAGGATGTGCCGGGAGTAAGCGCAATGAAATTGATCCTTTGCTTTTTTAGATCCTTGATCTTCGATGGCATCAAGGAGATGCGGCTAACGCAGGGGGCTCCGTCCCCTAAAAAATACAGTTTTGAAATATTTTGGCTGGCGATGTTCGAATTAGAGCAGATGTAGATGATATCAATTCGAGGAACTTTTTTTTCCCAGAGGAGATCTATTGCCTTGGCAATGACCCCGCGGGCAACCAGGGTTTTTCCCAATCCCACCTCATCGGCGACGAGGAAACGCCTTGTGCAGTCGCCTTCGGTGTAGAGCCTGGAGAAGACATAATCTACTGTGTTCCTCTGAAAATCCTTTAAACCTTTAAGAATCTCTTCACAATTGGGTTTTTGCTGGGCCTTCCGGATTCTTGGGTCATCGCTGCAATCAGTTTTCTTCATGGCCAGCCTCCTTCATCATCATCCTTGCCTGCCAGATCGGCTCCCAAATCTCGTTCAGGCCTTCCGGCAGGAGCTTGTTGGTTTCCGGATTCTTCTTTAGGTCCAAAATAAGGTTGTTCAGATCGTCGATCCTTTTTGGATTGTTGTTCAGAGTCCTGACCATGCTCTCAAAGAGAGGAACCATCCCTGGGAGCAATTGCGGCTGCCCATTTCCTCCATCCCTGCCTCTCCATTCACCAGGAAAAGTGCCCGTCGGATCGGATCCCCGTTCTAATGAGAGAAGAAGCATCATCAGCCTTAGCACCTGGCTTTTGTCTTTTAGAATCTTTTCCATTATGCATTTTCTTCTATCCGGAGCATCATGAAGAGGCAGTTTGAGGACAAATCCCTCGCTCAAGCTCATGCCGCCGCAAGTCACCTTCATATCAAATACAAAAAAGGCCGAGATGTCCAGACATAGAAGGCCTTTGAATACGGGTTGTAGCTTGGAGCCAGCTAAAAAAGGCAAAGCTTGGGCCTTGTGCAGGGTAATAGGCCTGAATGCCACTTTTACCTCTTCAGGAAAGGATATAATTTTTCCTTCAATAGAGATGCAAAAGCATTTCCCATCCGCGGAAACGCGAGCTGATAAGCCTGCTGCGCCAAGCATTGCTCGGGTTTTGTCTGCCAAGTGCTTTAAAAGCTCATTTTCGTCTATAAGAGGGTGATCCAAAATATTGACCGGCTCAAGAAGAGTTCTCAAGCTTATCCCTTTATTGTCATCCGCTTCATGGCCTCCATTTAGCACTGCGTCAATCCCGCATAATTTCTTTCTGCCTCGCAACTCTACCAGAAACTCAACGTTCTTGCCAAATGCCGCGTCCGTAGCATTGGCAGAGCCCGTCCATATCCGGCCCTCGCTTCCTGCATCAGCTACGTAGAGCTTTGCATGCAGTCCATCAAGCCTGCTATCAATAGTGACTTGCTCCAACTCATTATGCTTAAGGTCAAGCCCAAAGCCGTACGGAACCGATTCGTCTGAATCGTTGGATTCGTCTCTCTCCAAGATAGCTCCTTCCTTGAGGCAGAATCGTTCTGAGAATTTTTGCAGGCAATCGGCTGAGACCTTCTGCAAGCTATCCAGCCGCGAGATGAGGATGCTTTTTCCACCAAGGGACGAGAGTCTATCAAGACGGCCTTCAGCTAAGAAAGGTGAGATGACAAGCAATCTATCTATTCTTCCAGATAAGGGATTGGTTTTCTTATTATTGATTCCAAGAGGATGAAACACCACCTTATTAAAATCCTGAGGCGGATCAAATTTTACCCTGCGAATTTCATATTGCATCTGTTCTATCCTTTTTTGAGTTTCCT
>Ga0351889_10254_pt1 | contig 15756 bp, 19 predicted proteins | sample TotcelFGM3001M14_FD_206767 | JGI IMG/M metagenome (GOLD analysis project Ga0351889, IMG submission 206767) | Enriched cells from coal bed in the Powder River Basin, Montana, United States - Total cells FGM rep3 HSBNCT.FGM.300.1.M14 ...
GCCCAGCCGTCGTAGAACGGAATTCATTCCGTTTCCGGGCAGAAGAAGGAACGCTAATTTCTGGCGGTGCGCATCCACGCGTCCGCCAATCCGAGGCACGATCGAGCGATCACTCAGTTGCCGCAGCAGATCACTGCCACGGAGCATACCTATCCGGGCACCCAGCTCAAACTGACCTACACCCCCGCCGGAGCCGTCTCCAATCCAAATCCGGGATCATCGCTTTTTACCGGAGATCAGGATGAAGCCCTGGTTGACCTGGACGCCCCAGGATCCTGGGTCTGCTGTTTGCGGTCTTCCTGAGCCTGTTCGCCCTGGTCAACAACGTAATTTCCAAGGGGAGGTGTCGATCGACGCATCAAGGTCGGCCAGGGCCTGAGTACGTGTTCACGAATCAGACCTTTGGGAGCGTCTGGGCATGCGCGCATGATACCCGGCTGGGCGTGCAATGTCAGCAATCACTCCACCGCTTCGAGCATCTGCACAGGCACGTAGAATTTGGCGTAGTGCTTTCCATCGGTGTACCCCCGTCCCCTGCTGTCTTCGACCAACACAGTCGCCCGCTTGCTGACTCTGTTGACCACACCTGCGTACTCGATGCCGTCGAACCAAAATCGCACCTTTACGCCCGGCCTGATGCCGAATTTTACCAACGCCTTTTCCTTCGGCGTGATGAGATTGTGCTTGTTCTCCGTGTGGCCGAAGAAGCGCCTGGTGATCGAGTGAAAGCGGGGTTGCGAACAGCTTGACTTGCCCCAAAGCAGCATTTCAATCAAGTGGACGATCTCGTGTTCCATGATTCGCTGAAGTGCAGCCAGGCGGTCCCTGCAGGTGATGCCGCTGGTGACAATGGGCCGATGGTCGTCTTCGGTGAAGCCCCCGAACAAGATCGTCGTCGAGGCGCTGATTTCGTACCACCGTCTGCCACTTGATCTGTCGGCAAAACGGGCTGTTTTGCCCCCTGAACTCGTCATCCGTTTGGACAGGCCAAAGCGCAGCGTGGTCGTGCCAAGGGTTGCCTTGACCTGCCCGCCAAAAAACTGGTCGTCGTATTCAGCGAACAAAATCGCCAAGTCATCGGGATGGATCTTGGTGAAGTTCGCAGCGTGGATGTACTTCGACCTGCTCAGCACGTTGGCGTGAATCTGAGCGCTCCTGCTGGAGATGGTCTCGGCATCGAGGGTGGTCGATTCAACAATTTGGAGGAGATCGGTTGGCATTTTGTCGTCCGTAACTCACTGAGCCTGTTCGCCTTTTTGCTGACCGCGATTCTACCATCCGTCGCACAAGGTTGGTAGAATGACGGCCACCAGGAATTATGGCGCAAATGCCCACCAGGATCGATCAAATCCCAGCAGTGCTGGCACCGGCATGCCCAGCAACTTGGCCGGGCGGGTTCACCGCCACTACGTTCCAACCGCAACGAGTGGGCTTTACAGGACTCGACATCGACTTCACCGACCACGGCCACGAAAGGGAAACGATGGGCATCTTCGATTGGCTGAAAACGCCGAAGACCAATGTTGACTTGCTGGACGATGTGATCTGGCTGACCAAGCAGGCCAAGTATGGGGGATCTCGGCGGCGACCGCTCGTTGCCTTGCCGAACCAGCCCGACCGTTTGCCGTGCTGCTGGTGGCCCACTTCCGAGACTGCCTGGAGCAACTTCAATCCATCGTCGAACAAGGCGGCTTTGACCCACAATCCGTGATCGTAGCCAGTGCGGAAATCTTGTTCGCTCGTCCAAGTCGGAAGGAAGGTTGATTCGCGGAGCAATGCACGATGCCTACAGGCTCTGAAGTCGTCGTTCGGGATGTCGCTTGTACGATCTGCGGCTGCGTCTGCGACGATCTGACGGTTTCCGTGCGGAACAACCGGGTCGTCGGATTGCAGCCCGCCTGTCCGCTGGCGCAGCCGTGGTTTCTCTCGCTGGGAGACGCTCCCGCCGCTACGGCTCGGATCGCGGGCCGGCCGGTGCCGCTGGACGCCGCAATCGCCGCCGCGGCGGATCTGTTGCGCGCCTCTCGGGCGCCGCTGATCTACGGACTTTCCCGCAGCAGCACCGAGGGCCAGCGGGCCGCCGTCCGCCTGGCCGATCGGCTGGGCGGGACCATCGACACCACCGCATCGCGCTGCCACGGGCCGTCGATCGTGGCGCTGCAACAGGTTGGCGAGAGTACCTGCAGTTTGGGCGAAGTCCGCAACCGCTGCGATCTGGTCGTGTTTTGGGGCTCCAATCCCGTGTTGAGTCATCCGCGGCACCTGGAACGGTACTCCGGTGATGCCGCCGGGCTGTTCGTACCGCACGGCCGTCGTGATCGGTTCTTGGTCGTGATTGATACCGAACTGACGGAGACGGCGCGCCAGGCGGACTTGTTCCTGCAGATCGAACCTGGCCGGGACTTTGAAGCCCTCTGGATGCTTCGCATGCTGGTCCGCGGCATGTCGCTCCCCGACCACGGTCCGCCGGGCGGTCCGACGCGGGACCAACTGGCGTCGCTGGCCCAGCGGATGAAGTCCTGCCGGTCGGGCATTGTCTTTTTCGGGTTAGGGCTGACGCGTCATGCCCGCGGCGGCCATCACGTGATCGAGGCCTTGTTGAGATTGGTGACCGACCTCAACCGCCATACGCGTTTCTATGCCCGCCGGATGCGGATTCCGGGCGATGTGGCGGGCGCCGACAGCGTCTTGTGCTGGCAGACGGGGTTTCCGTTCAGCGTCAACCTGGCCCGCGGTTATCCGCGTTACGGTCCGGGCGAGTACTCGGCCAACGAATTGCTGGAGCGGCGCGAAGTGGACGCCTGTGTGATCGTGGGCAGCGAGTCGCTGGCGCGGTTATCACCGGCGGCGGGGCAGACGCTGCGCGAGTTGCCCAGCATCGTACTGGATTATCCTCACGCGAGATGCTCTTTCTCGCCGCAGGTCGCGTTTACCACAGCCATTTACGGCGTCCACGCGCCGGGCACGGCCTATCGCATGGATGAAACCCCAATTCCGCTGAAATCGTTCTTGGCCGGCGACCTGCCCACCGACGGCCAGGTCCTACGGGCAATTCACCGGGCTACGATCAAGACTCCGGGGCAAGCAGAGCGGGAATTCACCTAATCTTTCACCTAAACAACATACGCCGCGGCGGCGGTTTGGCCGTCAGGAAGTTACTTGCCACCCCACTAACAGGCTAAACGACTTGAACTTCCTGGGGATCGCGAAGCACGATGTGGAACCGGTTGCCTGCCATATCCCCGGCGTGGAAGGGTTGGGCGACCTGTCCCAGGTACCGCAGGTCAAACCGTTCCTGATTCAGGTCCCGCCGCGGACCGCGATCGATCGTCAGATACTGCTGCGTCACCGCGTGAAAATCCTTGAGACCGCCGAACGAAACGCGGTGCCGATCGATTCGCCAGCACTGTAGGATTGCCTCCGCGGCTTCCGGAGTTCCGATCCACCGTTTGTCAAGCCGATACAGGGCATACGTTCCGTCGCCCGGAACGAGTTCTTCGACTTGCCGGCCACGTTGTTGATGGCCTGGTTGGCATCCGTCACTCGCAGTCGACGGCATCGCAAGTTTGTGGTACGATGCCATCATGAAATCTACAACCGTCCTACATCGTGTGCTTGAGCCTGTCCTACGGTCACTGCCGCCGGAAGCGGCACGGCAGATTGCCCGCGCGCAGGCCGACGAGGAACTTCAGCAGCGCGTCGAGGAGTTGGCGTGCAAAGCGAACGAAGGCACGTTGACGGCTGAAGAGCAGTCGGAGTACGAGGCCTACGTTGATGCGGGCGACATCGTCGCTACGCTGCAGGCCGTCGCACGGAAAACCCTCCAGGCGGTGGCTGGTTAATGAATGCCGAGACACGCCGAACTGTCCGAGAACGGGCGGACGACCGGTGCGAACCCAACGATTTTGACGGCCCAACACCGACTGGCGAATCGTTTGCCTGACTTCCGCTTAGCTCTTCTTCGGTGTTCCGTGTTGTCACAAAATCGTCCCCAAATGCTCGACGATTGGCTCGCTGCGTAGGCCCTGTGGATGTTTGGCGAAATCAGTTGTGGAAGGAATAGCCGAGACCACCCTGCCAAGCTCCTGGTCGTAGAAGAACGCATGGGGCACGGTCAATCCCCGAAATCTCGTCTTGAACGGGTTCAATCTCGCGTCGGAGCCTCCCCACGCAAACCAGACAATGGCAGGGACAGTGGCTTCGCCTTTGCAAATTGGGGGTGCATCAAACCTCCTAACGGCGAGAATCGCAGACTGGAGATTGTTATCGCAGAGGTAGAACAGATTCCACACTCTGACGAACGCACTCCTGGGAATCGCCTTCCCGGATAGTCGGTAGCCGTCAATGAATCTCTTCCTGACGCTAGGCAACATCTTGTCGTTGGCAAGCTCAAGTGGACCCCATTGCCCACGAACGGTTGCTTGGGCGGAACCCGGATTCTTCGCGACGATGGCAGCAACGCATTCGCCATCCTGTTCGTCCCTTGGCGATTCGCGAAGGTAAATCCTGGTATCGAAGCGGAAATCAGAGTTACGAAGGCGCATGAAACGTGCGAAGTAGCTCATTGGTTCAGCCCTCTATCGAACCACGCATCCAGTTGTCGAACTGTCGTTCCGGTCCACGCTGAGACGCCAAAGACGAAGCTACCGCGAGCAATGGCCGATTGCAAGCCGACGCCTGGGACGGTCGGTTGATTTGTCGGCACCCGAATAGCTGGGTTGTGTGCCTCACCGTGCTTTCCGTTTCATTTCACGCAACTGCTCAATGATGCTGTCCTCCAGGGTCCGACGATCCTGAGCGCTAGCGTTACGACGATGGTTCTGCCCCGCCTCCCGGATGAAGCGGGACTTGTCGCTGGACGACGAGCTGCCTTTGAAGCCGGGGATGCCCCGGAAGCTCTTTTGTAACTCATTCCATGCGACCTCGGCTGACTTTTCCCCGATGCCGGTCAGAACGTCGGGAAGTAACCGTCGCGCCTCCCTGCGGAAGTCATCGCCGGTTTTCAGTCTGCCCAGATCGACGGAACCCAACGGAATAGACAAGCTGTACGTGGACACGGGACCGACTCCTTTAGTTGTGGATGTAGGAGACAGAACTCAAACGGTGTAGGTTTTCCAGGGCACCGCGCTCATGGGAACGCCGGAAAGGAAGCGGGCGATGTACGGTCGCCCAAAGTAGGTTGGCACTCCCCGGCTGTCTTGACCAACCAGCACAACAGGCATTCCGGGGAAACAAGGCTGGAACGCCGATATAGCCCGCGCAGCCTCGTAGCGGCTTTGGACGACATGGTGTTTGACCACCACGACGGCGAACGTCACGCCCTGCTCACGAATCACTGCTCCGTCAAAGGTCATAGTCGCTCCTTGATAGACCCTTCGGGTCTGTTCAAATGACGTGGGTTTCGCGGGAATCAGGTCAGCGAACGGCTGGACCATCGAGCGTGAAGAAAGGCACCCCCGGCAACGACGTTGCCGGGGGTGCTGGTGCTACAGAACGTTACTTCACCCTGAACTGATAAATGGTGACTGTCGGCTCCGAGTCCGGTTGTGGTGGGGTCACGGTGATCGTTACCGTGACCCTACCCTTTCCTGTCGGGCGGATCTCGAAGTCCCGATAATCTGCTCCGATGAGGAGGTGGCCGTCCTGGACATGGCTGACCACGTTCTCGGTCAGAATCGTCGCTGGGCCGGAAACCTTGGCTGTGATCTTCCCACCACCGATTCCCTCACCCGTGATCCGAACGGCCTGGTTTCTTTGGACGGAAAACGGAGTGGTGTCGTTTGGGACGACCACATCGCGTTTCGCCGGCTTGGCGTCGGCTGCCAACGAGGCATCCGACGTAGCCAGAACCAACGAAGGAACAACCAAACCCAAAACAAGAATGAAGTACTTCACTTCAATTCTCCTTTTCTTCAGAAAGAAAAACTATCCACTTCAGGAACGAACATGGGGACCGCGGAGCGAATTTGTGCTCCGTGGTTCGTGGCAGTGTGGTCGCGTCCGATTGCGCGGACCGAGCGCCAAGGCTTGCCCGCGTCGGCACCGATGGGCACGCGCGACGACGGATGCAGCCGTATCGCTCAATTCCGTGAACTGGCATTTCCACCAAACTGCCGAGGAAGTCCTTGGGTGGGCTTGTCCATCCATAGCGGGGTACTAACGAGCATCGCCATTGGGCAATCCGGCCCGAACTGAACGTAGCGACGAAGGGTGGTGGAGTAGGACTTGCCGTACCGCTTCTTCAGTTCCTCGACGCTTGCCCATTCTGGCTTGGTGTCCTTTGCCTCTCCGCTAAAGATAGGACCGCAGAACATCAAGTTCGATGCAGCGTAGTTCGCCTCTTCCTCAAGTTGCTGCTGCCAATCCGGGTCCAATGTCTGCGCTGTATCCCCGTAGAAGTAGTAGCGGTGCCATTCCAGAATCCGGTGCCCGACCTCATGTAGCGAGGGCCATTCCTGTTTGGGCTTTGGCAGGCCGGAGTCGACCACAATACGCCCCTGATCCTGGAAGAGCACGGCCATCAGCCGAATCTTCTTTGCAGCCTTACGCCCATTCACCAGTATCTTGTGCTTAGCCTTGTCGAGAAAACCGGGATCTTGGAGATTGTAAAAGTCACGATATAACTCCAAGTGCTCCAAGATCGGTGCCGTCTTGGAGGGCGGCCCTGAAATCCCCGCTTCCCTCAGGGTATCCCAACATACTTTGTCGATTTCTCGGCGGGTGGCATCGTCCATAATCAGGCTCGTGAGAGGGTTAGGTTTCGTTCTTCAGCACACAGATGAACTCGTCCAGGGCCGTCTTTTCTTCTGCCGTAAGGTTGGCAAAGGACTCGGACTGTGCAGCAAATTGAGAAGCCTGATCGCAAAAACCTTGCGGTCCATCCTTAATGGCACCGGCCAAGACCAGCAGTTTCCTCTCCGAGATGCGGTAGAACCGGCTCAACTTGTGTAAGGTGAGCGGTGATGGGCGGTAACCTGGATTACGTTCCATTGAAACCAACTCATTTCGATCAACCTCGACCTTGGCTGCCAGTTGGTCAATCGTCAACTTCTGCTTTCGCCTCAGCATTTGCATGCAGAGATGAAATGCCTGACGCAACGAACTGACCTCTGGGTCTTTCGCTGTCATGACCACCGTCAGCTTCTTTTGCAGGGCTTCCGCAATCCGGTTAAGCATGGTCAGGGAATGCCCGTCGTAGTCAGAATCCTCCAGACGACTGATTACCGACTGTGTTGTTCCTACGAGTTCTGCAAGTTGCCCTTGGGTCAGCCCGGCGTCTGTTCGCATGGTGCAGATAAGACGAGCAACCTCTGCATTAACTCGCTCGGCCTCGACAGAAGCCTTCCTTTCGGGATCATCCTTCACGTATCTATTACGAAGGATCTCCCCTGCGTGGCTTGTGCCCTTCTTAGCCATTCGCTCACTCCTTGTATGTGTGTGCATCCGGGTCGTGTTCGAACTTCGCCTTGTTCGACATCGCCAAGCTGATGTCCCGATCCGGGACTGCGTCCTCCTTCGTCAAGCCGTGTGATATCACGGCAATCCCTTGCGTGAAGAAGTAGAGCATCCGGTAGTTGACGCTCCTATGGCGCACCCTCAACTCGTACACATCATCCCGCAGGTAGTCTGATTCGGGACGACGAAGTTCGTGCCCCATCTCTTCGAGCCGTTCAACCTTGACCAGACACTTGTCCTGTACTTTTCGTTCCTGCTGATCAAGCCAAACCAATAACGGAGCCGTACCGTCGGTGTCAGCGAAAAACACGACCTCTGTCCTGGGCATCGTCACCTCCTTGAACTGGCTTCCACCACGGGAGCCAGTCATCACATTGATCGGATTCGTCGTTCTGGGTGTGGAATTTGACTAACCGCTCAAGCATCGACGCCTCCTGTCCTTCACCGATGCCGTGTCCACAGGTAAGTATCGCAATAGTGCGATAGAAAGTCAACGCAATTTTGCGATATTTCTCCTTGGCGACGGATGAAGCCGCAAAGCACACTGTACGCAAGTGCCTGGAGCCAAATTGGTTATGGTGATCGGCGAGTTGAATCCGGGCGGGGCATTTTTTCCCGTTTTCGACCACATTCAAGCGGTCAGATGCGACCTTGAGACTTCCCCATAGCGTCACCGATGTTCCGTAGACACGGCGAACGCGGCCGTTCCAAGACGTCGGCTTGGTTTTTCTTGAGTGGATAGAACGGGGAGGAGACCTTCGGTCGGCGGGGTCGGAGACCCGCGCCGAGCTGGGAGGGCGGGGTCGGAGACCCGCGCCGAACCCGGGCCGAAGACGGACTGCAGGAGCAGCCCGGACGAAAGAAAGCAATTCAGGAGAAAACGGACGGCGGCAGGCCGGCGCAGGCGAGGCGAAAGTTGCCAGGGTTCGCCGGCCGATCGCCGAGCGGTCGCCTCCCATGGCGGTCGGCGACAAGGAACAGGCGTGCGGGGCACGCCCGCCAAATAGGCTTGGGGAAGCCGCCAACGCCAAGCGACCCGGGACAACGCGTCGCGGACCTGCGGCCGCGACCCCCGGGCTGACGACCTTGGCTGGCACTCGTACCTCGTGACCTACGCCGTGGCATCACCCCGGGGGTCGCGTCCTCGTACCTCGTCCGCGAGGCGTGTCCGCACCACGCAGGCCCGGCGGCCTGATCCACCGCGGAGCGGAACCGACGCCCACGGCTAGTCGCCGTGGGGATCAACGACGCGACTCCGCCACGCGCGTCCCGGTGCGTCCGTGCCGCAGGCACGGCGGGACGACGCGTTTCAACTCGGCGCGCCGGAGGCGAGCAGCCGTTCCACGTCTTCGCGCGTCAGCGTCTCCGATTGCTTGCCGGCGTACGCGCCCTCGTGCATCGACGGCGACCAGGCCAGGCGGACCTCGAGCCGCTGTTCCGCGAAACGCCACAGGGCATCCTTCGCCCCCTCCACACCGCCGGCATCGCAATCGAACATCAGGGTCACGCGGCCAGAGCTGATCTGCTTTGCCCAGCGGGCGATCTTCTGGCCCTGCGCTTCGGTCATGCGGTTTGACATAATCCCCAAGGCCGGTACGCCCAGGTTGTCGAGCCCGATCAAGCGCGACTTAAAAGTTCTTGGCCTGCTCGAAATGACGCCGGCCACGGCGGCGCATCTCCGCCAGACGAGTGCGACGTTTTCGGAAGAACCGTTCCGCGATGAGCGCCGCGTTCGGGAACGGATGCTGGCCTTGAGCAACGCGGGGTTCGTGCAAAGCTTCCCGGCCGCCGTCGTCGGCGGGGGACTGAGGCACTACTACCGGCTGACGGCGGCCGGATACCGGGTTTTGCATCCGGATCGCGACCAGGCCCCGGGCCACATGATCGTTGCGGAGATTTCGCCCTCCCGATTTCAGCATGCGATGGCGACGGCCGACGTGATCGTGCATACGCTGGTGAGCTGCCACGCGGCACGCGTGCAGATCCTGCAATACCACGGCGACGGTCAGTTGACGCTGGGGGTGGGCGAGTACCGGCAGCAGCCGGACTGTCACTTCCAGCTGGGGCATGGCGGGTGGGTGTTCAACTTGCTGTTCGAGATCGACAACGGGACCGAGCCGCTCGATTCGCTCCGGGAGCAGAGCATCCGCTCGAAGCTGTTGGGCCAACCGTCGTCCGCGTTCCGGCGGGAACCGGTGCGGCTGTCGCCGCCGCTCGCCCGGGCGAACGTATTTTGATACGCTTCGCTGGACTGTCGCGTTCACTCGCAGTGCCCGATGCGGGCATGGAACTGGAGGAAACACGGACCGTCGTCGAGAAGTTGCTGAGCGAAACCAGCCTGCTGACCACCGCGCTGTTAGCCGGTCTGATCGTCGCCGCCACCGCTCTGGTCGTGCTGGCCGGCCTGATCCATCCGACGCTGCTGGCCGCGTGAAATCCGGCCGGCCCCCTGGGCAATGTCCACCTTCGGGTACGGTGAGGGATACGCGGACCTGGGCAACGACCCCGCGAAATGCGCCAGCTGTCATGAGATGCAGGATGCGGACGAGTCGTGGCAGAAATCGAGCCACCATGCGGTCGCGGTGTGCAACAACGCTGGCGCGAAACACCGTGGGCGGGATGAACCAGGGCCGCGGGGCAACTCAAGCCAGCCCCCCCGGCTCGTGGCACGCCGCAGGGATCGGCCAGCTGGTTGGCGAGCGCAGCACGCTTCGTTCGCCCCTCGGGCCCCATGTTGACGGCCTCGGATTGAGCGGAGGCGGCCTGCAGCCGCACGTCCCAGCACCCCGAGCTCTTTGGCTGCGTCCTCGACACCCCGTACGCCCGTCCGACTCGAAGCCGGTTTGCCGGGCGAATCCACGTCCTTCCCTATCCGTTGTCCGCGTCATGGTCTAGAATCGATTTGATGAACCATATTCGCAACTTCTGCATCATCGCTCATATTGACCATGGGAAATCGACCCTGGCGGATCGGTTGATCCAGGCCTGTGGCGGCGTTTCGCAACGCGAGTTTCGCAGCCAACTGCTCGACTCGATGGATATCGAACGCGAACGGGGGATCACGATCAAGAGCAATTCGATCACGCTTGCCTACCGCGCCCCCGACGGGCGGGACTATCAACTGAACCTGATCGACACCCCGGGGCATGTCGATTTTTCGCACGAGGTGCGGCGCTCGCTCCTGGCGTGCGACGGGGCGTTGCTGGTCGTGGATGCATCCCAGGGGGTCGAGGCGCAGACGGTCGCCAACCTTTACCTGGCACTGGATCACCACCTGGAATTGCTGCCGGTCATCAACAAGATCGATCTGCCCGCCGCCGATGTCGAGCGGGTGCGTGAGGAGATCGATAAGGACCTGGGGCTCGATCCGTTCGCGGCGATCCCTGTCTCGGCCAAGACCGGTTTCGGCATCGAAGACGTCCTCGCGGGAATCGTCGAGAAGCTGCCTGGCCCCCAGGGCGACCCGGCCGGGCCGCTGAAAGCGCTCGTCTTCGACGCCCAGTTCGATCGTTATCGGGGGGTGATCCTCCAGTGCCGCGTCATGGATGGCACGGTGAAACCCGGCGACGCGATCCATTTCATGCACTCGGGCTGGGATTACACGGTGGAGGAAGTGGGGATCAATCGGCTGAAGTTCTGTCCCCACGAGCAGCTCAGCGCCGGGGAAGTGGGCTACATCATCGCCGGAATCAGGAGCGTGCGGAATATTGAAATCGGCGATACGATCACCCACCTCGACCGCTCGGCGGCGGAACCGGTCCCCGGCTACCAGAAGGCGAAGCAGGTTGTCTTTTCCTCGATCTATCCGATCGATACGGACGAGTACCGCGAACTCCAAAAGGCCATGGACAAGCTGGCGATCAACGACGCTGCCCTGACGTACGAGAAAGACAGCTCCGCGGCCCTGGGCTTCGGGTTCCGCTGCGGCTTCCTCGGCCTGCTGCACCTGGACGTGATCCAGGAGCGTCTGCAGCGGGAGTTTGACATCGGTCTGGTCATCTCGGCCCCGACCGTGAAGTACCAGGTGACCTTGAAGGACGGCAGCACGCTCGCGGTCGACAACCCGGGAAACTGGCCCGATCCATCCCAGATCGCCAGCGTCACGGAGCCGTATATTAAGGCGTCGATTATGATGCCCGAAGAGTACGTCGGCTCGGTCATCGAACTCTGCCGCGACTATCGCTCGACGAGCCAGCAGATGAATTACCTAGCCGTGGGCCGGGTCGAGGTGATCAGCGAGATGCCGCTCGGCGAGGTGCTGTTCGATTTCTACGGCAAGCTCAAGACAGTCACCCGCGGCTACGGTTCGTTCGACTACGTCACCATCGACTATCGCGAGACCGACGTGGTCAAGGTCGAAATCCTGATTAACGGCGAACCGGTCGATACGCTGGCCTATCTGGTCCATTGCGACAAGGCGCGCGCCCGGGCGCTGCACTACTGCGAGCAACTGGCCGAAGTGATTCCCCGTCATCAGTTCAAGATCCCGATCCAGGGCGTGATCGGCGGCAAGATCATCGCGCGCTCGACGATCCAAGCCTACCGCAAGGATGTGACGGCCAAGTGCTACGGCGGCGACGTGACGCGCAAGAAGAAGCTCCTCGAAAAGCAGAAGAAGGGCAAGGCCAAGATGAAGCAGGTCGGCCAAGTCCAGATCCCGCAAAAGGCGTTCATCGCGGTCCTGGCGGCGGATAGGAAGTAGCGGGTTCGGTGTACCATGAATGCACCTTTGCATCCGCCGATCGGGCTTTACGTCCATGTGCCCTTTTGCGTCAGCAAGTGCGCGTATTGCGACTTTGCATCCTACGCGGGGCGCGAGGCGGATATCCCGCGCTATGTGGATGCCGTGATCCGGGAAATCACACGCCGCGGCGCAGAAACGGGGCATCCGAAAGCGGATACGATCTTCCTGGGCGGGGGCACGCCCTCGCTTCTGGACACGCTCCAGGTAACACGCATCCTGGAAGCCCTGCGCGAATCATTTCCAGTTGACGAGGGCGCCGAGATCACCTGCGAATGCAACCCTGGAACACTCACGACGCCCTTTGCGCGCGCCGCTCGCCAAGCGGGTGTTAACCGGCTGTCCATGGGCGCGCAAGCCACGCAGGCGAGGCTCTTGCGCCTCATCGGCAGGAGCCATCACTGGGAGAACGTGATCGCTTCCGTAGAAATCGCACGTCAAGCGGGATTTGACAATCTTAGCCTGGACCTGATGTTCGGCTTGCCTTCGCAAACCGTTTCGGATGTACGAGAAACGCTGGAGGCCGCGCTCTCGCTCACGCCCACGCATCTCTCCGGTTACGGTTTGATTGTTGAGGAAGGAACGCCGATCTGCAGCGAGATCGCGGTGGGAAGGCTGGCTCTTCCGGACGAGGAAGTCGAGCGCGAGATGTACGAGCTTGCGCGGCAGACGCTTGCGGAGCACGGCTTTCATCAATATGAAATCAGTAATTTTGCCCGCGAAGGGCATGCCTGCCGGCATCATGTCGGCTGCTGGACACGCGTGCCGTACCTCGGCTTCGGCTGCGCGGCACACGGCTTTTTCGAGGAATGCCGTACGATGAACCCCTCACAGCTTGATGCGTACTTGGCAGGCGAAGAACCGAAGACGGAGCAAATATCAAAAGAAGAAGCGCGGTTCGAGAGCATGATGCTGGGCCTGCGCATGACGCGCGGCGTCAAGGACGAGGATTTTACGCGCATGCACGGGATGAGTATCCGCGAGGCATTCGGCGAAAGACTCGATCAACCGATCAACGGCGGGCTGCTTGAATGGCACGACGGTGCTTTGAGGCTTACTCGCCTCGGTATGGATCTGCAGAACAGCGTGCTTGTTGATCTGATGTGATGATCATCACCGGATGACCAACCGCCCGCTTTTCACGACCGTCCCCGCGTAGACTTCGTCTTCCTCTGCCCTGATTCCCGCCGAACGCATTGGGCGGGCGATTGTGTTCCTGCGCGGGCAGAAGGTGATGCTCGATGCGGACTTGGCGAGTCTGTACGGCGTGGCTACGAAACATCTGGTTCAAGCGGTCACACTTAATCTTTCACTTAATCTTTCACTTAATCTTTCACCTAATCTTTCACCTAATCTCCGTTGGCCCCGAGGTAGTAGAGATGGGATGAGATTAAGTGAAAGATTAAGTGAAAGATTAGGGTTTCAGGTATGGAGCCGGTTAGCGGGTTTCGAGATCCCGCAGGCCCAGCCGCTGTTCGGCTTCCAGCGCGCCGCGTCCCACCGTATCGGTCATCCCCGAGAATCCGGGACCACCGCCGGCTACATAGCCGCCGCTACGGCCGGTTTCATCGGGACTGACCCAGAACGCGTACAGCGAACCGTTGGTCAATTCAAAACGGAACCGCACGAGCCGATCGCCTAACGACGATAGGTCCCCGCCCTCTTTCCAGACCACCGGTTCCAGCGTGCTGTCCATGCAGATCGGAATCGAGTTCTCCAACGTAAAGGGCTGGATGGGCTGGCCGTCTTGATCCAGCACTTCCACGCGCAGCACGCCCCGCGGCGAATCCACGTTCACGAACAGTTGCTTGCCGCAGAAAGTGACGGGGCGCGTGACCAGCGTCCCGGGTTCGGCGCCCGCATCCAGCGACACAAAGCCGTCGCGGCGCAACAGTGCCACGCCGGTCGCGCCGCGGTCGTACATGCCGTTTTGCAGCCAGTTTCCCCCCAGCTTGTTCGAGTCGCCCTGGAAGCCGGTATAGTAGATCCACAACTTGTCGCCGCGCACCGTGCAGATGTTGCCCAGCGACTGGACATAAGCCCGGTCCCAGACGTCCCGCCGCTCGGCGGGAATGTGCGTGCGGCGGTCGGGGCGGTGCCAGTGGAAACCGTCGCGGCTGTAGGCGAAATTCAACTCGGTGATCTTCGGCAATCCCGTCTGCATACACTCCTCGTTATTGGGCCCTCGATGAATCTCGAACATTCCCAGCAGGATGCTCTCGTAGGCCACGGCGTCGAGGTTGTACAGCTGGGCGGCGTCACCGATGTCCGGATCCGGCGGGTCGTCGCGGTCCGCCGCAGCCCACACCACGGGCTCATCCATACCCCACGAGGCCCCAGCCAGGAAATCGTCGGCTTCCCAATAGTGCCGCGACCGGCCGCGAAATCCCGATCGCAGGCTGTAGACCCATTTCCGGCGAAATGGATTGTAGAACATGGTGCTGCGATCGCCCGTATCGCCCGTCGCGATGCGATTGATCCAATGGATCCCGTCCGGCGACGTCATACTGACGCCCGGCATGTTGCCGCCGGGCGGGCGCATGAACATCTTGTATTTCTGCTGCGGGTCTTTCGCGTTCCAGTCCGGCACGACTGTCCACGAGTCGGGAGTCAAGTCCGGCGGCAACACCTGATTGGTGCCGGGGTTCACGTCCAGCGCCGGACGATCCCATTGGAGTCCGTCCTTGCTGGTGGCATAACAGATCGTGTGGATCCAGCCGGCTTCGTACCACATTTTGAACACCTGCTCCGCCGGATCCCACCAGAGTCCGCCGCTCTTGGGAACGGCCGCGGCATTGCGCGGAGCATTGATCTCCAATTCCGTCTCCGGTTTCAGCACCGGGTTGCCGGCGTACTTGACCGGCATGTGGAACGTGCGCGTCAAGTCGGTGCGTTCGATTAGAAAGTCGTCCATCAACAACTGCCGTCCGACGTCGATGGGCACGACGGCTGGACGCGATTCCAGATAGGGCACCGCCATCGGCGCGGCGTCCCGGGGGTCGATATCGTCCGGCGGCCATCGCTCGGGCAGCACGATGCCGTTGTAGAGCTTTTCTCCCGTGTTTTCCGACCAGGCGACTTTCTTCGGCAGATTTTCGATCGCTTCGCGGAATCCGAGAATCACACCCCACTTGGGAAGCTTGAACCGCTCGCCGGGCTGGACCAGCTTCTGGTACACGCGCACGCGATCGAACGGCTGGTCGCCGAACAGCTGAAAGACGTCGATGCTGGTGACCCAGAAGAACCCGCGTTTCTCCAGGGTTTTCTCCAGGGTGCAAGCCCGCGGGTGTCCGGGCTCGGGCGTCACGACACTCAGCACGCCGGCTTGCGTGACCCGCACGTCGTTCCGGTCGATACTGCTGCGCAAGAAGTGCTTGTCTTGCAGCGCTTCGGGAAGTTCCAACAGTCGATACGGACGATCCGTGTAGATCACTTCGCCTTTGCGAAATATGCCGATCTCGCACGGAATCAGGAACTCGATCGCCGCGCCGTCGCCGGTCAAGGGCGGTTTCGGCGCGTCCTGTGCGGGAGCGTCCGGATTCTCCGCCGCGAGGCCGAAG
>Ga0351889_10255_pt1 | contig 15714 bp, 14 predicted proteins | sample TotcelFGM3001M14_FD_206767 | JGI IMG/M metagenome (GOLD analysis project Ga0351889, IMG submission 206767) | Enriched cells from coal bed in the Powder River Basin, Montana, United States - Total cells FGM rep3 HSBNCT.FGM.300.1.M14 ...
GGCTGGGCGCGCTGTATGGCAGCGAGGCGGCCTGGTGCCAGGCCCTGCGCCATGACCTGCTGGAGCGACCCGGCGTGCAGGCCTTGGTGGGCGTGGCAGCGAATAAGTTCACGGCCTGGGTGGCCGCCCAGGGCAGTCCGCCCTGGCGCGGCTACACCCTGGTCGAGGGGCGCGACGCGGCCTTCCTGGCGCCCCTGGCCCTCGACCTGCTGGACCTCAAGGAGGAAACCCGGCGGCGTCTCCAGGTGCTGGGCATCGCCACCCTGGGCGCTCTGGCGCGGCTGCCCGCCAATGCCGTGGTTGAGCAGTTTGGCCCGGAGTGTTTGCCGCTGCACCGCTGGGCTGCCGGGCGCGATGAGCGCCCCCTGCAGGGCCGTCGCCGGCAGGTGTTGGCGGTGGCGCATGCCTTTGACCTGCCCGAGGCGCGCGAGGAGGCGTTGCTTTATGTGCTGCAGGCGTTGGGGGAGAGCCTGCTGGAGGAGCTGGCTGAGAGCTGGCTGGGCGCCAAGCGTCTGCAGGCGCGCTTCGAGCTGGCCAGCGGGCAGGGTTGGTGCAAAACCATCTTCGCTCACGAGGGGCTGGGGCCGACCATGCTGCGGGGCTTGCTCGAGGCCGCGCTGCGCGAGCTACAGCACGCCGGCCTGGAAGCCGAGGGGGTGGCCGCCATCGAGCTGCAGGTGACCGGCATCGAGCCGCCCGGTGGCCGACAGCTACAGCTTTTCACGCAGATGGAGGATCGCTATCACCTGGCCGAGACGCTGGACAAGCTGGCCAAGCGGCACGCGGCAGATAGCGTCGTGCAGGCACAAGCCCACCTGACAGCTGACGACATCATCGCCGCGCGCTACCGCCTGAGGCAGTTGGCCTGATGCCCTTTTGGCCGCAGGGGCAGGAGATCGAGGTGGAACTGGACGCCAACGGCCTGGTGCAGAGCTTTCGCTGGCGACGGCAGGTCCAGCTCGTGCAGGTGGTCAGCCGACGCTGGCGGGTGCACACCGCCTGGTGGACCGAGCAAGAGCTCTGGCGCGACTACTGGGAGGTGGCCACCGACAGCGGGCTGCTGTGCAGCATCTATCAGGACCTGTTGGCGCAGACCTGGTGGTTGGAGCGAGTGTACGAGTGAGCGGCTATGTGGAGCTGCACTGCCACAGTTGCTACTCGCTGCTGGATGGCGTCTCGCAACCCGAGGCGCTGGTGGAGCGGGCGCTGGACCTGGGCATGACGGCGCTGGCCATCACCGACAACAACGCCCTCTATGGGGCGGTAGAGTTCTGGACCGCGGCGCAGGCGCGCGGTCTGCAGGCCATCATCGGCGCCGAGCTCATCCTGGAGGACGACAGTCGCCTGGTCCTGCTGGCCGAAAACCAGACTGGCTATGCCAACCTCTGCCGCCTGATCAGTAAGGCGCAGCTGGAAGGCTCCAAATGGCAGGCGCGGCTGGCGCTGCGCCACCTGCAGGGGCGCACCACGGGGCTGATTGCGCTGACGGGCGGCTACCGCGGGCGGGTCAATCGGCTGCTGCAGGCCGGCGAGAGGGAGCAGGCCGCCGCCTGGCTGCACACGCTCAGGCCGCTCTTTGCGCCGGGTAGTCTGTATGTGGAGCTGCAGCACCATCTGCACCCTTCAGACACGGTCCTGCTGCTGGAGCTGGCCGAACTGGCGCAAGAGTGCGACCTGCCGGTGGTGGCCAGCAACGCCGCGCACTATGCCGAGCGCTGGCAGCACCGCCTCTATGACCTGCTGCTGGCCATCGATCGCAACCTGACGGTGGACGAGGCGCGCCCCTATCTGCTCTCCAACTCCGAATACTACCTCAAGGGTCCAGAGGAGATGGCGGCGCTCTTTGCCGAGCATTCCGAGGCCCTGGCCAACACGGAGCGTATCGCGGCTCGCTGCCACGTCGAACTGGCGCTGCGCGCTGACGCCTTGCCTCCCACGCCTGAACACAAAGACGGCTCGCCTCTGGAGGCCCCCGCCGCGCAGCTGGAGCGCCTGTGCCGCGCGGCCTTGCCGAGGCTCTATCCCGAGCAGGCCGCTGCGGCCGAGCGTCAGTTGGCGCATGAGCTGGACGTCATTCGCCAGATCGACCTGCCCGGCTATTTCCTGACGGTGTGGGACATCGTGCGCTTTGCCAAAGAGCGGGGCATTCAAGTGCGCGGGCGGGGCTCGGCGGCCAACTCCATCGCAGCCTATCTGCTGGGCATCACCAACGTCGACCCGCTGGCCCACAACCTGCTGTTCGAGCGTTTTCTCTCGGCCGAGTCGCGTGTAATGCCTGACATCGACCTCGATTTCAACGCCAGCCGCCGCGAGGAGGTGATCCAGTATGTCTATGACAAGTATGGCGAGGACCACGTGGGCATGGTCTGCAACTATGTCACCTACCGCCAGCGCAGCGCCGTCCGTGAAGTGGGCAAGGCGCTGGGCTTTCCGCCCGACCTGATCGACCATCTGGCCAAGGCGCAGGGTGGGCTGGGCAGCTATCACCATGGCGACAGCGGTCATGCCCTGATGAGCAGCGTCTCGAACGAGACCTGGGGGCAGTTCCTGGCGCTGTACGAGCAGATTCAGGGCATTCCACGACACCTGGGTATCCACGTGGGGGGCATGTGCATCACGCGCCGGCCACTGGTGGAACTGGTGCCGTTGGAGCGCGCCACCATGCCGGGGCGTGTGGTGATCCAGTGGAACAAGGACAGCCTGGAGGATGCCGGGCTCATCAAGCTGGACTTGCTCTCGCTGGGCACCTTCGGCGTGCTGGACGATTGCCTGGAGGCCATCGAGGAGCGCCACGGTCGGCGCCTCGACCTGGACACTCTGCCGCTGGACGACCCGCAGCTCTATCACACCCTGCAGATCGCCGACACCATCGGCATCTTTCAGGTCGAGTCGCGGGCGCAGCAGCAGGCGCTGGTCAAGATGCGCCCGGAAGTGTTCACCGACATCGTGGTCGAGGTGGCCATCATTCGCCCGGGGCCGCTGCTGGGCAATATGGTGCACCCCTTTTTTCAGCGGCGCATGGGGCTGGAGCGAGTCACCTACCTGCACCCGCTGCTGGAGCCAATCCTGGCCGAGACGCTGGGCGTGATCGTCTTTCAGGAGCAGGTCATCCGCATCGCCATGGCCATGGGCCAGTTCACGCCGGGCGAGGCCGATCTGCTTCGGCGGGCCATGTCGCACCATCGCAGCCATGAGAAGATGGCCGCCCTGCGCCAACAGTTCTTGACGGGGGCGCAGGCCCAGGGCGTGGCGCTAGAGATCGCCAACCAGGTGTTTGACCAGCTGGCTGGCTTTGCCTCCTATGGCTTCTGCAAGAGCCACGCCGCCTCCTTTGCCAAAACCACCTATGACACCCTCTACCTGCGCGCCTACTATCCGTCCGAATACTACTGTGCGTTGCTGAACAACCAGCCGATGGGCTTTTATGCGCCACGGGTGCTGGTGCGCGACGCCCTGCGCCACGGCGTCAAGGTGCGACCGGTGCATGTCAACCGCAGCGCCTATGACTGCACCCTGGAGGGCGAAGCCATCCGGCTGGGGTTGCGCTACGTCGACGGCTTGGGCGAGGCGAACGCCGAGCAGTTGCTGGCGGCGAGGGCCGCCGGGCCCTTTGAGAGCCTGGCCGATCTCTGCCGGCGCACGCGGCTGGCGCGGCGTTTGGTGGAGCACCTGATCCTGGCGCGCGGCTTTGACGACTGGGGCATCGATCAGCGCCAGTTGGTGTGGGAGCTGGGCCGGCTGCGCTATCAGGCCGACGAGTTGCCCTTGCCGCTGGCAGCTGACGGTGTCGCGCTCCCGCCCATGGATGAGGCCGAGCGGTTGCAGTACGAGTATGGCGCCACCGGCGTGGCGGCCGACGGCCACCTGATGGATCTCTACCGCGCCGAGCTAGATCGTCAGCGAGTGCTGAACAGTCGCACGCTGGTGGTAGCCCGGCAGGACGCCACCGTGCGAGTGGCGGGCATGGTCATCACGCGGCAAGCGCCCCCCACGGCCAAAGGGTTTGTCTTCATCACGCTGGAGGACGAGTGGGGCCTGATCAACGTCATCGTCAGGCCCGACGTGTTCGCGGGGCAGCGTGGCGTTTGGCGCCACAGCCTGGTGTTGCTGGTGCAGGGCCGCGTGCAAAAGGCCAATGGGGCCATCAATGTCCTGGCCGAAAAGGGCTGGACACTAAGGTGAGAGGCGTCGTAAGGTCCATGAACTGTAGTGACCCCCAAAAGTTGGACACAAAATGACTAATCTTTAGGGGATGACCTCGGCGGCCATCTCACTCTCCTCCCATTGTAGCGCGAACTCCACCGGTGTCAGGTAGCCCAGTGCCGAGTGGATGCGCTTGCGCATATAGACATCATCGAGAAACTGACCGATCTGCCGCTGGGCATCCGCATAGTCTCGGTATTCGCTCAGGTACACCTCCTCTTCTTTGATGGTGCGCATCAAGCGCTCGGCATAGCCGTTCTGCCAGGCCGCTCCCCGTCTGGACATGCTGACCTGCACGCCCTGCTCCTGGAGGCGCCGCACATAGTCTTGGGCGGCATACTGCACGCCCTGGTCAGAGTGGTGGATTTCGGGCTGCCCAAGTTGAAGTGCTCGTTGCAGGGCGGTGAGCGCCAACCCTTGATCCAGACCCCGTGACAGCTGCCACCCCCGCACGGCGCGGGTGAAGACGTCCATCACCACCGCCAGGTACACGAATCCTTGGCCAAGAACGACGTACGTGATGTCGGCTACCCAGACCTCATCCGGGCGTTGCACTTGCCTGTCCAGCACGAGGTTCGGAAAGCGCGGCCCGCCATGTCGACTATTGGTTGTTTGCATTCGTTTGCGGTCTACCTTAGCTTGCAGACCGAGTTCGGCCATAGTCTGCGCCACGCGCTTGCGATTCACCGTCCACCCGGCCCGCTGTAGCTCCGCCGTCATCCGGCGGTAGCCATACGTGGGCCAGCGGCCCGCTAGCTCTTGCAAAGCCTGGCGCAGTTCTTCATCATCCCTGCCTGCGGCCTCATGGTAGTAGCTGCTACGCGCCACGCCCAAGGTCTCGCACACAATCGTGACCGGGTAGTCTGCGGCCATCTCGTGTGCTAGCCCGCGTCTTGTAGACGGCTCAAGATGCTGGATGCTTTTTTTGCGATCTCCAGCTCCATCGTCTTGCGCCCCAGCGCCTGCTCCAGCTCGGCGATCTGCGCGACGGCGGTGTCATTGGGACCCTGCCGCTCAAAAAGAGAGGCTGCGTTCTCCAGAAAATGACGCTTCCAGCGCGTGATCAAATCCGGCTTGAGCCGATGCTCGCGCGCTAGCTCGGCCTGTGTTTTGCTGCCGCTCAGAACCTCCAGCACCACCTGGGCCTTGAAGGTCGATGAGAACGTTCGATGTGTTGGCATGGAACCCCTCCGTTCGGGCATCATACCCGACTTTCATGGGTGTCCAACTTTTGGGGTCACTTCAAACCAGGCGCCCCAATCCTTGCGATCGCCTCTGCTCGCTCCATTGCCTGCCTCCTGCTCGCCAAACAGAAAAGCGGCGGTGCCCGCCAGCCTTCGCTGGTCAGACACCGCCGATTGACCCAACCGTCGGTGTGCCGCTATGCCGTTACGCCAGGTGCTATCCCCAAAGCCGCTGAACTGTCTACGGGTCTCGGCCATGGGGTCCTCCTGTAACAACGATGCTAACTTCATCAGGAGGACTCTCCAATTTCGTCTGAATCATAGCAATATTCCGATTGGCCACCCAGGGTGGGGCGAGGCGCAAAGCCACGCCAACACGCACTTAGCGGCCCTCTTGGGCAGCATATTTATCACTCACTCTCTGCTGGCGTAGGCGTCTCCTCGAATATTGCTCGGATTCCCGCCTCGGCTGTTTGACGTGCAGCGATCATTTGAGACTCTGTTACGCCGTACTCATTGGTCATTGTTCGCCCGGCTAGCTCGAGCGCCTTATCCGCATGTTCCGCTGCAGGCATGAGCAGATCGAGAGCCTCTTGGGAGGTGATCTCACTATCAAACCATTTTGAAGCGACAGCGACGGTTATTTCTACCGCCTGTCGGGCCTCCTCCCATGCAGCCTCCAACTCTTTAGTGGGAGGCTCCGCCTCAATGACTTCCTTGACTGCCCCCAGGACAGCCGACAAGCCGAGCAACAGTCCGAGTGATTCAAAGCCACTCTCTACTGTGCCAGCTTGGAGCTGGTCGGCCAACTCTTCAAGTCCTCCGATAGTCGATTCTAGTAGAACAAGAGCTAGGTATCCTCGCTGTAGATCGTCTAGGGTTTCTGGCTCTATTGTCGATGCTAGAGTTGGCGTGCTGGTTGGGTTAGGTGTAGCCGTTGCGGCAGCTGTATCTGCGGGCCTCGGCGTATCGCTAGGGGCTGGTGTCGGGGTCGGAGCTTGCGTGTCGGTGGGCACCGGTGACATCTTTGTCGCCACCCTAGTCGCTGGTGAGACGCTGGCGGGCCTGGCCGTTGGGGCAATTGGAGCACAAGCGGAGAGCAAGGCCACAACGAGAAGGATGCTCAAGAGACGTTTCATCGAATGTCCTCTCGGCGGAAAGTGGGCAGCCAACTGAATACAGGTTACCGCTCGGAAAGAGCAATATCAAGCACAGGACGTTGTGGGCCCTTAGTGGCGTGCATGGAATGGATCGAAAGCCCGCCCAGGGGGCGGGCGGGGCACCAATTCTGTAGGCCGGTCCGCTATTCGTCGACGGGTTCCGCGTCCAAAAGGCCGCGAAACTCAGCGGGCATGATGCGATCCCACTCGGCGGTCGCACGATCTATGTCGCTCTCGGTGATCTTTACCTCGTCTGGCAGGGGTGGCAGCGGATCGCTTGCGCCCAACGGCACCACTTTAACCTTCGGTGCCTTCTGCTTTCTGCGACCAGCCTTGTTCTCATCGAGCTTTGGTGGTTGTTCGTTTGACACCTTCTTGCCTCCTTGTATTCTCACAGGTTTCTATGCCAGCAGTATACCAGGTGGGCGACATAGGGAAAGCGGGCGTGTGTTCGGCGTACTTTAGGGCAACTGCAGGCATACTGGACTAGGGGTCCGTGTGCGCAAACTCTGTCAAAGGTGGCTAAGAGCATCCTGAGCTGCCCCCCAGGAACTGATCCAACCTTTGTGTTACGATTGGAGCAGGGAGGTACAGCAGGATGCCAAGAAAAAGCCATACCACCGAACAGATCAGCGCAAGATGCGGGAAGCGCAGGCGCTTCTCGGCCAGAGGCAGACGGTAATGGTGACAGACCTGCCGCTGGACAACGCCACTGCGTGAGGCGGTGCGGGGAAACTGACCAGCTTGGCCAGGCGCAGGCAAGCGGTGGAGTGGTCTAGGCAATTCCTGCTGGTGTCGGAATGACGTGTCTGCCGGGAGATCGGATCTGCGGCTCTCGAGCATGAAGCCAGGACCTCTTTCATCACACCGGGCAGTCCCTGAGAACATGGCCACATCGATTCATTCAATGGCAGGATGCAAGGCGAAATGCTGGATCGGGAGGTTTTCTACACCCTGGCAGAAGCCCAGACCTTGCTCGGGCGTCGGAGGGAGTAGCACAATCTCATTAGGCCGCACAGTGCTTCAGGCCATCGCCCCCCGGCGTCACAAGCCTGGGTCTTCGCTGCACAGCCGGCCGGTGAGCTGGGACTAACACAGCGTGTGGCACATATACTGGGGGCTGGTCAGGCCAAAATCGCGAGGCTGCTGGACGACGCGCTAGGGTAACAAAGCCACGCTGGCAGATGCGGTCACGAAAACTACCACCGTCGCTACGAGGCTCCATGTCCGAAGACGAGCTAGCGATAGGTACCACCGATTCTTATAGTAGTTGTGAACTTGGAGAAGATAGAGTTGCTGAAGGTCAGCCTTGAGCCTCTCGGTGGGCGACTCGCTCACGTAGTTACTGACAAAGAACGCTAGCCCTCGCAAATAGGGAGCCTGAGTCCGCGCCGACCTTCTTTCGGGACACAGCGCCCGCGGTACGATGTCCTTGATAGAAGGGTTCCCGTGGTAGAACCATTTCCACTGATTGCCACCAATATCTGTCAGACGCAGAAAAGGATATCGGTACGTAGACTGCTTCATGAATACAACCAGACTTACCAGAGACGCCAGTGCCTGCGCAATGAATGCCCAAATCAGGCCGCTCCTTAGCCAGTCGGCGAGATTCCCCTGGGACATCAAGCCTATCCCGGCAAGGGAGATGCCTAATAGCTGGTATGAGAGATCATGCAGACCAACACGCCTACCCTCCATTGTCTCGGTCAGTCCACTGTAGTACTTGATCATCTCACCAACGTCTGTGGTTTTGGTGAGCAGTTGCTCCGGCGTGAGAGAATCGATAGCCAGAATGGCGTCTTTAGCAGACTTCTGAAGGTTTTCGATTTCCTGCGCGTCTAGTCCATTTGCGGCGTTCATTTTCGCACTCTCCTGTACTCGTACAGAGCGTTGCCGTCATCGTCAGTGTCGCCTTCATATGTCACGCCCAACAGACTGTCTGGAGCGTTTGCTGTACCCGGCCTATTCCACTTGGCGCGTAGCAGCGTGCGGATCGTGTTCTCACCTTGTTTCCGTCCCTTGGAATTGAGAAAGCGGGAAATACTCTTAGTTGGAACCCAGTTCGGCTCTACATGATCTATCGTCAAAGGACCAGGTAATGATCCACGGACGATGCTCGTGAAGTTTCCACGCATCCACCCCTCGAAGGCTGGACCAAATCTGTCGACTCCGCAACAGCACTCGGTATCGCCCAGATGAGTGAGACCATAGTCACCCGCTCCGTATGTCATCCCGCAAGAACGCACTGTCTCCCGCACCGGTGCTAGGAGGTCCCACCTTCGCGATGCTGGAATCAACCATTCGCGACCCACCAGTGTGGCTCCCCAGCTTCTGTAAACATCGCGCACTGGCCAATTGACCGCCGACTCAAACGCACGAAACCTGGAGCCGCGTGTCTCAACTGGCACTTTCAGAACCTCGACGATCGTGTGACCGCATCCAGTCTCGCCTATTCTAGGCATCAAGTCTTCCGATACCTCGCGAAGCCACAATGGTATGAGGGGCTGCAGCCTGACGGTTGATCGAATGCCCAAAGCAGACAGCTGCCGTACCGCATCCAACCTTTCACTCGTGGGCGGCACCCCAGGCTCTATCAGCCGGGCCATGCCATCACTAGGGCTGCAAAGCGAAACCTGAACCACGACATTTCGCAAGGATTCTAGTGCATTCACTACTCGCGAATCAAGCAGCTGCCGCGCCTGCTTCGTGCTTATTAGCACAGGGTAGTCTCTCTGAGCAAGGAGCCTCAGTACATCGATGGTGGTACTGGCAGCGTGCTCGCTCTCGAATGGATCCGATAGCCCTCCGAAATGGAGTGGCACTCTGTGATGGAGCATCTCGGACCGCACATCTCCTTCTGGCCACCCCAAGGTGTCCAGCCGGTCAAATCGGCGAGCTAGGCTCTCGTAGCTAAGCGTATGGGGTGCCTCCGAGCGGCTACCTCCCCTTGAGACGGCGAAACAATACTTGCATCCTAACGAACAGTTTGAGGAGACGTCAAGACGAAACGGAACGCCACAGAAATAGAACTGACTGGTAGGAGCCAAACCATAGGCATAGGGTGTCGGCTTCAAAGCAGACTCCTGTGTGGGCGATTCACATTAACCTAGCAAGACTAGATGTTACTAGCAGTATGTCAACTCGATTCCGGTCCCTTTCCCTCCCACCTCGCAATCCCCCTCCTCGCCCGCGATAGTAAGTGACACACGCACTCGTTCACTCACTCCCGGACGCCGCCCATGCCCCTCTTCCGCCGCAAGGCGTCCGCACAGCCCGCGCGGGCCAGCCTCGCCATTGCCCCTGACCCCGACGACGCGCTCTATCGCCCTCTTGCTGCCGCTGGCGTCATCGCCGCGGGCGCATTGCGGCGCCCCTGGCACGAGCAGCGCGCCGAGTAACCTGCTACCAAAAAGTGATCCACCCTTTGGATGAGGATTGGGACAGGGAGCGACATCAAAATGCCAGGAGAGATGCGGGAGAGCAGCGCGATGCTTCCCATGGATGAGGCCGAGCGGTTGCAGTACGAGTATGGCGCCACCGGCGTGGCGGCCGACGGCCACCTGCTGGAGCTGTATCGCGAGGAGCTGGATCGCCAGCAGGTCCTCAGCAGCCGCCTGCTGGCGGTGGCGCACCAAGACGCGACGGTGCGGGTGGCGAGCATGGTCATCACGCGGCAGGCGCCCCCCACGGCCAAGGGGTTTGTGTTCATCACGCTGGAGGACGAGTGGGGCCTGATCAACGTCATCATCAGGCCCGACGTGTTCGCGGGGCAGCGTGGCGTCTGGCGCCACAGCTTGGTGTTGCTGGTGCAGGGGCGGGTGCAAAAGGCCAACGGGGCCATCAATATCCTGGCGGAAGAGGACTGGACACTAAGGTGAGAGGCGTCGCAAGGTCCGTGCAACCGGCGGCTCATACCTTGAGATCGCCTCCGGTCGCTCCATCTCCTGCCTCCTGCTCACCCGAAAAAAACGGCGGTGCCCGCCAGCCTTCGCTGGTCAGACACCGCCTGCTCTCCCAAACGCTAGTGTGACAACTGGCCAGTCTCGTCGCCCAACGCGAACTGCAGCCCGGTGGTTCCCTTTTCGATTGGCAAAAACCGGGCGAAGGAGTCCGATCAGGTGAGGCTGCACTGCGCCACAGCCTATCGTCTCCGGCGTCACAAGCCTGACCGTTCGCTGCACAGCCAATCGGTGCCCTGGGACTAACATAGCGCGTGGCACAAACACTGGGGGCTGGTCAGTGCCATTTCACAGCCGAGATAGCACGGCTGTGTGCCTGAGGAGACTCTGGCTCGGCGGACATACCCAGGGCGGTTAGCCTAGAGGCGGTTGTGCCCGATGACCAGGGCCAGGTTAGTGGGCTACCGCGCCGTGAATAACGGACCCAGAGGGACCTTTACCATCCGATTCGACAGATTGTTACTGCCAGCAACAACCAGATAGACCTCGCTCGCCCCAGGTAGCGCGAGGCACGGTTGCCAACAACGGAGTCCGTAGAGTGTCTGATGCCCAACGCTCTCGCCCGTCCTCGCGTCAAAAACCTCGATCTCCGGGATCGTAACCTTGTGCAAGTACAGGACGCCGATATGATCGTCGGAAGCCCACCACCAAAGCTCCGGATCGCGTAAGAGCGGGATCGTAACAGGAAGAGACAGGTCCAGCCCAACCTCATAGACGGCTAGAGACGAGGCGTCTGTCAGGTTCTGCGCGTCTGCCCAAAGCAATAGGCGTGACCCATCGGGGCTCCAAACGCCGTGGGTGGATGCCCGTCCAGGGAGGGGAGTTGAAGACTCACCAGGTCGCCCGCTTTCTGGAGCGACTGACCTGAGGTAGATCGTATCTTGCCTTTTGTTGGCACACAAAAGCCAGCGTCCATCAGGCGAGTAACCGACAATGCTACACCAAGGAAAGGTGCCGACTTGTTCGCCCGATACGCGGTCGTGTATCATCACCTCCGAGCGACCATACACATCCCGCGCGATGAACTGTGCATCGGGGCTGAACCTGGCTCCACCATCCTCTTCAGCCTCAAAAATCAGAGAGGCTGACTTGGCATCCCAAACTGACATCTTGTCTTTCCAGCTTGAGCCAGTGATGATCATGGTGCCGTCGCGGCTCCAATCGCAGTAATACTCGCCATTACCGACCCAATGGTTCTGACCGCCCTGCATGTCGATAAGCTTCAGGTCGGCTGTGTTTGCCGCGGTGTCAACTGCCACGAGGCTTCCGGTAAGTGCGGGAAAAAGGCCTTTGATCTGCACCATACGATTGTCGCTAACCTGGATCGCGTCGACCATCAGTCCTGACCCATCAGGGCGCATATCGACTCGGCCCACAGTCGACTTGGTGGCTCCTATCAACGCTCCGTCGGCCATGGCGGCAATGTATCGAATAGGCTCAAGATCACTGGAGAACAAAATAGTCGTCTCGCTTCGCAGTTGCTCCGGCACTGGCACGCTGAACGCAGCGTAGTTCAGGATCGCTCCGCGGAAGTTGGCACCACCGATCTGCGCGCCACCTAGATTCGCCCCGGTCAAGTTCGCTCCGGAAAGGTCTGCTCCAGATAATACGCTATCCTGGAGTGAGGCAAACGCTAGATCGGCACCGTTTAGGTCCATGCCAGTCAAGTCGATGCCATGAAGATCACACCCTCGTAGATTCGCCCCTGGCACAAATGAAGAGTAGTCACCGGCAATCACTTGCCCTACGACTCTGTTAGTGCATTCGTCCGCCAGCGTCACGAATTCCTCCACCTCGCTCAGGCGCGTTTGCCGGTCGGCACCGGCTGCCTCGATTGCCTCAGATTGGGCAGCCCCGGGGGCAGCCGTAAGAGTGGCTCGTGCAGCGGCCTTTGTCGCTGCATTGGCGGGAGACGCGGCCATCGTGGCCACCGCGGCGAGAGTCTCCTTGCTTAGGGACGTGGAGCCATTGGGCGAGGGGGTGAGCTGAGCCGCAACTGCAGCCGACGTCACCGTCGCGGTGGGCGACCTCGTGGCACCGATCGAGACGGTGGGGAGTGTAGCCCTGGCTTCTGCCGGCGTATTCGGTGAAGGCTGGGCGCAGCCCACCACAAAACACCAGGTGACTAGTGTGATGCACACTCCCAACAACGCCCGGTGACCAGCACCACGCTGCTCCATCGCTCCTGCCTCCCTAGATTGATGCCACCATTCTGGCCGCCAAGAATGTCCTTGTCAATCCACATCGAACGTACGTAGGCCCCTTCCTGGCGGATTCTTTTCTCCAGTGTCATCACTACGCGCAATCTCCCACTGTAGGCGTGATCAGCGCCCAGTGCAGGCACGCCCGCCGCTGTCTCTGCTAGTGGGCTACTGGTCTCTGCGTCTCTCATAGACGATGCTGGTGGGCAAAGGCATAGTCATCTCCCATATCCGAACTTGGTCATCAGCGGATGCTCCCGCAGATACTGCGTCCGCTCCGGGTTCTTGGCCTTGCTCCGTGCTCGGATCAGCCCCATCGCCTCCTGGCTGCCCCCGGCCTGCAGATACGCCAGCCACACCTGCGACTCCTGCAGCCCGGGCTGCTGCCGCTTGATCTGCGCCACCTGCTGCTCGGCCTTTGTCACCGCGGCCTCTTGCGCCGCCGTCAACGGGATCGCGCTCGGATCCATTCGCTGATACGCCTGGTATTGCTCCCAGGCTGTCACCAGTTGGCCCATCTCCCGCGCCTGCCAGCGCGGGCCCAGGTCGATCCCCTCCAGGTCCGCGGCCACCTCCTCGCGGGCATAGGCCTGCAGCTTGCTCTTCATCGCCCGCAGCGCCGCCTCTTTGTCCGCGTCGCTCATGGCCTTGTACGCCTTGCTCGCCACCAGCTTGTCCAGCGCCGGGATGGCCAGCTCCGCCGTGCGCGCCATGATCTCCCCCCGCTGCGTCGGCGTCAGCTTGCGGTCCACCCCCTCGATGCTGATGCTCTCCCCGGGCAGCGCCGTGCCGATGCCAAAGCGTTTGACCTCGGCATTCTTATAGTACGCCCGCTGGATCTCGGCCCGCTGTTTGTCCACGTCCTCCCAGGCCACCCGCGTGCTCTCGTTGCCTGCCATGCCCACAAACCGCTTGGTGAACGGGTTGGTCGCCAGCTTTTGCCACGTGTTCTTCTCCGGCTGTTTGGCCGCCCCGGGCGCCTCGGGCTGATAGCCCAGCCCGTTGGCCACCAGGTCCATCATAAACAGCACCTGCTCGCCAACGCCGCCCGTGTTGCTGCGGATCAGATGCTCCAGCACCCGCGGGCTCAGGCCCTCGATGCCCAGCACCCCCAGCGCCCGGTCAAAGCCCGTCACGATGCCCACCACCGTGTCGCTCGTCTGCGGCCCATACTGCAGCTCGGGCGGCCGGGAGCTGCGCTCGTAGCTGGGCACCACCTCCCGCAACGTGAACAGGTTGCGGTTGGCCAGCACCTCGGCCACCGAGCCAAAGCCCGGCAGCGGGTTGGCCAGCGTCGCGTTGATCTCCACCGGCGATAGACTCTCCACCATCGCCTTGACCGCATTGGCCACATGCCCCAGCGCCGTCCGGTCGCCCTGGGCGTAGGCGATCCGCAGTAGCGCCTCGGGCAAGGCCGTCATCGCCGCCGCGATCGGCCCCTTGGGGATCCGCAGGTACACCGGCACTGTCTGCACCGGCTCGTCGGGATACTCTGGGTCGGGCGGCAGCTCCGTCTCCCCGATCACGATGGGCCAGTTGTACAGGTACTCATAGTCCGGGATGCCCTGGCTCGACTCGTACCGCTTATTCCAGTAGTAGATCAGCACGCTGGCCGCCACAAAGGGGATGCTGGCCAGCAGCGCCTTAGTGGGATCCCGCTTGAGCACCTGCCAGGTCTTGATCGCCGCCTGCTCCTGGGCGTTGGTGAACGGCACCACCCGGTTGATCATCTGCATCCACGTGCCCGCCTTGGCAAAGTCGATCGTGATCTCTCTGGCTCGGATGGTCAGATCGTGGCCCTTGACGCCCTTGCCCTTCAGGTGCTGATAGCCCGCCAACCTCGTGGCCGTCTCCGCCACTTCGTTCAGGCTCATGATCATCCGCGGGCCCGCCATCGCCACCAGCCCCAGGTCATCCCAGAACCGTTGCGTCCGCAGCTTGGCCAGCTCGTCGTTGCCCGCCCGCTTGGCCTCCGCGATCCCCGCCGCCTCGCGGCCGATCCGCTGCAGCATCTCCCAGGTCCTGGGCGCGATCGCCAGCGCCTCTTTGCCGCTGCGTACACTCACGCCCAGGGCGATGGCCCGGTTGCGCGTGTCGATGTCCTTCAGGTTGCGGAAGGTGTCGCCCATGCCCGCGCCCAGCACGCCCGCCTGGGCCGCCTCGTGCCATAGCTCGCCGTGGGTCAGCGCCGCTGCCCAGCCCTGCCAGTATTCCTCCTTGAACGGGTGCAGGCCTTCGTTGTACCAGGCCGTCATCAGGTCGCGCAGTGTGTTGACCACGGTAAAGGGCAGGTTCAGCTGCGTCGTGCCCAGCCGCAACACGTTGGCCAGCGGCGTGAACATGCTGGTGACGATGTTGGCGGGCTCCTTCTCCAAGGCCTTGGCCACCTTGGCAAACTGCGTCGGGATCCAGGCGATCTGCCGCTCCCCATCCTCCCACCATTCCACCCGGGCGCTGTCCGGCACCGGCGTGTCGCCTCGGAATACCAGCTGCTCGCCTGCGGCCTCCTGCCACTGCTCCAGCGCCCGGATCATCTCCTTGGCCGTGTCGTTCCTGGCGATGTCCACCTCGTTCTTGACCAGCATCGTCATCCAGCGCGCCAGCGGGTCCTCCACCCGTTTCTCGCTGCCAAAGGCCGACAGATGCTTGATAAAGTTCTCGCTCAGGTTGGCCACCTCGGCGCTGGTAAAGTTGCCGAACACGTCCAGGTCCTGGGGCACCCCCTCGCGGTAGATCGGCAGATAGTGCGGGTGCTTGGTCAGCAGCACCTGCATCGCCGCCTCGCTGATCCGCCCGCCATTCCTGGCCCGCTGCAACAGCACCGTGCGGTTCACTTCCCACAGCTGCTGCGCCGCGCTGTTGATCTTCTTGACGTGCGGGTGGTTGCGCCCCTCGGCCCCGCCGATCTCCTCGATCATCTGGTCCAGCGCCCGTCGCGGGTTCGACACCGCCGCGGGCAGCTTGTATTGTGGATCCAGCTGCCGCAGGTCGATCATGCGCCACAGCA
>Ga0351889_10257_pt1 | contig 15529 bp, 11 predicted proteins | sample TotcelFGM3001M14_FD_206767 | JGI IMG/M metagenome (GOLD analysis project Ga0351889, IMG submission 206767) | Enriched cells from coal bed in the Powder River Basin, Montana, United States - Total cells FGM rep3 HSBNCT.FGM.300.1.M14 ...
AGCGCGCGGTCAATCACCAGCAGTGGCACACTCGCTCAGGTTCGTGCTTCCGTGCCTCTCAGCCGGCCCAGCCCAAATCCAGCAGGTGGCGCTTCAAGTCGCTGCGAGCGCGATTCAATCGCGATCCGACCGTGCCTTCGGGGATTCCCAGCGTTTTGGCGATCTCGCGATAGGATAGCTCCTCGACCTCGCGGAGCAGAAAAATGCAGCGCAGCTCGGGTTCCAGCCGCTGCATCGAATGCTGGAGCAGATCGCGCTGCTCTAGACGTTGCCGAGGGTCAGAGTTCACATCGACCGGCTCCCAGTCCAGCGGCCCGGTCGCGTGTCGCCGGGATCGCCGCAGGTGCTGCAGGGCCTCGTTGGTGGCAACACGGTAGATCCAGGTTTCCAGCCTGGCATCGCCGGCGAACTGTCCAATCGTGCGGAAGACCTGCAGGAACACGCGCTGTGTCAAGTCGTCGGCTTGCTCGCCGCCCACCATCCGCACCATCCGTTGGTGGACCTTCCGGTGATAGAATTCGTACAGTTGCTGTTGTGCGTCGCGGTCCCCGCGTTGGCAGCGGATGATGATCCCGGCGTCCAAGTTCGGGCTGCGAATGTCGACTTTTTCATCTGGCTCCATCTATGCATTCCTTCATCGCTTCATCGCCATTCAACCCGTCCCCAGACGACTGCAGAACGGTGGGGCGATATGGACTGCCGTCCTTCTGGAACGGCGTGCGAAGATTCCGTTGTCGGTCGGCATCTAAAATCTCTAAGAGACGTCGAGCGCCAATCGCGCGGTTTGTTTTCTTTACCTTTGATGAGGAGTACGAAAATGCGAAGAATGACTCGTTTTTCGGGAGTGGTCGCCACCGTCCTGTTGGCACTGGTAAGCGTTGGTTGCAGCGGTGGGCCGCCCAAGGAGCCTGCGCCGCCGACCGCTGACGAAGGCGACGCCCACACGGGGCACGCCCACCAAGCAGGCGACAGCCAGTCAGAGGCGGCTCGAGCAGCGCTGGCCGGACTCGTGCCGAGCGACCGCGAGTCCGCAGAGCGGCAGCGAATCTGCCCCGTAAGCGGCGAACTGCTAGGCAGCATGGGCGAACCGGTCAAGCTGGACGTCCAGGGCCGTGAAGTGTGGATTTGCTGCGCCGGCTGCGAAGGCACGCTGCGGGAAAATCCCGAGCAGTATTTCGCCAAGTTGAAGGAGTGATTACCCATCTGCGATTCTTGCCCCAGGCTCCGCGCGGGACGGAAGGACACCTGCCCTTCAGTCCCGCGAGGGGCTGTGTCTATGTACTTGTCTCGCGAGTCAGGCCGCCTCGCCGGCTTGCGACGGCGTCTGTTCCGTCGCTTCCCAGTCCGGGTCGTACAACCCGGCCCGCATTTTGAGTTCCTTGTAGCCGGAGTAGAGGACCGGCACGACGAATAACGTGAGCAGTCCCAAGGTCATGCCACCGAAGCTGGGCAGGGCCATCGCCCGCGCCACGTCGGCGCCGCGCCCGGTAGCGAACATGATCGGAAGCAGCGCCACCAGCGTTGTCGCCGTGGTCATCAAGCAGGGCCGCACCCGTTTCAACCCCGCCTGGACCGTCGCCTCGCGGATATCCTGAATGCTCGTCAGGCGGCGGCGTTTGAAGATCTGGTCCAGGTACGTGGCGATGACCACGCCGTCATCGACGGCAATCCCGAACAGGGCGATGAATCCCACCCAGACCGCTGTGTTCATCTCGGTGCCGGCCACGGCCAACAGGATCATGGCGCCGGCAAAGGCGGTCGGGATTTCCGTGAACACGATCATCGCGATCGGCAGGTTGCGGAACTGTAGGTAGATGATCAGCAGGTTGATCAGGATCACCAGCGGCACCAGCCAGATCAGGCGCCGGTTGGCTTCGATCTGATTCTGGAACGAGCCGACCGCCTGCAGTTCGAAGTTGCCGTCGGGAAAGGCGAGGGTACCGTCGGCCCGTGCCGAGCGGAGCGACCCCATCACGGCGTCGACGGTCTCCAGCGCGCCGGCGGCGCCGGAAGGCGAAAAGAGCACGTGGGCGACCAGGCGTGCGTCTTCGCTGCGGATCATGCCGGGGCCCCAGGTGCTGGAGATGCCGGCCAGCCTTTTCAGCGGCACGACTTCGCCGACCGGGGTCACGACCGGAATCTCGCCCAACTGGTCGACGTGTTCGCGCACGTTCCGCTGATAGCGGACCTGGATCGGATAGCGTTCGCGGCCCTCGACGGTGGTGGTCACGTCCACTCCACCGAGACCGGCCGAGACGACCTCGTTCACCATGGCCGTGGTCATGCCGTAGCGGGCGGCTTCTTCGCGGTCCACCTCGAACTCGAGATAGGGTTTGCCAAGCACAATATCGGGATTGACGGTTCGGGCATTGACATGGTGGAGTGTCTTGAGATGATCGGCCACGGCGCGGGAGGCCTGGGAGAGCCCCGCGAGACTGTCGCCGTAGACCCGCACGGCCATCGAGGCGCGGATGCCGGCCTGGAGCATCACCACGCGGCCCTCGATCGGCTGCAGCGGCGATGCGATGGGGATGCCGGGCAGGGTGGCCACGGCATTGATTTCGTCCCAAATCTTCCGTTCCGTGACGCCGGACCGCCACTCGTCGCGCGGCTTGAGCATCACGTACGTCTCGATCATCGCGACCGGCGCCGGATCGAGCGCCGATTCGACGCGGCCGATCTTGCCCAGCACATCGGCCACTTCTGGAATCTGCGCGATCATCGCGTCCTGCGTCTGCAGCACCTCCATCGCCTGGGAAAAGCTCGCCGCCGGATAGAGACTGGGCATGTAGAACCAGCTGCCTTCGTCCAGCGCGATCCAATCGTTCGAGCGCAATCCAGTGAATATGTGCTTGGCGCGGATGTAGCCCGGGATTTCGTTCAGATCGGCGCCCAGCGCCGACGCCAATCGCTCCGCCGGCCGCAGCACGGTGGGCAGACCGAACCAGGCGCCGAGGCCGAGCGCGACGACCATCGCATACACGGTCATAAAGCTGATTCGGTGCGCCAGCAGAAACCGCAGCGCCGGTTCGTACACCCACACGATAAAGCGGCTCAGCGGGTTCTGCTCGATCGGCTTGATATTCTCCCGCGTGATCCAGTAGCCAGCCGCCGCACCGGCCGCGGCCAGGATGGCGGTCGCCCAGGGCAGACTCAAGGCCGTCCAGTGCTCGATCCGCTCGCCCCACACGAAATAGGCCAACAGACCGACGAGCCCGCCGACCGACAGGGCGCTGGCCACACCCACCGCACGCGGCCAGCGAACCGTAACCAGCAGCATGCGGCACAGCAGCGGAACCAGCACCGCCGCAAGGATCAGGCTGGACACCATCGCGAAGCTCTTGGTCCAAGCCAGCGGGGCGAACAGCTTGTAATCTCGGCCGGTCAAGAAGAACACGGGCAAGAAGCTGATCACAGTGGTACTGACGGCCGTGATCACTGCGGGGATAACTTCGCCGGCCCCCTCGCGGATCACCGCCAGACGCCGTCTCGGGCCTCCCGGGGAACCGCCGACCTCCCAATCGGCCAAATGCCGGTAGATGTTTTCCGACACGATGATGCCCATATCGACCATCGTGCCGATGGCGATTGCGATGCCGGCCAGGGACATGATGTTCGCATCGACGCGAAAGACGTTCATGGCGGCATAGGCCATCAAGACGGCGATCGGCAGGCTGACCGCCACCACCAGGCTGGCGCGCACGTGCAGCAGGAACAGCACCACCACGACGATGGTGATCAGAACTTCCTGGACGAGCGCGTCGGTCAAGGTGGTGACGGTCTCGTTGATCAGCACCGATCGATCGTAAATACCGCGGATCTTGATCCCGTCCAGTTCCGCCTCGAGCGAGCGGATCTTTTCCTCGACGCGCAGGATCACCGCGCGCGGGTTCTCGCGATACCGCATGACCACGACGCCGCCGACCGCCTCCTGGCCGTTCAGATCGAGGGCGCCTTCGCGAAAGGCCGGCCCGATCTGGACTTGGGCCACATCGCGCACGCGGACCGGGACGCCGTCGCGGGTCCGGATGACGGTGTTTTCAATCTGTTCGATCGTCTCCTGCGGCGTCTTGCCGGATCCGATGAATCCTCGTCCGCGAACCAGGAATTCCATGCCGCCGGTCTCGACCGTCTTGGCTCCGACGTCGATATTCGATTCACGCACCGCGCCGACGACGTCGCTCAGCGGGATGTCGTGGTAGCGCAGCCGGTCCGGATCCGCTTCGATCTGGTACTGGCGGATGTAGCCGCCGATCGAGGCGACTTCGGCCACGCCGTCGACCGCCTGCAAGGCGTACTTGATGAAAAAGTCCTGCTTCGAACGCAACTGTGCCAGATCCATCCCCGGGGGCGGCTCGAGCACGTAATAGTAGATCTGGCCCAAGGCGGTCGCGTCCGGCGCCAGCGTCGGCATCACCCCTTCGGGCAGCAACCCGGAGACCGTCGTCAGCTGCTCCGCCACGCGGGAACGGGCCCAGTAGAAATCGACGCTGTCGTCGAAGGTCACTTGGACAAAGCTGAAACCGAACATGCTGGTCCCGCGGACGCTTCTCGACCCCGGCACCGCCTGCAGCGCGACGCTCAGCGGATAGGTGATCTGGTCCTCCATGTCTTTGGGCGAGCGGCCCATCCATTCGGCCAGCACGATCACTTGGTTTTCGCCGACGTCGGGAATGGCATCCAGCGGCACTTGCCCGATGCTATGCCATCCGTAGAGAATCGCGCCTGCCACCAAGCCCAAAACGACCAGGCGTTCGCGAAGGCAGAAATCGATCAGGTGGTGGATCATGGGTGGTTCTTTCCTGTTTCGCGCCGCTTGATTTCGGCTGCCGGTTCTTGATGGATCGCCGCCGCCTCCGCCGCCTCCGTCGGCTTGGCGGCGCAGCACGGCGGTTCCTGGGCGGACGGCTCGCCAAGCGGGACCGGGCGTTCGTCTTTCGCCGCCCCCGTCGGCGACAGTTCACCGGCGGCAATCCCGCAGCGCAGCATCTTGCTTCCCCAGTAAGGATTGGCCAGCGGCGCTGACGGCTGCATCCAATCGCCTTCGCCGCCGGGCACCATTGGGCAATAGAAGTGGATGAACGACGCCTCTGCTCCCTCGCCGCGCACGGTGGCCGCCGACTGAAGGATGGACTTGCTGATCGGTTTGAACCGCAACCTTGCTTCCTCGACCGTCAGCGAATGCAGCTGCTGGCCGTGTTCGGCGATCGAGGCGATCCGCGACCGGGCCGGCGGACTCAACCCGTCGGACGCGGCCAAGCGGTTCGCCAGTTCGTACAGCGGCTGGGACTGGTCTCGCGGCACCGTTTGGTCGTCGGCCAGCGTTGCGGACACGGCGAAGTAGGCCTCGTACAGCCGCTCGAGTTCGGTACCGGCCTCGCCTGAGATACGTTCCAGCTCGTCCCGTTCCAATTCGAGCGGCCCGTCCGGTGTTCCCGATTTCAGCGGCTTCGTCTGCAGCCGAGTCGGATCGATCAGCGACGGGTTGCCGGCCAACTGCATTTGCGAATCGATCAGGAAGTTGCCGGAAACCGCGACCTGCTCCCCCTGGTGCACGCCCCGCACGATCACAATCCGATCGCCGATCGACGGGCCCAATACCACCGGGCGGATCTCGAAGCGGCCGGGCGCGACTTCCACATAGACGACGCTGTTCTCCCCGGCCATCAGCACCGCGTTCCGCGGGATCACCAGCACGCTGCTCGGCTCGACGGGCTCCTCGGCAAACCCGAACTGCGAGGCGGGGACCAGCGGCACGCCGCATACGCGGCACGCTCCCGACTGGTCTTCGATGACCTGGGGGTGCCGCGGGCTGATCCATTTACCGGCCAGTTCCGGGTCGTATACGTCGGGCGCCGCCTCGCCGCTGCGGGTCAGCTGCACTTCGACGTTGGCCCGGGCATAGTCGCCGATCCGCAGGCGTCCCGCCTCGTTCGGCAGGACCACCCGCACCCCGACGGCGCGCGTTTTGGAGTTGACGAAAGGATCGATAAAGGCCACACGCCCCAAGAAACGCTGCCCCGGCAGCGACTGGAGTTCCGCCTCGACGCGCTGACCGTAACGGACCGCGGCGACGTCCTCGGGGAACAGATCCAGCATCAGCCACACGTTCGCCAGATCCACGATGCGGTAGATCGGTTCGCCCGCCTTGACGTACTGGCCCTCCACGGCCAGCCGTTCGATCACGGTCCCGCTGATCGGCGAGACCAGGTGCAGCCGGCTGTTCGCCTTGCCCGCTTCCTCCAATTGCGCTACTTGCGACTCGGTCATCCCCAATTCGATCAGCTTCCGGCGGCTGCCGTCGTACAGCCGCTCTTGCGACTCGCGAACCCGCGCCAGCGTCCCCGACGGTTCGCCGGTCAACGAACGTTTTGTCTGAACCAGTTCCACCTGAGCGCTGTACAATTCGGGCGAGTAGACCAAAGCCAGCTGATCGCCTTGCCGAACCACAACGCCGGTGTAGTCCGCGTACAGCCGCTCGATCCGCCCGTCGACATACGAGGAGATGGTAGCCAGGGCGCCTTCGTTAGCCCGCAGCTGACCGATCGCCCGGATCATGCGCGTCTGCGGGGCGGCTTGAACCGCGACGGTGCTGATATTGGCGATGCGCCGCGCCGCCGCGTCGACGACGATCGAGCGTCCGTCGCCAACCTCGTCGCCGGTCGTGGCCGGGACCAGCTCCATCCCGCACACGGCACACCTTCCCGGCTCGTCTTGCGGGGGCGTACACATCATCGGGCAGATGTAGCGGACGTTGCCGCCGGGCGGTGCGACCGCGACCGTGCCGCCGGGTGCGCCGGAAGAGATCCAGCCCATCCGCTGGGCCACACCGACCTTGAAGATCAGCAAGGCGCCGATGACCAGCAGCAGTACCGGCGGTAAGAAGAGTTTGATCCAGTAACGCCGCGCTGCCGGGGTTGGCACGGCGGGTTGGTCGACCGATTTTTCCAGTCCTTCGCGTTCCGCGCTGGGCTGCGGCACATTCGCCGGCTCCGGCGGTGGTGGCTCCGCGCGCAAAGGTTCCGCGTTGACTGGCTGGCTGGGCGTTTTCGGGGAAGTCATGATATTTCTCGTCGAGAAGTCTGGGGATCGAACTCGCATGCCCCGTCCATCCGGTGCGCGCACGGCGTCGCCGTGAGGGGATACGGAAGAACATGGCGGCATCGTCACACGAGGCTGGGGCGGCAGATACCGAATCGACGGGCAACCGGGAACAAGCCGCGCGGTGGCGGCAATACCTGATGCCTCGTCTATTCACGCGTCAGACGGTCGCGATGCGGACGCGCAGCGCGCACCGGTACCCCGCGCGAATCAAATCTGCCAAAAGCAGAATAGAATTTGCAGACGCGGTGCAAAAATCAGAAAAGTTCGCGTCTCCGCCTTCGCTCCCCACTTGTTGAGCAAGGCGTCCAGCGGAGCGGAACCCGCCGCGGAGCTTCCCCAGCCGATTTGCGTCCGCAGATCGACGCTTTGAACAGCCGTGACGTTGGCGGGCAATTGTTGCTGGACCGAGCACGAGCACCTGCGCTCGACGACCTTACGCTGGCAACAAGCAGCCTTGTCGGACTCGGCGGACGATGCGGAAGGGGAGGTCGGCGCGCAGCAGCAGCAGCGGTTCGCTTGGCAGCATCTGCTCTGCTGTCCGCACCCCTGCGCAGCAGGCAGCGATCCGGTGACGGCTGTCGCAATCACAAGCAACGGCGTGACGAGATGTCGCGATAGGTAATGGTTCATAAGCGGTTGCGACTCCTCAGACATTATATCATTTCCGCGACCATGTCAAAGGCAAGATGACCGCATTGCGTTGTCTTTCCCAGAAGCCGTTGGTTATGCCGGACGCCATCGTTTAACGGCGGAGAACTCCGCTTCACCCCCTTGGCGGTCTACGGCGACAAGGAAGATTTCCGTGAACGAGGCGGGAATGTGCTACAATTTTCGAGTTGCAACCATTTTCAAGAGGATCGTATCGTCGGCCATCCCGCGTGGACGACCATTAAAGACGAACGGTGTTTTCGTGATTGACGCCTTGGGATTGCTGGAGACGACCGGATTGACGCCCGCCTTGGCGGCATTGGACGCCATGGACAAAGCGGCGGAGATCCGCGTTATGCAGGCGGAAGTCAACGATCTGCTGGGCGTATGCATCAAGATTCAAGGCCGCGTAGCGGCCGTTCAGGCCGCGATTCTGGCAGGCCAAGCGATCGCAGAACGGATGGGCGGTCGGCCCCTGACTCACGTCATCGCTCGTCCCCATGAAACGGCGTGGTCTGCGATCGTCAGTCCTCCGGAATACAATCCGCTGATTCAACAAGACGTCGTCTTTTTTCCCGTCTACGAGAGCATCCCGCAACGCTCACCAGACAAGGAGCAAACCGTGGACAAGTCCGCATCTTACGCACTCGGTCTGATCGAAACCCAAGGCTTTACGGCCGTGTTCGAAGCGATTGACAGCGCGTGCAAAGCCGCGAACGTCGAGGTGGTCGGCAAAGAGAAACTGGGCGGCGGCTATGTCACGGTCATCATCCGCGGCGATGTAGCGGCGGTGAAGGCGGCTGTGGAAGCGGGCCAAAGCAAAGTCGAAGGGCTCGGCAAACTGATTGCGGCCCACGTGATTCCACGTCCCAGCCAATCCGTGTTGAGCCTGCTGCCCAAGGCGTAGCCGTCCTGTCCGCGCCCACACGCCCATGTTCGCGCCCGCCTCTGTTCGATGTCACGCCGTCTTTTTCTGGGCGCGATAAAAGGCCGTAGCAAGCCGGGTTCCGGCCCGGAAAAAACTCACCCCATGCGCAACGCTCGCATTTTGGCCTTAGTTCTGTGACTTCAACACGTTAGGGCGTTTCAAGCGGAGCGGGTCAAGTCGGTTCTCGGCCCGCTCGATTCACCCCGCGCGGGCAAAGCACGCGATTGTGCCGGTTCGCACACTGGGATACCGCCGCGTTTCTTGGTATGAATATGGAAAGTGCCTCGACTCGTGCGCGAGATCATGAAATATCTTTCCTCGCTGACGCTTCGAGCTTACCATTGAGAACTTTGGTGGGATGATTTGGCAACCGTTTTTACGTGAGAGAGGAAACAACCATGAGACACAGCAGGGGAATTTTCGGCGTTGCAGCTCTGTTTGGGTTCGCGCTGTTCTCTGCCGCCGTCGTGGCGGCTGAGAATGCGGACGATGGGTTTGTGTGCCTGTTCGACGGCAAGACGCTGGACGGCTGGGAGGGCAAGACGCAATTCTGGTCCGTCCGCGATGGGGCGATTACGGGCCAAACCACGGCTGACAATCCCACCAAGGGCAACACGTTCCTCATTTGGCGCGGCGGGAGGCCCGGCGACTTTGAATTGCGTCTGAAGTTCCGAATCGTGGGCGGCAATTCGGGCATTCAATACCGCAGCACCGAGTACGACGACTTTGTGGTGGGCGGATATCAAGCCGACTTTGAAGCGGGCGATCGATACATCGGCATCTTGTACGAAGAGCGCGGCCGCGGCATTCTGGCGTTGCGAGGTCAGAAAGTGACGATCGGCGAAGACGGGAAAAAAGAAGTCAGCGGCCCGACTTGCGACGAAAAAGAAATGCTGGCGTCGCTCCAAAAGGAAGGCTGGAACGAGTACCTGATTATCGCCAAGGGCAACCATTTGGTCCAGAAGATCAACGGCTTCACCACGGTCGATGTCACGGACAACCAAACGGAAAAGAGCCGCGCGGAAGGGGTCCTGGCCTTGCAGCTGCATGCCGGTCCGCCGATGCTGGTGCAGTTCAAAGAGATCCAGCTCAAGTTGCTGAAATAGGAAGAACCTTTCGGAACGTACGCCGCGGGCCGGACAGTCTTGACCGGAGACGGTCTCGCGGCGTAGATTCAACGCTGGCTGCCACGGTGACTCTAACGATGGGAGAGCGAAGTTGTCTGGAACGTGCGTGATCGGTTTGCAGTGGGGCGACGAAGCCAAGGGGAAGATCGTCGACCTGTTAACGCGGGAATTCGACATTGTGGTTCGCTATCAAGGCGGCGCCAACGCGGGCCATACGGTCGTCGTCGAAGGGCAGGTGTACAAGTTGCACCAGATTCCCAGCGGCGTGCTCAGTCCCGGTGTCATGAACGTGATCGGGCCGGGCGTGGTGCTGAACCCGCCGATCGTGTTGCAGGAGATCGATGCGTTGGCAGGGCGGGGCATCGCGCTGACCGATAGCCTGCGAATCAGCGACCGTTTGCACGTGGTCTTTCCGTGGCATATCGCCGAGGACCGGGCGATGAACGCCAACCCGGTGGGCGGCGAGAGCATCGGTACCACGAACCGCGGCATCGGCCCGTGTTACCGCGACAAGTACGGCCGCTCGCACGCCATTCGGCTGGGCGATCTGTACCGGCCCGATTTCCGCGAAAAAATCGAAGGCATCGTCGAGGTTAAACAGCGGCTGCTGGCCCAGCTCGACTCGACCGAGGTGCTGGATGCGGGACGGATCTTCGACGAATTCAGCGGCCATGCCGCGCGGCTGGAGCCTTATGTGGCGGACACCACGAACTACCTGCTGGACGCGGTCGAGGCCGGCCGGCGAGTCTTGTTCGAGGGTGCTCAAGGCGCGATGCTGGACATCGATCATGGAACGTTTCCCTTTGTGACCAGCAGCAACAGTTCAGGCGTCGGCGTTTGTGCGGGCTCGGGCGTTCCCCCCTGCTGGATCAAGAAAGTCGTTGGCGTTGTCAAGGGCTATACCACGCGAGTCGGCGGCGGGCCGTTTCCCACCGAGTTGACGGACGAGACGGGCGAGCGAATTCGTAAATTGGGCAACGAATACGGCACGACCACCGGCCGGCCCCGCCGCTGTGGCTGGTTCGACGCCGTCGCCGTCCGTTATGCGGCGCGGTTGAGCGGCGTGGATTCGCTGGCGATCATGATGATGGACGTGCTGAGCCAGCTGTCCGAGATCAAGCTGTGTGTGGCCTACGAACTGGACGGGCGGCGGTTCGAAACCTTTCCCAGTCACACGGACGATCTGCGGCGTGTGAAGCCCGTGTTGGAGGTGCTGCCGGGCTGGCTGCAGGACGTGCGGACCGCGCGGCGGATCGCAGACCTGCCGGACGGTGCGCGGCGCTATCTGGACCGAGTGGCGGAACTGATCGGCCGGCCCGTGGAAATCGTCTCCGTCGGACCGGGCCGCGAGCAGACGCTGTTTGCCTGAAATCGTAGTTGGCACGTTCCGTATGCCGTGACCATCATCGTCATGACTGCTGAATTGGAACCGAAACTGGCGACAAGCGACGAGCTGGGGGTGCCGCCGGAGCGCCTGCCCCGCCATATCGCCGTCATCATGGACGGCAACGGGCGCTGGGCGCAGAGCCGGCAGCTGCCGCGCATCGAAGGGCATCGCCGAGGCGTGGCCAGCGTCCGCAGCACGGTGGAAGCCTGCGCCAAGCTCGGCATCGGCCAGTTGACCTTGTACTGCTTGTCCAGCGAAAACTGGAAACGCCCGCAGCATGAGCTGGATTTCCTCATGCACTTGCTCGAACAGTATCTGATCGAAGAGCGGCGGACGATCATGGACAACCAGTTGGCGGTCGACATCATCGGCCGCCGCGACGGAATCCCGCAGCGCGTCCAGCAGGAGATGGACAAGACGATCTCGCTGAGCGCCGCCAACACCGGCACCCGGCTATGCTTGGCCATCAACTACGGGGGCCGTGTCGAGATGGTGGACGCCGTGCGGCGAATCGCCGAGCGGGTCTGCGACGGCGAGATGGCGATCGACGAGATTACCGAGGAAGCGATCGCCGGGCATCTGTACACCGCCGGCATGCCGGACCCGGATTTGTTGATTCGCACGGCCGGCGAGATGCGGGTCAGCAATTTTCTGTTGTGGCAGATCAGCTACGCCGAGTTGTGGGTCACCGAACGTTGTTGGCCGGATTTCCGTCCGGAGGATTTGTACCAGGCAATCCGCGATTACGCCGTGCGGCAGCGGCGTTTCGGAGGACTGCCCGAGGGATAGGGCAAAGGAGGCCTTCGTGCTGCGTTGGCGATTACTCGTTTCGGCGCTGATCATCGCGCCTCTGGTCGGACTGTTGGTCCTGGACTATCAGTACAATTTCGGCGTGCCCGGAATCTGGCTGTGGCCCTTGCCCGTCCTGTTCACTCTGCTGGGCACCGCCGAGGTGCTGGACATGTTGGCCGCCAAGAACCATCGGCCGGCCGCATGGAGCGTCTATGTGGGCGCCGCGCTGGTGATCGGCGCTTCGCTGGTGCCGTTGTTCTCGCGTGCTGCGGGCGAGGCGACGCCGCATCCCCTGGCTACCTTGGCTTGGCCGCTGGCGGCGCTGGTCGTCGCCATCGCCTTGGCCTTCGTGGCGGAGATGGCCCGCTATCGGCAACCGGGTGGCGTGATCGTCAACGTGGCGCTGGCGGTATTCGCGGTCGCTTATGTGGCCGTCATGATGACCTTCTTGAATGCGCTGCGAGGGTACCACGACAACGGCTGGGGCATGGCGGCGGTCGTGTCGCTGATCTTCGTGACGAAGATGTCGGATTCGGGTGCGTACGCGTTCGGCCGCTTATTCGGCCGTCACAAGATGGCTCCGGTTCTCAGTCCCAAGAAAACCATTGAGGGCGGCATCGGCGGTTTGGTCACCGCGTGGTTCTGCTCGTGGCTGTTCTTTTCCACCTTACTGCCCGTTCTGGCGGGCCCTCACGCCCCCGTACCACCGCTGTGGGCGTGCCTGGTCTACGGCACCGTCGTGGCGATCGCAGGCGCCGTCGGCGACTTGGCCGAGTCGCTGCTCAAACGCGACATGGAACGTAAGGACTCCAGCCGCTGGATGCCCGGCTTGGGCGGCATCTTGGACGTTCTCGATTCGTTGCTGCTGGCCGCTCCCGCCGGTTATTTCTGCTGGATCAGCGGGATGCTGGGACCGTAACGGCAGGGGACACGCTTCCACCGATGATACCCCAGTGCAGTTCTCTGCTGCCATGAACCGCACGCTGCTCACGCTTCTTCCGCGGCTCCGGAGAAATCGACCTTGTCAAAGACTTCCCCCAGGCAAATCTCGATGCCCAGCGACGGCAGCGGTAGCGTCGCCTCCAGACCCGCGGCTTCCGTCAGCGTCCAGGTGCCGTTGTCGTTGCGCAGGAAGCGTTCGATCTTGGCTTCCTCCTGCGAAACCAACAGGTATTCGCGCAAGCTTGCGATCTGGCGGTAATGGCTGAACTTTTTGCCACGGTCATAGGCCTCGGTCGAGTCGGACAGCACCTCGACGAGCAGCGTGGGGTTCAGGACCGTGTCGCCTCGCTGGTCCGCGAATTCCAGCGGACCGCAAATCACGCTGGCATCCGGATAGGTGTACAGCCCGGTGGCGGAAACCAAGATCCGTAGATTGCTTTCATAGGCCGCGCATGGCCGCCGTTTCAACCCGTTCCCCAACTCGCGAATGATGTTGGCGCTTATCAGGCTGTGGCGCGGCGAGCCCCCCGCCATTGCGAACATCTCGCCATCGAAATACTCGCTGCGGTATGCCGCAGCTCGCTCGATGTTCAGGTATTCGGCAGGAGTTAATTTGCGAACGCGTTGCGGTAGTCCCATGTCTTCGTCCCTTGCCTGGCTCCGTGTGGCGGCCTCAACCAGATTCTACCGGGTGCGAGCGTGCAATACCAGAACCCCGATCGTGCAGCGGGCCTTTGCGGACTGCGCGCCAAGCGGGCAATGCCACGCCTGCATAGCCTTCGGCCAAGGCGCGTTCATGGGCCTGGTGAACCCGCAGTAAATGCTGCTTCAGCGGCTCGACCAATGCTTCCGGCAACAGCGTCACGCGGTCTTTCTCGCCCTTCCCGTCCCGCACCGTTACCTCCCGCACACGCCGTCGGCGACTTCGCCGAGTCGCTGCTCGAACGCGACATGGAACGTAAGGATTCCAGCCGCTGGATGCCCGGCTTGGGCGGCATCTTGGACGTTCTCGATTCGCTGCTGACCGCCTCTGCCGGCTATCTTCTGTTTGTTCAGCGGGATTTTAGGGCCCTAAGGGAGGTTGCTGGGACCGCGGAGAATTCTATCCCCGGTTCGGTGTCTGACGCCGGAACTCATATGTACACGTTCGCATGCAACGCACGTTTCTGTACAGAAAATCTCATGAAGCGACTTTTCACCCAATTCCCTTGCGTTACAATACTTTTCGCTCAAAATAGAATGTAAATGCGCAGAGGGTCTTTCGATGGCCATGCGCAGGTTGGTATAATCAGGGCGTCGAGTGTATTTTCCCATCGTTGCGGTTCTGACGCTTTTAAGTTCATGTCGACTAAGCTTGTTGCCGCTTTTCTTGATCGAGTCCAACGAAGCGGCCTGATTTCCGAGTCCAAGTTGTCGCAGGTGCGGCAGGAACTCGAAACTCAGGGCGTGAATCTGGACAACCCCGCCGCGGTCGCGACAGCCTTGGTCGATCGAGGTGTGCTGACGCAATGGCAGACGGAAAAATTGCTCCAGGGAAAGCACAAGGGGTTTTTCCTGGGGTCGTATCGCCTGTTGCGGCCGTTGGGCAAAGGCGGCATGGGGGCCGTGTTTTTGGCCCAGCACGAAATGATGCGGCGGCAATGTGCGATCAAGGTCTTGCCCCAGACCCAGATCGACAAGCACTCCTCCGTTCTGGAACGGTTCTATGTCGAAGCCCAAGCCGTTGCTTCGTTGGACCACCAGAATATTGTGCGGGCTTATGACGTCAGCAAGGAAGTCAAAGACAACAAAGAAATCCATTACTTGGTGATGGAGTACGTCGAAGGCCAGGACGCCCAGGTCATGGTCCAGGAAAGCGGCGTGCTGGATTATGTGACAGCGGCCGAGATCATCCGGCAAACCGCCAACGGCTTGACACACGCTCACGAAAACGGCTTGATCCATCGCGACATCAAGCCGGCCAACGTGCTGATCGACAAGAAAGGCGTGGTCAAGATCCTGGATTTGGGGCTGGCACGTTTCCACGACGACAGCGGCGCGGCATCGCTGACCGCCGCCCATAACGAAACCGTGCTGGGAACCGCCGACTATCTTTCTCCCGAACAGGCGCTGAACAGCCATAACGTCGATCAGCGGACGGACATCTACAGCTTGGGCTGCACGGCGTACTTCCTGCTGACCGGCCATCCGCCGTTTCCCGAGGGCAGCGTGGCGCAGCGATTGGTCGCGCATCAGGTCAAGCGGCCGAAGCCGATCGTCGAAGAACGCCCGGACGCGCCGCCTGAATTAACGGCCATTATCAGTAAGATGATGGCCAAGAGTCCGGAGGATCGTTACGGAACCGCGGCCGAAATCGCCGCCACCTTGGCAGCTTGGCTGGTTCAGTACGGCGGGGAAGACTGGCGGCGTCAACATTCCGAAATCACCGGTGACTCGTCGGTCCTGAATCTGTTGCCGCAACATCGCGAGCCCACCCGTGCGTTGTCGTCGGCCATGATCGACACGGAACTGGAACTGGCACCGCTGGACGACGAATCCGCCAAACCGGAGGTTCCGGCGGCGCCGGCAACGCATAAACCAAAAGGACAAAGCTCGATTCGG
>Ga0351889_10262_pt1 | contig 15385 bp, 15 predicted proteins | sample TotcelFGM3001M14_FD_206767 | JGI IMG/M metagenome (GOLD analysis project Ga0351889, IMG submission 206767) | Enriched cells from coal bed in the Powder River Basin, Montana, United States - Total cells FGM rep3 HSBNCT.FGM.300.1.M14 ...
GAGGACGCCGACGAACGCGGCCAATTCGCTACAACAAACAGCAAATGCCAGCGCTCCCGCCGTCGCGGTCAGCCGTTTGCGCCGTCGAGACGACACATCATTGTTACACATGATGTCTTCCTTCACGCTTGATAGAAAGGAACGCGCTGTGGTGATGAACATCGCCAGGCGGCTAAGCGTATCCGACCCTTGGGAACGCTTAGAAGGCCTTTGGCGGGCTTAGAAATGCATATGGATCGAAGCGATAGTTGAGTCCCGCTCGCACGACGTGGAAACCCTGGTCGCCATGTCGACGTGGCCCAAAATCTTGGTTTTGGGAAAGCCGGACATAGAGGTATTCAACCTTCGCGGACCATTTCGGAGCGAAAGCCCATTCAACGCCGCCGCCGGCGGTCCAGCCCGCCCCCACGCCGCCGCTTCCGCCATAGGCGAATCCGCCGGTCCCATAAACGAGCAATTTCGGACTAACTATAGTTGTGCCCAAGCGTCCCCGAACCGTTCCAAACCAATGCACGCCACTCATGCTTGATCCCTGGATATCGGTTTCAAGGCCGGCGACAAACAGCGGCGAAAATTGGTGATTGTAACCCAGCTGGCCGCCGCCGATTACGCCGCCGGCTCCCCTATTCGGCACTCCTCCTCCGAGGTTTGCGCCAACGTAGAAGCCGGTCCAAAGCGGAGGTGGAGCAATCAAGTACGGCGGCGAAGATTTAGGGGAAGGCAAGTCCGCCGCCTGTGCGCCCATAGAAATCGCGCTAAATGCAATGAGCGCGCCAAGCGATCTTTTCATATCCTTACCCCTTTTTTATCCACGCCGTCCGGGGTCCAGCGAACGCAGTGACGTCCGACAGTTCCGAGCCGCGCCTAGCATATGGGGCTACTTCCTCGGCCGGACTGGGGCCAATGGATTTCAATTTGTTTCGGGCAGTCGCTCGTGCGAACTCGAGAATATAGGCGCTCTCGGCCCCTCGCGACGTCTGCCTTTTGGCGCGACGAGCTTGCCCGTCCCCATCAACGTCACGCGACCCGAACAATGGCCACATGCCAACTATTCGCGTCCTTAGCCAAGCGGAGCAATGCGCGGCAGACTGAGTGAGAAACGGCGGCCGGTCTTCGTCCTATCGCGCGAGTCGGAGACGCGCAAATGACGCGCCCTAATTCGCAATTTAACGATTATTCCGATAGCGAACGACGCCAAAAGCCAAACTCAAATTGTCACAACAATCACCATCTCCCGCCATGCGCAATGATGATGCACAAGCACGACATGAGGCGCAAACTCACGGCTTCGTCGCGAGCCGGTCCACGATCGCGCGAATGGCGGCGATCTGCGGCCCCTTCTTGGTGTGGTGCTCGGCGTTGTCGTAGCCCCACCAGTCCCAGCAGGCGTTGGGGTTCAAGACGAAGTTCAACGTATAGAACGGCCAGCCCCATCCCCAGCGGCTAATCGTTTGCGGGTAAACGACGATGATGTGGTTCGTATCGGCCCAGCGATTGTAGCCGGCGTTTTTGTAGAACGCGTCGCCAACTTCGGCCGCCTGCTGTTTGCAGCCATGCAAGGCGACATGCACGCGGCACGTCTCCAGGGCGCAGACATGCGGCACATAGGCGTAGCCGACATCGCTTAGACTGTGATTGTAGGGATTGCCGTCGGGCAAAAATTCCTTCTGGTCGAACTCGACATATTTTCCGGCGGGCTGCGCGCTCGGCGGGTTGAGCGGCCCGTAAATCTGTTCGAGCAAGGCTTTCGCGGCGTCGAAGTCGCAGTCGACGATGAACGGAGCCTTGTTCACGCCGCATTGCGTGTCGCCATAGTCCTCGGTCACCATGGCGTGACCCGCGCCGATATCATTTCGATAGACGATGCGATCCGGCGGCACATAAAACGCGTAATAATCGCGCGCCGCATCCATCACGACGGGATGCACCACCTCGTCCTTGCGGCCGGAAAACAGCCAGACGCGCGCGTCATTCAAATTAGCGACGTCGTCTATGGCGCCGGAGCGCGCGAGGGAATCGGTGATGTTCGTAAGATGCGCTGGATCCGGGACAGGATGGCCGGCGTCCGGCTTCATGCAATTATTGGTCGCCTGGTTCGTACTCTGCTCCGCGCAGTCGTAAGGCACGCCGGCGATGATCCCGGCGCCCTTCACAATGCCCGAATGCGCCACATGGAATTGCAACGCCATGGCGGCGCCCGATGAAAGCCCTGACACGGAAGTCTCGGAGAGATTTGCGCCGTAGGGCGGCAGGCGCTCGGCCCCTGACGCAGCATTGACCGCAAATAGGGCCGCGATGGCGACCGCGACAAGGATCTTTGATTTGAGCAAAATGTTGCACATGAACTTTCTCCTTCAAATTACGCGCCCCAAGATTCACTGCGCGCCTCAAGATTCAATCTGCGCAGGACGCCAAAAATCAGACGCTCGGACGACCCTTCACGATCAGCGGATTGCCTGCGACAACGAGAACGACCCCTCCCGCACTCCGCGAAACAGCCTGATGCAATTCGCCTGCCGCATCTCTGAACGAACGCGCCAGCGCATTGTCGGGCACGATGGACAATCCAACCTCGGACGAGACGGCGACGGTCGGCGCCGAGCGGGACGACAACGCGTGAACAAGCGCGGCGCGATCACATGAAAGATCGGCGCCGCCAAGCAGCCGATTGCTCAGCCAGAGCGTGAGACAGTCGATCAGCAGCGGGCCGTCGACCGGCGCCTCGCGAATCGCTTCGACGAGCGCCTGCGCCGCTTCGACCGTACGCCATTCCGCGCCGCGTCTTGCGCGATGCGCGTCGACGCGCGCGCGCATTTCCTCATCCAGAATGTCCGCCGTCGCAATATAGGTCCAGGGCGACGGATGCGTGACGATGAGACTCTCCGCATAGGCGCTTTTGCCTGAACGCGCGCCGCCGAGCACAAGGGTGAGATGCGGATTTTCAGTCATATGCTGGCTCTTTGAAACGGCGTGCGGGCGAGCAGCACCCCGTCGCGGTCGAATATGATGATCTCCAATTCGCTCTCCGCCGCATCGAGCGCGCGCGCGGCGGTTTTCCACGCGGCGCGCGCGATCGGCGCCGAAAGATCGATTCCGGCGCTTTGCGCGATCTGCAACGCTTCGAGCGCGCTATTCGCGCTCTCGATCAGCGCCGCAATCTCTTCGCCCGCGCCGACCTCGCGCGCGGTGTTCGCGAGCCGCGCAAAATCAACGCTCGAGCGCCCCGAATGAAGATCGAGCCGTCCTTGCGCGAGCTTGGTCATCTTGGCGAAGCCGCCGCCGATCGTGACGCGCGCGACCGGATGGGTGCGAAGATATTTCAAAAGTCCGCCGACGAAATCGCCCATTTCGATGAGCGCCGTCTCCGGCAGATCATAAAGCCGCGTCACCGCCGCCTCGGAGGTCGAGCCTGTCGTGCCGGCGACATGCGTCAGGCCGCTCGCGCGCGCCACATCGACGCCGCGATGGATGCTGTCGATCCACGCGGCGCAGGAAAACGGCGTCACGATGCCGGTGGTGCCGAGTATGGAAAGTCCGCCAACGATGCCGAGGCGGCCGTTCAGCGTGTGCTTGGCCATCTCCTCGCCGCCGGGGACCGAAATTTCGATGTCGGCGTCCGCGCCGACGCCGATCCTCGCGCTCGCCTCGATGATCGTCTCAACCATCATCTTACGCGGCGTGGGATTGATCGCCGGCTCGCCGGGCGCCAGCGGAAGCCCCGGGCGCGTCACGACGCCGACGCCCTCTCCCGCGAAAAACCGCACGCCCGCGCCGGCAGCGCCGCGGCGCACTTGCACGCATATCAGGGCGCCGTGGGTGACGTCCGGATCGTCGCCGGCGTCCTTGACCACGCCGGCGCGGGCGAAATCCTCGCCGCGTTCAAAGGTCGCGAGCGCGAAGGCGACGCGCTTTCCCGACGGCAACCCGATCTCGACCGGATCGGGCGGCGGCGCGTCCGTCATCAGCGCCTCGAAGGCGGCGCGCGTCGCGGCGGTCGCGCAGGCGCCCGTCGTCCAGCCGCGGCGCAAAGGACGCCCACTTCCCGCATCGCTCATACGCCCTCTTTACCGCGAAGCGCGAGCGCGCGACACCAGCGCGCCAATCCGCTAAAGATGCGGCGAATTCCAGATTTGAGGAGCACGCTTACATGTTGCGCAGCGTTTCATCCTTTCTCGGTCTTATTGCGCTGGCCGCCGACTCGAGCGGCGCCCAAGCGTTCGAGCTCACAAGCCCCGACATCGCCGAAGGCCGGACGATCGACATGAGGCATGTCTATGATTCCATGAGCTGCACTGGTGAGAACGTCTCGCCGGAGCTCCATTGGAGCGACCCGCCGCCCGGCACCAAGAGCTTCGCCGTGCTCGTGCATGACCCCGATGCGCCCACCGGCGGCGCCGGCTTCTGGCACTGGCTCGTCGTCGACCTTCCAGCCGACTCTCGCGGCCTGAAGCGCAGCGCCGGCGACGCGTCCGGGAAAAATCTGCCGCCCGGCGCGCAGCAATTGGAGACGGACTTCGGCGACAAGGCCTATGGCGGCCCCTGCCCGCCGCCCGGCAAGCCGCACCGCTACGTTTTCACCGTCTACGCGCTCAAGACTGAGAAGCTCGGCGACGCCGCTCATGGCCGCACCGCCGCCGCCGGCTTCACCATCAATCAGAATGCGCTGGCCAAAGCCTCGATCACCGCGCTTTTTGGACGGTGAATTTCGGCGTTGCGCTTCTGGCGCTCGCCATCGAGGCGGGCGCCGGCTATCCGGATGCGCTTTTTCGCAGGATCGGCCATCCGGTGACATGGATGGGCGCGCTGATCGCCGCGCTCGACCGAGGGCTGAACCGTGAGGGCGACTCCTTCGCGCTTCGACGGTCAAAAGGCGCCGTCGCTCTAGCCGCGCTTCTTGTCATCGCGGTTGGGAGCGGCGCGCTGATCGAACGCGCGGCGCTCGCGCTTCCGCTCGGCTGGATTGCGCTCGCTGTCGTTGCATCCAGCCTTCTGGCGCAGCGCAGCCTGCATGCGCATGTCGCCGCGGTCGCGGAGGCGCTGGCGATCTCGGTGGAAGACGGCCGGGCGGCGGTGGCGAAAATCGTCGGACGCGACGTATCGGCGCTCGACGAATCCGGCGTCGCCCGCGCCGCCATCGAGAGCCTCGCCGAGAATTTCTCCGACGGCGTCGTCGCGCCGGCGCTCTGGTTGGCGGTTTTCGGCTTACCCGGCGCGATCGCCTACAAGGCCGTCAACACCGCCGACAGCATGATCGGCCACAAGTCGGCGCGCTATCTCGCCTTCGGCTGGGCCGCGGCCCGCTGCGACGATCTGATGAATGTTCTCCCCGCGCGCGCGGCTGCGGGCCTGCTGGCGTTTGGCGCCTTGGCGATGAGCGGCGCCTCTCCGGCCAAGGCGCTGGCGGCGGCCTGGCGTGATGCGCCAAAGCACGCCTCTCCCAACGCCGGCTGGCCCGAAGCCGCTGCCGCTGGCGCTCTTGGTCTCAAGCTCGGCGGTCCCCGATCCTACGACGGGGCTGAGGCGGTGGACGGGGCGAGTCTTGGCGACGGCAGGCGCGAGGCCGATGCGGCGGATATTCGCCGCGCTTTGTCGCTTTATGAGATTTCAACCGCCACGCTCTGGTTTTTGCTTGCAGTCGGGGCCCTGGCTGCGAGAATATGACAGAACTGCGATTTTTAGGTCCGTGGCGCCACAGCTCTGCTCGCCAGATTTCTAACCTTGCCCATCTTGAATGTGTTATTAGTTAGATTGTGCGGTGCAGCATGAAACGCAGCGCGGCGGCTGCGACGGGGGTGGCGGGGAGAAGCGTAAAGATGGACCGTATGTCGTACCAGCTATACGAAATGTTGCACTTGGCTTTCGCGCCGGCGCGGGCGGCGACGGACGCGATGCTGCATGCGATGAAGAATCCGCTCAATCCGCTGCATCACACGTCGTTCGGCCGCAACGTCGCCGCCTCGGCGGAACTGTTCGAGCGCATGACCCGCCGCTACGGGAAACCGCTGTTCGGCTTGGACACGACGGTTGTCGACGGCGCTGAGGTCGAGATCTTCGAGGAGGTTGTCTGGAGCCGTCCGTTTTGCGGCCTGCTGCATTTCAAGCGGCTGTTTAACGGTCCCGCGCCCCGACAGTCGAAATTGCTGATTGTCGCGCCGATGTCCGGCCACTACGCCACGCTGCTGCGCGGCACGGTCGAGGCCTTCCTGCCGACCCACGACGTCTACATCACGGATTGGAGCGACGCGCGCTCGGTGCCGCTCGTCGACGGCGCGTTCGACCTCGATGATTACATCGATTATCTCAGCGAAATCATGCGATTCCTCGCACTGAACGGAACTGAAACGCCCTTGCATACGCTTGGCGTCTGTCAGGCCTCAGTGCCGCTCATCTGCGCGATCGCCGCGATGGAGGCGGACAACGATCCTGACGTTCCCGAATCCATGGTGCTGATCGGCGGCCCCATCGACACAAGGGTGAATCCGACGGCGGTCAACAAGCTGGCGCAGCAGCGCGGCATGGATTGGTTCCGCAGCCATTGCATTCACACCGTGCCGTTTCCGCACGCGGGCATGGGACGCCAAGTCTATCCGGGCTTTCTGCAACTCTCCGGCTTCATGTCGATGAATTTCGAGCGCCATATCTCGGCCCATCTCGAAATGTTCGACCATCTCGTCGAGGGGGACGGCGACTCCGCCGAAAGACACCGCGATTTTTACGACGAATATCTTGCGGTTATGGATTTGACCGCAGAATTCTATCTGCAAACCGTGGATCGCATCTTCGTCCGCCATGAGGTGCCGCTCGGCCTGTTGCGCCACCGGGGCAATCTCATCGACCTCAAAGCGATCCGCCGCACGGCGCTGTTTGCCGTCGAGGGTGAAAAAGACGACATTTCGGGCGTCGGCCAGACCGAAGCCGCGCTGGATCTCTGCGCTAATATTCCTGCCGCCCGGAAACGCCATTATGTGCAGAAAGGCGTCGGCCATTACGGCGTCTTCAACGGCTCGCGCTTTCGCGACGAGATTGCGCCGCGCATTCGCGCATTCGCGGCCGACATGGAGAGTGTCGACGCCTTAGGGGCGACGCGTCCTCGCCTTGCATGGAGCGCGGAATAAAGGCAAACTCCGCGCCCTCGCCGCGATTAGAGTGGGCGCTTTCGCGCGCCCGACCCAATCATCCAAGGAACATTCGATGGACGTGCAGGACGCAGCCTCGCGCGAAGCGCTGCAAAAAGAAATTGACGCCATTCATTGGTATCATGAGTTCGATTTCGGAAACGGGCTGCGCGCCCTCAGCGTGTCGCAAGCGGACGATCACCGCCGCATCTGGCGCTTTATCGAGAACGAGCTCGACAAGATCGATTTCGCCGGCAAGAGCGTGCTCGAAATCGGCTGCTGGGACGGTTTCTGGAGCTTTTACGCCGAGCGGCGGGGCGCCAAGCGCGTTGTCGCCACCGACGACGTAAGCCAGAACTGGGCGAGCGGCGCCGGGCTGCGCCTCGCCAAGAAGCTTTTGAATTCCAACGTCGAGATCAATCAGAACGTTTCGATCTACGAAGCCTCGAAGCTCAATGAGACCTTCGACATCATCATCTGTCTCGGCGTCTACTACCACCTTGTCGACCCCTTCGCGGGATTCGCCGAAGTGCGGCATCTCATGCACGAAGGATCAATCGCGATATTCGAAGGCGACGCGACGCTCGAATTGCGACCCGACACTTTTTATTGGGACATGTCGGATTCGTCGAAGTCCTGCTTCGTGCCGACGCAGTGGGGCCTCAACCACATGCTGAAGACAACCTATATGGATGTCGTCGCGCAGAGCTGGATGCGTCCGCCGCCGGCGTTCAAGGTCAATGTCGATCCGGCGCATCTTTTCGGTTTCACCGGGGCGCAGGATCCTTCAGGCTTCCCGCCCCTGAAACATCGCGAGCGCATTCTCACCGTGGTGAAGCCCTTCAGCGGCGAAAATCCGTTGCATCCCTATAAGCCGCCGTTCAATCTCGCGAAATTCGACACGCGCTGGAAATAGTACGGATATCCGTGCATTTGGGCCGTGTCATTCCCGGCAGGCCAAAGGCCTGACCGGGAATCCAGGGCCGATCCAAGCGCGCTGGTCTTGCTCTGGATTCCCGGTCGCGCGCTTTGCGCGCGTTGGGAATGACGCAAGCAGCTTACAGCGTCGGCGAGTGGCCCGCGACGAAATTCTCGCGCGCCAATCTCATCAGCAATCCGCTCGTCGCCTCGTCGGCGAGCCATGCGTCGACGCGCGGATTGCTGAGCTGCGAGGGATCGTGGCCGCTATAGATCTTGTAGCAGGACGCGATGTACTGCGGCAGCGTCAGGAAGTCGCCCACCGCCGTCGATATATGGTGGTTCTGCAGTTTGAACATATAGCCGCCCTGCGCCCCATATCGCTTCGCGATCGGCGGATAGATCGGAAAGATCTCGCTGCGCGCGAGATCATGAATGGCGTAATAGTTGAAATTCACTGTCCGCGGCGTCAGTCCGACCTTCTCGAAAAGCTTCTTGGAGAGATCGAACAGCACAAAGCTCATCGGATGCACGGTGCTGTACATGAATACGCCGCGGCGCGACCAGTTCATCAGCTCGGCCGAAAGATCGAGGCCATATCTGTCGCGCGTACCGTCGAGCAGTTCGCGCGACGCGTCGTTCCACATGTCGAAATAGCCGAGCGCATCAAAGACGTTCTCGTTGAAGAGCGCATTCGCCATCTCGACCGACAGACCCTTGCGATAGGCGAAAAGCGCAATCGCCGAATGGTAGGGACCGATCGGCCCGCAAACGAAACCGTGCATGCGTGACAGATCGTGAATATAGACGAGATCGGGATGAAAGGCCGCGAAGGTGATCGCAGGAAAGATCATCGTCTTCGGCAGGCGCCTGCATAATTCCTCTGATCCGCCGCCGCGCACGTGGCCGTCGAGAAAGTCATGCGAGAAGACGTAGTCGTAGGTCTCCAGCGTCTTGGCGAAGAGGCCCATCGTCGAGCGTGCGCGGGCGATCATCGAAAAATGGTCGACCGTCGCGCTCGGATCGAGCACTTTCATCGCATAGGCGACGCCGAAACTCTGACAGTTGCCGATGATGGCGATCCGCGGCCCGGTGTTGCGCATGACGCGGCCGGTGATCTTCGCGAGCCGCGGCTCGACGGCGTATTGCCGCCAGGATTTGAGAATTTGTCTGTCAACCTGCGTTAACATGCGGTCTTTCATGGATGGGCGACGACGCGGGCGTTCTCAGCGGCGCCGCCGGGTGACAAGCGGGCGGGCGCCGTCTATGTTGCGACGCCAGAAGGCGGCTCGCGAACGACGCGGGAAAAGCTCGATCCGCGACCATCGGCCGGATCAGAAAGGAGTGCGACCATGGCGGAGAACCCCTATAGCTCCCTACCCGACCATCGCTTTTGGCGCAAGGCGGTGACGTCGCTGCCGCCCTTCGCGCTCGATCCGATCATTCGCACGCCTTTCAAGATTTCGCCGCAAGACAAGGTCGCCACAGGCGGCAGCTGCTTCGCGCAGGAAATCGCCATGCGCCTGCAGGCGAGCGGATTCCATTATTATCTCGCCGAGCAGCCGCCGGACGGCATGTCCGCGGATGAGGCGCTGCGCCGCAACTACTCGATGTATTCCTGCCGCTACGGCAATCTCTACACGACCGCGCAGCTGCTGCAATTGATCGAACGCGCCTATGGACGCTTCACGCCGCAGCTCGATCACTGGAACCGGCCGGAGGACGGCCGCGTCGTCGATCCGTTCCGGCCGCGCATCGAGCCCGACGGATACGCCACTGTTGACGAGATGCGCGCCGATCGCGAGCGGCATCTCGCCGCGGTCCGCCACATGCTCGAGACGATGGACGTCTTCGTTTTCACATTCGGCCACACCGAGACCTGGCGCCATAAGCCGGATGGCGCGATCCTGCAGCTTGCGCCGGGCGTCGCCGGCGGCGCCTGGGATCCGAGCGTCTACGAGTTCTACAATATGACCGTCAGCGAAGTCGTGCGCGACTTCATGGCCGCCGTCGACCGCATCCGCGAGGTCAATCCCACCGTTCGCATCATACTGAGCGTGTCGCCGGTCGGCATTATCGCGACCTATGAAGACCGGCACGTCATTGAATCGAACTGCGCCGTCAAGGCGATTTTGCGCGCCGCCGCCGACGAGGTGGTCCGGGCCAGGCCGAACATCGCCTATCTCCCGTCCTATGATCTCGCCACGGTTTCTCCGAACGTGCCGATGTTCTATCGGGAGGATACGAGACGCATCAATCCCTATGGCGTCGATCGCGCCATGAGGGTGTTCTTCGACCATTTCACCGATCGCCGAAAAGAGCAGGATGCGGTGAAGGCGGTGAAGATCGACGTCGCCGCTGAAGCCGAGAGCAACTCCCGCGTCGTCTGCGACGAGGAAGCAATCGAGTCAGCTTAAGGAACAACGGCGGCGGGTCGGCGGTCGGGGTCGATTCGCCAGGAACGCCGGTCATGCGCCGACCGCCAAAGGACGCTTGAATGATTATTGGTTCGCTTGCGCTCGCGACGGCTGGCGCTTTCACCGGCGCCTCGCTCTATGTCAATTACGTCGAACAGCCGGCGCGGCTTGCGCTCACTGACGACGCGCTGATCAAGGAGTGGGAGCCCTCCGATCACCGCGGCTTCATTGTCCTCGCAAGTTTTGCCGCGCTTGCCGCGCTCTTCGGCTTCATCGCCTATCGCGAGCTCGATGACGTCAGATGGCTGTTCGGCGCGCTCATCGCGATTGCGACCTGGCCCTACACCTATCTTGCCATCGTGCCGCTCAACAATCGCATCCTGGCGCTGATCCAGGCCGACGCGGCGCATGAAGCGCGCAAGGTGATCAATCTTTGGGGTCGCCTGGAGATGGGTCAAACCGCGCTCGGCCTCGTCGCAACGCTCATCTACGTCTGGGCCGCCGGCTGATTCCCGAGAGCGGCGTTTAGCCAAGGTTCATCGCGGATGCGTTATCTGAGCAACGCATCTTGGAAGCGGCGCCATTCTTGAAGTGCGGATGACATGACCTACGATCTTATCGTGATCGGATCCGGTCCAGGCGGTTACGTATGCGCGATCCGCGCAGCGCAACTTGGATTGAAGACGGCCGTCGTCGAGAAGGATTCGACGTTCGGCGGCACCTGCCTCAACGTCGGCTGCATTCCGTCGAAGGCGCTGCTCCATGCTTCGCACATGTTCGAAGAAGCCGCGCATGGATTGGCGCCGCTCGGCGTCATCGTCGATCCGCCGCGCCTCGATCTTTCGGCGATGATGAAGCACAAGGACGACACTGTCGGCGCGAATGTCAATGGCGTCGCCTTCCTGTTTAGAAAGCACAAGATCGAGTCGTTTCGCGGCGTCGGCCGGCTGAAAGGCGCCGGGCGAGTCGAGGTCGTGGGGGCGGACGGCGCCGTTCAGACGCTCGAAACGAAGAACATCGTTCTCGCCACCGGCTCGGCCGTCGCGCCGCTGCGCGACGCCTCCGGCGCGGAAATCGCGATCGACGAGAAGCTGATCCTTTCATCGACCGGCGCTTTGGCCCTGGCGAAGACGCCGAAACGGCTGGTCGTCGTCGGCGCGGGCGTCATCGGACTGGAGCTCGGATCGGTCTGGCGGCGGCTGGGAACGGAAGTGATTGCGATCGAATATCTTGATCGCATCCTGCCGGGCTTCGATCTCGAGATCGCCGCGCGCTTCCAGAAGATCCTCGAAAAACAGGGCTTCGATTTCCGCCTCGCCTCCAAGGTGACAGGCGTGCGGCGCGAGGGAACCGGCAAGGCCGAGCGCGCTGTCGTCTCCTTTTCGTCGGTCGATGGCGCGACATCCGACACGGTCGAGGCGGACGCGGTGCTCATCGCGACGGGCCGCATCCCGTTCACGCAGGGCCTCGGACTCGAGGACGCCGGCGTCGCCCTGGAGCGCGGACGCATCGTCATCGACGAGCGTTTCGCGACCAATGTTCCGGGAGTCTACGCCATCGGCGACGTGGTGCGCGGGCCGATGCTCGCCCATAAGGCTGAGGACGAAGGCATCGCCGTCGCCGAAATCCTCGCCGGACAGGCCGGGCATGTGAATTACGGCGTCATTCCCAGCGTCGTCTACACGATGCCGGAAGTCGCAGCGGTCGGCATCACCGAGGAAGAGGCCAAATCCGGAGGGATCGAGGTCGCGATCGGCAAATTCCCCTTCACCGCCAATGGCCGCGCGCGCGCGATGCGCGCGACCGACGGTTTCGTGAAGATCATCGCCGACGCTGCGACCGACCGGGTGCTCGGCGTCCATATTGTTGGCGCCGCGGCCGGCGAATTGATCGCTGAAGCTGCTGTGTTGATGGAATTTTCCGGCTCGGCGGAAGATCTCGCGCGCACCTGCCACGCCCATCCGACGCTCTCGGAGGCGATTCGCGAGGCGGCCTTCGCGGTCGCCAAACGCGCCATTCACATGTGAGCTGGTGGTCCATGTCGCCGTCGTGATTCCCGCCGAGCGCTGGCGCTACGCGCCCGCCGCATATGAGAGGAAGAATTTATGGAAGATTGGAAACGGCGTCTGAGGGAGGCGTTCTGGTTCGCGCTCGCCGTCCTCTTTCTGGTCGAAACCTGGCTGTGGGATCATTTCAGCGCATGGTTGCACGATCTTGGACGCGCACTTGGGCTTGAACGTTACGAACAGCAGTTCAAGGACTTCGTTGCGACGCTTACGCCCCTAAAAACATTGGCGATATTTATCGCGCCGGCGTTCGCGATTATCCCGGCCAAGCTGGTTGGTTTTGAGTTGATCGCGCATGGCCATGTGTTCACGGGACTTTTGGCGATTCTTCTCGCCAAGACACTGGCGCTCGGCGTCATGTCGTTTCTTTTCGACATCTGCCGGGACAAGCTGATGCAGATCGACCGATTTCGTCAGATCTATTCGGTTGTCCTCGAAATCCGCGCCTGGGCGGCGCGACTGGTCGCGCCGTTCAAGCAGCGCGTCTACCAGACCGCCGACGCGATGTGCGGGCGAATAGAAGCGTTCATCGGCGTTGAAGCAGGCTCGCTGACGCGCAGTGTCGCACGCTTGCGCGAACTCGCGCGTCAGAAACGGTCCGCCTGATTATTCGCAGATTGCATATCCAAAGCAAAAATCGTCGCCGTTGGGCGACGGTCGGGAGAGAATTGTCGTGGCGCTTGCAACACTTGCCGCGAACAGGAACAACATCAAAACGTACAACACCAAATTGCGCATGACAGGCCCAGCCTTCCGCCTCTCGCTGCAACGGATATAAAAACTTGAAAGGCGCAGCGCTCCGAGTCTCCGCTCTTTCGAGCATTGATTTTGGGCGCGCCGGCCTTTCAAAACAGAAACGCAAATGTCGCGCGCGCGTTCCACGAATTGCGCGACCGAATGATAATTTTTACTGGCAAATCGCATAGCCGTAGCAAGGGTCCGAGGGTTTTGCTTGCGCGGACGAGGCGAGGTAAGCGCCCGCGCCGGCGACTTCCAGCAAGAGAATGCTGACCACCAGGACTAAGCAGCCCATGCTTGTCGTCGGACGCATAACCAATCCCCCTCTTCGATCGCCCGCACCCTGCGAACAATCGCGACATTAAGGTCCGCTTTACCAAGGCGCCGTGCGAGAGCGCACACTGGCGAATGCCGGGGCGGAGCGTCGAAACCTCGGTCTACGCGGGCGCGCGGCGCGACTGCGCCCGGGCGTATGGAAAAAAAGACGACGCCCTCGCGCGCTGGGCGGAGGGCGTCGTAGGGAAGCTTGATAAACGGGCGAAAAGCTTAGAGCACGACGACTTTCGTGCCGACCTTGACGCGGGTGTAGAGATCGATCGCGTCGATGTCGCGCATGCGGATGCAGCCCGAGGACACCGCTTGTCCGATCTTGTCCGGCTCATTGGTGCCGTGGATACGATAAAGCGTATCCTTGCCGTTCTGATAGAGGTAGAGCGCGCGCGAGCCGAGCGGATTGTCGGGACCGCCCGGCAGACCGCCGGCGTCCGCCGTGGGCTGCAGATGCGGCCAACGCTCGAGCATGTCCTTGGGCGGGATCCAGCGCGGCCATTCCTGCATGCCGCCCACATAGGCGCGGCCGGTGAAGGCCATCGCGTCCTGACCGGTGGCGACGCCGTAGCGCACAGCCTTGCCGCCCGGCATGGTATAATAGAGGAATTTCGAGCGGTTATCGACGATGATCGAACCGACCGGCTCGTTCGTCTTGTAATCGACGAGGTAGCGTTCGTATTGAGAACTTACCCCAGCCTTCGGCGCGAGCGCCATGAATTCGGCGTCGCGGCCGTTAAGCCTCGGATCGGGAAGAGGCGTCCCCCCGTTGCAACCAGCCAAAAAGACAGCGAGAAGCGCGGACGCCGCTGTCACATATCTGAAACTCATTTCAGGCACTCCTTCCCGCCGCAAAACAGTTGTTACGATTTTCTTATCATGAACTTTGGCGCTGGGATCACGTCTTCCGAATTATTCCCTTACTGTTGCGCCGGCGCCACGCTAACCGGCGCGGCCCGCGCTTGACCTTTACTATTTCTTTTTCATGGACAGGAAGCCCGGGAAGGCGGAAAATCATGACGTTGACTGGCGTAGCGTCGCCCGCCCGGATTGCGTCGCAGCATTGAAAACCCTCCTCGTCACACATGAAAGCGGGCTCCTTCACGAGATGGGTCCCGGCCATCCCGAAGCCCCCGAACGGTTGCGGGCGATCCAGCGCGGCTTGGAGCACGCGCGATTCGCGTCCCTGAACCGGATAAATGCGCCCCAAGCGCAAGCGGAGGCGCTGCAACGCGTCCATCCGCAATCCTATCTTGCAGCCCTAGAGCGCGCCGCGCCGCGCGAAGGCTATTTGGCGCTCGATAGCGACACGTTGATGTGTCCGCAGACGATCGAAGCGGTTTGGCGCGCCGCCGGCGGCGCCGTCGCGGCCGTGGACGACGTCATGTCGGGACGCGCCGACAACGCCTTCGTCGCCGTCCGCCCGCCGGGTCATCATGCCGGCGCGCACAATCCGATGGGTTTTTGCTTCGTCAACAATGTCGCCGTGGCCGCGCGCCACGCCCTGGCGGCGCATGGCGCGGAACGGGTGGCGATCGTCGATTTCGACGTCCATCACGGCAATGGCACGCAAGAGATTTTCTGGGCCGACGACAAAGTGCTGTTCTGCTCCACGCATCAGGCGCCCTTTTATCCAGGCACGGGCGGGCGCAACGAGACGGGCGATCATGACAACATCGTCAATGCGCCGCTCCTCGCCGGCTCGACGGGGGACGCCTTTGGCGAAGCGCTCGCCGACCGAATCCTGCCGCGGGTGCGCGATTTCGCGCCCGACCTGATCTTGATTTCGGCCGGCTTCGACGCC
>Ga0351889_10221_pt1 | contig 15297 bp, 15 predicted proteins | sample TotcelFGM3001M14_FD_206767 | JGI IMG/M metagenome (GOLD analysis project Ga0351889, IMG submission 206767) | Enriched cells from coal bed in the Powder River Basin, Montana, United States - Total cells FGM rep3 HSBNCT.FGM.300.1.M14 ...
CAGCACACCCCGCTCTGGAATGGATTTGTCTCCCATAGGATGGACCTGCTCGCGATAGCCATTTGAGCGATGAAAGTAATAGATAACCAGGAGATACTGTACCTGTTCAGACCATCGAGCGCGCCAACATACTTTTCGTCCAGAAAGAGTACAGATTCCGCGTTCCTCAGGGTCTTTGGATCTCCTGGCTCATTGAAGTTGCTGGTCACAAAACCAATAGGTGTGAAAACCACTTTCTCATATGTCGTCTTTGGCTACATGCTCAAAACCTCATCAATTACTTGCATTTTCCATTAAAAAGGGTGTGCTTTGCCACCTGAATGAGCTTATGTCCGAGATATTAAAGATAAATATAGCAATTAGGATATATTGTTACAAATATTGGATTGGTTCCTACAATTTCCTTCCAACTGTTGCACAATAGATGACGAACTCATCCAATTCATCAATTCCAAGCAATCCGGCCATAAGCTCGTCGTCGAAAGCTCCAATTGCACAAGCGCCACAATTTATCTGCTCCGTGGCAAGATAGAGGTTCTGGCATACATGGCCGGCATCAAGATGAACCAACCGATAGGCCCGTTCGCTATACCTCCATGCCATGCGATAGATGACACAAGACCATATGAATGTGACAGCCGAGTCCTTCACTATGGCCTGCCTGAGACAGGCTTCCATGACCTTATCAGTCATGCCAGGATTAATCTCGATGGGCATGAGACGGTGAGAGAATGCTAAATAGCGATAGAGTCCGGGCTCAAGGCCACTCACCCGATTAACCAGCAAATAGGTCTCAAAGGCATGGCGGCCCCCGGCTGATGGGACATTACGAAAAGTGGCATATGGTTCATGCCGCTCTACGATCCCCTGTGCACACCAGAGAAGGTAAGCGAGTTCCTGTAGGGTCAGAGGATCGCTGGCATACTCCCTAATCGACCTCCGGGATTCAATGGCGGAACGAAGTTCTAGCGGAGGAGTGGATATTTCCGCAGGCTGTGGCAGTGAAATGAACCTGGCATCCTCTGGAACAGGCTTTTCAAGAGGAGGAGCTGGAAGCCCACGATACTGATCCGCGCGGGAAAGACGGTCATATCGGGTCATCTCCATGAATATTCGTCCAGTGGGCTGCATAGATCATCATTTCTAGATTTTAATATAATAAGATGACGATGTTCAGAACCTATTGCGAAGCAAATTGTGCTCAAGTGCATTTACGGTATATTTGATGCACTTAGGGCAAAGTATGCCAGCAGAGCTTCCAGCTGAATTCTCTCGTTAGCGCCTTCCGTCATGCGAAAATCGATCTCCCCGATGCGGTCGATCAGTCTGACTTTGTCCCTGTCCGGTATATCCAGGTCCAGCATGGCCCGGTGAATCTGAACCACCACGTCCTGGCCGGAGAGACCTTTGGAGAGCAGCAGATCGTCCAGTGCCGCTCGCGCTCCCACGAAGTCTCCGGAAAGAGCCGTCTTTATGAAATTTCGAATTTCCTCCGGCTTGGCGGTGGATGTAATCTGGTAGATCGTCTCCTCGTCCACCTTATCGCCCAAAAGGGCAGCCGCCTGCAGGGCATTGATGGCTTTTCGCATATCTCCGCCGGCAACATATTCAATGGCGGAAAGACCCCCATCGGATACTATCAGCTTCTCCTCATCCGCGATGAATTTGATGCGCTTGGTGACAGCCGTTGCAGAGAGAGGCTTGAAGCGGTAGACGGCACAGCGAGACTGGATGGGCTCAATGATCTTGGAGGAGTAGTTGCAGGATAGTATGAACCGGGTTGTTGCCGAGTAGCGCTCCATCGTGCGCCGCAGAGCGCTCTGAGCGTCGTTGGTCAGGGCATCGGCCTCATCGAGAAATATAACTTTAAAATCGGCTTCACCAAGAGGCGCCATGCGGGCGAAGTCCTTTACCTTGTGGCGGATGATGTCTATGCCCCGCTCATCACTGGCATTCAGCTCGATGAAATTGTTCCTCCAGGTCTCCCCAAAGATCTCTTTGACGATGGAGATGGAGGCTGCCGTCTTGCCCACGCCCGGCGGCCCGGAGAACAGAAGGTGCGGCAGGTTTCTGGTCTTTACATAAGACTTGAGACGGCGGATAATCTCGTCCTGGCCCACAATGTCGTCCAGCTTCTCAGGCCGGTACTTCTCGATCCAGATCTCCTCTTTGATAAATAACCCCTCTGAAGAATGGTTCGCTCTGTCATTATATCAATATTCCTGCAAGGCAACAAAGGCTAAATATAGATGCGGAACATGATGGCAAATCGTTTTTCGGAGGAACAGTAAGTGATCTCTGAGGTGGCGGGACAGTATAATGCAGGGGATCTAGAGAACCAGATCAGATTGTTGTGGGAGAGGGAAGAAACCTACCGCAAGGTACGGCAGCTTCGCGTGGGCGGCAAGAAGTTCTTTTTCGTAGATGGACCGCCCTACACCACAGGGCGCATTCACCTCGGCACCGCCTGGAACAAGGTGATCAAGGACTCAGTGCTGCGCTACAAGTCCATGAACTGCTTTGAGGTCAAGGACAGGGCGGGCTGGGATATGCACGGTCTGCCCATCGAGGTCAAGGTAGAGGAGTCCTTCGGCTTTAGAAACAAGAAGGATATCGAGGCTTATGGCGTAGATAAGTTCATACAGAGGTGCAAGGAGTTCGCGCTGCGCCAGAAAGATGATATGACGGCTCAGTTCAAGATCCTGGGAGCCTGGTTGGACTGGGAAGATCCCTACATGACGCTCAAGAACGAGTATCTGGAGGCTGCCTGGTGGACTCTAAAAAAGGCGCATGAGAATAACCTCCTGGAGAGAGGCCTAAGAGTGGTCAACTGGTGCCCGCGCTGCCAGACGGCCATTGCCGACTCCGAGGTGGAGTACTGGGATGAGACCGACTACTCCATCTATGTCAAGTTCCCCGTTCTGGGCGAAGAGAACACCTACATTGTTATTTGGACCACCACGCCCTGGACCATTCCCGCCAACGTGGCCGTGGCTGTGAATCCCACCTTCCAATATTCCAAAGTACGGGCCTGGAAGGATGGAAAGGCTGAGATTCTCATCATGGCCTCGGACCTGGTCGAGTCGGTGCTCAAGATCGGACGCTACCAGGACTATGAGCTTTTTTCCACCCTATCTGCCCAGCAGATGCAGGAGCTGAAATATAACCATCCGCTGGGAAGCCTTGTCCCCAGACAAAAAGAGATTCAGCATAATGTTTATGCCGCCGACTTTGTGACGGCGGAGAACACGGGCTGCGTGCACATCGCTCCCGGCCACGGCCTCGAGGACTATGAGCTGGGAATGAAACATCATATGGAGATCTTCTGCCCCGTGGGTGGAGACGGACGCTACACGGCAGAGGCAGGAGAGAAGTATCAGGGCCTGTATGTCAAGGAAGCCGATAGCGAAGTTATAGCCGATCTGGAGGAGCAGGGCAGGCTGCTCTCTCAAGGACGGCTGGCGCACCGCTACGGCCATTGCTGGCGCTGCAAGACGCCCATTATCTTCATCGCCACCAGCCAGTGGTTTTTGCGAATATCCGATCTGCGGGACAAGATGCTCGATGAGGTCTCGCGCATAACCTGGTATCCGGAGTGGGCAGGATCGGCTCGCTTCGCCGACTGGATTAACAATGCCCGCGACTGGTGCATCTCCCGGCAGAGATACTGGGGAATTCCCCTGCCCATCTGGACCTGCCCGGCCTGCGGCCATTTGGTAGTGATCGGGACTGCGGCAGAGCTCGAAGAGAGAAGTGGTCAGAAGCTGGCTGATCTGCACCGACCGGATGTGGACCATGTCTTTTTGGACTGCCCATGCGGCGGCAAAATGTCGCGCTCGCCGGATGTCTTTGATGTCTGGTTTGACAGCGCGGTAGCCTCCTGGGCCACTTTACGCTTCCCCAGCCACGAGGAGGAATTCGCTGACTGGTGGCCGGCCGATTTCATCACGGAAGGACACGACCAGACGCGCGGCTGGTTCTACTCTCAACTGGGGGCCGCCATGGTCTCCTTTGGCAGAGCGCCTTACAAGAGCGTTCTCATGCACGGCTTTACCTTAGACGACCAGGGCAGGAAGATGTCCAAGAGCATAGGCAACATCGTCCAGCCGGAGGAGGTTGTCAAGAAGTTCGGAGCCGACATCCTGCGCTTTTATGTGCTGGGAGCCAATGCACCCTGGGAGGATCTGCACTTCTCCTGGGACGGCGTGGAAAACACCAGTCGCATGCTCAACATCTTCTGGAATGCTTATCGCTTTGCTCTGCCCTACATGGTCCTGGATAAGTTCGATGCCGGCAAGGCAGATCTGTCTCAATATGAGAGCTGTCTGCGTCCCGAGGATCGCTGGATCCTGTCCCGGGTAAACAGTCTGATAGAGGATGTCACAAAAGAGATGGAGGTCTACCAGTTGCATCGCATTGTGCGCTCCATCTCCGACTTCATACTGGAAGATCTCTCCCGTTGGTACATCCAGCTGGTGCGGCCCCGCACCTGGATTGAGCAGGACAATCCGGACAAGCTCGCCGCCTATGCCACCATCTATGAAGTTTTAGTTAAACTCTCTAAGCTCATGGCTCCGTTCACGCCCTTCATCTCCGAGTCCATCTACCAGAATCTGGTGAAAGGCCTGGATGAGGGCGCGCCGCGGTCGGTGCACATGTGCCAGTGGCCCAAAGCAGATCCGGCGCGCATAGACAAGCGCCTGGAAGGCAGCATGGCACTGGTGAGGGAGGTTTCCATGGCCGCCTCCAATGCCCGCCAGAAAGGAGGCCGCAAATTGCGCTGGCCGGTCTCAGAGATCGTCATCGCTCCGGCCAAAGAGGTCGTGGACCTGGACGGCCTGGAAAATGTTCTCAAGGGCCAGACCAACTCCAAGAAGATAACCGTGCTCGCTGCCGGAGAAAAGCCAAGAATGGACCTGGAGATCGCTCCCGTTCATAAGAAGATCGGGCCGGTCTACAAGGGCGAAGCCAAGATGGTCGTCGAGGCGATAGCAGCGGCCGATCCGGCGGAGGTCAAGAGGCAACTGGACGTCGGTGATGCGACGGTATCTTACGAAGGAAAGGAGTATAAAATAACCTCCGAGATGGTGGCGATCAAGGAATTGCCGCCACAAAATTTGCCGGCAGCTGAGTTTTCCCGGGGATTCGTCTACGTGGACATTGTCCTCACTCCCGAGCTTGAGGCGGAAGGTTATGCCCGAGAGATCATCCGCCGCATTCAGGACATGAGAAAAGAGCTGGATCTGCGCGTGGAAGATCAGATCCGGGCCATGGTTGATATCGAGAGCAAGCCGATCCTCGACTTAGCCCTGCAAAAGAAGGAGCATATTGCCAGTGAGGTTCGAGCTGCAGATTTCCAGTTGGGCCTGGGTCTGGAACTGCAGGGAAAGCTCGTTAAAGACTGGGATATCGAGGGTGTCTGTGTGAGAATTGGCATAGATAAAAAATGAATGGCATGAGAAATATTTAGATCGCCGGAGTTTTATGAGATGAGCACAGAAGATGATATCATGGTGGCACCAGTTCCTGTCAGGGTCAAAGGGGTCTACATCGCCGAATCGGAAGGAAGCGCGCCTGTACCTGTAGTCCTTCTGGAGGATGAGGCATCGAGGATCGTGCCCATCTTCGTGGGGCTGTCCGAGGCCGTCTCCATTCATCATGCCCTTTCCGGGGAGCTGTCGCCCCGGCCCATGACCCATGATCTCTTCATCTCCGTCCTGGAGTGCCTTTCCGCTAGCATTACCAATGTGCTCATCGATGATCTGGACGCAGGCATCTACTACGCTCGCCTCACCATCAAGAGTGACGGCAAACAGAGCGAGATAGATGCCCGGCCCAGCGACTGTCTGGCCCTGGCTCTGAGGAGCCGCTCACCCATCGAGGTGCAGGAGAAGGTAGTCCAGGAGTCAAAAATCAGCAAGAGCGATGTGGAGAAGCTGATCAGCATCGAAAACTATCTGCAGTGAGAATTATTCTGACATAATCTTTATATACGATAATCGTCGTATTTATTCTGTTCACAATTGTGATCAGCAATCTCTGGGTATTGCTTTGCAAACAGAAACAGCGTCTTGATATTGATCAAAGCGGTTATCGATCCCAAGGATGGGGCCCGTTGCCCTGCAAAAAAGTCGTTGATTGTCGCAATAATGGTCAAAGTATCTGATTGAATCAAGGTGATAAGAGATGAGACGATGCGTAATAACCGGATCATTGCTTCTGCTGCTATTGACATCTTTAGCCATGCAAACGGTCCTGGCCAAGGACGAACCTGCCGAGCTTAAGCAGGAAGAAGTGAATATTTCAGATATTTTAGAAAATGAGACAGCTTATCACGGCAAGATGGTGGTGGTAGAGGGTAAGATAGAGCTGGAATGTGGTGCAGGCTGCTGGTTTGTCCTGAGCGACGGCACGGCGAGCATTTACGTTGATATTTTGCCCAATAACTTCGCCATACCCCAAAAGAGCGGCGAAGATGCCAGGGTCTATGGTGAGGTGACCCTCAAGAACGGAGAGCCTCAGATCATCGGCAAGATGGTTAAGATCGGCGGAGAAGTCTATAAATGAACTTTTTTACCCTGGCAGCCAAGAACCTGCTGCGCAGGAGGGGCCGGACCATGCTTACCGTTCTTGGTGTGGCCATAGCCATCTCAGTTCTCTTCAGCCTTCTGGCTCTGAATTCCGGTTATGAAAAGGAGCTGAACAAAGAGGTAAACAGCCTGGGCGTTCACATTCTGGCTGTGCCCAAGGGCTGCCCCTACGAGGCAGCCTCTTTGATCATGCATGGCGGTGTGATTCCCAAGTACCTCTCCGATTCCGATTTCAGTAATGTGAGCACAATTGCCGGTGTAGAGCTGGCAGCTCCCATGCTTTTGCACCAGTTTATGAAAAAGGATGAAAAGACCGGTGTCAGCACGCCGCACATCATCTACGGCATCAACATGGAAGAGACGAGAAAGCTCAAGCCCTGGTGGACAGTAGAGGGCAGATTCTTTTCCGATAATGAGACGGGCGTCATGCTGGTGGGCCGGGATCTGGCGGACAAGGAGAACCTGAGCGTGGGACAGGTGCTGCCTGTGGGCCCCAAAAAGGAGAACTTCGCCATTGTGGGCATTTTGGATCGGACGGGTGACCAGGATGATCAGTTCCACTTCTTCCCCTTGAAAGAGGCGCAGCGCATCTTCAATAAGCAGGGCATGATTACTACCATCGCCGTCAAGGTCGGGGATGTAAGCCGCATCGCCGCCGTCTCCCAGGAGATGGAGAAGATCCCGGACATTCAGGTGGTCACCATGACCCAGATCATGGGCACCATCATGAACCTGGCCGGATCGGCGCGCTCGCTCTTGCTTACGGTAATAGCCATTGCTCTTATCATCAGTGCCTTTGGCATCATCAACACTCTGCTCATGTCAGTGAATGAGCGGACGCGGGAGTTCGGAATGATGAAGGCCATTGGAGCCTCGGGCCTGGATATTGGCAAGATGGTGCTTGCAGAGACGGTCTTCATCACTCTTCTCGGCGGCATCCTGGGCACTGTGGCGGCGGTGGTGGGCTCAAGCATAATTGAGAGCTTCGTGAAGGGCATGCTGCCCTACTCGCCGGGCGGATCGCTCATCTCTTACAGTCCGGAGCTGGTGGGCTTTGCCATGGGCTTTTCCGTGCTGCTGGGCCTGGTCTGCGGCATTTATCCGGCCGTTAAATCCTCAAGGCTGTCGCCCATGGAAGCAATCAGAGGTGGCTTTGAATGAGCGGCATAATTGAGGCCAAGGAGCTATGCAAGGTCTACCAGCGGGGCAGAGAGGAGATCCAGGCCCTCAAGAACGTGGACTTTTGCGTAGAGGCGGGCGAGTTTGTCTCCATCATCGGCCCCTCCGGTTCGGGCAAGACCGCCCTCTTGAACATGCTGGGCTGCCTGGACACTCCCAGCAGCGGCAGCCTGCGGCTGAACGGCATCGAGATAGCGAGCAAAAAGGAGCGCGACCTGGTCAAGATTCGCCGGGAGAATATCGGCTTTGTCTTCCAGCAGTTCTATCTCATGCCCACGCTCACGGCGCGCGAGAACATTGAGCTACCCCTGCTCTTTAGCAAGAAGAATGGCAGCAGGAAGAGGATCGATGAGGTTCTGCAGATGGTGGGGCTGGCCGATCGGGGCGATCACCTGCCTGGACAGCTATCGGGCGGAGAGATGCAGAGGGTGGCCATCGGCCGGGCTCTCATCAACGATCCTAAAATCATATTGGCGGATGAGCCCACCGGAAACCTGGACAGCGCCACATCGGAGATGATCTTCGGTCTCTTTTCAGAGCTGAATAAGAGGGGTCTGACGCTGGTGGTGGTGACGCATAACCTGGATCTGGCCCGTCGGGCAGAGAAGATGTACACCTTGCGGGACGGGCGGATCGTGAGCTGCGAGGAGCGGGCTTGTGCTGGGGGGGGTGTGAGGGGATCTGCCGATTTTTAAATGAATACCTCGCAGCCTGCAACTTGGAGGTTAATACCGGTATTAAATCAAAGATTTAATAGGGGGCTTGCGAGGGACGGGAACCCGCACCAGTTTACCAGTAAGAATCAAACCTTATGTCTCTCTACACACTGAGCTTTCTAAGAACTGGCACGCTTCCAAGTGAAAACGCCAGCAAAAAAAGCCACAAGGGCCAAGAAAGACTCCCGTGGGACGGACTGGCCGAGCGCTGCTGCCCTCAGGCACATGCTCGAACGAGTTAAGCAGAGGCCCTTCTTAAAGCTCACAAACGAGGTCCGATGGTCGAGAAACACAACCCACCCCTACCTTCATCTCGACCTGAGCCAGCCACATGGTATAGAGCAGCTCTGCGGTTGCTCAACGCTTAATATAAGCATTCAATCCGATGGTGATCGGCTTATCATCAACTTTAGCGGTAGTAACGATATTCCCATGTGTACTTGCAACAACAAGGGTTTTACCGGATGACGATGGGGTTGGTTCTTCCAGGTCAATTTCTATGAAGAGCTTGTGATCCTTGATTTCTACTTTCATAGTCATACGAGTTCTCCTATTGGCCATTTTTTCGACATGCTCATCTATTACCCTTTCCCTGAGAGATCCTCAGACATTTTTCGATGATTTTCGCGTTGCAACCATTTATTACTTTTCCTGTAGGTCTCTTTTTCTTTAACGGTTGAGTGATCCGTTAGCAGCGTGTTCGGGTCGTTGCCTCCAGAAGGATAACCCTCCATCCCAGTAATTCATACTCATCTCTCTTCTCGCAGATCCTCAAGGTTTTAAATGTGGCAGTTCCAATGTCTTTTGGTCCGCTTTTCATCCAGCCAACGAAATCCTTGGCGCTCTGGCTTGGCGGGAAGCGCTGCTTGAGATCCAGGAGATCACCTTCGAGATCGGCAGCTGGGCAAGTACGGGCTGGATATCAATGATCCAGGCAGGCCCATCCATTGGGCTCTGCTGGTGAGAGCTTCTCGGCGCTGGGGTCATAGTTCTCTGTCAACAAGTATGTGCAAGGATAAAACTAGGATAAAATTATCTTAATTATATTTTTATACAAGCCAATGCACCGCGATATTACTAGGCGACTAGGATAACTAGCACAAAAATAAAAATATGCTATAGGGACAATCTAATTTTGAATCTCACTTGTGATAAAGAAAATTCTTAATTGCTTCTATATGGGAGATTTCATCGTCAGTTGTTTGATTTTGCCAGAACAACAGCAGAGCAATATAATGTTAGTTTGGGTAGATTGCATTCAGCAAAGATACCTATTTCGTCATTGAATGAGCAGTGCTCCATCGTCACTTACCTTAGCAGCTTACAATCCGAGGTCGACGCCCTCAAGCGCCACCATGGCAAGACCGCCGCTAAGCTGGACGCGCTCCTTCCGGCTGTGCTGGAGAGGGGCTTTCGGGGCGAGCTTGGATGAAAAAGCTTACATCTAGCGTTGGTGATACTATTAGGAGGATGTTATGGCCGAAGGAATAACGCGCATCACTGTAAAGGGCTTCAAGTCTATAGCCGATGAGTGCTCCATAGAAATTCGCCCCCTAACGATCTTAGCAGGTGCCAACAGCTCGGGCAAGTCGAGTATAATGCAGCCCATCCTGATGATGAAGCAAACACTGGAGGCCCCTTATGATCCCGGTCCTCTTTTAATTGATGGCCCCAATGTCCGTTTTACCTCCGCAGAGCAGTTCCTCTCCCAGTTGGACGGCGAGGTAATGGGCAAGTTCAGCATGGGGTTGGAAGTGAAAAGCTCGATATCACTCAATGAAACCTTCATCAACAAGCCACAAGCTGGAATGGAGATAGCTGAGGTTTCCTATAAAAATGAAGACGGTATCATAATCCTCCGACCAGATATGACGCGAGGGGAGATAACGGCAGCCTACCCTCGTTGGTCAAGGCAATCTGAAAAGTCCTATACGGCAAAGACTGAAAGATATAGGTGCTTCCTTGAAGTAAAAAAAGATATGGATGAAGATGGAGAGTTATATATTAAAACTGGCTTTAGCAGTGCTTATGCAAATGACATTTTAAGCCTTATTCATGTGCCTGCACTGCGAGGCAATCCAGAAAGAAATTATAAAAAAACCTCCGTGGGTCCCATGTTTCCTGGAACCTTTGGGATCTATGCTGCCAGCTTAATCAGCCACTGGCAGGCAACTGAGGACACACGCCTAAATGATCTGGGAACTGCTCTGGAGCTGTTGGGCTTGACCTGGAAGGTTCGTTCAAAAAAGGTTGATGATGTCAGTGTTGAGGTAATGGTTGGCCGTCTCATTCATAGAACACATAGCAACTCTAAAGATTTAGTGAGCATTGCCGATGTAGGATTTGGCATTTCTCAAATCCTTCCCGTTATCGTTGCCCTCTTGACTGCAGAACCAGGCCAACTGGTCTACATCGAACAGCCTGAGATTCATCTCCACCCGCTCGCTCAGACTGCAATGGCTCAGATTCTTGCCGATGCCGCCAATCGAGGCGTAAAGGTAGTAGCTGAGACGCACAGCTCTTTGCTGTTGCTGGGCATTCAATCTCTTGTTGCCGAAGGCAAGCTCTCCGCAGATAATGTCAAGCTCCACTGGTTCAAGAGGCGGCCCGAGGATGGCGTTACAGAAGTATCCAGTGCCGACCTGGATAAAGCGGGTGCTTTTGGCGATTGGCCGGAAGATTTCTCCTCGGCAGAGATGGACGCAGATACTCGCTACATACATGCAGCTGAAGCAAGACTGGAGTCTAATTGATGTCATCCGCGCAGTCAAAGCGTTTAGTCATTGATGCATCGGTTGCTACATCTACAGGCGAGAGAGGGGAGCGAGGAGTTCGGTGCCAGGCCTTCTTAAAGGTCATGATAGATGAAACATACCATCGCTTGGTGATGACGCGAGAGATCGGAGCTGAATGGGATATACATTCTCATCCTTTTGCTCGCCGCTGGCGAAGGAGCATGAATGCCAAGAGAAGAGTAGACCGGCCGAACGTAGATCATGATGCTGTATTTTGCTTGAAGATTGAACGAGCAAGTCAAACCGAAAAGGCTCTTGATGCTATGGAAAAGGATCTTCGTCTCATCGAAGCTGCAAGAATAACAGACAATCGTGTCATTTCTCTGGACGATACTGCCAGGAAGTTTTTTTCTGCAGTTTCAAGCCAAGTCGGCGAGCTGAGGGATATTCTGTGGGTAAATCCAGTTAATAAAGACGAGACAACAATTCAATGGTTGAAAGACGGGGCTTTGAACGAGGAGCAACGGCAATTACGCCCATGACCGACGCCCTCAAGCGCCACCTGGGCGGAGACCGCCGCAAAGCTTGACGCGGCTACATGCCGGCTGTGCAGGACCCGGGCCTTCCGGGGCGAGCTTTGAGCCAAGCAAATTCAACTGAGCTAGCAATCAAAGAAGCTGCCGGTGATTTCCTGCGAAGAAGCCTGAAAGAATCAAGGATCACAGATATATCCTATTGCCGCCTTAAAGTGGTGCAGCTATGTATTCAATCATCGCTTGCGGCATTTTTGAAAAGGAGATCGAAGCGCTGCGTTTAGAGCTGGGATTTCCCTTTGAGGCCCACTACCTGGGAGCAGGCCTGCACGTGGATTTCCATGATCTAAAAGAGGCTCTTGTGGCCGAGCTGGAGAAGTGCCGGGCAGATGGCAACGAGGGCACAATAGTAGTATACGGCCAGTGCCATCCCAAGATTGAGGAAATCTTGAGGCCCTACCATGCTGCGCTTGCGGCATGCCAGAACTGCGTAGACGCCTTCATCACCCGCAAGGGGCTGGAGAAGAAGGCCAAAGACGGGCTTTTCTTCTACCTCTCCCCAGGCTGGCTGGATGCATGGAAAGACATTTTCCGCCGCCTGAATTGGGGTCAAGAGGAGGCCAGGATGCAGATGGGCTCTTTTCGAGGATCTGTCTATCTGGACACCCTGAAAGATGCGGCTGCACGCGAAGAAGAGCTTTTGGAATTCTTTGACTTCACTAACCTCCCCTTTGAGATAATGCCCGTAGATCTGGGCCACTTCAAATCCCTCATAATCAAGGCCAAAGAAAGCTTGGAGGATTGAGCTTGGACGAGTTGGAAGAGATAAAAAGGAAGAAAATGGAACAGATGAAAAAAGAGATGAGCATATCCGCGAACCCGTCGGTAGAGCTGCCGGATAAGCCCATAAAAGTCACCGATGCGACAATTGATTCTGCCGCATCCCAGTATCCTATCTTCATCCTGGACTGCTGGGCGGAATGGTGCGGACCCTGTCGCACGATCGGGCCGATTATCGAGCAGCTCGCATCGGAGATGAAGGGAAAGGTCGTCTTCGGCAAGCTGAACGTCGACGAGAACATGCAAACCGCTAACAAGCACAGGATCTCGGCGATTCCCACTCTGATGATCTTCAAGAACGGCAAGCTCATCGATAAAATAGTGGGCGCTTACCCCAAGCCTGCATTAACCGCAAAAATTCTTAAGCTCCTCTGAAGGCTAACCTTCCGAGGATCTCTCTTTTCTATAACTTTTTCAGGCAAAGATTGCTGACAATTCCCTTCAAGGTATGCTATTGACTGCCTTGATCTCGGGATAGCCGGAGATACTGTAAACCGGTTTGGACGAGAGAGTGTCAGGCACCTCGTAAAGAGGCTTGGTTCTTGAGTATTGACTGATATTGTAAATGGGCTTATAGATATCGGTATTGTAGGTGATTTTGGATACATTTCCCAGGCGCTGACTCACATTGAATGCGGGATTAGAAGAAGTGCTGGAAGGTATATTGTAGGTGGATTTATTGCCATATACATCCAGGTTGTTCAAGGGCTTGGTCTTCTCAAAGCCGGCCCGAAGAACCTTGGTGTGAGAAGCGGCATTCCCGGCACCCATTTGGGTAGCGGTCGGGGCGCTTTTCAGGCTATTATCGAGAGAAGTAGCCATTGTCGCATCCGGGTTTTCAGCCTGCGCGAGGCCCTCTGTGACATTCTGAGTCTCGTTTAGCGTGATCTTCGCCGTAGCGTTCTGAGTTGCGTTTATTGTGATATTCGCGGTAGCGTTCTGACTGCTATCTGCAATAGTGGCCGGCATCAAAAGGGCCAGCAGCGCCAGAGTGTAGATAAGGCTAGCAAGATTTTTTTGCATAATAAATCATCTCCTTCTCCTGAGAAGAACGATCGTGAGCATGGCTAATGCTGCAGCTCCTGCCGGAAAGTCTGCTTTTTCTGCCGTATCTGTAGCATTGCTCCTCAACAGAGGCTTGGCCTCAATCACATTCTCCTCCAAATCCACAACGGCGCCGCCCTGCCCGAGTAAAACAGTGCGCAGCAAATAAATGCCCGGCTCAAGAGTCTTGTTCCAGGTGATCTCCACCGTCTCATCGTCTCCCGTAAGAAGGACAGGCGTCCTCTTCTCGGTGGCATTGAGAATGGAACCGTTTTGAGATAGAATAAACCGCAAAGATCCCTCAAAGGGAACGCGAGAGTTGCCCATAACCGTGGCACTGGCACCGGTCTCATCCTGATAGGTCTCGGTGATCATAGCGTCATCGACAGCCAAGAAGGAATTCATGAAGGACCTTGTTTGGTTGTGATTCAGCTCCACAATCTTCACCCTGCCCGCATACTCACGTCCGTTTTCCAGGATCTGCTTCCAGGCATAGTCCCTGGTAATAGGCATGGCAAAGCTTCCCGTGATAGGTATCACCTGCTCTCTGGTGACATATACGGCCTTGTTCCCGTCGATGAGCATATAGTAAATATCCACAACGGTAGGATCGCTGGCACTGATGGCAAGGTGCATGCCGCGAGAGTCGGCACGAAAATCGCGCACGTCAAACCTTATGGGCTCAAATCCCCCGTAAAAGAAGCTATCGCATTTCCTGGAGACGACAGTCCCATTTTCCCATAAGAACGCGCAGACATCAAAGCTGCCTTTCTCGGCATGGAAGGCTGGCCAGCGAATGACCCAGGTCCCCGGACCGTCCACTGTCAGGTTCTTGGTCATAATCAGCCTTCCCTCATCGATCAGATCCATCCGCAAAGCCATGCCGGCCACGTCTCCTTTTAGAGTGACATCAGCCGAGTCGATATTGGAGTAGAGATTTGCAATCTCCGAAGACTGGGCTGTGCCCGCCATAGCCATCAGAGCTGCCAGGGCCACCAGGGCCGCTAAATGCCAAACCGCGCTTATTCTCATAGGGACCTTACCTGCCGATAATTGCCATGTTGCCATGTATTCTGTCTTTTCTTAATGGGGTTTAAAACTACCGTTTCAAAAAAAGAAATTAAATAGTCAGCCAATTGGTGAACGGCGCGATCAAGGTTATGAGCAGGGATGTCAGTACCAACCAGGAAAGAATGGCCACAGTCGTCCTGGTGTACCTTTCTGCCTCCTGGGGCCGGACTATCCTCTCAAAGCCGGACTGCACCAGATCCCTGAAGATGTGCCCGCCATCCAATGGCACTGCCGGAAGGCAGTTGAACAGGCCGGCATAAAGGTTGATCCAGCCGATCCAGAGCAGGAGATTGGCGATCCAGAAGAACTTGCTCCCCAGGGGCTCTGCCCATCCGCTGGGCTCAAAGACGGCGGTCAGCCAGCCACTAAAACCGGGAAAGCCTTTCTGGGTGAATCCAGGAATTCCGGCAAAAGGCAGGCTCAACATGTAGGTGAAACCCTGCATGCCGCTACTGGGGATCGCCTTGAGAACCTGCAGAAATTGTCTGGCAGGAGCCTCTTGAAAGAATGCGCCTCCGGATAAAACTGCATTCCCGGAGATGCCGATGCCTATGAATCCTCCGCTATCCTCAGAAGCTGCCTCTTTGGC
>Ga0351889_10265_pt1 | contig 15227 bp, 14 predicted proteins | sample TotcelFGM3001M14_FD_206767 | JGI IMG/M metagenome (GOLD analysis project Ga0351889, IMG submission 206767) | Enriched cells from coal bed in the Powder River Basin, Montana, United States - Total cells FGM rep3 HSBNCT.FGM.300.1.M14 ...
TTGGCGGCAGGAGTTGGATCTTGGTGATCTTACAGTGCGGCAGGTTGAAGCGCTGGATCACGAGTTTGTATCCCTCCGGTTTCCTGTCGGTGAAGTCGCTAAACGAATCGGCGAACTCCGATCCGAAGCGAAGCAGAAACATGGGAAAGGCAGTGGGGTGGAGCTGACGCTAAAACTGAAGGCAAACACGCTCTTTGGCGTCATTAGTAGCCAGCATCATCCGACCAACAATGTCGTCGCCGGTAATTTCATCACCGCACACGCCCGCGCTGAAGCGTATGGGATGATGATGTCCTTGAACGCCTTGCAGGTCGTCACGGACGGTTGTTGGTACCGCCGCGACCGAATTCCGGCCTGCACTTTCCGCGAGTGCCTGGATCGGATGCCTGACTATCCATTGCGTCACGCCGACGAGAAATCGGGGGTTCCCTTCCTTGATCCTAGCCTAATTCCTGACGACGACATCGAATTCAGCGGGTGGCTGGTCGACCATCTGTGCTGGTTCTTTGAGGTGAATCGGGAAGAGCATCGCCGGTTCTTCGCGACACACCGGTTCGAACACAAACGGACTGGCAAGACCGACTCAGCAGCCTTCGACGCGATGTGCTGTGACGGTGCCGGAAACTATGTAAAGATGACCGGGGATCGGGATGCCGGCTGGCATCCGCAGGAGTCAGCGATACGTGGTTATCGCGCGGAAAGCAAGGCGGTACTGATTCCGTGGCTCATCCATGTGTACCAAAGTGACCGCATGACCGAGTTGCCCCCTATAACTGAGGATGTGAACCTGTTGAAGCTCGAACCGGCTAAAGGGAAAGCCCGGAGATCTCTGAAACATATGAGCCGAAAAGCTGTCCGGTTACCTCTCGGGATGTCGATGACTTCTCTCCACAGTTACCAGATCTTTAGACCTTCCGGATTCGTTTTCAGGACGCAAAAACAACTACGGGCTGTACAACGGCAACTGGACAGACTTCGGGCAGACACGGGCTGTGGCCTTGACTTGTTGGTCTTAAAGCAGAACCATGCCGGCCGTAAGCATGGCTCGTTGTCGAAAGTGGCCGCCGAGCTGTACGAGTATCTTCGGGCGGGTGGAAAGGACTTGAAAAAGAAATTCCATCTTGGGTCACGCTCGTCGAGACAACTGCAGGCAGTCGTCAGCGCGCGTGTGGAAGCAATCAAATCCCGAAGGACAGAAATCGAAGAACAAATCTTCAGAGCGATTGCCGTGGAGCCGGAACGCCCGCCCGTGACCGGTATAGTCGTGACAAGAGAAAACACGAGGTTGCTCGACTAGCCCGTCGAGCGGATGGACACCGGTGTTTCTTCTTGTCATTGGCTGCAGCTGCGATGCCAGCGCACGGGCAAATGCCTAGGACAAAATCCGTACACGAGTAGGGGAAATGTCAAGTGAATACCTGGCTTCACTTCCGGCTCGGCTTCGGTAGTGTTTAATGAACGCACCATCCGTGCGCCGGGAACACGGGAATTTACTGGATTCGGCAGCGCTGTTTCTCAACGTTCTGGTCAGGATTGAGCGGACGCGGCAGAGATAGCCGACGACTTGCTTGTTGTCCACTGAAATGCCAGCTGCCTCTTGTAGTTCCTTGTAAGTCAGCTTGACGCTCGGCTGTTTCGCCATTGCCAGGAACATTCGTAGGCCCCCATTTGCGAATTCCTTGGCGAAGCAGGAGTAACTGAAGGTGCGGCCGAGAAAGACGAGTGTCTCACGTTGTTCATCGATTTCCAGGATCGGCTCAGGCGGCTCCGGGCGTTGGAGGGAGTCTCGGACTATTTTGTCCAAGTTGATCAGCTGTTTCGCTACTTCGATGCCGACAAAATTATTGGGACCCATTTGGTGGAGCAGGTCTGTTCGTGCTAGTTCTTCGGACAAGCTAGACGGCATCCACCGCCAGCAGCAACCGTCCGTCCATGAGAGTCGTGTTTGCAATCCCCAGACCGATTACCTGCGGCCGATCGACCGAGACATCGAAAAACGTGCCCGGGGCCAGATTCTCGAAGCCGACCAGGTTCTCGAAGGTGTACCCGGTCTTCGACCGCCAGTAGAGCCCCATGTTGGTGTCCGGGCGAAACGCGTAATTGAGCCCCACCGAACCCCGCAAGGCGTAGTCAGCCGACGAGCCGGTGATGCCGACGAACGGACCGTCAAGCGTCGCGTTCGAGAGCGTGATCGAAGCGCCGAAGGCCAACCGGTCCGTCAGGTCGATACCGGCGCCAGCGACGATGTCCAACGCGATCAGGCTGGCGTACGATCTGGGGCTGGAAGACGCCCTTCGCGCCGAGTGCGATCGCGTCGCGGAACGAGACCGTTTGGTCGTGAACTTCCGTTGCGGGCAGTTGCCCGCCGGTATGCCGAGGGATCTGGCCCTGTGCGTATACCGGATCGCCCAGGAGGCATTGCGCAATGCGGTCAAGCACGCTCAGGCGGACCGAGTTGACCCGACCTTAAACGCCGATTTGGAATTCTTGGATCTGGAGATCCGAGATTTCGGCTCCGGCTTTGACCCTGCCGTCGGCCGGCACCGGGCGGGCCTGGGGCTGGCCAGTATGGAAGAACGCGTCCGCCTGGTCGGCGGTGAGATTTCGATTTCTTCCAATCCAGGCCAAGGGACGGGCATTCAAGTCCGCGTTCCGTTGCCGGAGGAAACGTAGGACGGATTGCCAATCTGTCCCACCACAATGTTGAGGACGATCCATGACCCGCCCCAGAATCCTGATGGCCGATGACCACCGCATGCTCGCCGAGGGGCTGCGCAGCCTCCTGGAACCGGCCCATGAACTGGTCGAAATCGTCGAGGATGGCAGACGACTGGTCGAGGCTGCCCACCGGCTCCAGCCGGATGTGATCGTGGCCGATATCTCGATGCCGCTGTTGAACGGTCTGGACGCGGTCGAGCAGATCCGCGGTCTGGGTTGCCAGGCCAAAGTCATCTTTCTGACCATGCGTAAAGACGCCCTGTATGCCGCTCGCGCGATGCGTGCCGGAGCCGCCGGCTTTGTGCTGAAGCATTCCGCGAGTATCCGCTGGCCTGGCGTGATCAAGCCCGGAACGATCATCAACGACATCGGTGCGCACGAGGACATGGTCCCCACGCTGGTGGCAGCTGCCGGCGATAGCAGCATCAAGGAGGATCTGAAGAAGGGCAAGACCGTCGGCGCCATGACCTATAAGGTTCATCTCGACGGTTACAACTTGTTGCCGGCGCTTAAGGGCGAAGGCGAGTGGCCGCGGAACGAATTCGTGTACTGGACCGATGGCGGAAACGTCGCCGCCCTGCGGTACAAGAACTGGAAAGCGACCTTCCTGCGGCAGGATGCCCATGGAATGCATGTTTGGTTGGAGCCATTCACGGAACTTCGCGCACCAATGCTGACGAATCTGCGCATGGATCCCTTCGAACGTGCCCACTACGAGGCGATCGACTACCGTCACTGGTTCATCGACCGCATGTTCATGATTGTTCCCGCCGGCGACTATGTCGCCCAGTGGATGCAGAGTTTCAAAGAGTTTCCGCCGCGCCAGGAACCGGGCAGCTTCAGCCTGGACCAGGTGATGAAAGCCGTCATGAACGCTCAAAAAAACTAGCACCAGCGGGATCGAACGTATCTGGCTGCACCAGGAGTCAATCTGGTTCGGCTATTTCTGTGTTTCCCATGTTTTCTTGAAAGGACCATCGACTATGTTTGCATCACGTCTTGGGCCGCTGATGATGGCGGCACTGGCTCTCTTGGGCCTCGCGAACTGCGCCGACCTTGCGTCGGCACAACCGAAGAAGCCGAACATCCTCGTCATCTGGGGCGACGATGTCGGCGTCCACAACATCAGTGCCTACAACCATGGGATCATGGGGTATCGCACTCCCAACATCGACCGGATCGCCCGCGAAGGGGCGATGTTCACGGACGCGTACGCCCAGCAGAGTTGCACCGCCGGACGGGCATCGTTCATCCTGGGCCAGCACCCGTTCCGCACGGGTCTGCTGACGATCGGCATGCCGGGCAGTGACCACGGCGCGCCCGACTGGGCCCCCACGATTGCCGATCTGCTGAAGAGTCAAGGTTACACCACCGGGCAATTCGGCAAGAATCACCTGGGTGACCGCGACAAACACCTGCCCACCGCGCACGGATTCGACGAGTTCTTCGGCAACCTCTATCACCTGAACGCCGAGGAAGAGCCGGAAACCTACTACTATCCGAAGGACCCCGAGTTCAAAAAGAAGTACGGTCCGCGCGGCGTGATCCACTCGTATGCCGACGGCCGCATCCAGGATACCGGACCTTTGACCAAAAAGCGAATGGAGACGGCGGACGAAGAATTCGCGGCTGCGGGCCTCGATTTCATCGACCGGGCCCACAAGGCCGACAAACCGTTCTTTGTCTGGATGAGTACCACGCGCATGCATGTCTGGACGCGGTTGAAGAAGGAGGCAGAGGGCAAGACCGGGATCGGGCTCTATCCTGACGGCATGGTGGAACATGACGGCCACGTCGGCCTGTTCCTGGATAAACTGAAGGAACTCGGGATCGACGACAACACGATCGTGGTTTACAGCACGGACAACGGTGCGGAAACGGGCAGCTGGCCCGACGGCGGCATCACGCCCTTCCACGGCGAAAAGGGCACGACTTGGGAAGGCGGCTTCCGCGTCCCGCAGGTCATCCGCTGGCCCGGCGTAATCAAGCCCGGCACGGTCTACAACGAGATCATCTCCCACGAAGACTGGCTGCCGACGTTCCTGCACGCGGCCGGTGTGCCCAACATCGTCGAAAAGTGCAAGGAAGGCTATCAGGCGAACGGCAAGACGTGGAAGGTCCACCTGGACGGCTATGACTACTTGCCGTTCTTCAAAGGCGAAGTCGAGAAAGCTCCGCGCGACACGATCTACTATTTCGGTCAAGGCGGCGAATTGAACGCCATTCGCTGGGATAACTGGAAGGTTCACTTCGCGATCGTGAAAGGTAATATCGCCACGGGAGAGCGGATCATTCCCAATTGGCCGCTGATCCACAACTTGCGTGCGGATCCTTACGAAATGATGCATGAACATGGCGAGATGGGATATCTGCGCTGGTACGCCGACAACATGTGGCTGTTCGTCCCGATTCAGGGAAAGCTGAAAGCCTTCTTCTCGACGATCCCGCAGTATCCGTTCCAGGAGGGATCCAGTCTCACGGCCGGCGGGATCAACTACAACTCGCTGAAAGCCATGAAGGCGATGAACATGCTGAAGGAACTGGAGGATTGGCTCCCCGTCAATAGGTAGGAGCTAACATCGCGGTTGGCCCCGCCACTTTGTGGCGGGGCCCGCCGTAGGACGGATTGCCGATCCGTGGCTGATCCGCAATTCGCGCGAACGTGATGTGCGGCCTCCGACCAGCCCGCACGAGGCTCTACAGGATCTGGAGTGGTTGATTGGGACATGGCAGGATCAATCGGAAGATGCGCAGGTGATCACAACGGTTCGTTGGTCACCGAACCGGGCCTTTCTGATCCGCTCGTTCACCGCCCAAGCGACAAGCGGACTTTCGACCGGCGAAGCAGCGAATGATGAAGGAGCAAAGCCATGATCCGCTTGCCGTCCTGCGTCGCAATTCTCGCCGTCATCCTTCTCGCACCCGACCTCGCTTCAGCGCAGGGGCGTGGCGGTGGCTCTCGCAGCAGCGGAGGTGCGCGATCGCCGGCAGCCGCCCCTTCTCGCCCCAGCGTCTCGCGTCCCAGTGCCTCGGGACCCGTTTCCCGGCCCAGCACGCCGAGCCTGGGAACCTCCCGTCCCGCCGCGAGCCGGCCGAATAGGTTAAAGGTTTCAGGAACATTTTCCGGGTTCACAGAAGCTCGCGAAACTCGTCGTTCGTGAGTCCGGCATCCCGGACGATATTGCCCATCGTGATCGCGTTCACCGGATTGTGTCGCGGGACGGTCAGCACCCCGCGTGCCATCGGTCATGACAATGTGTTTGCCCTGCCGGGCGATCCAGAACCCCGCTTTCTCGAACGCCCGAACAGCGTCAAGGTGATTCACCCCTGGCAGTTTGGGCATGGCTACACCTCGACCGCAACGTGCTTCGTTCCCGCGGACACAGCCAATTCCTCAACCACATCCCGATACTCGCGGATGGCGTCCCGGATGTTGGTGATCGCTTCAGCCTCCGTCTCCCCTTGCGAGTGGCAACCCGGTAGCCCAGGGACGGAGACGGCGAAACCCTCGCCCGATTCTTCGATCAAAACGGTATATTTCACGGCGAACTCCTGAATGAACAACGCATCCCGCAACCGCTGCAGCACCCGTGCGATTGAACATAAAGTATAACCCGACCGAACCGGCTCGGGCAAGCACGGCCAACAGTTTCGGGCCAACAGTTCTCGGGTTCACCCCGTAGTTGCACCAAAAGTAGGACGGATTGCCAATCCGTCCCACGTGGGCTGTAGGACGCCGGCTCCATTCCTACGCTTTCCGCCAGCAATCAGCCGCTGCGCCGCGGCAAAAACACGTGGTTTTACGCATGGATTCGATGGCCAATCCGGCTATTCTGGGGAGTTGCAGGTCGGATGGGACACCCCTCCTGCGAATTGACCAGTTTGGTCTGGCATTGGTTTCGAAAGGCAAGACGTGCCATTAGCAGAAGAATGTCAGGTGATGCACGCCACGGCGATTACGAGATGCTGCGGTGGACCACCTCGGGGCCCAGGCCGCGGTTTGGCCTGCTGGTGCATCACACGGACGCCACGCGGGAGTATGCCTACGACCCTCAGCCATCGGCCGCGCCGCGATCTGTACTTCTGGCCGCTGGCTGCCGCTTTGCTCATGTCGCTGGCCGCCCACGGATGGCAGTTGTGGACCGGGCGCGCGGCGGCGCCCGTCGCCGCCGGGGCGATGCGTTTGCGAGTCAATCCGCGGACCTTTCAATTGGAGACGATCGAGCGATGAGCTTCTGGGCGACTTTCATTTCATCCGGCCTGCCTGGCTGCTGATGGCGCCGATTGCCATCGGAATCTGGTGGCTGGCACGGCGGTCGCAAGATCCGCTGCGCGGCTGGCGGGCGGTGATCGAGCCGGAATTACTCGGCGCCCATCGCGGCGAGTTGCCGGAGGCGGTGACCTTGGTGCTGCGGCCCAAAGGCAAGTACCGGATTCCCCGGAGCCGGAATCTGCGCAGCCGCCACGGGCTGTCGCCATGCCGTCTGAAGTGGCGTGTTGTGGAGTTGTGGACAATTCCCGCGGAAGACTTGCTGCAGGCCCACGACGTCGGCTGGTCCGGCGGGCGCGCGTTTGTAGACGCCATTGTCAAAAAAACGGCCGAGTTCCCTGTGAATCGCGAACACGTCTCGCATCACTTCGAACGCTAGTTCACCGAATTCCTGTTGATCGAGGCGGCCCCAGCGGGAACGGACAGAAAATTGGCACGGTACCACCTCAGGAAAGGAACTGGCAAAAAAATTGAGGGCAGAAAAATAAGGCGGTCGAAGTTTCACCGCACAAAATTTTTCTGCCCTTAATTTTTTTGCCAGCCTCTTTTTGCCTCGTACCCCGCGCGTCACATCCGCCACGGTTCGCGCATTGCGCGGCTCGCCAGACGGTTCGCCTCATCGTCGCCCACGAAATGTTCTTGCCCCGGGTCCCAGCGTAGCGATCGCTCGAGTTTGTAGCCGATGCCGGCCAAGTGGCCCAGGCTCGCCGCTCGGTGGCCGATCTCCTCGTCGGCACTGGGATTGTGCCTCGTCCGCAAGCATTCGAACCAGTTCTCGTAATGATGGTTCACGCCCGGATTCGACTCGCGCGTCGGCAACTGGATTTCGTCGAACAGCGATTCCGGACCGGCTTGGATCGGTCCGCCTCCGGTCATCGACGTCACCCAGCCGCGCTCGCCGACAAAGACGCCGCCGAACAGGCCGTCCAGCCGCGCCGACGCCGGGACCGCGCCATATACATCTTTGACCATCCCCCAGTGATCCACCAGGTGCAGCAGGGTCCCGTCGGCATAGCGGTACGTCAGCGTCGGATACTCGCCGCTGCTGGGATGCAAAATCTCAACCGGCCCGCTGTTCTCCACGCCCAACGCGTACTGAATCACGTCCGCGCTGTGCGAATGGTGCCAAGTCACCGAGGCGGCTCCGAAATCCTCGCAGAATGACCACGGAACCACGCCTGGCGCCGGGTTGGTGTGATATAGCCGGTTGTATTCGTGCCACGCAGCGGGACCCACCCACAGATCCCAGTCCAATCCATCGGGCACCGGGTCGGCCGGCAGGGCGAAATCCAGGGGGATGTACGAGCGGCCGAGCTGCTCGACGCGGGCCGCGTCCACATGCGGCCGGAACCGAGGCGATCCGATCCAGCCGCGAAGATTGTTCCAGATCGTGAAGGCGGATTTCACACGGCCTAGCCCGCCGTTGCGAACGAATTCGCACACTCTCCGAATGGCCGGAATCGAGCGATACTGCGTCCCGGTCTGGAAGACCCGGCCATATCGGCGGACCGCTTCGACCAGGCGGCGGCCCTCCTGGATCGTCAACGAAACCGGTTTCTCACAATAGATATCTTTACCCGCCTTGGCCGCATCGATCGCTTGCAGCGCATGCCAATGATCCGGCGTGGCGATCACCACGGCGTCCAGGTCCGTGCGGGCGAGCAGTTCGCGGTAATCGTTATAGGCGGTGCAGCCGCGGTAGGTCCCGGCAGCCCGCTCGGCGGCGTAGGTCTCGTCGACCAATGCAACGCCCTCTTCGCAACGCGTGCGGTCCACATCGCATACGCCCAGCACTTGGGCGTTCGAATCGCCTGCCAGCCGTCGGAGGTGGCCGCGTCCCATCACGCCTCGGCCGATCAGTCCGACCGTGATCCGCTCGCTGGGCGCTACGGTCTCCGCACCGCCCACGGCCGAAGCGGATACGATCCAGGGGAGGGCGACGCCGCCCGCAGCCGCACCCAGAAAACGACGGCGCGTGATCGGCTGCGCAGGGAATTGCGTCTGGTACAACAATCGGTTCATGAGGAGGGCTCCGTTTGTTTCGGCGGGCAAGAGGCGGGGTTCATCTGGGGAGGAAACGCCGTCATCAACGCTCCTGCGGCGCTGCCAATTCCTGACTGACGCGGTTAAAGAACTGGATACTGTTCGCGATCTCGGGCAGCGACTCGAACCAGTTGTACGAATACTCCAGGCCGAACATGGTCGGTTGAATGCCCAAGCGATGGATCTCTTTGAGAAACAATTCGGTTTGTCCCGCCCCTGTGCCCCACGGCACATCATGACCGGCAGCCGTTCGCTCGTTCAGGTCATGGATCTGGAGAGTCAGCAAGCGGTCTTTCAGTATCCCGGCCGCTTGGATCGGATCGATACCGGCACGCATCCAGTAGCCGAAATCGGCACAGGCGCCGATCCGCCGGCTGCGGCCTTCGCAAGCTTTCAAAATCCCTTCCGGGTTCCAGTAGTGCGGCGATCCCTTCTGGTCGTGATTGTGCAACGCCACATTGATCTCGTATTCGTCGCAGAACTGTTCGATCGTATCCAGCGCTTCGGGCGCGGGCTCCGACATGAACGTCTCGATGCCGATCTTGCGGCCGAACTCGAACACCCGGCGGCAGCCGTCCGGATCGCCGGGGATCGCCTGGAAGTAGTACGTCAACATCCGCACGCCTGCCGCATCGAGTTTCAGCCGGATCTGCCTCAACTCGTCATCGGTCAGCTGCGGATCGAAGTTCTTGGGAATGTCCGCGCTGACTTTCTGGAAACTCAAACCGCCCATGTACGGCAAGCCCAGTTCCGCCGTCTTGTCGATCGCCTCGAACAGCGTGTATTTGTGAAACGTATACGCTTCGATCCCCAGTCGCCAGCCGAGTTGTTCCTGAGCCCGAATCGCCGGCGTCAGCTTGTTGCTCGGCACCGTCGGCGCCGGCAGGTCTCCCAGGGCGAACTGGGTGGCAGCCAAGTAGAATTGCAGCATATTAGGGTCCCAAAAAATCGCCGGCTGGTGGCCGATCGTACAATAGAACACCCGGCCGCGGCCATAATTCCGCACCCACGCCAAGGCATAATCGTCGTCCGCGCGCACCACACCGCCGTGATTGGGTGTCTGGGTCATGTCGGTCCGTTGCGTGTCGATGCTGAACAGCACCCGCACCCGATCCCGCGAATACGGATCGTGGACGCGGAAGAATTCCGAGCGGTATTCGAAGCCTTGGCCGCCGAAGACCTGATTGATGGGATGGGCGGGTTCGTCGAGTTTGATGAACACGTGTTCGTCGGCCGCTTTGTGCGCCGCGCCGCGGCCGCCGAGCATGATTCCGAATTCGGGCCAGTCTTCGCGAGCCCCCTCGGTCCAGCGGGTGAATGCGACGGTGGTCCCGTGGACGCCCATCAGGCCGCCGCCTCCGTAGACGAACTCGACCAGGCTCTGCCGCAACGCGGGATCTTCAAACAAGTTGCCGACGTTGTTGTTCAAAAACACGGCGTCGAACTGCCGCAGACTGTCCGGCTGAAAAACCGCCGGATCGCTGCTGACCACCGTCTGGAATGCGCCGGTCTTCAGACCCATCAAGGTGAACGCGAGATTAGCGGTCGGGATCGAGCCATGCCCGCCGTAACCGACATTGAGGTCGAAAATCAGCAGTTTTCGCAGCTTGGCCGGCGGCACCACCGCGCGGCCCGGAATTGCCGCTTCGATTTTCTCGCGTTGCTCTTTCTCCCGCTGCTGCGGCGTGATGCCGAGCTGCGCGACGGCTGTCGCTGATACCATCCACGCAACGATCGCGGCGCTGCCGCATACAATTAAGAGAAGCCACTTCGGCACACATTCGATGTTTCTCATGGGACTCGCTTTCTTTTAGAGCGTCACGACTTCCACCGCTCGGACTGCGCCGCTATTATCACCTTACCAGCCGTGCGGATACAAGTCGGACTCGGAAATCCGTTGCCGAGTTGGTTCGCAGGAAACTTCAAGGAGCCTTTGATGAAATCCTCGCTGTCCGCCGTGTACGATCAATTGTGTGTTGTCGTCCGTCAGACGGCGTTGATCGAATCGATCCAGGAACTGTTGGGCTGGGACGAACGGACGATGTTGCCGGCGGCGGCGGGGGAATACCGCGCCGAGCAGATCACTTATCTATCCGGATTGGTGCATCGCCGCCGCACGGACCCGCAGGTCGGCTCGTGGCTGGACGAGTTGGCCGGCAGCCCGCTGGAGGCCAATCCCCACAGTCCCTCCGGCACGACGCTTCGCCAAGTCCGGCGGGATTATGAGAAACGCTGCAAGCTGCCGCAGACGCTGGTCGAGGAACTGACGCGGGCTTGCGTGCTGGGCCAGCAGGCGTGGACCGAGGCCCGCAAGAACGACGACTTTGCCTTTTTCCAGCCCCACCTGGAGCGGATCTACCAACTGAAACGCCAACAAGCGGAGGCGGCCGGTTACGCGGACGAGCCTTACGACGCGCTGCTGGATGATTACGAGCCGCTGGCGCGGACGGCCGACGTCGCCGGCGTCCTGGCCGGTCTGCGGCAAGAACTGACGCCGCTGGTGGCCGCCCTGGTTGGCAGCAGCCGCAAGCCGCAGCGCGAACTGCTTCGCCGCCGGTATCCCGTGGCGGCTCAGGAAGCGTTCGGCAAACTGGTCGCGGAGGCGATCGGGTTCGACTTCCAGCGCGGGCGGCTGGACGTGACCCATCATCCGTTCTGCAGCAGCATGGGCCCGCACGACTGCCGGATCACGACGCGGTACGACGAGCACTACTTTCCGATGGCTTTTTTCGGCATCCTGCACGAAGCCGGCCACGGTTTGTACGACCAGGGCCTGCCGACCGACCATTACGGCTTGCCGCCGGGCAGCTACGTGTCGCTGGGCATCCACGAGTCGCAATCGCGACTGTGGGAGAATGCCGTCGGCCGCAGCCGAGCGTTCTGGCAGTACTTCTTCCCCATGGCGCAGCAACAGTTTCCCGATGCCCTGGCCGACGTGTCGCCCGACGATTTCCATTTCGCCATCAATGACGTGCGGCCCAGTTTGATCCGCATCGAAGCGGACGAAGCGACGTACAATCTGCACATCATTATTCGTTTCGAGTTGGAGCGTGCGGCACTGAATGGCGACCTGAGCGTCGCCGACTTGCCCGGAGCGTGGCGCGACAAGTACCGCGAGTACCTGGGCATCGAACCTCCGAACGACGCCGACGGCGTGCTGCAAGATATCCATTGGAGTGCCGGTCTCATCGGCTATTTCCCCACCTATACGCTGGGAAATCTGTACGCCGCCCAGTTTTTTCAACAGGCCGACGCAGAACTGGGCGGGATCGCCGACTTGCTCGCGCGAGGCGAATTCGGTCCACTGCTCCTGTGGCTCCGCGACCGCATCCACGCACACGGCCAGTGTTATTCTGCCACCGAATTGGTCGCCGCCGTCACCGGCCGGCCGTTGTCCCACCAACCGCTGCTGGACATGCTGCGCAGCAAGTATCTGCCGCTGTATGGTGACTGACGCGCGAAGACGCCAGCGGCTCGCGCGACCCGACGCGGCCCTCACCTAATCTTTCATCTAATCTTTCACGTTGAGACGGCTGGAACGTAAGCCTCGCCGTAGCGGAAATACGCCAACTGTCCGAAGCATATCCGAGACTACTACTGGTCGGTGGCGGAAAGCGAAGGGGCCAGTGATGTGCTGTTCCGGATCGAACACAGGCTCGATCAGAACTCGGCGAAGCTGTACAATCAGTTCGTGTTGCGGCTTGAAGCCACGATCAACAATCCGGCCCCCTGGTTCCGCGGTCCACGCAGAAAGACCCGGATGGTCCCTGGCAATGGCTGAGGATGCGCAAGGGCATTGCCAATCTGCATCGCCGCGCCCAGGTGAGCCAAGGCATCTGTAATCGTTTTGCCACGGCCCAGGCCGAGGGAACTAGTAGTGCGAGTTGGTTGCGGCCGTGCCGCGTTAGGAGCGAAGGATCCTCTTCACGTTGCAGGAAGAAGATTCACGTTGCAGGAAGAAAGAAGGGATAGATTGAATGATCGGTATGCCTGACACGCTGCTGGCTTATGATTTGGGAACTGGCGGCAACAAGGCGTCGTTGTACGACGCAGAAGGGTGCTTGATCGCGTCGGCGTTTGTCCCTTATGACACGCAGTATCCGCAAGCGGGCTGGCACGAACAGCGGCCGGAGGCGTGGTGGGAATCGGTGGTGCAAAGCACTCGGCAGCTGCTGGCCGGCGGTGCTGCCGATCCGAGCACGATCCGCTGCATCGCGATTTCCGGACATAGCTTGGGCTGCGTCCCGCTGGACGCCGCAGGCCGGCTGTTGCGGGATGCGACGCCGATCTGGTCGGACAAACGGCCGACGGCGCAGGCGGAGCGGTTCTTCGAACGGGTTGATCCGACGCGCTGGTATCGGCTGACCGGAAATGGCTTTCCGGCGCCGCATTACACGGTGTTCAAGATCCTCTGGTATCGCGACCAGGAGCCGCAGATGTTCGGCCGGATCCACAAGATCCTGGGGACGAAGGATTACATCAACTATCGGCTGACCGGCCGGATGGCTACCGACCCTTCGTATGCTTCCGGCAGCGGAGTCTACGATCTGTTGGGCTGGGATTACGCCGACGAATTGCTGGCCGCGACGGAACTGCCGCGTTCGTTGTTGCCGGAGATCGTGCCGGCGACGGAGATCGTGGGCGGCTTGACCAGCGAGGCGGCCGACGCGTTGGGCCTGCCGCTCGGCGTCCCGGTGGCTTGCGGCGGGGTGGACAACTCGTGCATGGCGCTGGGGGCCAAGAACATTGCCGAAGGCCGCCTGTACGCATCGCTGGGCTCGTCGATGTGGATCGCTGTCTCTTCCCATCAGCCGCTGTTGGACGACGCCGCAAAGCCGTACGTGTTCGCGCATGTCATTCCCGGCATGTTCACCTCGGCGATCGGCATGTTTTCGGCCGGCACCTCGCTCCGTTGGGTACGCGACCAGTTGTGTGGGAATTTGGCCGCGCAGGCCGAGTCCGCAGGCCGCGACGCGTACGATGTCATGACGGAATTGGCCGAGCAGTCGCCGCCGGGGGCGCGGAAGCTGTTGTTCAACCCCAGCCTGGCCGGCGGCTCGTCGCTGGAACCCAGCCCGCACATCCGCGGAGCGTTCTTGGGGCTGGATCTGGGCCACTCGCAAGCGGATGTGATCCGCGCCGCGTTGGAGGGCATCGCGCTGAACGCTCGGCTGATGCTCGACGCGCTGGGCTCGTTGGGCGAGGTGGGACAAGAGATGGTCGTGGTCGGCGGCGGCAGCCGCAGCCGGCTGTGGCGGCAAATTCTGGCCGATGTGCTGGAGATGACGATCCTCAAGACGAACGTCGGCCAAGAGGCCGGCGCGCTGGGCGCTGCCGCCGTGGCGGCCGTGGCCTGCGGACTGTGGCCGGACTTCAGCCGCATCGACCAAGTTCACCAGCTTGAATCCACGGCATACCCCGATCCGGCGGGCGTCGGCGTGTATCGGCAGCTGCTGCCCTTGTTCGACGAAGCCCGTCGGACTCAATCGCGATTGGGTTCGCGGCTGGCGGAACTGGAGATCTGAGCGAAGCTGCGGCTTCTGGAAGGGTAAACGCCGCGGATTCCGTGGAGAAGTGTGGAGGCGGGCGTTCAAGATTTCAAGTGTGGCGGAAGAGCCTCTCTTCTTGAGTCACGGCTGTCGCCCGGCAATTTTGAAATTTGAACGGCCGCACCCCCTGACTGTCGCTCTATAATGTTGCGGCATTCGGTTGACTACGAAAATGGGACTTATCCCGTCTCCTTCAATCTCTCGCCGCCGCCAAACGGGAACGAACGTTGGGCCAGCCAGTGTAGGATTGCGCACGGCACGCTACCGGTTCCAACCGCCGCCGAATATGGTACAGTGAGTACTGACCCAAACCGCAAACGAGCAAGGGGCCAGTATGTCGCAGATTCTGCTTTCGATTCCCGACGAGTCGCTCGCCGCGCTCCACGTTCCGCCGCCGCAAGCAGGAGACGAACTCCGGATGCTGGCGGCGGTGAAGTTGTTCGAGCTGAAACGGCTCTCTTCGGGCGCGGCAGCGAACATGGCAGGCATTCGGAGGACGCTGTTCTTGCAGCGCTTGGGCGACTACGGCGTGTCCACCTTCGACATGAGCGAAGACGAATTCCAGCGGGAGACGCGGCTTGTCTGAACTCATCTGCGACACGAGCGTTGTCCAGTACCTGCACCAGGTTCACTTACTCCACATCCTG
>Ga0351889_10271_pt1 | contig 14833 bp, 13 predicted proteins | sample TotcelFGM3001M14_FD_206767 | JGI IMG/M metagenome (GOLD analysis project Ga0351889, IMG submission 206767) | Enriched cells from coal bed in the Powder River Basin, Montana, United States - Total cells FGM rep3 HSBNCT.FGM.300.1.M14 ...
TCGACGGCTTGGAGTGAACGCGTGGCGGGAGAAGGCTGCATCTGGGATTCAAAACACTTCAACGATTCGAGTTTTTTGGGCAGGTACCGGCTAATATCGATCCAGACGTTGGGCGCAAAGGCGGGTTCCAAGCCCGGGAAGCCCCAGTGACTCTCGGAGACCGTTTCGTACGCGAGAATCTGCCGGATGTTGCGGCCTTCGGGGGAAGACGGCCGCCAAGCCACGGAGAAGGCTCGGACAAGTTCCCGATGGTCATGGTGCATGTCGAACAGAAAGGGGACGAACAAGACGTCGGGCCGCGTGTCGCGAATCATCTGCTCGGCAACGCGGTTAATTCGCCATATCGGCTCTTCCGACACCAGCACGGTGGGAATGTTGGCGCGAATTGTTTCCCGGACCCCAAGCACCGCGTACGCTTGGTTGGCCTCCGCTTCGAGCCTGGCCCACTGCTCCTGGCTGGGGTAAAGCGGATGCGTTTCCCCAGAGCCGTGGCCCGTCATGATCCCGATGACCACGTCGTGCTGCTCGGCGACGAACCGCGCAATCGTCCCGCCAACTCCCAATACCTCGTCGTCACGATGTGGGGCAACTACCAATACCTTCATGCGTTCCCCAAACCTACTCAGGACTTCGATTGTTTGCTTCGAGCGCTCCCAACCGTGCCTCCAGTTCGGCGACCTGGCGGCGGAGACGAAAGATTTCTTCTGGCACCGTGTATCCAAGGCGTGCTCCGACCTGAAGCAACTGATCGAGGTCACCACCTGGGACGCTGGAAATGACTTCCAATTCCTCCAGCCACAATGCGCCGTCGCCAGTGGCCACCAACCAGCCTCTTTCCGGATCGCGCAGCAACAGCCGTCCCGGTACGCCTCGCCACCGCAGGGTATCGGCCGCCGCTGCTCGCCAAATGACGATCTTCTGATTGCGGAAATAGGTATACGCTCCCGGATAGGGACGCGATACGGAGCGGATCAGGCTCAGGACGGAGCGGCTTGGCCGATCCCATTCAATCAAGCCGTCCGCCGGCGCCCGCCGGCCATAATAAGTTGCTCGGCTATCGTCTTGCGGAACGGGGTTCCACTCACCATTCAATAGTCGCGGAAGCCAGCGATCCAGCGCGCGATCGATCGCCGCCTCCAACTTGTCCCAGATCGCCTGGGCATCGTCGTTCGGCGTGACGTGAAACGGCTCTTGGACCAGAATGGGGCCGGCGTCGACGCCTTCGTTCATCAGGAAAAAGGTAGCGGCTCCGGAACGACCCTCCAGGGACATCCAAACCAGCGGAGCGCGGCCTCGGCCTTCAGGAAGGCACGTGGGGTGGAATCCGACGCAGCCCATCCGAGGCACGTTCAGCAACTCCCCTCGAACCATTTGAGAGAGCCCGACGACGAACAGCAGGTCCGGCTTCCAGTGGCGGATCACGTGGAGGGTTTCAGTCGCGTTGATCTGCTCGAAATCTACGTAGGGAATTCCCGCGCCATCGGCAACTGTATCCAGCCGCCGATATCCGCTCGTTCGCTCGCGCGCGCTGGCTTGCAGCCCCAGGACTCCCACGACGTTGGCCCGATGCCGAATCAATGCGGCCAAGAGCCGCTCGCTACTGCCGACGGCTCCCGCCAATGCGATCCGCAGAGAATCGGCCGTGCGACAAGGCTGTGGATTGGCGTTCATGCTGGCGGAGCCTCCAGCGGCCGCGGCGAAGTCCGGAGGAAGTATTCCTCGCCGTACAACACGACCAGGAGCGTTCGGCAGATGATCCAGGCATCGAGCGTCATGGACAACCGCTGGACATACACGACGTCATAGCGCCAACGCTGCGGCCAGGGCAGCAAGATATTCCCCTTGACCTGGGCAAGTCCCGTAAGCCCGGGACGGACATCCAACCTCCTGAGCGCCGATCCCGAGAGCATGGCGAGCTGTTCCGGGAGGGCGGGACGAGGCCCCACGAGCGACATGTCGCCCTTGATCACGTTCCAGATCTGGGGGAGTTCGTCGATCTTCAGCCGCCGCAAGACGCGGCCTACTCGCGTCACCTCCGGATCGCCACGAACAACTTGCCCCTCGACCGGCTTCGCACGGAAGTACATACTGCGAAACTTGTAGAGCAGAAATACGCCTCCGTTCCTGCCCAACCGCCGCTGGACGAAGAACACGGGCCCCGGCGAATCAAGTTTTACGAGAACGGCAGCCAGAATCAGGACGGGCAGACAAACCGCCACCGCCGTGGCGCCCAGCAACACGTCCAAGATGCGTTTCACGCGCGGGTAGCTTACCATTCCGAAGGAGTCCTTTCCTTCACCGTTGGCCACCAAACATCTGCGGCCGTAGCAACCTAGAATACTGTTCGCGCAGTTTTCCGTCAAGTTCGCATCGGGCGGGGGGCAAGCCAGCAAGCCAGACCTCTTCTGTCGTCCGTCTCCGCAAACGCTCCCGCCAGGGCAGCTATCGCGGGGCGATGCAATGTGCAGGATCGGATGCCGGGCGGGACGACGAGCAAGATGCCGCACCCGAGCCCTTGGCAGCTCGGTCCAGCACGGCCTCCAGCGACCGGCCTTCGGACTGCAAGATGGTCTGCAGTTTCTCGACTGCGGCCTCGATGTCCGGCACATCCTGGAATGTCCGCGTCTGGGAGATGGTGGACGATTTCGTCAAGTTGCCGGCTAATGCGCGGGCGCGTTTCCACCACGTTCCGCAATAGCCCGACAGCAACCGCACGGCCCCCAGGGAAAAGCTCTGCCGCGTCGCCCGCAAGGCACGACCGTAGCTGCGGAGCACCAGCCCCGCCCAATCCGGATGAAAGGCCAAACACCGCGCGTGCAGCAGGGCCACGTTGAACTCCCGCAATACGTCGTTTCGACCGATCGCGAGCAATGTCTGGACGCAGGCTTCCGCCCATATGGTGTTGCCCGAAAAGAATCGTGGCACCAGTTCGGACCAGTCACGCAGGCAAGCCTCTGGGAGGTGCGGTTGGTCTTCCAAACGCCCGATATGTTTACCCATGGCGCCCCAACCCGCGGTGCTCTTGGCCGAACTTCCGGGCAGGAACAAGGGGTAGTCGACTTCCGCCATCCGCCGCACGTAATTCGCCAGTCCCACCGCGGTGGACATGTCGGGGCTGACTCGACAATACACCCCCGCGTCCGTCCGCAGTTGCTCGAGGCATTCGCGGCGAACGACGCCGTAATACGTACGCGGCAACCTGCCCAGGTTCCACGCCGCCGCCCGGGCGACATGCCACAATTCGTTCGCTTGGTCCGGGTAGGAAACCGTTCCCGTGAATTGCGTCAAGTCCAAGACGCCGGATGCCCGGCCACGGTAGTATCGAAATCGCATATCGGGCCACCAGTACTGAGCCGGCCGCGAGGAAATTAATGAATCCAGTCCCTCCGATTGCGCCCAAGCCACGGCCGTCAACAGTTCTGGGTTGATCCCATCATCATCCCCCAACATCGTCACGTATTGGCCTTTCGTCTTGGCTAGCGCTTCGTTGAAGTTGTCGACGGCCGAAATGCGGTGCGGGTTGTAAGCATAGCGAAGCCGCGGATCGACGCAGAGATCCGCCAGTTGGGCACCGAATGCTGGATCGTCACTGTTGTCCTGCACGATCACCTCGAAGTCGCAGCGGGGAATCCGGAGAATCGAACGTATGGCGGGTATGGCATAGGCAGCCCGGTTCCGCGTGGGGATGACGATCGAGAGCAGAGGGGCAGTATGCTGCGGGTTGGTTTCCATTAGGATCTTCCTGGAGTGGGGGGCAAGTTCGATGCCGGGATTACCGTAACCGAGTCGGATTGGTGCCTGGCCCACAAGATGGCGAAGCCTTGGGTTGCTAGACCGAGCAGATGCGCACGCATTTGGGGGGCTGTGACGCAAGCGGCAAAGGAAGCAATCAGCCACACCGAGCCGAGCCACACGATCCGCACCACAGAGGCAAGATCACAAGGCATCAGCAGTCGCGCCGAGAAACAGACGGCCATCGCCGCCAGCAAAGGAGCGCCGCAATCGAATAGATACCATGCCCAAGTGCTGCCTGGCAGCAAACGATGATGGAGCAGCGGGACGTAGATCAACACGATTGACGCATGGAGGCAAAGCCAAGCCCAGGCCACCCCCTGCGATCCACACGAGCTGACCAGCCAGGCGGTGAGCGGAGCGAAGATCAGTAGCGAGATCAAGCCGATGAGCACGTTCAACTTGGTGTAGCCGTGTGACAGGCACAGGCAGTACGGGATCACCTGCAACGCTAGACAGAGGCTGCCGAGTGCCAGTTGCGGCGTGAATCGACCGGCTGACGCCGCCACGTTGATGTCTCCGGTCCAAGCCAACATCACTTCCCCGGGTAACACGGTCAGGACCGCCGCCAGTGGGCCGGCGACTATCACGGCCAGTTGACAAAACTTGTGATAAGCTAACTCCAGTTCTTTTTTCCGGTTCAGCTGAACCAACTGTGTGAACCACGGCAGTACCGCGGTCGAGAGTGGTCCGACCAACAAAACGGGAGTCTGAGCCATCATGCTCGCGAGGCTGTAAACGCCAAAGGCCGAAAGCGGAAGCCATCTGCTAACCACCAGACGATCCAATTGGGAAAGTACAGCGGCATTCAGGCTGATCAACGCCATGCCTAGAGTATAGCGCCAGGTTGAGCGGAGCAGTTCGCCGCGGAACTGCGGCGGCGCGCCGGAGGGGGGCAAGGCCCGCCATAATGCCCAGGCCAGCACGCCCGCCTGCATCGCATTGACGAGCACTTGAAAGGCAAAGAAGGCGGTGATCGTAGGCGTCACGAGCCACAGCACCAGAATGCTGCCGACTCCTCGAACAAACCCCATTCCGATCAGCACCGTGTTTAACACCACGTGGCGTTGTAACCCCAGTAGCCCAGCCTGAGGCAGTTGCGACAGGAAGTACAGCGCAATCGACAACCCCATCAGCCGGAACGCGTTGATCATCGTCTCGGCGGCCATCGCTTGAGGATTCAGCCAGTTCCGTGTCAACACGGGAGCAGCCGAGACGAGCGCGGCGGCCATGGCCGTGGAAATGGCAAGAAAAATAATTTCCGCGGTCCGCAGCAGGTCGCGCATCGCCTGAGCGTTACCGGCCGCGCTGGACAAACGAGCCAACTCGCGACTGAGGGTGGCCTTGACGCCCAGATCGGCGACAACCAGGACGTTCAATAGCAGCGCATAACTGGCCACTAGGCCGTAGGCCTCGACGCCAAGCAGCTCCAGGTAGAACGGCACGAACAAGTAGATCGACAGCGTCGCCCAGCCTCGCCCGGCCACGTTCGCGATCAGATTTCGTCGAAGCTGGGACATGACGCGCGCCCTAATAAAGACCTTCGCCAGGAAGTTCACGATCGACACGCCCCCGGCCTATGGTTCGTGCTAGATCGGCTTCGGCCCAAGCGGCCCAAGGCATGGGCGTCAACAACAAGGGCGGCTTCTACAGCTGTCACAAGTTCTAGGATTCGTCATTCAGTGCTGCCTTCTCCTTGAATCGTGTATTGGAGAAGTACAGACGACCGTGTTCGTCCTCGATATAGGCGTTTGGATACGGGGATTCGAGGCCTCGCATGAAGTCGTACAACTGCCGCGTTGTCCACGACGCAAGATGTTCCTTATCCAAGCAGCTATCAGACGGCTTACGTCTCGGCCGCTGTTCGCTCTTACTTGGCCACGTCTTCCACTCCAGTTGGGGATAGTCGTAGAGAAACATGCTGAAGAGTGCAATGCACGTAGCTTTCAGTTGCAGAAAGATATCCCCGATGTCGCCCGAAATGTCCAGGTCGACCTCGTGACTGTATTGGCGAAGACTCAGTTCAGGATATCCCACGCGCACCAGCCGGTGCTTCGTAAATCGAATACCATCAAGGATCTGGTTCTGGATTGGTGAGCCTGGAGAATAGCTGTCGTCTGCCGCACAATGGGCAGTAAACGTGGGTATCCGCTCAACCACGTCTTTCACGGGCTCGTCACTCCAGCCGCAAAAAAGAATAAAATCAAACGCATCCGGTTCTTTCGCGAGGTTGACCATCATTTCTGCTGTAGTCTTGCACAGGACTGCCCTCTTGACGCGCGGGTGTTTCGCTACGTGCGGATAAACCTCGAGTGACCATTGGCGATACGCCAAGAAAAGAATGTTCACGCCTTGTTCTCCTTATTGCCTTCGTTAACGTTATCCAAAGCTCGTTCCAGAAACGCCACGTTCTTGAAGAGCAACCTATTCCCAGCATCATCTTCCAGAAATGCATTTGGATAAGGGTCACCTAGGGCCCGAATAAAGTTGTACAATTCCCGAAGCGGTTTCTGGAGAAAATCATTGCGGTCCAGTCTGCTTGCCTCCGGTTTCCGTCTCGCGCGGACGAAGCCTTTCGATAGTTCTTGACACTGCATCTCCCAGTGCGGCCAGTCCTGCAGCGCTTGAATAAGGAGTTCCGATCCTGCCCGAACCAGCTCGTCGAGGACTTCGGAGATCATCCCTTTGAACGACATGGGGGCTTGTGCGAGCATTGGTCCAGTATCGTAATCAGCGTTCAGACGAAAGAGGCTGCAGCGGCTTTCCGTCAATCCGTCGATAATTTGGTGCTGGAGTGGGGACCCACCTCGATAGTTTGGCAGATCTGAGGGATGAAGACCAATACAGGCGTACTGTTCCACGATCTTGGTCGGCACTCTCCAACTCCAGCCCGCCAACACAAGAACATTTACTTCCGGGTCGAGTTCCATGACCGCGTCTAATGCCTGCGGAGTGTGGCAAACTTCCGCAATCTCGGCACAACCCGCCGAGCGGATGCGGGTGAGGATCTTTGTGGACCAATCACGGTAGCCGCACCAGACGATTCGCGGCAGCCTTCGAATCCGCTCTGAACCGGCGTTATCATTGCTCATATTCTACTCCTTGGAATGCTACCAGCCGGATCGCACCATTTGGCAGATATATTCTCTCGCCTCTTCTCCTATCCACCATCCGCACGGGATGCTTAGGCAGCGATGCTGGAATTCGTCTACACCCGGCAGATCGTAGCCAGACACGCCGAAACACGAATATCGATCGTTTCGCTGGTGAACTTTCGATGCATGAACGTCACATTCCCGCAGACGTCGCAGCAGCCCGTCGCGGTCGTCGGCCAGGAACGTGTAGACCCAATAGGCAGAACGGGCCGCCGCGGGACGTTTCAGGATGCGGATTCCCGGTACGCCGCTCAGGGCCTGGTCGTAAAACATCCCATTGGCCTGATGTCGCGCGATGATCGACGGCAGATGTCCCATCTGGACGGTCCCCAAAGCGGCCGAGACTTCATGCATGGCCATATTCCAGCCAGCCAAAGGGATGTCGGAACGAGGGTTGATCTCGCCCTGCGGGTCACGGAAAGTCGGCACATGGATTCCGTACCGCTTCAACCATCGTCCCCGCTCGTAGTGCTCTTCGGACCCGAAGGCAATCGCGCCGCCTTCTAGGGTCGTAATATGCCGGTTCGCGTAGAACGAGAAGACCGTGAAATCCGCACCCGTGTTGCCCAGTTTGCTCGCGGCATATTCCGCTCCCAGGGCCTCCGAGGCATCCTCAATGACCGGAAGTCCGTGGGCACGGGCGATTTCGTAGATAACGTCCACGTTCGCCGGATTGCCGGCCCAATGGAAGATCAGAATGGCCCGGGTATGCGGCGTGATGCGACGGCGCAGGTCTTCTGCGTCGAGGTTGCCGGTTTGAGGATCGATGTCGCACCAGCGGATGCGCGCGAATAGATTGAGCACTGGTTCATTCGTCGCCAAGCAGGCCATCGGCGACGCCAACACCTCGTCGCCGGGACGCACGCCCCCGAGAAACAAGCTGAGGGCGATTGACGAAGCTGCGTCTTGAGTAACAGTGATGCGAGGATTTCCCACGAAGTTTTGCAGCGACAACTCGAATCGGGTGGCGTGTTCGCCGCTGGCAATCTGCCCTGAGTGCAGCACCGATGAGATGACCTGATCCGCCTCGGGTGGCAGATGCACTTTGTACAACGGCAGTCTGTTGGCGGCGTGGCGTATGGTCGTCGACATGGCTGTAGGATTGCGGTCATCAGAGCGTGGTGAAAGTGAACGAGATGAAACCGGCCGGCATTGGCAGAGACTCCTCGGCGACAGGCGGTACGGCATGCGTCCCGCAATGGGAACCATGAATTAGCCATCGCATGGGTTCACCATCCGTCCCGCAGCCGATCCACGATGAACTCGCGATCGTCGTCACTGACCCACCAGCCGCACGGAATGTGCAGCATTCGGGAGTAGAACGCATCCAGGCCAGGCAACTCACAGCGGCTGTCGGCAAAAACGCTGTGCAGATCGTTGCGGCGGTGGGCCAGCGAATTGCCGATACCGTGTTCGGTGAGATATCGGGACAAGTCGTCGCGACGGTCCGCCAACACGGTGTAAAACCAGTAGGACGGCTCGGCCGCTTCGTCCCCCATGCACAACTCCAAGCCGGAAATGCCTCGGAGCTGTCCATCAAAATACCTACCGTTAGCCACGTGTCGCGCGATCACCGAACCGATGAAATCCAATTGCACCAATCCGATCGTGGCGTTGACATTATTCATGTGGTACTTGTATCCGACCACGTCGACGTCGACCTCGGTCCGCGGCGTCTGCCGGTCGATCCCAAACCAACGCACTTTCCGCCCGCGCGGCAAATCGTCCGGATTCCTGCACGCCAGCATGCCTCCATCGACCGTCGTCATGTGTTTGATGGCTTGCAGCGAAAACATCGTGTACTCGGACTCGTCGCCGATCGGCCGACCCTCATAGCGGGCACCCAGTGCGTGTGCCGCATCTTCGATCACGGGAATCCCCCGAACACGAGCGATCTCGCGGATCGCCCGCATCGGGGCCGGGATGCCGCCATAGTGAACCACGACAATCGCTTTCGTGCGCTCAGTCAGCCGGGCGCTGATGGCGGCCGGCGCCAGGTTCCCGCTCCGAGGATCGACGTCCGCCCACACAACGCGGGCCCTCGCATGACGGATGGCCATGTTCGTCGGTTCGGCGGTCATCGCGGTCGAAATCACTTCATCGCCCGGCTTGACTCCTGCCAGGATCAGCGCGGTGTGCAGGGCGGCCGTGCCGCTGTAGAAAGAAAGAACATGAGGCAACTCTACGAAATCACCAAACCGCCGCTCGAAATCGTACACGGGTTGGCCTTCGCTGATCTGGCCACCGTACAACACGTCCCGCAGCCTTGGCAGTAGTGCTTCTTCCGGCGGCAGAAAAACCTTGAACAGCGGGATTGGTTGCGGCATGTGCGACATTCTTGGGACAAGCTTGTGCAAGCGAAGGTTTCGGAGGCCAATGTCAAGCAGCCCGACGGATGGCAAGTGGCGAGGACGGCGTTTCTGAAAGCCTGTCTTTCTTGCCGTGAGCATAGGCGATCCGCAGAGCCTTTGGACCTGGACATCCCAGCGAGTCGACCCAGCCGTCGAGTCGCAACAACTCCATTAACTCGGCATCATCCAGCAAATGGACGCCGTCGGAGGCGTATTCGAGAAACGGCCCCTGCGTGATGCCCGGCTTGTCCAAAGACTTGGCCCAGGAAGGGATTTGGAAGTGCTCCTCGAACTCCGTCGCACGCCACATTTCCTCCTCGGAGACGAGAACCTCGTGCATCTTCTCGCCAGGACGCGTACCGACGATTTCTTGCGGATAGTCGCGTCGTCCCGTCAAGCCTCTACCCAAAACACGAGCCAAATCGCAGATGCGGGCGGACGGCATCTTCCGCACCCAAAGATCACCGCTCTCCCCCTTCACGGCGGCCCACAGCACTAGTTGAACTGCTTGCCGCAGCGTCAATTGGAACCGTGTCATATCGGGATGCGTGATGGGGATCGGCTTGCCCTTTGTTACGAATTCGCAGAACAGCGGGATCACGCTTCCCCGGCTGCCAAGAACGTTACCATAACGCACACAGACGAACCGGGTTCCGGATTCGCCGTTGACCGGGTGAAGCATGATGCGTTCCTGAATCGCCTTCGACATGCCCATCACGTTCACCGGCTTCACCGCTTTGTCCGTACTGATGGCGACGACCGTCTCGACTCCTTCCTCAATTGCCGCGCGACGGACGTTTTCGGCACCGATGACGTTGGTCTGCACGGCTTCGTAAGGCGCGTACTCACAGTTGGGCACCTGCTTCAGCGCCGCCGCGTGGAACACGACGTCGATGCCGCGAAATGCCTCGCGGGTGCGGGCGTAATCCCGGACATCGCCCAGCAAGAACCGCAACGCCTCAGCCGTACCTGCATACGCTTGCTGCATGTCCCACTGTTTCTTCTCGTCTCGACTGAAGATGGAGATGCTTCGGGGAGAGTACATCAAGAGTTCACGGACGATCTCCTGACCAAAGCTGCCCGTTCCTCCAGTAACCAGGATCCGTTTACCACCCAAGATACTGGCGATCTCTGTTCTGTCCATCGAACCCTCACTTTCTTGTTTCTGGCCGGCATCTGAGCAATGCCCCACACGTTGCGAACGCCCTTTATGCGGACGTCCTTCGTGGAATCGTCTCTCGGGTCGCCGCGGACTGACTCCGAGCTGCCTCGAAGAAAAGCGTCCGCCTCGCCGATTGCCCCACGATCTGCTCCATCATCTCCAGGTACTTCTGAACTTCCTTTTCCCAGTAGCATTCTTCGGCCCAGCGATAGGCCTGCGTCTTTCTGCGCGCCACTTCGGCCGGGTTGATGCTTTCGATCAACTTCGCCAGTTGTGTTTCGTCGACCGGCACCTTCCAGCCGCAGTTCCACTGGTCGATCACCGCGCCCATATCCGGAAAATCGCTGACGATCACGGGCACGCCGCCCTGGAGCGACTCCAACAGCTTGTTGGGCAACGTGTGATAGTAGCTTAAACAGGTCCGCTCGATCAGACAGAAGCCGACGTCGGCGGTGCTTACGTAACGGACGACCTCGTGCGGGGCCACGCCCGGCAGGACGTGGATGTTCGGGCAACGCGCCGCGTATTGCTCGGCCTGCGGCATCAGCCGGCCGAAGCCCATGAAGACCAGATGTTTGCGAGGATTCCCGCGCTCGAAGACCGGCAGCATCAAGTCGATCCCCCGGCCCGGCGACATCAGGCCCTGGTAGATGAACAGCAGTTCGTCCTCCGGGATTCCCAGCCGTTGCTTCAGGCTGACCCCGGGGCCATGCTCAGGCCGGTAACGCAGCGGATAGTTCTTGACGACGACTACGTTGTCGACGCCGTAACGTTCTTCGTACAACCGGCCGAAGCCGTCGCTGGTGACCACGATGCGATCCAGGCAAGGCATCGCGCACCGCTCGATCACTTTGCCCAGCAGCTTCCGCAAGCCGCGAGCGTCGATCGTTTCCGGCTCGAATTCATGCGTGTCGTATACGACCTTGCAGCCCGTCAGCAGCCGGAAGGCGAGCGCCATCGGCAACATCGACAGGCTGTGCGGATGCACGCATTCGATGTCCCGGCCGCGGAACTTCTTCAGGCACCGCAGGCTCCACTCCAGAAAGCGGAAGGTCTTGCGGACCAAGCCCCCGTGATACCCCATCCGAGGAGTTCTCACGCGCCAGGCCGTGCGGGTCTCGTCCAGCGTCTCGCAATCGGGCAATCCGTCCTCCCAGGTTGCCAGGATGTGGATCTGCTCGAACATCTTCGCCTCGGTCAGCGAGCCGGTGATCCGGAGAATCCGCGACTCGTGGCGAAATGTCGAAGGATACATATGAATGTCCAAGCCCATGCATTGCTCCTGTGCCGCATGATTCACACGCGCGCTGTGGCGACGGCCTTGAATCGTTCCCGCAATCCCTGCAATTCGTGAAAAAAGAAGCGGTTGGAGGGGTAATCCGTGTGCCGCTGGGGCGGCGCGTTCATGATGGCGTCGAATTCGGCCGGCGCTATCCCCAGCTTCTTGATCACAAACTCGCGATCGCGGGTCAGCAAGCTGGGATCGTAGGGTTCACGGCGGATTTCTTCTAAGGCCTCGACGCGGCTCATCTGGCCGGAGCAGATCAAGGTCGACAGATGCGCCCGCCGCTTGTCGAAGCCGAATTTCCGGGGCAGGATATAGCTCTGATAGAACCGAGTATAGATCGATTCGTAATGCTTGCCGCCGTAATCGCGCCAGCCTAATTCTTTCTGAATCAGCTGTTTGGATTCGTCCTTGTGATATCCCAGGTAGTTCAGGATCGGAATATAACGCACACCGCGCAGCAGGATCGCACCCACGAACCGCGGCAGACTGATCTGCGGCAACGTCTTCAGCCGCCTCGTGCCGAAACGGCGGTGGATAGCGCGCAGATGCCGCAAGTCTTGATTGTAGTAGACCCAAGCGTGTGGCAGGATGCCTTCCGTTACCAGGTTGCTGCCATTCAAGATATAGCGGATGCCCATCTTTACCGCCGTGTTGATCAACAAGGCGTTGATGGCGTGATCCGTGGGAATTTCGCAGTTCGGCACCGACGCCCGCAGGAAGGACAGCTGCAGGTCTCGGAACTCGTCCCAGTCGATGACGTGGGTATGCAAATCGATCTGGAGGGCGTTCAATGTGTGCTGGATATTATGCACGGCCAGTTCCGAGTTCCAACCATTGTCCAGGTGCAGGGCCAGCGGCCGCAAGCCCAACCGCCGGACGTGATAGGCTACGGTCGTGCTATCGACCCCGCCGCTGACGCCGATGATGCAGTCATACGGCTTGCGGCGCCCCTGCTGGCGAATCCGCTCGACCAGGCGTGCCAGACGTTCGGCGGCCAACTCCGGCGGGAGGATCTCCGCCGCCGCCCGGCGGTCGTAGTGCTGGCAGTGATTGCACGTGCCGTCTTCACGGAACTGAATCTCCGGGTCGGAAGTATCCATGATACACCGCGTGCAGACGCGATAACCCCGCACGGCGGCAGATTGAACCGGAGCAGACAGGGGATGGGAAGCGACGAGCGTGGACATACGGTACTCCGTGGGAAGCCGTTCAATTGGGCGCGAAGTATAGCGACATCCGGTGGTTGAGGCTATGTCAGAATTGCGTCCAAACGCTCGGCCGGCGGATAGCTGATCAGCACCGCCCGATACTTGCCATGATAGATGAACAAGCTGCCCGCCGAGGCGGCCGATGCACCACCGCGGCGAATCACGTCCGCGATGTCGTTCAATGACCCCGCCCCCCCGCACGCCACCACGGGAATCCGGACGGCGGCGGACACACGGGAGATCAACTCGACGTCGTAACCGCCCATCCTCCCGTCTCGATCCACCGCGTTGACAAACAGTTCTCCCGCTCCCAGATCTTCCGCCCGCCGGGCGTAGCTGACCGGATCCAGCTTCGTGCTGGTACGGCCGCCGTTCACGTACACGCGGTGACCGTACAGCCAGGTGCGGCGGACGTCTATCGAAACGACAATCGATTGGTTGCCGAAGACGCTGGCGGCTTTACGAATCAATTCGGGGTCGCGATAGGCGGCGGTATTGATCACGACTTTTTCGAGTCCGAGCTTAAACAGCCGCTCGACGTCTTGCAGACTCCGCACGCCCCCGCCATAACCCAACGGCATGAAGCACTCGCTGGCGGCATCGGCGATCAGTTCGAACGGCGGACCTCCGCCTCGGCGCGTGGCCGAGATATCCAGCAAGATCAATTCATCGACTTCCTTGTCGTTGAAGATCCGCACCGCGTTGATCGGGTCGCCCACGTATCTCGGCTGGGCAAAACGGACGGTCTTAACCAGCCTTCCGCCATCCACCAACAAGCACGGGATCACTCTGGCTCGAAACATACTCGCAGTACCTTGCAAAATTCGCCAGCAGTTTCCAGCCGAAGCGATGACTCTTCTCCGGATGAAACTGCACGCCAAGAATGTTGTCCCGGCAAACGGCGGCGGTGAACGGATAACCGTAATGGCTGACGCCCAGGACGTCGGCGGGGTCCTGACAGCAGACGTGATAGGAATGCACGAAGTAGAACCGGAACGGCCCCGGGTCGTCGAACAGCGGATGCCTCTGGCGGGGCTCCACAAAGTTCCAGCCCATGTGGGGAACTTTCCGCGGCTGGTCGAACCGCTCTGGTCCGAACCGCTTCGTCTCGGCGTCGATCCAACCCAAGCCCGGCAACTGCCCCTCGTCACTGCGCCGCGTCAGCAACTGCATCCCCAGGCAGATTCCTAGAATCGGCGTCTTCTCGCGCAACACCTTGGCCTGCAGCACCGGTTCGATTCCCAGTTCGCCCAGTTGCCGCATCCCGTGGTCGAAGGAACCGACGCCCGGCAAGATTAACGCCGAAGCATCCCGGATGACCTGCAAGTCCGACGAGATCGTCGCCGGTACGTCTTGACGCCGGAGCATGTTCAGGATGGACCCGAGATTTCCCATTTTGTAGTCGACGATCACCAGCATCGTGGCTGCCTCCTCACATCCAAAGAGCTTCCTACACGATCGGCCGCCGAACAGCCGTTGCTTGCGCCGGCGGGCGAAAGCCTTCACCGGCGGCGAGTTCCGCCCGTTGCTGCGGGATCGCCGGCGGACAGTCGAAACGCGGCATTGGGCCGCCGACGCGCGGCCGTGCGACGGGACGGCCGCTTGCGGCAGTGGATCTCGCCGCAGGCACGCCACGGATCAGCGACAGGGCCATGAAGGCAAACATCATGCGGTTGTCGGTTAGATCTCCGCTGAGCATCGCACAGCTGAACAAGTACACCCAAATCGCCCGCGCGGCTGTCAGCGACCAGAGCGGCCCCTGCCGAAACTCGCGGATGATGCTTCGGGTTGCTGGGATTACCAGAACCACGCCGACGACAAGCCCGACGATACCGAGTTCCGCCAGCAACTCGACGAAGTAATTGTGTGGATGTCTC
>Ga0351889_10040_pt2 | contig 14822 bp, 17 predicted proteins | sample TotcelFGM3001M14_FD_206767 | JGI IMG/M metagenome (GOLD analysis project Ga0351889, IMG submission 206767) | Enriched cells from coal bed in the Powder River Basin, Montana, United States - Total cells FGM rep3 HSBNCT.FGM.300.1.M14 ...
CTTATTGTAAGGGAGCACCTAATAATCCCCCCTTAATCCCCCCTTTAAAAAAGGGGGGAAATGTTACCCGAGGCCGGGGTGCCGGGATATGACGCGGCCAGGGTCACCCCGGCCTCCACGATCCCCCGCCCCAGGGCCTCGTTGCCCATGAGGATGCGTTGGTTGTCGATATTTATCGATTTTTTCGTCTGCATAATTTTTGTTTGTCGACTACAATAAAATTCCTCAGGAAATTCCCCCCTTTTTTAAAGGGGGGTCAGGGGGGATTAGGGAGACGCTCAAAAATTCTCTCCAATACCCCCTCCGTATTTTCATAAACCTCTCTGGCGGAAAATCTCAGGATCGTGAGTTCCAGCCTTCATTCACCAATTCCAGGTGCCATCAGCGTTCCAGCGGCTGGGTAAGGGCGGCAGCATTCCCAGGCGCGTCATGAGGTTACCGCTCAGGGAGCGGGTATCCTGGTTGAAGCCCCTGGCGTCCTGACATTTTTTATCCGGGGCATAGTTCAATTTCCGCGCCTCGGCCGCTGTGGCCGGACGATATTCTCGCTTTTCCTGCTCGGCGCAAGCAGGCGAAAAATACGTCTGGGTTTGGTCATCCAGCAGCACGACCGCATTATCGGGCAGGTCGCGCGTCGGGACGATAAAAAAGCCGGCCAACAACGTGAAGATTAACATAATAAAAAAGAATCTTATGGTGGGTAACATTGGGTCTGGCCTGAAAAGTTTTTGGTGGCACCGGCATCTTGCCGGTGCGGTGCACAGGCTGGAAGCCGGTGCCACCAAAGTTTAGTGCGTCTTACGCACCAATTAATCAGTGCAATCGGCGGGAAATGCCCGCCACATATCTGCAACTGAATATCTGCCCTGAATCAGTGCCCCTGGTGCGCAGTGCGCACCCTACACCTTGTCTACCCTGCCCCGCCCAGGAGGCCCCGGGGGCGGATGAACAGGACCAGCAACAGGACGATGAAGGCGATGACGTCCTTGTAGGCGCTGGAAAGATACGCCGCCCCCAGGCTCTCCAGGAGGCCCAGGGTGAGGCCCCCTAAGATGGCCCCGGGGAAGGAACCGAAGCCGCCCAGGATAGCAGCGGCAAAACCCTTGAGGCCCAGGAGCACCCCCACGTCGTAGCTCAGCGTGGTGATAGGGGTCACCAGGCACCCGGCCAGGCCCCCCAGGGCGCCGGCCAGGGCGAAGCTGGCGGCCTTGACCCGCCAGACCTTGAGGCCCACCACCGCCGCGGCCTCGGGGTTGGCGGCCACGGCCCGCATGGCCAGGCCCATGGAGGTCTTGCGGAAAAACAGCACCAGGCCGATGATGGCCAGGCTGGTGAGGCCCAAAATCCACAGAGTCTGGGGCAGGATGGCGGCCCCGGCCAGATGCACCGGCGCCTCCCCGGACAGCGACGGCACCGCCATTCGGGTCTTGCCCCAGATGATCTTCATGGCCCCCCGGAGGATGATGGAGAGCCCGATGGTCAGAAAAATCAGCACCAGGTGGGACTCGGACCGGGACGGCCGCACGCCCGCCACCTCCACCAGGATGGCCACCAGGGTCACCCCCGCCACTGCCAGGAGCAGGGCCGGGGCCATGGGGAGGCCGGCAGTGACCAGGGCGCTATAGAGGATCATGCCCCCTAAGGAGACGAAATCCACCTGGGTGAAGTTGACGATCCCCATGGTGTTGTGGACCACCCCGAAACCCAGGGCCACCAGGGCATAGATGGCCCCCCCGGTCAGACCGGCAAAGATGAACTGCATCAGGTCTTGCAAACTGCCCATGGCTCTTTCCTGGGGTCCGGGTGGCCCTAAGGATGCGGCCCCGGACCGGTGGCTCAAGGTTATAACGTATATGAAGGGCGGGTAACCTGGCAAGGAAAAAGGGCCAAAGTCAGGTCCAGGCGCAGGGGGGAACGCAGGAAATGCCGCAGTCACATGCAACTTCGCAAGTTTACCGCTGATTAGATTTAGACATTGTCAGTTTTCTCTGCTAAATTGGCACCTAAGTCAATTTTTTTTAAAGCAGGCTGGAATCATGGCGATGGACACGCCGGCTTGGCTCAAATATTTCGGCGCCAGCCTCCTGGAGTTTTTCCTGCCCCGGATGTGCCTGTTCTGCGGCGTGCCGGTGGGGGAGACGGCCGCGGTGGCGGTCTGCCCGGAATGCGAGGCCCAGATTACGTGGGTGGCCAGCCCCCTGTGCACCTGCTGCGGGCGGGTGTTTGCGTCCCGGGACGGCACCGACCTTGTCTGCGGCGACTGCCAGACGGACCCGCCGCCCTTCGACCATGCCCGGGCCGCGGCCCTCTATGACGGCCCCGTGGCCCAGGCCATTACCCGCTTCAAGTTCTCCCGCCAGATGGCCTTGCTCCCGGTGATGCAGCATTGGCTTCAGCACCCGCCCTGTTTAGAGTTGGTGGCGGCCGCCGACCTGTTGGCCCCCGTGCCCCTGCACCCGAAACGGATTAAAAATCGGGGCTTCAACCAATCCCTGCTCCTGGCCCAGGGCTTCCCCGAGGCGGCGGTGGTCCGGGAGGCGTTGATCCGCACGCGCCACACCGCTCCCCAGGTGGGACTCAACCCCAAGGAGCGTCAGGACAACGTCAAAGGGGCTTTTGCCGTCACCGACCCGGCCCGGGTAAAGGACCAAAGCGTGCTGCTTATAGATGACCTCTATACCACCGGCTCCACAGTGAAAGAGTGCGCCCGGGTCTTACGTAAGGCCGGGGCCCGCCGGGTCGAGGTCCTCACCGTGGCCAGGGTCAAATATGATTAGCAATGCATTGCGTTCAACAAATATTTTTGTAGCCGCAGGCTTTACCATGGAAACCCAAATCCCCCTAAATCCCCCTTTGCTAAAGGGGGACTTTCGCACCCCCCTTTGGAAAAGGGGGGCAGGGGGGATTTTTCATCCTCGGGGGTGAGTTAGTATAGGGCGCTCACCGCGCATCATCAATCCGCCCGGTTCCCAAGCAGGAGCTTGGGAACCAGATGTCGAGAGGCCGTGGGTGAGAAATTTATGACAAAATACAGCACCAGTCATAAAATGATAGGTTGGGAAGCGGCGGCCCGGTGGGTCCGGGACCTCCAGGGGCAGGGTAAGCTGGTGGTGTTCACCAACGGCTGCTTCGACCTGCTGCACGCGGGGCATGTGCATTACCTGGAGGAGGCCCGCTCCCTGGGGGATGGGCTTATCGTGGGGGTCAACACCGACGCCTCGGTGGCGAGGCTGGGCAAAGGCCCCGGCCGCCCCCTCAACCCGGAAGCCGACCGGGCCCGGGTTCTGGCGGCCTTGGCCTGCGTGGACCGGGTGGCGCTGTTTGCTGAAGACACGCCCCTGGCGCTCATTATGCACCTCACCCCCGACATCCTGGTCAAAGGCGGCGACTACCGGCTGGAAGAGATCGCCGGCCGGGAAACGGTCCTGGCCCGGGGCGGCCGGGTGGTGGCCCTGCCCTTCGTGCCGGGCTATTCCACCACCGGGCTCATCGACCGCCTCCGTTCCGGGACATGAAGGAGGCGAGGTAGTTGTCGCCACCAGGGATGATAAAATCGGCGGGATCGGATGAAGCAGATGAAATCGAGTCATGGGAGGTTCACGGGTTGGGCAAAGCGCCTGGTGCTCGGGCTGATGATCGCGGCACTATGCTGTCCGACCCTGAGCTGGGGTCAGTCCGGTCAACGGATTCCCTTGGAACTGAAGGCCAAATTGGCGGACGGCAAAATCAAAATCGGCTAAACGTTTGTCGAGTCTTTAAAAAACCGGATTAACCGTTCCGATACCTTCAGACTCAGCAACTCGGAAATCCCCCGTCTCGTGCTCCGGATCGCTTCCGAAGACCTGCCGGGGAACCCCTATCAGGCCATCGTGGTCGTCACCCGGACCGTGGCCATACCCTGGAAAAGCGGGTCCAGAGAGATTTTCGTGGATAATCTCGTGATGGTAGGGATGTCGGCGGCCCACTCCGGCAAGGACGCCGAAGATATCCTGGAAGACACCCAAAGAAATATCCTCCCCAGATTCACCGCCATACGCGGCGAAGCGAATTAGTCCCCCCAGGGGGAAACTTCCTGCCGGAGGATGGGGCTGTCTTGCCCGGCGGGCGCTTGATTGCCCCTGGCCAAGAGTAGGCGGGCCTCCGTGCCCGCCGCCATTGGTGGCACAGGCTTCCAGCCTGTGCGCCGCACCGGCAGGATGCCGGTGCCACCAAAAACTTTCTAGATCAGAGTCGTAAGGACGGATAGGAATGACCATCATCAGGCTCACCTTAGTGGCGATCATGGTGCTGCTGCTCGGCCCCCCGACTCTCTCCGGCCCCGCCATGGCCGCCCCCGTTAACCCCATTGTGGCCTTTAACGATTTTTACCGCGACAGCCAACCCACCGGGTATCTCCTGGGCGGATCGGCCGGCGGCCAGTGGGTTAAACCCGAGGCCGCGGCCGGGTTAATCCCGGGGGGAGAACAGTATCGCCTCTATACCTTGACCGGCGAGGTCGGCAGCAGCGCGGGCGGCAAGCCGGCCAAAGGCGAGGAAGGGCCGTGTTCGGACACCTTGTATGTGACCTTAACCTCCTTCCCGGCAGGCCGCGGCAGCCTGGTGGCGGTGGCCGGCTCCTGGGACGCCATGCCCCGGAAGCCCAAAATCGCCAACCCCCAGGCGCAGGTCTATAGAGAGGCGGCGGCGGAGATTTTAAGGAGCCAGGGGATCGCCAACCCCAAAGTCAATCTCACCCAGGTGCTTCAGGTTGACCTGGACGGAGACGGGGTGGATGAGGTCTTGGTCAGCGCCAACAATTATGAACGATTCAAGCCCGAAGGCGGCTTGACGCCAAATGCCCGTTCCGGGGACTACTCCCTGGTTTTCTTGCGCAAAGTGGTTCAGGGCAAGGTGGTCACCAAGATAATCACCGGAGAGTACTACCCCCAGGCCAAAAAATTCAGCGCCCCGTCTGAACACCGGGTCATCGGGGTCCTCGATCTCAATAGGGACGGCAGCCTGGAAATCGTGCTTTCCGGACGGTATTATGAGGGCGATTGGGTCGATGCCTACCGCGTCCATGGCGCTCAAATCATCAAGTTATTCAGCATGGGATGCGGGGCCTGAAGATTTCGGGGGCCTGACGAACCGTAATGCGAAGTTGCAGTTGAAAGACAATAAATATCCATGTCATTCTGAACGGAGCGCAGCTTCGTTACGAATCTCAGCGGCTAAAAAAGAGAGATTCTTCGCTCCGCTCAGAATGACAAATATTAGTCGTTTGACTGCTCTTGGGTAAAAGTTCTCCTCCGCTCCCGGTCCGATGGCGGCCGGCATAAATCCGGTCCACAACATCTTACCCTTTCTATCCGGCTCAGGCGGTGGTATATTTTCGCCATTAATCCACTGAATTTTTGGGGAGAGCTATGGCGGTACGGCTGGAAATCGGCTGGCATCCCGACCTTGTGGACGCCGAAGGGGAGGCGGTTCGCCGCCAGGCCCGGGAATATTTCGGTCTCGACCTCGCGGCCGTCAGGGTGCTGCGGGTGCTCATGCTGGATGTGGACCTGCCGGAGGCCGCCTTGGAGGCCATCCGCACCGGCATCTTCACCCACCCCACCACCCAGATATCCAGCTTCCAACCCCTGGCCCGGGATTTTCACTGGGCCATCTGGGTGGGCTTCAAGCCCGGGGTCCGGGATACGGCCGGGGGCGTGGCCCTGGAAGCCATCGAGGCCTTTCTGGGGCCGCCGCTGCCCGCCGGGGCCGCCGTCTATACCTCCAAGCTCTTTCTCCTGACCGGCGATAACCTCACCGCGGCCCACACCGCGACGCTGGCCAGAGAACTCCTGGCCAACGACATGGTCCAGGAATTCCGCATATTTTCCCGCCAGACCTGGGACGCGGGCTCCGGGGTGGGGATTATCCTGCCCCGGGTGGAGTTAGCCCACACCCCCACGGTAGAGGCCTTTGAGATCGCCTCGCCGGAGGCCCTCAAGGAACTGAGCCGGCGGCGCCACCTGGCCCTCAGGGATGCCGACTTGCCGGTCATCCTGGATTATTTTCAGCGCCCGGAGGTCTTGGCCCGGCGGGCCGCGGTAGGTCTGTCGGCACCTACCGATGTGGAACTGGAGTACCTGGCCCAGGCCCGGAGCGACCACTGCAACCACAACACCTTCAGGGGGCGGTTCCTCTACCGGGATGAGGCCACCGGCGAGACCTTCACCCTGGATAACCCCTTTAAGGTCTGCATCGAGGCTCCCACCCGGGAGATCGCCCGGCAGAAGGATTGGGTGGTGTCGGTGCTGTGGGACAACGCCGGCGTGGGGCGCTTCGATGACGATTTTTCCTATGTCATCAAGGGCGAAACCCACAATTCCCCCTCCAACCTGGAGGCCTACGGCGGTTCCCTCACCGGCATCGTCGGGGTCTACCGCGACCCCCTGGGAACCGGCAAAGGCGCCCGTCTCATCGGCGGCATGTACGGCTTTTGCGTCGGTCCCCGGGATTATGCCGGGCCGCTAAAACCTCGGCTGCACCCCCGGCGGCTGCTGGACGGTGTCATCGAAGGCGTCAAAGACGGCGGCAACAAGAGCGGGGTGCCCACCGTCAACGGAACCCTCTATTTTAATCCGTCCTACCTGGGCAAGTGCCTGGTGTTCGTGGCCGCGGCTGGGCTGCTGCCCCGAGAGATCAGGGGGGAACCCGGGGCCGAAAAGGCGGCCCGGCCCGGCGACCTGATCTTTACCTGCGGCGGCCGGGTGGGCCAGGACGGGATTCACGGTGTGACCGCCTCCTCCGAAGTCTCGTCCCCGGGCACTCCGGCCGGCCACGTCCAGATCGGCGACCCCTACACCCAGAAGAACATGCACGATTTTCTCCTGGAGGCGCGGGACCAGGGCCTCATCACCTTCATCACCGACTGCGGCGGAGGCGGGCTGTCGTCGGCCGTGGGGGAATCAGCCGGGATGGCCGGCGGCGGCGAGATCGAGCTTTCGGCGGTGCCCCTGAAATACCAGGGGCTGAACCCCTGGGAGATCTGGGTGTCCGAATCCCAGGAGCGCATGGTGGTGGCCGTGGCGCCGGCGCACGAGGCCAGCTTCAAGCGTCTGGCCCTCAAGCACGCGGTAGAAGCCACCGTTATGGGACGCTACACCGATACCGGCGTCCTGCATGTCAAGTACCAGGGCCGCACTGCGGCATTTATGGACCTGTCGTTTCTGGGGGAGGAGTTTCCCCCCTGGGAGTTCGAAGCCCGGTGGCTGCCGCCGGAGGAGCGCCTCACCGAGCCGGTCCTGGGCGAGCCCGGGGATCACCTGGGAATGCTCCTGGCCATGCTGGACCGCCCCAATATCTGCTCTCGCGAGTGGATTACCCGCCAGTACGATCACGAGGTCCAGGGGGCCAGCGTGCTCAAACCCCTGGTGGGCGCGGCGGCGCCGGTGCCCGGGGACGCGGCGGTGCTGCGGCCCCGGCCGGATTCGCCCCGGGGGCTGGCCCTGAGCCTGGCCCTGAACCCCGCCTACTCCGCCATCGACACCTACCACATGACTGCGGTGACCATTGACGAGGCGGTGCGGCGCCTGTTGGCGGTGGGCGGGGATTTGGAGCACATCGGCGGAGTGGACAACTTCTGCTGGCCCAGCGTCGAATACCACCCCCAGCACAACCCTGACGGCAAGTTTAAGGCGGCGCAGCTGGTGCGGGCCTGCCTGGCCCTCAAGGACCTGTGCCGGGCTTACGGCATCCCCTTGCTGTCCGGCAAGGACAGCATGTACGTCGACGGCCTGTTGCCCGGGGCCTTCGGGGAGATGCACCGGGTGAGCGGCCTGCCCACCCTGTTTTTCACCGCGGTGAGCGTCCTACCGGATTTGCGCCGGGCCTTGAGCCTGGACTGGAAGCGGCCCGGCGACCTCATTTACCTGGTGGGCGACACCCGGCCCGAGTTGGGCGGCTCGGAGTTTTACGAACTCCTGGGGTATGTGGGACTGAGCGTCCCCCAGGTCAACCCTGAAACCTTCCTGCCCTCCTACCGCCTCCTGTCCCAGGCCGGGGAACGGGACCTGCTGGCCTCGGCCCACGGCCTCTACCGGGGGGGTCTGGCGGTGCACTTGACCCTGGCCAGCCTGGCGGCGGGGCTGGGGCTGGAGGTGGATCTGAGCCGGGTGGCGCCGGAGTCTCCGGACTACGCGGCGCTGTATTCCGAATCTGCTGGCCGTTTCATAGTAAGCGTGGACCCGGCCGACGCCCGCCGGTTGGAGGAACTCTTTGCCGGACAGCCGTTGACGCTGATCGGCCAGGTGCGGCCGGACGCAACCTTCAAGATCATCCGCCATGGCCGGACGCTCTTAGGGGCTCCCCTGGACACCCTGAGGACGGCCTGGGAGCGCCGTTTCGGTGGGTTGGTATGAAGAATGCTGGTTTTCTGATATAATTTTATGAAGTTAAGAAACCCCGTCGCGGCGCTCGCCCAACGGGGGTTTTACATGAAAACAGGCCGGTGGGGCGGGCCTCTGTGCCCGCCTCTTCAAATGAACGGCGCATTGCTGGCGGCGGCCAGGGACGGCCGCCCTACCAGATGATTTTTTTACTTTGAGGATCGCAATATGCATGCGGAAATGTTAGTGCTGCGGTTTTCCGAAAAAGTGGTGGATCAGCCTATCATCTACCGCCTGGTCAAGGATTACGACCTGGAGTTCAACCTCCTTAAGGCCACCATCTATCCCCGGCAGGAGGGAGTCATCGTCATGGAGCTTCGGGGCCACCCCAAGAATTTCCGGCGGGGCCTCAAATATCTCCGGGAGGCGGGGGTCAAGGTCCAGCGGGTGGCCCGGGATGTGCGGCGCAACGAGGAGCGCTGCTACCAGTGCGGCACCTGCACCGCGGTCTGTCCCACCGGGGCGCTCTATGTCCAGCGGCCGGAGATGGCTGTGCTCTTTGACCCCAGCAAATGCAGCGCCTGCGAGCTGTGTTGCCCGGTCTGCCCGGCCCGGGCCATGGAGGTCCGGCTCAACCGCAGCGCCTTGTGAGTTCGGCCCGCCATTTTGCTGCCCTTTTATATCAGCGTCTATTCCGCAGTCATCGCCTGCATCTATTTCCTGCTGCCTCTCTATCTGAAGAGCAGTCTCCACTTCACCGGCGGCCAGATCGGCGTCCTCTACGCCGTCCTCAGCCTCAACGCCATTCTGGTTACCTTTCCCGTGGGGGTTATCGGCGACCGCTACCCGGCCCGGATTCTCACCCGGGTCGGCCTGGCGGGAATTGCCGCCAGCCTCTGGGGGCTGTCCCTGGTGGAAAGTTTCTGGCCCTTCCTGGCGGTCTTCTTGGCCTTCGGCCTGAGCAGCCAGCTCTTCCGGCTCTCCCTGGACACCCTGCTGTTCAAGGAGGATCAGGGAGATGCGCCCCGGCGCCTGGGCCGCTACAATGCCATGCGCATGGGCGGCATGATGGTGGGGGCGCTCTTGGGGGGCGCCGCCTATTATTGGCTGGATTTTACCGCCACCCTGAAACTGTTCAGCGCCGGGGTGGTGCTGCTGATCCCCCCCACGGTGTGGCTGCCGCTGACCCGGGGGGGTGCGGACCTCCCTGTTCGAGTACGGCCGGGATTTCCTGGCGCCGCCAGTACTGTTCTTCGCCACCTGGCTCTTTCTCTTCACCCTGCATTGGGGGGCCGAGGCCACCAGCCTGGCCCTGTTCCTGGAAAAAAATCTGGGCCTTTCGCCCTTGGGGGTGGGGACCTATATGGCCGGCGAGTTCGGGGTGGTGGCGCTCACCGCCTACCTCTACGGCCGTCTCTGGGCCGGGCGTCTGAAACCCCTCACTTTTCTGGCCCTGGCCCTGATTTTTTCCGGCGCCGGGCATATCATGATGACCTACCCGGTCCTGCCCTGGTCATTTGCCTGGCGGGCGGTGCACGGGTTCGGCGACGGTCTCATCCTCATGGAGACCTACACCACCATCACCCGGCTGTTTCACGTCGACCGCATCGGCGGCAGCGCCTCCCTGATCTCCCTGACCACCACCCTGGGGGTCTTCGCCGGCTCCCTGATCTTTGGCCCCCTGGGCGCAGCCTACGGCTACCAGGTGCCGCTCATCGTCTCCGGCGTCATCAGCCTGGCCCTCCTGCCCCTGGCCTATGCGGGTTTAAAGGAGAGCGCCTAAAATTGTGGTCTGCCTATTCGGCTTACCCATAACCTTTCACCTTGACGAATAAGACCGTTATTTCTAAAATTAATTTTTACGAAAATATGCGGGGTGCCGGGGCGGTTGACCGGCCAGGCCGATTACCCCTGAATCTTCATGAGGAGGGAAAATATGCGACGGGAGATACACCAATCCGCAATCAGGGGATGCCGGCAGCGCGGGGCGATGCTCATGGCAGGCCTGGCGGTGATAATCATGGTAATCATGGCACCTGCCCCTCTGCAGGCCGCCAGCCAGGTTGCCGAGATTATGCTCAGCGACCAGGCCGATGCCAAAGGCGTGGTGGCACAGCACCAGAGCAAGTTTTCCACCTCTGTCGGTGAAATCTTTGGGACCGCCCTCATTGCCGGGGCGAAAAAAGGCCAGGCGGTTACCACCGAACTCTTCTATGTGACGCGGAACTTAAGCATCCTTTCCAGCACCGATGATTTGCCTAACGACGGCGAGGTCACCCTCACCTTCGCCTTCCCCAAACCTGACAAAGGCTGGCCCCCAGGGAACTACAAGCTGGTCATCTCCATTGCGGGCGGAGCCACCAAGACGGTGACTTTCCAGGTAAAATAACCTGGGATACGCCAGTCATTGATTCGACCTGATCCGGTCATCATTTTAGCGCTAGTGACGTCAGCGGTGCCTCGAAACGCTCACCAGAAAGCAGGTTGCGGGCAGGGCGGACGCATATAGCAATTGCAAAAAGTTTTTTCCGTTACGGGAAGCCTTATAATCCCCCCTGCCCCCCTTTAAAAAAGGGGGGGAACTGCAAGGAATTGATGTTAAAGTCCCCCTTTGGAAAAGGGGGATTTAGGGGGATTTGAGAACCTCCAAACGGAAGGAATTGATGGCTAACGCTATAGGTACGCCCCCACGTGAACCGTACGGATAGAGGTCCGCAGGGCGGTCCAGCCCCGGTATGACTGGGGTGAAATCTAGCGGCCGAAATAGCCGGTGAGGGTGGCGGTGGATAGAATCTTGCCCTCCAGGGCCTGCTTGAAGGCTGCCAGGCCGGCGCCCTTGCCGATCTCGACTTGGGGCACGCTCAAGGCATAGAGGGTGAACACGTAAGGATGGTCGCCGCTGCCCCGGGGAGGCTGCGGGCCGCCGTACCCCGTGTCCCCAAAGGAGTTGTTCAACTCCCGGGCGCCGGGCGGCATCTTGCGGCCCGAGGCGCCCTCCGGGAGGGAAGCGCAGTCCTTGGGGAGGTTGACCACCAGCCAGTGCACCCAGTTGCGGGCGATGGGATGGGGGTCCACCATAGATAGGGCGAACGACTGGGTGCCCGCCGGGGCCTCCGACCAACTTAAGGGCACGGAGATATTTTGCCCTCCGGCGCCGGGCATCACGTATTGAAGAGGAATTTTGTCGCCATCGGCAAAGGCGCTGGATGTTAGCTGCATGGCTTGTCCTCCTGAGCCGCACACGGCGGTGAAAGTAAGAACCAGGGCCATCGTACCCCAAATAAACCAGGACCGTTGCATGACGTTGCCTGACGATGCCTTCCGATCGGGGGTCAGCCTGGCGAATGGCACTTTTTATACCAACGATCATTTCCTCCCGGACAGAACGAAAGATGAAAAATGGCTGGTGTTGGTGGGGCGGCCGTCACTGGCCGCCTCTCGCTGGCGGGCACGGAGGCCCGCCCCACCGAGCTATTTTCATATAAATGCGCCATCGAACCGCAATTTTTCGTAGGGGCGGACCCATGTGTCCGCCCTTTTTAGGGCGCACACGCAGATGCGCTCTAGAATAACGTTCGGTAATTCTTTGATTGCACCTCGGTATTAAACTAGCCGGGACCTTAATTTTCCAAGAGTTTTCTCAAGAGCACAGCCCGCAGGGCTCCGGGAGGCGTTGCTTAGATGCGCCCGCGGCCACCCTTCAAAAGGCCATATCCGGGGACCAGATGTCGCAGACCTTGCCCACGAGTTCGTCGCCCGGCTTCAGGGATTTCTTGCCCGGTTCCCAGCCCGCGGGGGTGGCTTCGCCGGTGTCGCGCACAAACTGGCAGGCCCGGATCTGCCGGATCATCTCGGCCACGTTGCGGCCCACCGCCGGGGCCAGCACCTCCATGGCCTGGAGAATACCGTCGGGATCGATGAGGAAACGGCCGCGGATATCGACGCCGTTGGTCTCATCATAAACGTCGTAGAGTTCGCCCACCCGGCCGCCGGTATCGCTCAGCATGGGATAAGGCAGCCCCCCGGGAATCATCTTGGATAACTCACCTTCCTGCCACACCTTGTGGGTAAAAGGGCTGTCGATGCTGATGGCCAAAACCACGGCCCCCAGGGACTTGATCTCCTCGTACTTGGCGGCAACTGCCGTCAGTTCCGTGGGTCAGACAAAGGTGAAATCTCCGGGGTAGAAGTACAGCATCACCCATTGGCCTCTATAATCCGACAACTTCACCGGTTTGATTTCGCCGTCGATATAGGCCTTGGTTTCAAAATCCGGGGCCGGCTTGCCTACCTTAACTGCCATGATCAGACCCTCCTTGAAGAATTTCGGGTTAAATCCAGTGCTTTCTTCTGAAGTACTCGAGCATAGAGACCGCGACCACCACGACCACGCCGATGACCACAAAATAACCGTATTCCCATTGCAGCTCCGGCATATGCTTAAAGTTCATGCCGTACAGGCTGGTAATAAACGTCAGCGGCATGAAGATGGTGGCGATGATGGTCAGCACCTTCATGATTTCGTTGAGCCGGTTGCTCATGGAAGAGAGGTAAATATCCAGCATCCCCGACAGGATGTCACGGTAAGTCTCCACCGTGTCAATGGCGATGATGGTGTGGTCATAGACGTCTCTGAAATAGTTGCCGAGATTTTCGCTGATCAGGGGGGACTCCCGACGCTCCAGCCGGGCGATCACTTCCCGCAAGGGCCACAGGGATTTGCGCAATATGATCATGTCATTCTTGAACCGGTGCACGTGGCGCAAGGTTTGGGGCGAGGGTTGGGCCACCACCGCGTCTTCCAGAGATTCCATCTGCTCGCCGAATTTTTCCAGTTCCACGAAATAATTATCCACCACCAGATCGATGAGGCTATAGGCGAGATAATCGGCCCCGAACTTGCGAATCCGCCCTTTGGCCTGCAGGAGCCTCTCCCGGATGGAAGAATAGATGTCGTCGGCGCCGCTGTAAAAAGACAGGAGGTAATGAGGGCCCAAGACCAGGCTGATCTCCTCCGCCACGAGTTTCTCACCATCGGCGGCCGGTTGGATGGAATTTAAGACAATATAGAGATAATCGTCATAGTCCTCGACTTTGGGGCGTTGTCCCACCTCCAGGATATCCTCCAGCACCAGGGGGTGGATTTTGAAGCACTCGCCCACCTGCTCCAGGTCCTTGACCTGGGAGATGCCGATAACATTTATCCAGGTCACCTCTCCCGGAGCGGACGCCATCTGGCATTCGGCAAAAGAGTCCACCTGGCTTTCAACGATAGCCTGTTCGTTGTAACGGGTGATGGTGATTTTGGCCGGCAGGTGCCCCTTTTCGCCCGTATATACCAGGGAACCGGGCGGCATGCCGACCTTGCGGGTCATTCGGCGGAACGATTTTGGCATGAAGTTCACCCACCCTTGCTGACGACTTAAATCATTATAGTATGGTTGTATCCGACATAATCAAGACCTGACGCCAAAAATATCCGGGACCATCTCTGGGATGAGGAAACCTTTATCTGGATGATGTCAACCACCATTATTCACTTTCCTTTATCAGGTTTAAGGTAATGCTTACCGGTTCATTTTCAAAATATGGTTATATTTCCTTCCTACTTTGCCCCCGGCTCCAAACCCGCCTCCAGCGTCGCCAGACGCTTTTTGAGTTCCCGCTCCCGTTCCCAGCGAGCAGTGACGTCCCGGATGATGGCTGCGGCCCCCAGGACCTGGCCTTGGTCGTCTTTGATCAGGGTGATGGTGAACTCCAGGGAGATGCGGGCCCCGTCCTTCCTTAAGCCCGGCACCGCCAGAAGGTCGGCGGCATACCGGCTCTCGCCCGCGGCCATCACCCGGCGAAACCCCTCGTTGTGCCGGGCCCTGAGCGCCTCGGGGATGATCCGGTCGAGACTCTGCCCCTCCATCTCTTCGGCCCGGTAGCCGAACATGGCCTCGGCCCCGATGTTCCAGAGGCGGATAAGCCCGTCCTTATCCACAAAAATGATGGCGTCCCGGCTCTCCGCCACAATGCGGCGGCAGAGCCAGTCCCTATAACCGGACTGTTCCATGTGAATTCCTGCTTATCTCTTTATAAACCGATTCTTCCTACAATCCCTCTCTTCTCATATACACCCTTCAGCAGGGAAATATAAATGGAAATGCGAGACCCATATTCCAGCCGGATCCGGCAGCCGTCTGCCGCCGAAAAATTATGATGGAATATTAAAGTCTTCCCCACTAACCGCCGAATAATAGTTATAGCAACCTTTCATGGGCCTTTGGCCCACCCATAAATCATAAAAAGTCTGGCAGAGCGGGCGTCCTTGCCCGCCACTCAACTGGATTGATGGTGGGTTAAGACGCACCCTATGCAAAACTTTGGTGGCACAGGTTTTCAACCTGTGCACCAGCACCGGTAAGATACCGGTGCCACCAAAGACTTTTCAGAAACAAGCGGCGTGGCTGCGGCCAGGCG